>Ga0080004_1160922_pt1 | contig 328257 bp, 314 predicted proteins | sample WasSprMetagenome_FD_69207 | JGI IMG/M metagenome (GOLD analysis project Ga0080004, IMG submission 69207) | Sulfidic aquatic microbial communities from Washburn Spring, Yellowstone National Park, USA - WS (SPADES assembly) (version 2) | ecosystem: Environmental > Aquatic > Thermal springs > Hot... | reverse complement strand
AAACATTACAGCTATCATTGCTGAAGTAGATGTGGAAGACCCAAAAAGGCTTCGTGAGATATACGACCGGTTTAAGGAAAAATATAGAGAAAAAAGTGTGCTAGTTCTGGGAAGCCGTCATGAAGGAAAGGCTTTGCTGCTAGTAGGAGTTACGGCTGATCTTACTAAGACATGCCACGCTGGCAATTTAATAAAGGAACTGTCAGAAATTGTTGGGGGACGAGGCGGAGGACGAGCCGATATGGCGCAGGCTGGAGGCACCCAGCCCGAAAAACTGCCCGAGGCTCTCGAAAAGGCAAAAGCACTTATAGCCAGCCTGGCCTGAAAAATACCAGGAAAATAAAAGGGGCGGAAAAATCAAAATTTCGAAGAAACCGCCCCTTTCTTTTTTACTTCAGAAGCTGAAAAATATTTTCGCGCAATATTCGAGCTTTTTCCAATTCGGAAATCGAAAGATCCATTATTTTCCTAAGTTCTCTTTTTGGATCCCCAAAAGGAAAATCCGAACCAAAAAGAAGCCTCTCCGTGCCGTAAGTTCTTACATAATCTTCAATAGCGAACCTGTCGGCGAGAGCCGTGTCGGCATAGACGTCTGGAAGATCCCATAACCCTTCACTTTTTATTCTGCTATAACCACCGTTCAGCAAACCAAGATGGGGTATAATAACCTTGACTCCCACAGCGCGTTCCCGGATAAAAGCCACAGTTTCGGCAAACTCTTCCTCCAGTATGACAGGCAGAGAACGTTTACGGATTTCGTTAATCATTATTTCACAGGCGGGATCGCTATAATTATATCTCGGCTCGTTGGAATGGCGATGCCACTTAATACCCTTAAAGCCTCTATCAAGTTCTTGCCAGGCGAAATCGTTCCATACGAAGAAAAAGGGATAAACGACGAAATCTTTTATCGATGAAGCAAGAAACAGAAGGTAATCGTGAGCCTGAGCTCTTATCTTGCGCCACTCAGGCGAATCAACAAAGTAAGGATCATACCTATCGTAAACTTCGCCGACCGGCGGGAAAACCACTGCGCCACCTATGGGCAACCCTTTACAGGCTGCCCGATAGGTTTCAATATCCTGAGGAGGAAATCTATCCTGAATGCCACAGTGAACGTGAGAATCTATTACCTGCACTTTTAGATGCCTTTTTTCTCAAACCATGCAAAAAGTCCCAGAGAAACCACCCACAGGGCAACAACTATAACCCATGGGGAAACACCAAGAACATCAGGCAAACCTATTTTACCAAAATCCTTCCATGCGAGAATAGTGGTTTTGAAGTAAGGATAAAGCTCGGCGTAGATAGCCGCTCCCGTTATCATGCCTATAACCGCAAAGATGGCGTGCAATCGTCCTTCAGCAACGGCACCAACAGACGTGCCGGGGCAAAATCCCATAATTCCCCAGCCAATTCCGAAAAGCGCTCCACCAATCAGCACAGCGCCAACATTCATAGGTTTATGGCTCAGAGTTATAACGCCATTCTGAGCAAGCAAAGTAATACCCACCGACCCTACTATAATCGCCGACAGCATGAATTTAAGAATTGTCATGTCTTTGAAAAGCATTGCTCCTATTTGCTTATCAAACCTCAGCACCCTTCCCTTCTGAAGCAGAAAACCAAAGATTACTCCTGCAATCAATCCAAGCCAGTGTTCCGTCTGCATGGCTATTTCCTCCTGTAAATGACGTTGGCAACAATAACCCCGAACAGGAAAAACATTGTAAGCGCTACAAAAGCGCTTGCGGATAGCTGCATCATGCCACTCAGTCCATGACCGCTCGGGCAACCATCAGCCATGCGAGCTCCGATCATCGCTATGATTCCACCAATGAAAGCCGCAACCGCTCGCTTGGCTACCGATGGACCAAAGTATTCAGCCCACGTTGGAGGAACATACTCCAGCTTAAAGCTCCTGTCCGTTAAAGATGATAAAAGTGCTCCCAGAAAAATGCCTATAATCAGCATAAATTGCCACTCGATCTTTACCTTTTCCTTGTTGAAATATTCGTTCGCTTTAACATGCTCCGGTGCAATAGTTTCTTCAATCAATCCTGCAGCTCTAACAAAGGTTGTTGATGCTCCAAGGTAGGTCGTTTTGCCAGTAAAATAAGTTGTTACAAAAGCCGATGCTATAGCCAGAAGGCCCACTAAAGCGCCAGCCAGATAGGGACTCCAGCCATTACGAAGATTAGTTCCCACGATACATCCCCCTCCTGTGTTAGTGAAATTTAAACCACGACCAAAATTCCTAAAAACCGTTTTACAAAAAGTTGATAAACATTCTCGGAAACATAGTCAAGGCAAGAAGGAGATGCTCGAAAAAACCACGGCGGAGGGTTATAATTATGCTCAGGTAATAAGTAAGGGCGATCATCATGAGAAGCGTAACGATCGCCCTTAAAATTAAATTCACGATTATATTTTATGGGGTGAGTGAGCGGACTTGAACCGCCAACCCCTGGGGCCACAACCCAGTGCTCTAACCGTGTTGAGCCACACTCACCACCATGAAACCTAAACTGGCAGGCCAGGAGGGATTCGAACCCCCAACCCCCGGATTTGGAGTCCGGTGCTCTAGCCGTTCGAGCTACTGGCCTACCGTTCACAGGCAAATATTAATATAACCTTACTTCATGGCACTTGTAAAGTGGAAAATGTCCTCCACCCTGTAGCTATCGCTAAAACTCAAAATCCACTGCGATAATTTGCTCGGCAATTGCCCGAACATGCTGAAGCACCTTCACATGCTCAGGATGAACCCTATACCGCTCAAGCGCCTTCAAATCCTCAAAATCAGATACAAGCGCAAAATCATAAGATCGCTCAGACCTTACTACATCCCTTCCAAACAGAAATCCCTTGATTTCGGGAATTACCGAAGGAAGCTTCCCAAGCATTTCTTCAAAAAGCTTCTTATCTTCCTCGGACGCATCAGGCTTAAACTTGATTACTATGACATGCTTAATCATTTCTCCCCTCCTTCATTCTCTAAGACGTCTTACATCACCAATTCTAAGAGTTATCTTCTCACGGTCACAATATTCAAGCAAAGGAATCGCATACTTCCTGCTTGCTCCGATTAATTCTTTGAACTGGGTGGGCGACATTTCTCCATGAACTTTGAGAAATTCCACAACCTGATCCTTCAGCTTTCCAAGCACCTTTGAATGAAACACCAGATCTTCTTTGACTCTTACGAGAATTCCCTCATCCAACATCCAGTTGAAAACCGTCTCGGCTACATTTTCCGGCACATTGAGCTGTGAAACTATCTCCTTAAAAGCCGGAGGTTGATAACCTGATTCAAGGTAAACTCGTTCGATAGCATTGCTCACCTTGAGTTCTTTGTCTCCAAGTTTTACAGAATGAGTCGCCAAAGCAACCAGATCCTGACGAATAACTAACGATTTTCTCTCGACGAGTCGATCAAGCACCAGATTAAAAACTTTGGAAGGATAATCTTTAGCTGCCTGATAAGCCAGAAGCTCCTTCGGCATCCCGTGTTTTAGTGGATGTTCGGCGTGATAAGCCGTTAGTTTATCAATAATCGCTTTCTCAAGCTCATCACATACTTCTCTCGAAACATATAACCTTAAGTCCTTATCGAAATTGAAAATTTCCTCTCGACGTTCAAGCGTGGCTATCAATTCTTCAAGCTGCTTTCCGTAAATGCCTGTTTTAACCTGCAACTCCCTGAAAGAGATACCCTTTTCTTTGCTGTTGATGACATACGTCCTAACAAGCTCATCTCCGCTAGCGGTCAGAAGACCATTTAACATCATCGCAGCTTCCAATCTCATGCGTCTCTTGTGCCGTTTCGGGAGTGGATCTACGATCACCCCGCCTCCGATAGTCATGATCGGGGAGTATGATCTAAGGACAAAGCGATCGCCTTTAATTACCGGCACAGGATGTTCCAGATGGAGCTGAGCAAAGAAACGATCACCGGGCATAACTTCCATAGTTTCTAGCAAGAACACCCGCCCAAGATATTCGGCGGTGCCAGCGTGAAAGCGAAGGACGGAACCATGCTTCAGAGGGCGATCAGAGTCAGGAAGAAGTTCTGCATATACATCCAGCGTCTTGGATGGAATAAGAGATTCCGGCGTAGCCACCACTTCACCTCTTTGCACCTCGTTTTTTTCAAGCCCCTGAAGATTTATTGCCACTCTTTGCCCGGGTCCGGCTTCTTCAACCGATTCTCCGTGCACCTGAAGGCTCCTTGCTCGGGTAGCATGGCCAGAAGGGTAAACTACCAAAGGATCTCCAAGCCGCACTATGCCGGAAACACTAGTTCCGGTGACAATTGTTCCAAATCCCTTAATGGTGAAGACTCTGTCTATAGGAAGCCGAAAAGGACCGCTCTTGTCTCTTTCCGGCACCGTCTGGGCGATTTCAGAAAGAACGGCTATCAACTGATCCAGACCTTCTCCTGTTGTAGATGAAACCCTTACAATTGGAGCATTTTCAAGAAAAGTTCCTCGCACCGCTTCTCGAATATCTTCCTCAACCAGCTCAAGCCAGTCCTTATCTTCGACGAGATCGATTTTCGTGAGAACGATTAACCCGCGAGGAATACGAAGAATTTTACAAATATCGAGGTGTTCTCGAGTCTGAGGCATAACGCCTTCATCTGCTGCGACAACCAGAGCGACAATATCCATTCCTGTAGCCCCAGCAACCATGTGATGGACAAACCGCTCATGCCCTGGAACGTCAACTATTCCCAAACGAACACCATTGGGCAAAGTGAAGTGAGCAAACCCTAGCTCGATGGTTATTCCGCGTTCTTTTTCTTCTTTAAGGCGATCCGTATCTATGCCGGTCAAAGCACGAATAAGGGATGTTTTGCCGTGGTCAATATGCCCTGCCGTCCCAAGGATAATCTGCCTCATGACAAATCCTTTCTGTTTTTGGACGCATATACTCGGTTAATCAAGGAAGCTAGAGTAGCAAAGATAAGGCAAAACCATCAAGCCTTAACAGGGACCTATTGCCATAAATCTATCCAGAAAACAGTCTTTTGCGGAGTTCCGAAGCGTATTTAGCCATCAAATTCGGCATAACATGGTCATCTATCCGACAAACGGGCATAATACCTACCATAGAGTTAAGAAGCCAAACAACATCAGCCTGAAGTAATTCCCATTTGTAAACGGGCCTGATTTCTGTTTTTTCGCCGTCCTCCTCTAAAAACCTTGCTATGATACCTTCCGTAACACCAGGAAGTTTCCACTGACTTTGCGGGAAAATCCAAACACCGTTTATAAACACCAAAAGACTTGCCGTGGAAGCTTCAGCGATATGCCCATTCAGATCTTCAATAATGGCTTCATGGAATCCATCACTTCTTGCCTGTTCCTTTGCCCAGAGGAAAAAGAGATAGTTCAAAGTCTTATGAGCTCCCAAAGGTGGAGAATAGCGACCATGGAGAATTCTGGCAGCCCATCCTCGGTTATAATCTGCTTCCGACGGCGGAGTATAAGGAGTTGCCATGAAAAGAACTGTGGGACCATGTTGTAATGTGTTATCTACGAAGCTCAATTCGGGAAGTCCCAGTGTTGGATTGGTTCCTCTCGTCACGATTATTTTCAGTCGAGCCACCTCCCCGAGATGCGGGTTTTTCCTACAGAGTTCATCAATAATCTCGCCCGCCTTTTCCATATCAAAAAATTCGCCCACACTTTTTATATTGAAAAAAGAAAGGCTTTTTTTCAAACGATCCAAATGTTCCGAAAGCCACAGAGGTTTTCCTTTCTGAAGTCTTATGGTTTCGAAAAGCCCATCCCCGTAAAGAAAGCCTCGATCGAGGGGGCTTATTCGGACCAACTCAATTGGGCAAAACGTTCCATTCCACCATACAATTTCTTTCATGACACCCAGCCCACCTTTCGTGCATTACTTCAGTTAAGAACAAATATTCCTCAGCACTTCAAAGAAAGTTTTTCCCTTATGCAAGGTTTCTTCGTATTCAAGTTCAGGGTCAGAATCATAGACAACTCCACCGCCTACTGACAGAAAGCCTTGATAACATTCTCCGTCAATTGCAATGTGCTTGATAGCAATCATTGTCCGAATGGCGATATTGACGTCCATATTGCCATGGAAACCCAGATAGCCCATGGAGCCGGTATATACATGACGGCAGTTAGGTTCTAGCTCATCGATAATTTCCATCGCTCGAATCTTGGGACATCCGGTTATAGATCCTCCAGGAAAGGTTGCCTTAAAGATCTCTCCGTATGAAACATCATCTCGCAGATTTCCTCGCACTATGGAAATAAGATGATGAACATTCTGGTAACTTTCTATTCGTTTATGCTCAGCAACATGGACAGACCCGGGGGAGCAGATTTTCCCGAGATCGTTTCTGAGAAGATCAACAATCATTGAAAGCTCCGCATCGTCTTTAGGGTGTTCCAGAAGATCACTAGCAAGTAAAGCATCTTCTTCGGGTGTTTTGCCTCTGGGGCGAGTTCCCTTAATGGGGCGAGTTTCTATAACACCGTCCTTCAAAAAGAGGAAGCGTTCCATTGATGTAGAAAGGATGTAGTAGCCACCTCCGTTCAGAAAAGCATAGAAGGGCGCCGGATTCATCCGAAAAAGGCTGACCCAGAGTTCAAAAAGATCTCCCTCAAGTTCAAAGGTATAGCGTTGAGACAAATTCACCTGATAGACATGACCGTCTCTTATGTAGTCTATGATTCGCTCAACCGCCTTTACGTAACCTTCCCTAGAAAAATTGCTACGCCAATTGGCAACCTTTTTTAAGCCCGTCAGTGGATCAGGTGGAGCAGGCTTCACCGAAAACAAAGGTTGAAAATCATCAGAAGGACTTATCGCAACGTAGAAAAGTTCCCCAGTCTGGCGATGGTAAACCAGCAACTCCTGCGGAAAAAATAAAAACATATCTGGAAGCAGAAGATCATCTTGAGCCTGCTGGGGAAGTCTTTCAATGGTATTTTTTAGCTCGTAGGAAAAATAACCCGCTGCACCACCAACAAAAGGCGGGAGTTCGAGAGGATAAGACGGCAGGAAAGATTCCATTATACGATCAAGTTCTTCGAGCGGTTTACCATGCCAGATTCTGCAACTATCTCCGCTTTGAAAACGACAAGTAAAACCTTTTGCTGTAAAGACGGCGTAAGGATTCCACATGGCTAGAGAGTGCAGAGCGGAATCATGATTGCTTCCACTAAGAAGAATGAGAGCAGGCGATAACCTGCTTACAGCTCTTGCATATTCTATAAATCGTTCATCGGAGACATCCTGTTCTAGCAATTTTATAGATTGGAGATTCCACCGAACGCTCATTTTTTCACCCCTCCGCGAGAAAGTTCAGAACCAGCTCCTTCCCATACTCGGTCATAAATGATTCGGGATGGAACTGGACTCCATACAGAGGATAAACCTTATGTTGCAGACCCATAATAACCCCATCGCCACTCCGTGCGGTGATAATAAGATCTTCAGATTGGAGCTTTACGCAGAGCGAATGATAGCGAGCGGCCCAGAAAGGAGAAGGCAATCCTTTGAATACCCCAATACCGCTGTGATAAATGAGATCCTTTTTGCCATGCACGGGGACAGGAGCATGAACAGTGTGGCCTCCGAAAACTTCATTTATGGCCTGCATCCCAAGACATACACCCAAAATGGGAATTTTATCAAAGAAACAACGGATTACGTCCTTACTGATGCCAGCCTGGGCAGGGTTCTTGGGTCCAGGAGAAATGCAAATCCATTTAGGACGTCTTTTGAGAATTTCATCAATTGTAATTTCGTCATGACGGAAAACCTCAACAGATACACCAAGGGAAGCGAATAACTGGAAAAGGTTAAACGTAAAGGAATCGTAGTTGTCTATCATAAGAAGCTTTTTCATGCTAGATCACCTCCCAAAATGAAAAAGAGCCACCCAGACAAACTGTGAGTCTGGGTGGCTCCTTCATGAGCCTGACATAACTCACAAGATAATGTTACTTTATGAACCAGTCTATGTCAAAGACAAATGGGGAGTGTTCGAAAAATCGCCAGTCATGTCATGCCGAGCGTAAGCGAGGCATCCCATAAGAAAGCCCATCAATTCTTCGTCTAATATTTTCGAACCCCTTAAGACAAACCGCTAAATCCGCAAATCGTAAATTTTTAAGTGAAAAAATTTATCAAATCTTGTAAAATTTCGACAAAAGATGGAGGACAGGTATCACGATAATTCATACGGAGGAAAGAGACGATGCGGGCAAAACAAAGAATTTTCGTGCTGTCTTTTTTGCTAGCATTTTTCATGATCGGGTCATCTTCTGAAGGATCAGAACGAAGTGTCTTCTGGACAATAAGAGTAAACCCAGAACTGGTAAATACGTCCCCATCCATACAGGGTCTGTGGAAGCCTGGAAAGGCCTCTTCCAAAAACCTTCTTTTTTTCGGGATTTTCGATGATAAGAAGATAATGGAGCAGGCTCTGACAGAAATCAAAAAACTTGATGAATCGGCAGCACCAGAGCAGCTCGATTCATATCCAAACAACGCTGTTTTTATACCGGTTAAGAAGAGCATAATCCTTGCCGATTTGGGCTACCGCCTTCCGCTTCAAATCCGTGGTGTTCAGGGAATGGCAGGAATTCATATCCCATGGAGCCAAAATATGTCTCTTAAAGGAGCAAAGGGTGTTCTCTTTATAAAGTTTCCCCAAAGTACCTTCCAACATCCATCAACTCTTACCATTTACGTTGAAAACGTTCCCGTTAAGGTTGTGGAATTAAACCAGACTTTTAAATCTCCTCTGATCGTTGATCTCTCCGAAATCGGTAATGTTGATATAGGAGATTTTCTCGATATTTCCCTGGTAACTTCAATAACCATAACAGGTGATAAATGCGTTGATGATCAAACAGGCAATGCATGGATTGCCGTGGAGCCTAACAGCTTTTTTGAAATTTCTTACTACCCTATTTTTAGCAATCTCGGGGATGTGATCAGAAATCCCTTTGAACGGCTAAATATCGTTCTGCCATCCGAAAAACCAAAAAATGAAGATCTGACGAGTTTAATCAGCTTTTCATCTCTCATAGGCGCTATGCATCCTTACAGTACAAAAACCATGTTTTCCTTCGGTGGTTATTCTCTAACAAGCCCAAACATTATTCTACAAGACAGTGCTGATGACGCAAAAATAATGGGGCATGATGTTGTAGTCTCCCCTAATGGTCTCCTGGCTATGGTCAAATCGTTCAAAACGGCTTCAATGTCTTTATCCAATTGGAAGAAAGTTCAAACTTCGCAAAGCGCAAACGGCAAAACGACAGCAAGAACTGAAAGAGAAATCAGATTCTCTGATATTGGTATCATACCACCTACTCTTCGAGGCATTGGAGATTTGCAGTTTTCCGTGCCTTTTTCTATAGCTTTTCTAGGTGGATTTCCTTCTAAATTGATAGTGACGCTTATCTACAACCACACGCCTGTTACCAAGGAAGACAGAGCCTTCATAAAAGTCAGGCTTAATGGAGTCCTTGTGGCATCAAAACTCATCACATCAGCAGAAACAAGAGAAAATAGTTTTTCCTTTGAACTTCCGTCAAACCTTTTACAGACGAGAAACACCATGGATGTTACCTTTGCCTATTTTATCAACCGAGGAGAATGCAAAGGAAGTTTACCTGACATGGAAGTATCTATCTCGCCCGAATCATTTTTCTCGGTAATAAAGCCGTCCGCTAACTCAACGCTGGAAAATTTCGACACCTTCCCAGGACTTCTTACCGGAGAAGGCTTGCTAATACTGGGAGAATCTAGCCCCACATTCATAGAACTTGCAGCAAAACTTTCGGAAAAGCTTGGGAAAATAAGGCGAGAACCCTTGCTGGTAAAGACCTTACCCTTTGAAAATCTTTCCCAGCAAGGACAGCCAGAATCTCCTTTTATAATAGCCGTTGTTAAAGCATCACAGTCAAACATTCTTGATCCCATCGTGGACACTTCTGACAGGTTTTTGATTAAAAATCCCCAAACCGGACAGGTCATACTAGACGTAAAAACAGATGACAACGTGGCTGTATGGCAGGTATTTCGAGGCAAGCAGAAAACAACTGTAGGAATGCTTTCAATTTCTGATGCGATCGCCAATTCAAAATCATCGGCTGAACTTTTGAAAGGGCTTCGCATTGAAGGTAGTGCTAATGTAGCTGTATGGACACAGACAGGGGCTCCGTGTGCAGACGATAAAACCTATTGGGAATCAGCATGGAAAAACTTTGAAGTGGGCGAAAAGATGCAGGTTATCATGCCGGGGAAAAAAGGAGTTTCTTACTACTGGACTCGATATAGAGTTTATGGTTTTGTAATCCTTGGCGTTTTACTGTTTGTGTTCCTCTGGTACGTTTATAGGAAACTGGCTTAGGTCTTAATCAACAAGGGAGAGCAATCATGAGAATTCGGGAAACGATGAAAATTTTGTGCCTGGGATTGGTTGTATCTATGATTTCTTGTAATGCCTGGGCAGGGGCATGGTTACAACCCAAAGGAAGTTTTTTCCTGTCTACAATTCTTTATTACTACAAGACAAACCATTACTACGATAGCCATGGAAACGAAAGAAAGCGTGGTGGCACATTTACCAAAGTAGAACTTAACCCCTATCTGGAATATGGATTAACGTCAGAAGACACTCTGGTTTTAAACGTTTTCTATGACTGGCTTGACGACGATCAGGGAACCAGATCTGCCACAAACGATGGCCTAACTGACCTTGAAGCTGGCTGGCGACATCTTCTCTGGACTGATGGAACTCAAGTAGTTTCTTCTCAGCTCACCGTAATCGTCCCTCTAGGTTATGACATTGAGGACAACCCACGCTTAGGGTATGGTAGATATGCTGTCGAAGGCTTACTTCAATACGGAACATCCTTTCGATTCCTAGAACGAGGCGGTTTTCTTGATCTGGCTGCAGGACCAAGGTTTTATATTGGGTACCCGTCAGACCAAATTAGAGCAAAAGCTACGCTGGGCTACGACGTTCTGGATTTCCTACAGCTCATAGGAGGAGCGGAACTACACTGGGGAATTGGAAACGGGTCGGTTAAATACATAGGCGAAAATATTACTCTTACGCCGGACTATAAACTGTTGAAGCTTTCCATTTCAGGCCGTTTCAGACTTTCATCTCATCTTTCCTTTGTAGCTACGGCATATTCTCATACTTGGGGAGAAGATACAGGTGCAGGTGGTGGATTTTATGGATCCTTCTGGGTCTCCTATTAACCGGTCCTCGGCTCACGAACTGTTAGGACAAATACTTTTAAAACGGGGACTTATAACAGAAGAGCAACTTGCCGAGGCGCTCAAGATACAGCAAGAAAGAGGAGGACGGCTGGGATGGATTTTGCTGACCCATGGTTGGCTAACGCGGCTAGAGCTTTTCCGGGCTTTAGCGGAACACTATGGAATGCCTTTCTGGAATTTTTCGGCAGAAGAATTCGATCAAAAAGCGGACAGAGATCTTATCAAACAGTTTGAACCTTTTGACGCAATCCAGCATCACATAATCCCTTTTTTCAGACCATCGCCCGATGAGGTTGTCATTTTAACCGATTATCCTGGTAAAGCACTGGATAAAAAAATTGCTGAGAACATCAGGACCAAATCAGGGGCTAAGACCCTGATTCAATGGCTTATAACAGATTTGGACTTTACCAAACTTGTTCAACATATATGGAATATTGAACTGGCAGATCGAGCTATCTACGGGCTTTTTTATAGAAACCCAGAAGAATGCGCCATAAAAGTTTTTAGCAGAAATCAGGTGATTGGATTAGGTGTCTTGTTATACCTGGCTCTTATATGGTGCTACCTTGATATCAAGTCCTTTATCGCCTTTATCTTTTGGTTTATCCAGTTGACATTTTCCATTCTCGTATTGTTCAAAACCGTTTTAAGTCTCGTGGGAGCAAAACACGAAATATCCGAACCGGTAAGTTCCGAAGAAGTGAAAAGTCTGAACGATTCAGACTTGCCTGTCTATACAATCCTGGTTCCCGTTTACAAAGAACCAGAGGTTATAGGACATCTTATAGAAGCTCTAAAGGCGATGGATTATCCGTCAAACAAACTGGACATTATTCTTCTTCTGGAAGAAGACGATAAAGCAACTCTGGAAGCGGCGAAAAAAGCCAGGCCACCTGGCAATTGGCGATTTCTTATAATTCCTCACGCTATTCCAAAAACCAAACCCAAAGCCTGCAACTACGGATTATTTTTCGCCAGAGGAACATACCTTACCATCTACGATGCAGAAGACATTCCGGATTCTGACCAACTGAAGAAGGCTGTTATCGGGTTTGCCAAACACGATCCTTCCTGTATATGCCTTCAGGCTGCCTTGAATTATTTCAATGCTACAGAAAATTTTATAACTCGCATGTTTACGCTAGAATACTCATACTGGTTCGATTACCTCCTTCCAGGGCTTGATCGCCTAAAACTTCCGATACCTTTAGGGGGAACAAGTAACCACTTCAAGGTTGAATATCTTCGCCATCTTGGCGGATGGGATCCCTTTAATGTGACTGAAGATGCCGATCTGGGAATAAGAGCTGCAGCTCATGGGATGACTGTGGGAGTAATCAATTCCACCACATACGAAGAAGCTAATTCCCGCTATTGGAACTGGATACGTCAGCGTTCCAGATGGATTAAGGGTTACATGCAAACATCCCTCGTTTACAACAGACATCCCATTCGCATGTTGAAAACTCTGGGCTTTAAGAAATGGATAAGCTTTCAGCTTTTTGTTACAGGAACACCCTTTCTCTTTCTATCTGTTCCTATAGTCTGGAGCGTTTTCATCTATTGGTTGTTCACTCAAACCAAAATTTTTGATCCTTTTCTGCCGCCTTTAGTTGTTTACTGGGGGCTTTTTAATCTCCTCGGAGGAAACTTTCTTGGCGTCTATCTAAACATGATCGCTGTTTTCAGGCGAAGGCTTCATTATCTCATGCCTTACAGCCTTCTAAACCCATTCTACTGGCTGGGGTTCCATTCGGTGGCTGCTTATAAAGCTCTATGGCAACTTTTTTCAAAGCCTTTCTACTGGGAAAAAACACAACATGGAATTACAAAAGTCAAAAGCACAAATCCACAATAAAACTACAGAGATTTTACTGTGGGGCGGTTCATTTTTAGGTCTGTTCCTGTTTTTGCTTTTGCTCAACACTACAGCTTATAAAAACAACTATGCCTACAACGAACTATTAATGTTAGGCGAAAAGGTGATGTTGGTTTTTCACGGCAGTCCACCTCGACTTGAAAACCTCGGTTTCGTATATCCGCCCCTTATGTATTTATTCGTGCTGGTCTTTCAAAATCCGTTTATTTCAGCAGCTTTTGTGGGGGCACTTTCGGCGAGCCTATTGCTTTTCTTTACTTTTAAGGCCTACAAAATAGGGCGTATTCCTCTAGTTGTTGCATTCTCCGTGCTTCTCTATATTCTGGCATCCCCTGCTTCGCTTTTTCTCCTTTCAGAACACCAAAGCCTTTGCCTTTTTGCATGTGTATTTTTACAGCTTGTTCATCATCTTTATCGTTACTGTCGCCACCACTATACAATAGATCTTCTTCTATTTGGCATGATGACGGCCTTTCTGTTTTTTATTCGTTTTCAGGCCATTATACTCATTCCAGTGCTAATCCTTCCCTCCCTGCTAACCAAAGAAAAACAATCCATAGGACAAAAGATGTCTGTAATCATCATTGCCTTCTTCCCGTCGATCTTTTTCCTTAGCGGATGGAGCTACATAAATTGGGTTTTTATGAAAGAACCTCTTTATTTCTTTAGAGCATGGCTCAGTTCCACAGGATCCACGATTGAATGGAATCCTGGAGGTGATTGGTATGGCGCCACGGTGTATCTTTTTGAGCGCATCAAAAATCTGGCTCCGTTAATTCTACCTGTTGCTGTTGCAGCGGTGAGGCAGTGGAAAATCGGGTATCGAAAATGTAGAGTCACCCCTTCAATTCTTGCCGCACCGTTTATTCTTATATGGGCTGATGCCATAAGCGGAGTTATTCACGAACATTCCATGAGTTATTCTATTCTGTTTCTTTTAGCAGCCCTATCATTCTGGACACATGTTCCTGTGGAAGAAAAAATGCCCTGGATAGACAGACTCTTTGCGGTGACGTTAATCATATCTCTGGTTTTTAGCTGGGTTATGCCCGCAAACAAAAACAGGGAAGAATATGCCTTCAGGCAGGCTCTTGTGAGCCCTATAGAAGATTCATCTGTAAGTCATGCTAGAGCCGTTGTAAACCATATCCGACCTAACGGCCTTATACTTATCGATGACACACGGGGCTTTCCAGTCGTATTTGTTGAAGGAAACGCCAGACGTTTTGTTCTGCCCTACCAGTACGAATACGAAACGGTACTGTCGGCACCACAGTTTTTTGTGGACTATGTGATAGTATATTCCGGCAAAGCCAAAATCCCCGTACAGGATCGAGTAGCGGGCAGATGGCCTGAAGCTCTCTTCGGATATCTTCCTGGATTCAGACTTGTTGGACATTTTGGGGATTTTATACTGTATGAAAGGACGGAAGGCTTAATTGAGAAGGCTGGCCTTTCAACCTCTCCTTAAATAGAGAAAAGCGTTTTTGAACTGATGAGTTTTTAACGGCTATGGCTATCGCTTTATAAGTTCCAACTAAAACGACCAGTTTTTTACCTCGAGTGATTGCCGTGTAAAGAAGATTTCGCTGAAGCATAACATAATGCTGGGTTACTATAGGAATAATAACGGCGGGATATTCGCTTCCCTGCGCTTTATGAACGCTTATAGCGTAAGCCAGCATCAATTCATCAAGCTCTGAAAAATCATATTTAACCCTTTTCCCGTAGAAATCTACAGTGACTTCCTGATTATCAAGATCAATAAACTGTATTATGCCGATATCTCCGTTATAGACGTCTTTGTCATAGTTATTTTTTATTTGCATGACCTTATCACCAACTCGAAGCCTTTGCCCTCCTCTTTCAATTTGAAACCCCTGTGGATTAAGCACATCCTGTAAAAGTTTATTCAAATTCGACGCTCCAAGAATGCCTCTGTTCATTGGAGTAATTACCTGTATGTCGTGGACAGGATCAAAGGCAAAACTCTTTGGGATACGTTCAGAACAAAGCTTCAAGATCAAATTGGCAATCTCTTCTGGATTTTCACGATAGATGAAGTAAAAATCGCTTTTCTGCTGTTTACTTACAGATTTCACTACGGGCATCTTTCCTTCAATGATTCGATGAGCGTTCACAACAATATGGCTATGCTTTGCCTGACGATGGATGGTGGAAAGCCTAACAACGGTAAAACGTTCAGATTCAATAAGATCCCGAAGCACAGTACCAGGACCTACCGATGGCAACTGATCAACATCGCCCACAAACACCACCGACATATCATTCGGAACAGCTTTAAGAAGGTGATGAAGCAGAGGAAGATCCACCATGGAGGTTTCATCCAAAATGAGCATATCTCCTTTAAGGGGCGAAGAAGCGTTTCTAAGAAATCCTCCCTCCTTGGCCTTGGACATCTTTCCATTAGCTTGATTATTATCGAGACGCTCATCCCGTGAACCTCTTGCTCTAGGGCTGAATTCCAGCAGACGATGAATAGTTGCAGCTCGATGCCGGGTGGCTTCTTCCAGCCGTTTTGCTGCTCGACCCGTGGGCGAAGCAAGTAACACCCGAAGTCCCAGCAGGCCACAGGCTATGGTGATCGCTCTAACTAAAGTTGTCTTACCGGTTCCAGGACCTCCCGTTATAATTGTTATCTTGTTAGTAAGAGCCGCAACAAGAGCCTTTTTCTGGTCTTCGTCCAACTTAAAGGAAAGTCGTTCTTCTACTTTATCGAAAAAATCCTCCGGAAGTATAAAGCGGCGAACATGCCGTCTGAGTTCCAGGAGTTTTTTTGCAGCCATCACTTCGCAAGCATGAAAACCGGGAAGATATAAAAGAGCCTTTCTGGCTTCCGACTCGTTACTCCAGTCTCTAACAAGACTTCCTCGGCGGATTAAGCCTTCAACAACGGGCAAGAGAATCCCTCGGGGAATTCTCAACTGATCTTCAATCATCGAAATAAGCTCATCTTCTGGGAAGCAGACGTGTCCTTCTGACGCAAGCTTCTGCAGCATATAAAACACGGCTCCCTGAGCTCTTAAAGGTGAATCCTCCGTAATGCCAAGCCTTCTTGCCATCGCATCGGCGGTCAAAAAACCTATCCCGCTCACTTCCATTGCCACTCTGTACGGATTTTCCCGCAACACGGAGATTGCCAGATTGCCGTAATGCTTAAAAATCCTGGAAGCATAGCCTGTGGGAATATCGTGATCCTGCAGAAACTGCATAAGTTCTCGAATATCTTTCTGTTCCTTCCAGGCTTTTTTAATCTGCTCCAGGCGAAAAGAACCAACACCTTCGACTTCAAGGAGCCGCTCAGGAGAATTCTCCATCACATCAAAGGTATGGACGCCGAAACGTTCGACGATTCTTTCGGCAATGACCGGTCCTATGCCCTTTATAAGACCTGAAGCGAGGTATTTTCTTATGCCTTCAAGGCTAGCGGGCAGGAGCGTTCGGTAAGACTCGGCATAAAAACGCATTCCATACTGTGGATGATTCTGCCATCTACCCTTAATTTCTATCATTTCACCCGGATTAACATCCAGGAAATTCCCCACAGCAACAATGGGTTCTCTCTTCCCCGGAACAGGTAAAATTTTAAGCACCGCGTAGCCATCTTCAGGACTTTTAAAGGTAATCCTTTCGACTTCTCCTCGAACAATCTCCAATACTCCACCCCCATTCCGATTCGGTTAAGCCCTCACAGGATATAATTTAAGAGTCTGGCTTTTCAAGGATTTTCAGAATCTTATAAATTGTCTCCCACACTTAAAGCCAGATCAGCTCCTATTTTCTTTTGACACGCTGCCAATCTATGCCTAAAATAAAAATGGGTTAAACGTATAGGCACATAAAAAACCAACATGACGAGGTAGCTCATCGGGTATGTCTCTTTACATCAAAACAGAAGATTATAAAAAATACGGCATTACAAAAGCTTCTGATCTTAGAACCATCCAGTCTGTAGTACAGCGCGAATTTAACATTTACCCTCTCTATGTATCCTTTGTAAACGGGAGGGAATTCATCAGGGTGGATTTTTTAAAACCACGCCGTCGCAAAAAATATTCTCGATGGAATAAACGAAGATAATCTGTCAAACGGCTAGAAACAAGGCCTTGTAATTGCTCCTGAATAAGATTCAGGAGAAAGGTGGGGTTTTCTTATTTTCCACCCTTCAGCGTAAATGCCATGGAGAAAGAAAATATCTCCCTACTGGCTAGAACATTCTACGAAGAGTTATACAGTGGTAGAATAAAGCCATCCGTGCGTTTAGAAGGTATTTCCCGACTTGTAAGGCTTGGGTATAAAGAAAACCTTCTTTGCAAACTGTGGGATTTCCCCTGGGATCTCGTCCATCCCTGTGGATGTCCTTCAAACCATCTTTCAGCAAAACCGACGGCAAAAGTTCTGAATCTAGGAAGCGGTGTCGGACTCGATGGATTTTACCACGCTCTATGTTATCCAGATACAGAACTGGTGGTAAATCTCGACATTGCCCCCTCTTCGCTTGTTAAATCGAGACAATGGGCATCAACAGCCGAGCTGTTTCTTGAGGGATCAAAAACGAAATTTTCCTGGGTCTGCGGTGACGGCTTATCCCTTCCCATAAAGGGAAAAATTTTCGACATTGTGCTTATGAATGGAGTATTCAACATTTGCAGAGAGAAAGAGAAACTTTTTCGGGAAGTAGCCAGAGTCCTGGTTTCCGGTGGAATCCTTGCTATTTCCGATCTTTTTGCTTACGAGATGCTTCCCTGCGAGATTTCTTCGGATCCGTCCAGCTGGATCTGGTGCATCGGCGGAGCCATCACAGAAGAAGAACTTGGAATAATTGCAAGCGAAACCGGCTTCACCTCCCCGCTTTTCTATGAACGTCATCCTGTCGATAATCTTTTCTACCGAGCTACCTATTACTTAAGACTGGAGGCCTGAACTTCCTCCCCGCTAGTCTGATCGCTGGAAGTTACGTGCTCCTCAACCATTCGAATAGCCTTCGCCGGGCATTCTTCTGCACAAATTCCACAGCCCTTACAATAATCGTAATCTATCGTAACGGGAATGGTTCTGCTTACGACCCCCTCAGGACAGTAAAGCCAGCAAAGAAAACAGGAAGGACGCTTGTTCTTGCTTGGGGTGCACAATGAATGGTCAATAACAGGACGATAATGCCTCCACGTTCCGGTCTTTCCACCTTCTCCTTTACAAAGCCGCCCGTGAGCGAAGATAAAAGGATCGAACTTGGTTGAACTTTCCGCCATATTTTCATCCTCCCGATTCTTATGAATTCACATCAGATTCACACCGGAGGCCACACGGTTTGTAAACCTTTGTGCGATCAAAGGAAAGCCTGGCTCCGTGAATGTTTTTCTCAAGTGCATCTCCGTTAAAGAAGTGCGAAAACGCCTTTTCTACGCTGCTCATGGATATAAGTTCTGTTGCTCTAGAAAGTCCCCCGAGAATAGTCGTGTTGAATAAAACAGTTCCTGCCACCACCAGTCCTGCCTCAACGGCACAGTGGAAAGCGTCAGTTGTGGCAACATTGAAGCGTTCAATAAAGTCAAAATCTTCGGGGTTTTTGGGTGAGTTAATGATTATTATCCCATCGGATCGCAAGCCAGAAGTTACATCAACTATACTTATGAGAGTTTCGTCGAGCACGATCACAATATCCGGTTCGGTTACAAGCGAAAAGGTTCTGATAGGTTTGGGCCCAAATCGGTTCGTAGCTATAACAGGAGCTCCACGTCGTTCGGCGCCGAAAAAGGGAGCTGCCGTCACCCCACGATAGCCTTCATAGTAAGCTGCCTGGGCAAGGATCATAGCTCCCGTTACTGCTCCATGTCCGCCTCTACCATGCCATCGAATCTCTATTTGCGTTCTAACCATCTTAACTCTTATCCCCCCTCTTTAGAAAAGCTGCGTAGATTGAGGTCCCTTTATGTGATAATGCTCTATGCCCGGCTTAAGGAAAAAGGTGCTTTCTTTGACTTTCTTTTCAAGTGGATGAATCGTAAAAATAATTTTTCGTTCTGCGTCGAAAGCCGAAAGACTCTTAACGGCGTCCAGCGTTACCAACTCATCCACGCAGATAGCCAGGCGTATATTCTTAGGGTCGGCTTTATCAATAACGACTATATCCACAGGGCGATCAGACATTCTCGGTGGGAAATAATCAGCAACCACATCCAGTCCTTGAGCTTCCAGGTAAGAGTAAAGCCTGCACTGAAGAGTTCTCTTTACAGTGCGATCTTTTTGATAAAAACGCGGGATAGACTCCCAGGTTGAAACCAGCATCTTGACTATTTCTTCCATGTTTTCAAATATCTTTACCATATCGCCCTTCCCTTTTGCCTTTCACGAATGTTCTAAAACCACAAAAAGGATCAGTGGACTCTTTCTCCATAAACTATCTTGTCAGCTTTTCCAAGGACTTCTTCCAGCATGCGACAAAATCTCCAATAGACAGGCCAAGAGTGCTGGCAACAGTAGGGCACTTGGCTTCAAAAAGGAAAAATAGCCGCTCGTCCTGAACCTTACCGAGTGTTTCCAGATGCCCCATTCCTTTTGCCAAAACAACATCGGCTTTATCATAGATGTTTCTAAACTCTGCCGATGCCCGATCATAATCAAATCCTACCGAATCTATGCCGGTGCTAACAACTTTAATTCCCGTTGCACCAAGCTCATCCTGAAGGCCTTCTCTGATCATGTCCTCCATGGAAAGATCATTTTGCACAGGAGCGGCTTTTACAGCATAGAAAACTCTCAGCCCCTTAGAAGAAAGGCTCCTAAGAAGAGGTACATCAAAATAGACCTCACCAGCGTTATCCGCAAGCACAACAACACTGGAAATGCCACCGTTTACAAATCTATCCACAAGTGACGGAATATCGTTGTGGACAATATTAGGCGTTTTTTGCAAAGAAGCCTCCAGTTCGCCAATATCCCTGAAAAAATCTATGCTGTTTCCCATAAGAGCATAAACAACAAGATCTTCAAGCCGATTGCTTTTGGGTGGGTATTTTTCGGCGAGCTTCCGGGCTGTTGCCATCTCTTTAATTTTACGCAATTTAAAGGGATCGGCGTTATTGCAAATTTGCTTGATAACGGGGTGAAAACGATTGGCGATCTGAGCAGGGGTTATAGAAGGAATTTCTCGCAATTCCCTAACGATCCGATGCGCGGCATCTACGGCTTTCTTACGAAGAGTTTCATCCTGAGTAGCTTCTCTCACAGTAAGATCGATAAGCCGTCCGAGACATTCAACGCAAAGGTCAGGAATAGGAGTTTCCCAAAGTTTTATCCTTTCAGGCAAATTCATTGTTGCATTCTCTCCAATCCTTATGGAAACTTTCTGCCGACCCATTAAAAAATCGGTCTAGGGATAACAAATTCTTTGGTGAAGGACAACATGGAAAGCAGGTTTCCTTATCATCTTTGCCAGCCAGATAACAAAAAGTCCTGTGCTGCCTGTTGTGGTATTTACAATTTTCGCTGTAACAGCAGGGAGGACGTGAGAAAAAGGCTCCAGGCAAACACAGCTTCAATAAGAACTCTCTGCTTTAATTCCATGCTGGATGAAACAGTTCTAAAAAGACATTCCGAACAGTATCGAGAAATTTACAACGGTTCTTATAAGCTTTTCATCACCATTTTTAACTGCGAATTTGCCGGGTTTATAGATGAATCAGCTCGTAGAGTTGGCTGCCTTCTTCATCCATTTCAACACGGTGGAAAGGATCTTCGAGACCATGGTTTTTACGGAGCAGAACTTTGCGAAAACCATTACTGCCTTTCCTATTTTTATCTTACGGCTGCCGAACAGCGGCTGGTAATAGAAACCGTTGATGACTGGTATCTTTACGGGCTGACCATAACAGACATAGACCTGGTAAAAGGAGTCTTCACGGTTCTTTCAAACCTGGTTGGAGAAGCTATTGATCCGCTGGTTGTAGCTCAGCACGAACATTTGAAGTGCATAGTTCGGTCATTTTGGGAAATGAAGCTTTCATGGCCCTTTCGAATTCAAGATCCAAACAGCTTTGGGAAATACCTTTTCAAAGGGGAAGAATATTTTGAGATTGAAATTCCCTACTCCGCCTTCAATAAAAAGAAGTCCCCGTATCACAGAATATTTCTAAGTCTTGGGTCAGAATTCCGAAGTGCCGAGGATATAGAAAAGGCAGAAGAAATCATATCTGAACGATGTCATCTATTTGCCGAAGCTTATGATAAAGCCAGGGAGAAGCCAAAGTAAAACACCAAAAAGTAAGGAGGTGGCTCATGAATCTTGACCTGCACCGTTTGGAAGTCCTGTGTAAAGTCATCGAAACCAAAAGTTTTACAAAAGCGGGGGAAATAATGTTCCTATCTCAACCCACGGTCAGCGAACACATACGTTACCTTGAAGAAACCGTGGGAGAAAAGCTCATCAACCGCATGGGACGTGAAGCCGTTCCCACTCAAGCAGGGCTGATCCTATACGAATACGCTCGCAAGATGCTCGACCTGCGACGTCGTGCCATTCAGGCTCTGGAAAACTTTCGTGGCGCTCTGTCAGGTCATTTGTTTATTGGAGCAAGCACCATACCAGGAACCTACATCCTCCCAGAAATTGTCGGCAAGTTTCGTAAAGCTTTTCCTTCAATTTCCACAACCATTTCCATCTCGGGCTCCAAAAACATAGTAAACATGCTCCTGGAAGGTCAAATTGAAGTAGGTTTTACGGGAGCAATCTGGCAGGATATTCGGCTTGAATGGCAGGAAATATGGAAAGACACCTTAGTGCTTGCAGTAAATTCCTCAGATCCTCTGGCAAAAAAAGCTTCCATCAGCATAGATGAGCTAAGAGAAATTCCTCTCATATTTCGAGAAGAAGGTTCTGGCACAAGGAAAGTCACGGAAGAAGCGCTAGACAAAGCCAATGTTGATGTTGACAAACTTCAGATCGTAGCTGAACTCGGAAGCACAGAGGCGGTTCGGCAGGGCATTAAAGCCGGTATAGGAGCATCCATTATTTCATCCAGGGCAGTGGCAGAAGATCTAGAACGAGGCTCCATTGCCGTCGTAAACATTGACGGACTGCATATCGAACGACCATTTTATTTAGTGACTCACAAAAAACGCCATCTATCGCCGATAGCCAAGACTTTCAAGGATTTTGTGCTATCCAGCAATTCATCAACATGAGCGAAAGAATTTTGTTGCTATCGTGCATGGCAAAGTTATAGAAAGTGTTCCTCTGAAGATGTGAAACGAAAGAAAGGGGACGGACTCTTTCATGAAACAGGTTCTGGACAATTGTTATCGCTTCCTGACATCTCTTCGGTGTGCCGTGATTATTCTGCTTCTGCTTGCAGGGGCATCCATTCTGGGAACGCTTCTTCCTCAGGGCATGACGGAAGAAGGAGTCCTAGCCCTTTACGGAGAAAACTCCTTAAAAGCCCGGGTAATAGTTTTACTCGGGCTTACCGATCTTTATCACTCCCTTTGGTTTCAAACCCTCATAGGGCTTCTCGCCCTTAACATATCGCTCTGCACAGCCGAACGTTTCCCTAAGACTTTAAAAATCTGGTCTCATGAAGACAGGGAAGTTAACCCAGAGAGGTTAAAAAAGTTCGCCAATTTTTCAGAATTGACCAGCCAAAAAACCTACGAAGACACAGTAGCTCAACTCAAGAATTTCTTTAACAGCCACGGATGGAAAAAATTGACAGAAAGCGCAAAAGAGCAAAAATGGGCTGGAGTTTTTGTAAAGGGGTGGGCTTTCCTATTTTCCGTTTATGGCGTGCACGCTTCTGTGCTTTTAATCCTCATCGGAGCCTTCGTTGGCTCTACTCTGGGTTTTAAAGGCACAATGGCTATTCTTCAAGGCGACTCAACCAATGTGGTTAATCTGATGCGTAAAGATAAAGTCATTATGCTTCCTTTTGAAGTGAGGTGCGATAAGTTTGATATCCAATTTTATCCAGATGGGACACCAAGCGAATACATTTCAGAAGTCACAATTCTTGAAGGCGGGAAAGAAGTTCGCAAAGCAGCCATCAAAGTCAACGATCCTTTGACATATCGGGGAGTGAGCTTTTATCAGGCTACGTATGGAACTATCATAAAGCGGGCTGTTGTTAGCTTCACCGATGAAAGAACGGGAGAAGAAATTAAACTCGAATTGACCACAGATAACGAAGAAGAACTTCCAGGTAAGAACGTTATTGTTCAACTTATGGATTATCGAGAAGAATTCGGAGGCTTTGGACCGGCTATAGCAATAGGTATGCTTGAAGAAGGGGAACAACCTCAAGCAGGATGGATACTTGTAAAGCATCCAAATTTTCACGGCAATCGGCTTGGACACTACAGATTGGCTGTTGTAGATGTTGAGCCGACCTATTACACGGGTTTACAGGTTAAGCGAGACCCGGGAACATGGTTAGTGCTAATAGGTTTTGTGTTGATTGTAATCTTCATACTGGCAACCTTTTACGGAACAGCTACCAAAGTCTGGTGTGTTGTAGAAGAAGCAGGAAACAGCACAAAAATCTATGTTGCGATGAAAAGCAGCAGAACCGGCTTAACAGATGAAAAATTTTCGGCTCTTTGCCATGCAATCAAAAAACTTTTATAATGCTCAGCGGCATGACGGCTCAATAATCAGAAGGAAAAGGAACAATGAGCAGTTCTTTAATTTTAACCGTTACAACCTACGGATGGTTTGTCTGTAGCCTTTTCTACGCAATAGTGCTGTTGTTCAAACGAAGTTTTTTTGGAAAGCTCGCCGTTATGGGTTCTGTCGCAGTATTATTCATGCATCTGGCGGGCATGATACTTAGATGGAAAGAATCTTACAACCTCGGTATCGGCCACGCTCCCATAACAAACCTTTACGAATCTCTCGTCTTTGGCTCGTGGTCTGTTATGCTTGTATATCTTCTGTTCCTACGGAAATGGCGCATAACTGAGCTTGGCATTATTCCTTCGTTATTGGCTTTTCTCGCAATGGCCTATGCGTCGTTTTCTCCCAATGTGGAAAGCCGTATTCAACCGCTGATACCGGCTTTAAAAAGCAACTGGCTTATTGCTCATGTAATAACCTGCTTCCTTGGCTATGCTGCATTTGCCGTTTCCTTTGGTGCAAGTGTGATATACCTTGCAAAAGCTAAATATGAAGATCGTGGACTTTTTAGATCCGTCCCAGATATCAGGACTCTTGAGAGATTCAACTACCAGGTCATCATCTTCGGCTTTCTATGGCTTACGGTAGGAATTCTTACAGGCGCTGTCTGGGCTGATAGTGCCTGGGGAAGTTACTGGAGCTGGGATCCAAAGGAAACATGGTCTCTTATAACCTGGCTTATTTACGCTGCCATCCTCCACGCTCGATCCATCCAGAGCTGGTCTGGACGTAAAATAGCTATTCTTTCGGTTGTCGGTTTTGGGTGCGTGCTTTTTACCTATTTGGGAGTAAACTTCTTGCTAAGCGGTCTTCACTCTTACGGTGCGAGGTAAGCCTATGTTTGATATAGGTTTTCAGGAACTTATAGTAATTTTTCTGGTAGCTCTTATAGTTGTTGGACCAAAGAATCTGCCTCAGGTTGGACGTGCACTGGGCAGAGCCTTTGCCGAATTCCGAAGAGCTATGGCCGAAGTAAAAGATGCTGTTGAGTCAAACGAAGTGGTGCGGGAATTCAAGGAAGAATACGAAAAAGCTCGAGACGGTATCAGAAAAATTCCCGAAGAATATGCCACTTCAGGTGAGACAGGCGATAATACGAAACAGGAAGAAGCTAAAACGAGAAAAATAGAAGATTCCGAAAATGCCGGTAAAGACACCAGAGGATAAAGCTTCCTTTTTGGATCACCTTGAGGAACTCAGAATTCGTCTGATTAGATGCTTTGTGGCAATAGGTGTGGGCTTTATCATTTGCTACTCATTCAAAGAAAACATCTTCAACATACTCGTTCGCCCACTTATTAAAGCCCTTCCATCCGAACATTCCCAGCATCTCATCTATACTGCTCCTCAGGAAGCATTCCTCGTTTATATGAAGGTGTCCTTCATTGCTGGGACATTCCTGGCTATGCCGGTTATCATCTTCGAATTCTGGCGATTCGTGGCACCGGGACTTTATGAACATGAAAAAAAATATCTTTTCCCCATCGTGATTGTTTCAATCCTATTCTTCGGAAGCGGAATAGCCTTTGGTTATTTTGTAGCCCTTCCCTTTGGATTCCAGTTTTTCACATCCTTTGCATCCGAATACGTCATGCCCTTTATTTCAACTCGGGAATTCCTGTCCTTTACCATGAAACTGCTCTTTTCCTTCGGGCTTATATTCGAACTTCCGGTGGTCGTCTTTTTCCTGGCGAGACTAGGCATAATCCAGAGCGAGACGCTTAAAAAATACCGTCGCTATGCTATCCTCGTTATCTTCATCGTTGCTGCCATTCTTACCCCACCTGATGCTTTTTCCCAAATCATCATGGCAATTCCTCTTCTCGTTTTATATGAGTTGAGCGTGTGGGTGGCTCATTTCTTTGGGAAAGAGTCGGCACAATCCCGCCCACAACGAGACTTGTCAAAAGAAGCTGAAAAAACACCGACTAAAGTTGATGGAGAATGATTATGGAAAAACCAATTATTCTAGTTGTAGCCACAAGGAATGCGGGTAAGACGAGGGAGATTAGATCTGTCCTTAAAGACTTTCCTGTAGAACTTAAGGATCTTAACGATTTTGGGCCTATTCCAGAACCGGTTGAAGACGGGTCAACATTTGAAGAAAACGCATACAAAAAGGCGTCTTTTACGGCGAAAGTTCTAGGACTTCCAGCTCTTGCTGACGACTCAGGCCTGGAGGTGGAAGCTCTTGGCGGAGCCCCCGGTGTCCATTCGGCCCGTTACGCAGGTCCCAACGCAACCGATGAAGAAAACAACCAAAAACTGCTAAGGGAAATGGCTGGCGTGAAAAACCGCAAGGCTCGCTTCTGCTGCGTGATTTCTATCGCCGTGCCTACAGGCTTTGCACTAACCTACGAAGGATACTGCGAAGGCGAAATTCTGGAAGAACCCCGAGGCACTGGAGGCTTCGGATATGACCCTCTCTTTTTCTACCCACCTCTTGGAAAAACCTTTGCCGAGATGACTCTGGAAGAAAAAAGCTCGGTAAGCCATCGCGGAAGAGCTTTACGAGAACTGCAAAAAGAATTTGATAAGGTGCTTATCTGGATACGGCAGCGTCTTGAAGAAGAACGACGTATGCTTGGGTATGGCCATGAAGGGCACTCTGAATGACTTCATAGCATCTGTAAGAAAAAAGCTGGAAAGCTGGGAAAAGAGCGGCATCCCGCCTCGATGGACATTACTCGAGGAACTGAAAGAGCTCCAGAACCTAAGGGTTTCTCTTGGCCTAGATTCCGTTATGGAAAACCCTCCCAGGCTTTTAACTGCAACTCTTGACGACGGCTGGGGACTGGGGCTCGATGTAATTCATCTAGCCTGCGATGCTTTAGGAATTCCCTATACTTTTATCGGTCTAATGAAAACACCGGAAGAAATCATGGCAACCTGTGTTTCAAATCCACCTGACGCTGTTGGAATCTCGGTGATACAGGAAGATTCTGTGGAAAAGCTACTGCATCTCAGGCGCCTCCTTCCGCAAAATATCCCCATATTCGCAGGAGGCCCCGGCTTAAAAGATATGATAGAAGTTTCGTCGGAGGAAAAACTAGTTATCGTAAAGAACGTGGCTCATTTCATGAAACTAATCTTGGAGAATAAACTGTCACCCACAACATGCAAGGCCTGACTATGTTTGGACAAAAGAGGCGCACAGTCATGGGATAAACTCTAACCTTATAAAAGGAGTATCCAAAAGATGGGAAGCATAAAAATCAGCTATTATCTCGAAGAGTCCCCCATTGGATGGCTTGAAAAAGCCAGGCGATTTATTTTACACCGAAAACTTCCCATGTGGGATTTTCCAAGAAACATCCAGATTCAAACCATCGCAGCTTGTAACGCTCACTGTATCTTCTGCCCTCACGGAAAAACTAAAAATCCTCTTCCCAGAGGCTCCATGGATTGGGATCTCTATCGAGCCATTATTGATGAAGTAACAAAACACAGAGTCTTCAGGATCAGCCCATATCTTATGAACGAACCTCTCCTCGATAAAGAAATCGGCGAAAGAATTAGATACATCTCGTCCAAAAAACGTTTTCCCACCTATACCAAGATCAATACCAATGCAAGCCTTCTTACGGAGGAAATGTCCCGAGATTTATTGGATTCCGGTCTCGATGTGCTTACCTGCAGTGTTCACGGCATTGTTAAGGAAAAGTATGAACAAACCATGGTTGGGCTAAAATTTGAAGAGGTGCTGGAAAATATTGATCGGTTTCTGGAACTAAAAAGAAAGCTCCGCAAGAAAAAGCCGGAACTGCGGATCACAATGATAAGAACAAAACTCATAGAACCTGATGTAGAGAAGATCAAAGAATACTGGAGAAAGCGAAATGTTCGAGTAGCCATTCGTCCCATGAGTAACCGTGCTCACGAAAGTATCTCCTCGTTAACCATTAATGCTCGTCCACTCATGCCCTTTACCTGGTGCCACAGGCTCTTTGAACAAATCTACATAAACGTTAAGGGACAGTTGCTCATTTGCTGCAATGACTGGGAGCAGACAACAATTCTTGGAGACTTAACCAAACAATCCATTTATGAAGCCTGGCATGGAGAACCATACATGGAGGTGAGAAGAAGGTTTCTGAAAGGCCAGGTCAAAGGTATGCTTTGCGAAAACTGCCTCATGCAACCAGAATAATGAAAAAATGTGGATAGTAAGAGCGTAGCACCGCTACGCTCTTACTTTATCACCATCGGCTTAATATTCATTCGGCAGACGGGAAAGCTGTTCAAAGGTAAAGACAGGGCCGTCCTTGCAGACGTATTCCGTGCCGATATTACATCTGCCACACATTCCAATCCCGCACTTCATACGCATTTCAAGACTTGTAATGATACGATCAGGAGCAAAGCCTAGTTCCCTCAGAACTGGAAGCGTAAACTTAATCATAATTGGCGGACCGCAAACAATAGCGTAGGCATTTTCTGAACTAGGAGCTTTTTCCTTGGTAATCGCCGGCACAAAACCGACATTGTATTTCCAATTCGGATCGTTGGTGGCATCAACCGTTATGTGCATGACAATGTCATCCCGGCGTTCCCAGGCAAAAAGCTCTTCCTTGTAGAGAAGCAGACCAGGATTTCTAGCTCCGTAAACCACGGTAATATTGCCAAATTTATGTCGGTTTTCGGGATCAAGCATATAAACAATAGATGATCGCAAAGTAGTGAAGGCGAAACCACCACCAATAATTACCACATTACTTCCTTCAAGTTTATCCCATGGATACCAGTTCCCCAAGGGGCCTCTGACTCCGATGATATCACCAGGTTTCATGTTGTGAAGGTAGGTGGTCACCTTACCTGCTTTATTTACCGTGAACTTCAAATATCCCTTTTCTGTGGGGGAACTGGCAATACCGATGGGAATTTCCCCCTGTCCCGGCACAGAAATCTCAGCAAACTGCCCGGGAAAATACCTGAAGGCAGCTTCATCTTCAGGATTAAGGAACTTCAAATGAAAGGTTCTTATGTTACGATCATCTGTTTCAACGATGATTTCATCAATCTTTACCGGATATGGTTTATATGGATTTTTCACCATCCTTCCTCCATTATGCCGACCGTTCAACAAAGCTGACTCATAGAGCGCATTGACAATGCGACACCATGAGCCTCATAACTTCGCGAATGTCTATGTTTACGGGGCAAAACTGCACACATCGCCCACATCCTACGCAAGCCACTCCGTCGCCATATTTATCCACATAGTATTTGAGCTTATGCATAAACCGCTGTCGAACTCTCTGGAGTTTTTGCGATCTAGGGTTATGGCCAGAAGCATGCAGAGTAAAGAGAGGGAACATGCAGGAATCCCAGAGCCTGACTCGACACCCTCGTTCCTTCCATACCTCATCCTGAATGTCAAAACACCAGCAGGTCGGGCAAAGGAAGGTGCAGGTTCCGCAGTTTATACACGAAAACTGAACTTCCTCCCAAAACGGTGCATTAAAAATATCCAGAAGAGGCCTACTGGCAACGGCCTTTTCATCCCACAATTTCGGCATAGCGGCTTTGGCTTGAGCCATTTTATCCTGGAGCGCCCTTTCTTCTGACTCAGACAAAGCCCTGGCTCCCAGAGGCTCCCTCCTGAGAAGCTCTTTGCCCCGCTCAGATACAAAAGATATTGCGAACCCTCCATCTACATTCACCACCAGGACATCGAGGCCTCTGGTATCGAATGGCCCCGAGCCCACCGAAGAACAAAAGCAGGTTGAACAGGGATCTGTGCAACCGTAGCCTACCAAAATAGTATTCTCCCGACGATTAACCCACCAGGGATCCTGATACTGAGAAGTAATGAAATTTCTATCCACAAGCTGTAGAGCATAGGCATCGCAAGGACGTATGCCTACAATGATCCGAGGAGTAAAATCCTTCGGGGCTTCCTTGAGGATCGCTCGCTCTGGATCATTGGGATCCAGCGAGTAAACAAACATCTTTTCAGCGGGGGGTAGGAAAAGACTCTTGGGAGAAAGTCGGGTATTTCTATAATTCCAGTCTATTTCTCCGGGATCCTGAAGTAACTTGAATTCATGATAGCTTCCCGTCCATACAGGTCCGTATAGACGATGGGTTTTCCCAAATTTACGAAGCCACTCGGTCAAACCTTCCTGTGTCAACCTTAGCCAGCTCATCGATACATCCTTTTCGCTACTCTTTGTTTATTTAATAAACTCTTGAGGATCGTCAGGACGATAAGTATCAAGGGGTGGACGTTCTCCAAGCTGCACCCCTGCTTCATAGCCGTAAAGTTCTTTCACATCCTTCTCAAGCTTCTTGGTAAACATCCTGACCTTGATGCCCATTGGACAAGCTCTTTCGCAAGAGCCACAATCAGTGCATCTTCCTGCCATGTGAAAGGCTCTAAGCAAATGAAACGTCATCGTATCAGTGGGATCTATGGTCTTTCCGACCCACTGCGGCTTAGACTCATCGACAAAACACTGAGGGCAATAACAGAAAGGACAGGCATTTCGACAGGCGTAACAGCGTATGCAAGATTCTACAAGCTTTTGAAAGTATTCCCACCTCTTTTCAGACGGCAGGGCTTCTATTGCTCGAATGTCCTCATATCGATCCACCTGCTGTTCGGTAACCATTTCTCCGACCAGTTCATCGTAAAGAACAGGATTGCGATGGGTGCAGATAGCGCAATTGTCCTGGAGATACTTGTCTCGTTCAAGCTCCAGCGAAAAGCCTCTACCCGCTACAACCAAAACACCGTCTCTCTCCTGGACATCCGTTACATCTCGACCTCGATCACCCACAGCATCCCATATTTTCCTTCGGTCAAGCATTCCTTTGCAGGGAACGCCAATAATGTAGAGCTGGTCTCGGGAGATTTGATTCTCCATCATCAGAACGACAATGCTCCGGCTATCGCATCCCTTGGCAACAACTGCCACTTTACCCTGAAATTTCGGAAGGTAATTGGCAAGATTAACTCCACACCAGCTATCCCAGTAAAGCTGGGATACCTGTTCGGGATGCTTAATAAACACCGGATTGTTGACCATAGGGATGGTGCCTTTGCGGAAGCCTATAACACCATCCACCACCTTATCCTGAAGAAGCCTTGTAGCTATTTCTTTGATTTTCTCGGTGTATTCGTACATTCACTCTACCTCGACTTCTCTTTTTACCAGATATCGTGCCGGACCCACCTTTTTCACAGCCTCTACAACTTCTTCTGCTACTTTCGCAAATTTCGTCGCTTCGGCGGACGAAATCCACGAAAAATGAAGTCTCTCAGGCTCTATCCCAACATACTCAAGGAATTTCTTAAGAAGCACAAACTTGCGTCGAGCGTAATAGTTTCCTTCGATATAATGGCAGTCACCGGGATGACACCCGGAAACCCATACTCCATCCGCTCCCTTGCGAAGGGACGCAAGGATAAACTTGGGATTTACTCGCCCAGAGCAGGGCACTCTGATAATACGGATGTTGGGCGGTTGCTTGAGGCGGCTCACGCCTGCAAGATCCGCCGCTCCGTAAGAACACCAGTTACAGAGCAAAGCAATAATTTTAGGTTCCCAATCCGTCATGTTTTCACTCCATTTGTGTTATGCTGCTTCAATCATTGCGAAAATCTGAGCATCATCAAATCCCATAAGCCGTATTGCTCCAGAACGGCACGAAGCTGTGCACAATCCGCACCCCTTACATAGAGCGGGGTTGATTTCTGCTTTGCCTTTTTCGTTAAACCTTGGCGCAGAATAAGGACAAACATTAACACAGGTGCCACAGGAGCTACAGAGCATCTGATCAACTTGAGCCACCGTGCCGCTGAAGGTCATTGTCTTCTTAGCAAGAATGGTTACAGCTCTAGACGCTGCTGCCTTCGCCTGCGCAATGCTTTCGTCAATAGGCTTAGGATAGTGAGCTAACCCGCACAGGAAGACTCCATCTGTTGCAAAGTCCACAGGTCGTAGTTTGGCATGAGCTTCCATAAAGAATCCATCTTCGTTAATGGGCACTTTGAAAAATTGAGCTATGGCTTCATTTTCGCGTGGTATTATGGCTGATGCCAGAACGACAAGGTCAGAGTTAAGCACAATTGGGCGTTTAAGGATGTGATCTATAACTTCCACTTTCAGACTGCCATCTTCCACCCAAACCTTGGGTTTATTTTCAAGGTCAAATCTAATGAAAATAATTCCCTGTCGGCGAGCCTCAAGATAAAGCTTTTCTCGCTCACCGTAGCTTCTCATATCTCGGTAAAGCACATAAATATCGGCATCGGGATTCAGTCGCTTGAGTTCTAGAGCGCTTTCTAGGGAGTGAGTACAACAGACTCTGCTACAATAAGGTCTTGATGGCTCTCTAGAACCGACACACTGGATAAAGACCGCAGAACCGATCGAGTTAAGTCGCTGATCGTGGGTCATAAAAAGCCGATCGAGCTCAAGATGGGTCATAATGCGAGGATCCGTTCCATAACCGTATTCCTGAGGTTTAAGCTCTTCTGCACCCGTGGCAATGATTGCCACACCGTGTTTAATTTCGTTTTCTCCAGAGGGTCCTTTTATAACGGTGGTAAAGTTCCCCACAAAACCATCAACTTTGGTGATATCCGAAGAAAGATAGAGCGATATATTAGGATGAGTATTGACCGCTTCTATCATTTCGGCAAGATGGGCCTGGATGTCCTCTCCTGTCCAGGTTTTGTAAAGATTCAGAGCCTGACCTCCAAGCCGATCTGACTTCTCAACCAGATGGACTCGATAACCCTGATCGGCAAGAGCCAAAGCAGCAGCCATGCCAGACACACCGCCTCCCACCACCAGAGCTTCGGGATTTATCGGAAGTTCAGGTTCTGTAAGCGGTTGCATTAGAGCAACTTTGTAAACAGCCATACGAACCAGGTCTTTAGCCTTTTCTGTTGCTTCTTTCTTATCGAGATGCACCCAAGAATCATGATTTCTGATGTTAGCCATTTCGAAAAGATACTTGTTCAGTCCGGCGGCTTCTAAAGTTTCCTGGAAGAGAGGCTCATGAGTTCTGGGAGTACAGGCAGCCACAACCACACGGTTTAGCCGATGTTCTTTAATGGCCTGCTTCATCAACTCCTGAGTATCCTGCGAGCAAGTGTAGAGATTATTGGCAACGTATTCAACAAAAGGTAAAGTCTTGGCGTATTCCTTTACTGCCTGAATATCCACCATTCCGGCAATATTAATACCGCAATGGCAGATAAATACTCCAATCCTTGGAGGTTCGTTCATCACATTGATCTGAGGTGGTTTTTCTTTTTCTCGTGTAAGTGTGCTTCTAACAGGATGGAGCAACTTCCCTGCTTCGGCGGCTGCAGCACTTGCTTCCATCACTGATTGAGGAATATCTTTCGGGCTCTGGAAGGCTCCACAAACGTAAATACCCTGTCGGTTTGTTTCAACAGGCTTAAATGAACTCCCTCTACAGAAACCGTACTCGTCGAGATTTATCCCAAGGCGCTGGGACAACTCTTTTAGACTGTCCGGTATTTCCAACCCAACTGACAACACTACAAGATCAAAAATTTCCTGAACAACCTCTCCATCTTCGCTTACATAGGTAATGCTTAGATCGTCAGAACCAGGCACAGGATCAATGCTGTGGACTCGAGACCGAACAAATCGAACTCCCTGCTCCTTTTCGGCTCTCATGTAGAAACGCTCGAAGTCCTTCCCGTGAGTTCGCATATCCATGAAGAAGATTGTTGTTTCAAGATCTTTGCCCGCGTGTTCCTTCGCAATAACCGCCTGCTTTATGGCATACATACAACATACGGCAGAGCAATAGGGATGGTCACAGTGGTTAATATCTCGAGAACCAACACATTGGAGCCAAGCTATTTTCTTCGGTTCTTTGTGATCTGAGGGGCGCACAAGATGTCCCATTGTAGGACCTGAAGCAGAAAGGATTCGCTCAAACTGCAAAGAAGTAAGAACGTTCGGATGTTTTGCAAAGGCGTAGGTTTCATATACTGTTGGATCAAAAGCTCTGAAACCAGGAGCAAGCACAACGGCGCCCACTTCGATGGTTCGTTCCACAGGTTGATCGTCGTGCTTTACAGCGTTAGCCTGACAAGCTTCAACGCACTGATAGCATTCGGAGCAGATACCGCAGCTAAGACAACGACTGGCTTCTTTACGAACCTGCTCCTCGGTAAAACCAAGCTGAACTTCTTTAAAATTCCCTCGTCGCTCATCTACGCTAAGCCGAGGCATACGTTCTCGAGGAGCACGTCTGTAACCTTCAAGAGGCACATCTTCTACAGCTTTCTTTTCTTTTTCACGACCTTCCCTGAGATCCTGTCCCTTAAGAAAACGATCTATTGATATGGCGGCACGCTTACCGGCTGCAATGGCTTCCACGACCGTGCGAGGACCCGTTACGGCGTCGCCTCCTGCAAAGATATCCGGTTCGGAAGACTGAAGAGTAAGGGGATCAACCTCCATTGTGCCCCACCGGGAGATTTTGCAGTCACCAGCAGATTTTATACACGTCCAGTCTGTTTCCTGACCAATAGCCGCTACGACAGAATCCACCTCGATGATAAATTCGGAGCCGGGAATTGGTTGAGGTCTCCGTCTTCCACTTTCGTCGGGTTCTCCGAGCTCCATTTTGATGCATTCAAGAGCCTTAACTTTACCGTTTTCGCCAATAATGCGAACTGGGGCTGTAAGAGTGATAATCTCTATACCTTCTTCATGGCACTCTTCGATTTCTTCCTCATTAGCCGGCATTTCTTCAATGCTTCTTCTATAAACGATGAAAGGCTTTTCAGCTCCAAGTCGCCATGCGGTTCTCACAACGTCCATAGCCACATTACCACCACCGATTACGGCCACTCGATTACCCAGATTGACCTTCTTGCCCAGGTTGATGTCACGAAGAAGTTCGACTCCTGCATAAACACCTTCAAGATCTTCACCTTCTATCCCGAGCTTTCTAGACTTGTGAGAACCAACCGCCACAAAGAAAGCCTTGTAACCTTGCTTTCTCAAATCGCTAATAGTGATGTCTTTACCTATTTCAACTCCTGTTCGAAATTCCACTCCCATTTGACGGATAACATCAATTTCGGCTTCCAGAATATCCTTGGGTAGTCTGTAAGGAGGAATTCCAACAGCGAGCATTCCCCCCAGCACCGGAAGTTTTTCAAAGACCGTAACCTGATATCCTTCACGTGCAAGGTAATAGGCGCAGGTGAGACCCGCTGGACCAGAACCTATGATAGCGACCTTTTCTTCACGCTTTTCTTTGATTTCAGGAATGTAGCGTGTTTCAGCCTTCAGATCCAGGTCGGCAATGAAGCGCTTGATAAAATCAATTGCTATAGGTTCATCGAGTTTGCCTCTGGTGCAAGCAGACTCACAGGGATGATGACAAACTCTACCACAGATAGCCGGCAGAGGGTTTTCTTCCTTTATAAGCTTAAGAGCTTCAAAATATCTTCCCTCAGCAGCGAGAGCTACATAACCCTGCACGGAGATATCAGCAGGACAGGCCACCTTACAGGGAGCCATGCCACGCTTTTCAATAACGAAAGCCGAAGGAATAGCCTGAGGATACCGGCGATAAGTTGCCTTTCTCTGGCTCAATCCTTCGTCATATTCGTTTGGACGCCGCACAGGGCATACTGTTTCACACTGTCCACAGCCTGTACATTTGGACAGATCTATAAACCTTGGCTTTTGAGCAACCGTTACCTGGAATCGTCCTGGTTCACCCTCGATATTCTTTACTTCAGCAAGAGTGATAAGTTCTATATTAAGATGCCGGCCGACCTCGACCAGCTTGGGGGAGATAATTCACATCGCACAATCATTGGTTGGGAACGTCTTGTCCAGTTGGGACATTACGCCACCAATACAAGATTCCTTCTCAACCAGATATACGTAATAGCCGGACTCAGCAAGGTCCAGCGCTGCTTGCATACCAGCGATACCGCCCCCAACAACCATTACCGAACCATGGATTGCCTCAGACATGAACCCCTCCGTTGTAACAAGTTCCTTCGTTCACAATGTAGGTTACAAAAAATCCTTTCGTTCTATAAACCCCCTTTTGCTTTCCGTCAAGTCAAAACAGCACTTATCTTCAGGATGGCTAAACTTTTTTCGAGTTTATTATACATCTTATTTATGCTTTTTCACAAATTTCGGCTTGCCTTATGGAAACTTAAAGCTTAAGTTATGTTCTGCTCGTTAAATACCACCAGCAGTGAGGAGTGTCGTCTATGTTAGTTATTGAGGATCTTCAGGTAGAGCTTGCCGGGAGGATAATTCTTCGGCACATAGACATGGAGATCAGGCCGGGAGAAACCCATGTACTCTTTGGACCCAACGGCTCGGGGAAAACATCTCTCCTTATGACCATCATGGGTTATCCTCAATACAAGGTGCTTGCCGGCAGGATCATCTTTAAAGGAGTGGACATCACCAATTTGCCCATAAACGAAAGGGCAAAGCTGGGAATCGGGATGTCTTTTCAAAGGCCTCCCACCATAAGGGGGCTTAAGACCAGGCAGATGGTCAAGATCTGTGCTGGAGGAAGAGAAGACATTGACGTGGATGCTCTAGCTCGAGCTGTAAACTTCCACAATTTTCTGGATAGAGATGTAAACGATGGATTTTCTGGCGGAGAAATAAAGCGTTGCGAACTCCTTCAATTGATGGCTCAAGATCCGGATCTGATGTTGTTTGACGAACCTGAATCTGGTGTTGATCTTGAAAACATGGAATTAATAGGAAGAACCATAGCAAAACTCCTCGGGCAGTCCATCACTCCTAGATCTGAAAAAAGCCTTATTCAGCAAAAACGAGAACGAACAAAAATGGGGCTTATCATTACTCACACCGGTCACATTTTGGATTATGTTAATGCCACTAAAGGGCAGGTGCTTTTTGATGGGGTTATGAGTTGTGTTGAAAACCCAAGAGAAATCCTTAGGTGTATAAGGGAAGTAGGATACGAGGAATGTGTGCGATGCATAATAGGGAACAATTCAGAGAAAAAGCATTAAAGGCAGTAGATAAAAAAGCAGCCTTTGGAGAAGATGTAGATCTTAGCTCCTTCGAAAAATGGGTTGAACCGCCTGAGACTCTGAGTTCTGAAGCTATATGTTCTCTGCCGGAAATAGAGCGAGAGCTTCTGGCAATGGCTGGCATTGATGTAACCGAGAAGGAACGAGCCGGAACTTTTCTACAGAAAAACACTGGAGTAGCTCATTGTAGTGTCAAGCAGGAAGGAGTTGAAGTAATTCCTCTAAGGTATGCTCTAGAACACTACGACTGGATATGGGACTATTACTGGAAAGTTGTGCAGGTAGATGCCGATAAATACACGGCGGCAGCAGAACTTGACCTTCATGACGGCTACGTCATACGAGCTCTTCCCGGCACCAAGACCATCTACCCCATTCAGGCTTGCATGTTTATGGACAGAGAAAACCTTCAGCAAAATGTTCACAATATAATCATAGCCGAGGAAGGTTCAGAACTCCACGTCATTACTGGCTGCGTGACATCCCACAGAATGAAACGAGGAATCCACATTGGAATTTCTGAATTTTTCGTTAAGAAAAACGCCAAGCTCTCTTTCACCATGATCCACAACTGGGCTGAAGAAATGTATGTTCGTCCTAGATCCGGCGCTATAGTGGAAGAAGGTGGACTTTTCCTTAACAACTACGTGTGTATGAAGCCTGTTCAGTCTATTCAAATGTACCCCACCACTCATTTGGTAGGACCTGATGCTATTGCCCGCTTCTACAGCATTATCGTTGGTTCTCCTGGATCCGTCTATGACATTGGCGGAAGAATTTTCCTTAACGCCCCTGGAAATCGAGCAGAAATTGTATCTCGAGCCATTACAAATGGTGGAACCATCATCGCCAGAGGACATCTCATCGGTAAGTCACCTGAAATCAAGGCGCATCTCGAATGCCGAGGCCTTATTCTTAATGGCGGTGTAATGCATGCTATTCCTGAACTGGAAGGACATGTGGATGGCGTTGAAATGTCCCATGAAGCGGCGGTAGGCAAGATCGCTCAGGAAGAGATCTTTTACCTCATGGCGAGAGGGCTTTCCGAAGACGAAGCCACATCAACCATCGTTAGAGGTTTCCTTAATGTGGATATTCCTGGTCTTCCTCCACAACTGAAAGCTGAAATAGATCGAGCTATTGAAGAAAGCAACAAGGACGTGATGTAATTTCCTGAGTTACTAACGCTGTTGTTGTAATTGTAGGGACGACGTCTCACGGCAGTCAGAATGTCGTCCCTACCTAATAACTTGTGAAGAGTACCTTTTGAAATGCTTGGTTTCTTACATTTCTTTGTAAGCTTGTTCTCTAATCCACTGCCACATATCGGTCTGGAGAAACCAGTTTTTGTTGCCAGTTACAATAAGAGGACCATTTTTTAAGGACGGCTTATTATAGATTAGATTTTTGCCTTCAAGATCAATTACAGCTCCTCCTGCCGATTCGACCACTCCTTGCCCTGCCGCCGTGTCCCATTCCCAGGTGGGACCAAACCTAAGGTAAAGATCAATCGAACCATCAGCAACATAGCAAAATTTTAAAGCACTCCCACAAACAACCGGAACACATGTGTCTTTGAAGGCTTCAATAAAAGCCTTTGTAAGACTGTCTAAATGGAAACGGCTTACCCCAATCCTTATTTTCCCTTCTTCACCAGGAGGAGATGATGGTGCTATAGGTATCTTTTCGCCCTTTTCATTGATTTTCCAGCTTCCCCTGCCACGATAGCCTAGATACGTTAGCCGATAAACTGGCACATGAACGATACCGAACTGGCAAATGCCATCATGTATAAGGGCAATGTTTACAGTGAATTCATCCTGATGGTGGATAAACTCTTTAGTTCCGTCGAGAGGATCAACAAGCCAGAAAGATTTCCAGTAACAGCGTTCGCTGTAGGGCACAGAGGCTGACTCCTCCGAGAGAATAGGAATATCCGGATAGCAAGCACGAATCGTTTCCACGATCATTTGGTGCGAAGCAAGATCAGCACTTGTAAGAGGCGACTTGTCTTCCTTTGAAAATGTTTCAAATCCTTCCCTGTAATGATGGCGTATAATTTCTCCTACTCGACAACACAAATCCAGCATTAGATCTTCTTTTATCTCAACGTCAAAGGCTGACATACTATCTCCTTCCATAAAAGAACATGTTGACCCCAAACCTATTTTCCTCTACAAACACATTGTCCTAGCGCAAGAAGATAACACTTTATGCATACATTTCGAAGCATAAAAAGCATCGGTAGTTATTTCAAACCAAGCAAAGGACGGGAAGTTTCCATGAAACAGTATATTATTGATCAACTTAGAGAGTCCGATTACGAGGAAATAAAACAATACCTTAACGAAAATGCCAAAGCCGCAGCGATAGAAGGTATTTATTGGGTCGATCTGCCCAAAGAGTTGTATTCAAGCATTCAAAAAGAACACATTCAGTGTCAGCCTTTTTACTTTGCCGTAAACCTCAACAGAACATTCGTAGGTTTTGAGTTTCTTATAAGAAGCCATACTGCCTTAAGGTGCGCATGTATAGGCTACGCTACCAAGTCACAGCGGGATTTCATAATAGACTTTGCCGATACCATACTCGATCAACTGGGAATCAAGCTATAGAAGCGTTTTAAGAACTGGTTGAAGAACTTGAAACTGCTATAGGCTTTTTGTTCATATGCTCCCGGATAAGATCGTCCGATGGGAAGAAGCCGTTTATCTTCAAAGCTTCTTCCCATGCAGTTTTAGCCTCATTTATCTTGCCTTGTGCTTCAAGAACAAGCCCTTTCCTCCAATAAACTTCGCGCTTCCATTCTTCAGGAGCAACCTTAGCAAGTTCATCCCAGTATTTTAGTGCATCGTCAAGTTGACCCTTTTCAGTGTAAGCAATTGCAATATAGCGCAAAAAGAAAGGTCTCATGGGATGAGTTGGCGAAAGATTTTTAAGACCTGCTTCGGCTTCATGGATCGCTTGATCCCACTTGCTTTGCTCTATATTCATACGAACTAGATCTATGCGAACAAGAACTGAAAGAGGATGCTGGTCGTAATTTGTCAAAAAGTTCAATGCCAGTTTTTCCCAGTCTTCCTGATTGTTACCAGCGTTCGGCAGATTTTTTACTAACAGGTAATAGGCATACGCTGCCTGCTCGTTCTGACTTTTGGTATATTTTCCATATCCCCAAAAAAGCACTCCAACAATACAAATAGCGGCAGCTATACAAATCGACCACCTGTAATGTTCCTTTATTTTTCGAATTACTTGCTCAACCAGTGTTTCTACTTCCTCAGGTTTTATAGTCTTCGATTTCTTAGCTCTAAAGGCCATAAAAGAACTCCTCTCCTCAAAAAGTTTAAAAAGACGGTATCTTCTATCAGAATCTTCCTTCAGGAGTCAAACTTAATCAAGAGGTCGTCTTTACGATGGGCTACATGAAAGCAAAGATGCAATGCTGTGCGACTCTACGACCTGTATAACCCTGTCATCATAAAAATCTCCCGAAAAGAATTCTTCAGGTACAGGAGCTTTAATACGCAGAGGTTTTCCAGTGCGGGGATGTTCCAGTTCCATAAACCACCCATGCAACATAAGTCTTGGCGCTGGAGGCCCACCATAAAGTTTATCCCCGTATATCTTAAGTCCACTTGCTAAGCTGTGAAGTCTTATCTGATGCGTTCGTCCAGTAACGGGTTCAGCAAGAATCAACAGTTTAGAATCTTTCCTGCAAAGAAGAACAAAGTTGGTTTTCGCTGGTTTTCCCTTTTCTGGATCATCAACGCAGCAATACTTACCATCCTTTTTAGAAATAGCCTTGGTGCATGCCCAGGTGCTACCCGGCAACGCTCCTTCTGCCCAAAGCAGGTAAACTTTCCTGACCCTGTGAGAGGAAAACATCTTTGAAATCTTCCAATTTACGGATTTATCAATGGAAAAAAGAAGCACACCACTGGCTTCCAAATCCAGTCTGTTGTGAAGCGCCACGTAAGGATCGGAATGTTCTTTAGAGAGAAAACGTCTTAAACCTCCAAAAACATGATTGTAATCATCGTAGGGGACCTGGTGCGAAGGAATAAACGGTTCTTTGTTGTAGGCTATAAGCCAGGAGTCTCGGTACAGAATGCGCTGAGGGTCTATTTCGTAAAATCTTTTCGTCCCATAAGATGGGATGTACAATTCGACTCTGTCATTGGTCGAGAGTTTATAGTCTGGGTCTTTTACCCTTATGCCGTTTACGTGGACACAGCCGAAATCTATAAAGGCCTCAGATAGTTCGAAACTAACAGAGCACATTTTCGCCAGAAAATCTCTAAGAACGGTATCTGCTTCCTTAGGGGCTATATTCCACTTTAGACGGGACAGGTCTAACGATGACATTTTTTATCGTCTAAATTATTCGCCAGATGTATCTTCTTCTGCCGATCCACTTTCCAGATTGTCCTCCATGGATTCTTCAATAAGAGCGTCTATATCCTCTGAGCCCAAATCTCCGTCCATCTCCTGGCCAATGGTTTTCATAAACTTAGCCACGTCCTTGGGATTATTCTCGTCAAAATGCCCCCATCGAGAAGGATCGGCAAGACGTTCAAGCCGGGTTTCTTCCGAAAGTCGCACTCTTACTCGGGAAATAAGTTTCACCAATTGAGTTCCCCCGCAGTGAGCACATACCAAATCGGGAAGCTCTTCTGAAACACGAAAAGTAATAAATTCATTCTTTTTGCCACAGGACAGACAGCGATACTCATAAATCGGCATAAATTTACCCTCCCCTGTTCCAGCAGGAGAGAAGGCCTAGGATCAGGCTATCAGTGCCGTGCGATGATAAACTCCCTCAAAAGAGGGATTCGCATCAGTAATGATTTGTCTGTGTCTTTCGTAAGCTTCCTGAAGATACGGCGGAATAACAAAAAGCTTTTCCATCATCGTCGTGGAAAGATACCTCAACGTAATTTTCGACTTCGCAAACCTAGCAACCATATCTTCGGGAGTCCAATCTTTCTGGAGAGTGGTAAAAATATGGGCATCGGGGCGATGAAAACTGTGGAGGCTGTAAATATAAGGCTTTACCACCGGAAAAACTTCCTTTAGCGTGTTCACAATACGGGCGTGAAGGATATGTTCCTGCGGGCTAACTCCTTCACCCTGGATGGCAACACACCCCTGAGGTGTGAGCCTATTCTTGATCAACAGGTAAAATTCGCGAGTAAACAAAAAAACCGCCGGGCTATCTTCTAATGGATCGCTTAAATCAACAATGATGACATCGAATTTTTCGCTACATTTCTCAACGTAAGCTCTTCCGTCGCTGATAACGACTTCAACTCTAGGATCTTCAAAACTTCCCTGATGCCATGTTGGTAAGTATTTTTTACAAATTTCGACAAGTTCTCCATCTATGTCCACAAGGACAGCTCGCTTTACAGTGGAATGACGAAGCACTTCCCGCAGAGTCGCTCCTTCTGCTCCACCAATAATAAGGACACGTTCTGGGTTCGGGTGCGAAAACATCGCTGGATGCACCAGCAATTCGTGATAGATGAATTCGTCTTTCTCAGCCGACTGAGCCACACCATCCAGGAAAAGCATCCTTCCGTGAAGCCGTGTTTCTATTATATCTATACGCTGGAACTTGGAAACACCACTATATACCACTCGATCGCACAAGTAAGAAATCGAGACCCCGTTTAGAGACGGCTCTCTAAACCACAAAAATTCATTTTCGTGATGCCTGCTCATGGCTTATGCTTAAGTTCCCCCTCCGGCACATCCAGCGTTCCCCGCTTCAATTCCATAACAGACATGTTTTTGGCTCTAAAAGCCTTTTTGAGGAACTGAAGTGCAAGATCGGAATCAATCTGCTCCCCACAGGTAAAAATGTCCAAAGCGCAGTAGCCATATTCAGGCCAGGTATGAATAGAAAAATGCGATTCTGCAATAACTACCACGCCACTTACGCCATGAGGATTAAATTGGTGAAACACAGGTTTTATAATGGTTGCTTTGGAAATCTTAACGGCTTCGACCAGGATGGCTTCCACCTGATCAACACGATCAATTAAACTTCTGTCACAATCATAAAGTTCAACTATCAGGTGTTTTCCCAGTGCTTTCATCTTCTTCTCTTCTTCCTCACGTCATACTCTTACCTTCAGTTAACGTTAATAAAACAAAAACCTCCACTTCATGTGGTGGGTACCTTACTCCCCTAAACCGCCATAAAAATGGAGGCTTACCCTCAAAACCGCCGTCACTATACAAAAAAATTTTCGAAATGCAACAGAAAAATGCACATTTTTAGGTTAAGGAGAGCAACTTTTTGCGGGTTTCACTCACTTTTTCATGGTTTTTTTCCACGAATAAGGTAATATCTCGGTTTGAGGTGAACAGAAGATCGGAAAAAACGAGGAAAAAATGATACCCATTAGAGATGTCAATCCATCCAGAAGTACTCCGATCGTTAATTATCTCATCATTGCAACATGCGTCATAGTTTTCATCAACGAGCTAACTTTAGGTCCAGCAATAAGAAGATTCTTCATGCTTTACGGTATTGTACCTATTCGTTACATACGCCCTGATGTTGCAGCTCATTTCACCTTCACATCCCAGCTTATCCCTTTTTTCTCCGCAATGTTTATCCACGGTGGATGGCTTCATCTGATCGGCAACATGTGGACTCTTTACATATTCGGCGATAATGTGGAATATGCTCTTGGGCACCTTCGATATCTGGTTTTCTATATCCTAAGCGGTATTATAGCATCCCTCATTCACATCGTAACTAATCCTTTTTCACCTGTGCCGACTGTAGGAGCCAGTGGAGCCATTGCAGGCGTTATGGGGGCCTATATGTTTTTGTACCCCAGAGCAAAAATCCTCGCATTGGTTCCCATATTTTTCTTCATAACTTTTGTGGAGGTTCCTGCGGTTATATTTATAGGTCTGTGGTTCATACTACAATTTTACAGTGGAACTCTTTCTATCATCGCCGGAAGCGGTGCATATGGAGGCATAGCCTGGTGGGCACATATAGGTGGATTTATAGGCGGTGTGATCCTGCTCAAAATTCTTAAGCCCAGATACGAATAATCCCAAACTTGAGACAATCAATAATCAATAGAGGCATGATAGCGTCATGCCTCTACTTGCTAAATATGCTGAGCAGCAAGTTCCCCAATGATGGATTCAATATCCAGTTTCAGTTCTCTTTCCAACTCCTTACGAGCCTGTTCGAGACGAAATCTTGTTACAGGATTTTTAATTTCTCTTACAGACCTAAGAGCGCCACCACGACGACCCAGCCTGAAAAGAAGTCTATCTTCTGGTGGAAGTGCCAAATACTCATCAATAACAGCAAGCATTTTTTCTCTGTCTTCAGGGAACTTACCTTCCACTTCTTCAAGAAGATTCCGAATATGATCGGAAGTAAGGGTACTTTGTATATTGCCCATGGATTCAATCATTAATCTAATTTCCCGCACGGTCTCATCGTCCGTCAAAGGCACAAACCGCCCAGCTTTAGCATCTTCCCACAAAGGGCCAAAAGGTGGAATTTGAAGCGTTCTAAGTCTTATGAAATCAGGGTTTATTTCGGTCAACACTCTGGCAGTTTCTAAAGCGTGTTCTTCAGACCAAGCTTTTCCACCGAGTCCAGGCATCACATATTCTGACAGTGTTATCCCTGCTGCCTTTACTTTCTGCCCCGCCTCAATATGCTGGCGAGCCGTGGCTCCCTTTTTGACATACTTAAGCACCTTATCGCTTCCGCTTTCCATTCCTATATGGATTCTATCAAGCCCGGCTTCCTTAAGCGTAATAAGTTCTTCCAGGGATTTCCTGGCTATAGTGCTACTCCTTCCATAGGATGTTACTCTACGCACTTCAGGAATTCTGGATCGCAAATAACGAATTGCTTCGGCCAGTTCATCAGTTGACATGATAAGACTGTTGGCATCCTGAATAAAAACTTGCCCTGTGTTGAAAAGAAGCCATTGAGCAACATGATAATAAGCGTGGTTAGCTTTGCGACGCTTTGCGATTTCTTGGAGAACGTATGGAGTTACCCTGCCCCCTTCGCCAACAGACCACGAGATACTTTTTACGTCCTCAATTATTCGGACTACGGTATCAATATCTTTTTTGATCTCATCAAGAGACCGCCTGCTAAAACTTGTGCCCTTGTAAACTGGACAAAAGGTACACTTATTCCAGGGGCAGTTTCTTGTAAATCTAAGCAATAAACTGGCCGCCTCGCTTGGTGGACGAATAGGCCCCTGCTCAAAAAACCATTCTACACTGCGCATTTCTCACCTCTCCTGGAGAAAACATCTTGTATGAAACTTCCCGTTCATACATTATAAGGACTCGACAATAAAAGACAACATCACGACATGGGATTAAAAAGCAATTGGAGGGTAAAGAGAATGGGCAAAGACGAAAAAATCACGGCAGTTTATCTTATGGTTCGCAAATCAGAACTTACACCTGAAGACGGAGATTCCTATGAAAGACCTCTCCAGAAACAGAGAGAAGCTATTGTGGAGGTTATGAAAAGCCGCTGGGGAATAGATGTGGATGACACAGTGCAATTTTACAAAAGCAGAAGAGATCTTTTCATGGACGTAGAACGTCACAGAATCAAACGACTGGTTGTTTACAGCCTGGACAGACTGGGAAGTTCCAAGGACGAGATCGATGGGATACTGTTTGAGCTCGAGGCGGAAGGGATTGAACTTTTAACTGTAGAATAAAAACAAAAATATTGCGGAGAGCGGGACATGAATTGGATTGTGACGCAACTTTCTTCATCCATTGAACTGTGGATAGCCTGGGCTGTATCGGTAGCGCTAGCTTCTGGAGTACAGGGAATCGCACAGTATTTTTCGCTCATGATATTGGTTCCTCCTGCAAAATTCAAGAAGGAGCCGTTGCCTCACCCTTTCCAATTCGTGGATATCCTCGCTCTCCCCATTTTTCTCTTAACAGGCTGGGGATGGGCAAAAACCTACAAACCATCAGAAGATCCGCTGGCAGACAACAGATTTTACAAATTCCTTTATTATCTTGCCGCACCGATTGGAAATCTGGCTCTGGCCGGCATAATTTCCACGTTATACACGACCATCCTTCCATCCTCGGTGTTTCGGCTTGCCATAACCATAAATTGTTACGCTGCGGCAGCTAATCTTGTACTTCCTCTACCTCCATTTAGCCTGGGAAGAGGTTTACTCATACTTCTCGATCTGTCTTTACCGAAGATTACGGAATGGATAATAAAAGCGGCAATAACTCTAGGAGCCATCTGGGCTTTTGCTACAAATTCGGTGATTTTCCCTTACGACTCATTGTATGCTCTGGGTAATGGCATTCTACATCTTCTCATTCACTAAAAAGCCTTACCTGTTGTTGAAATTATTATGCTGATGCTTGCATCTGCACATCTACTGTGCTATTCAGGGACGGAAAATCAAAAAGCCAGTGAGGTTTGCTGCTTATGAACCAGGAAGATGGAAAGTTCAGGATAGTTCTGTATCAGCCTGAGATTCCTCAAAACACTGGAAACATAGCAAGAACCTGCGCAGCAACTGGATTACCTCTACACCTCATAGAACCGCTAGGATTCAAACTTTCGGATAGACATCTTAGAAGAGCAGGACTTGATTACTGGCCTCATGTAAGGCTTTTTGTACATAAATCCTTCGAGGAATTCCTCGAAACCTTTAACCCACAACGGTGCATACTTTATTCCACTCGAGGAACAATCAGCTATGACGAAATTGCGTACAGACCAGGAGATTGTCTGATTTTCGGCTCTGAAACTCGAGGGCTTCCGGACGATCTCTTGTTTTCTGGAAAATACCCTGTGGCATATATCCCCATTGATAGAACTCGAGTGCGAAGTCTAAACCTGTCAACTGCCGTTGGAATAGTTGTTTTTGAAGCTCTCAGGCAAACAAAGACCATAATGACTAAAGTTTTTTCGGCTTAATAGCTAGTGGTTAGATCACCAAATTTGGTTTATCGGGAAAGAATCCATGAAGGATGACAATGTATTAAGAGAAGAACTAGAGCGGGTATGTCCGGAGCTAAAGGAATCGGGCTTTTATATGGTAATCCTCAAAAAACGTAATGGCTACTGAGTGGTCATTTTTGAGAGCAAGGATTGCTCTAAAAAACATCCTCCTCTAAGTTCTTTTCAGATATCGTCAACAGAAGACCTTAAGCAGTTGTGTGAACCACTAAAAAAAGCTGTTCAGGAAGCCAGGAACGCCCTTCTTGCAGGCAAAGATGGAAAACCTTTTTCTCGTCGTAATGCAGGCTGTCGTATAAAATAAATCCAAGGAGAAACGATATTGGCTGAGATCGAATGGAAAGGAATTATCTGGAGTCCCGCTTACGGAAATTATTCCTACAAAGAACTTCTCACAATTCTCAAAGGCTTTGGATCCATGGAGATTGTAGCTTTTGAAAAGCCATGGATCTACAAAGGTATAGTGAGTATCGCTTTGAATCCCCAGGGTGGTAAAGACCTGACATTGTATTATCTCGAGGTATTGGGTCCTAAGAGGCGAGGGATTGGGCGTAAGGCATTACAGGAACTCAGGGAAATATTCAAAGGCAGCATTGTGGTGCAGGACCCGGGGGAAATTCTATGTTCAGAATATTCCATTGTGGAAAGTTTGTTTTTCTGGATTAAGATGTTTCGGGAGGGGTTAATTGATGAACTGGAGAGCGACGAAGTCGTACTAAAACAGGGCATGACAGAAGAAGAGCTTCAAAGGATAGAAAATCTAGTTAAGATGCGGCTTTTAAAAATAAAACATGAGCAGGAAAAGCTTAAGAGCCAGAGACAAAATTCTTAGTGAAAGCGAGATTGTTTCTTTTTGTGAATCTTATCGATCCCGTAATTTCCGTATTGTTTTTACAAACGGGTGTTTCGATATTCTGCATCTCGGGCATCTTAGATACCTAGAAGAAGCAAAAGCAATGGGAGATGTGCTTGTGGTGGCGGTGAATTCGGACTTATCGGTAAAACAGATAAAAGGTTCCTTGCGGCCTATTTTGCCGGAAACCGCCAGAGCAGAACTTATCGCGGGACTTCACTGCGTAGACGCTGTAACGATTTTCAACACTCCCGATCCATTGCCGCTAATAATGCGTATCAAGCCAGACGTTTTAGTAAAAGGTGGCGATTGGCACATAAACGCCATCGTAGGAAAAGATTTTGTGGAAAGCTACGGAGGAAAAGTGGCAACTGTGCCAGTCATTAACGGTTTTTCCACAACGGATATAATCAACAAAATTAGATCTATGCATTGTGGCGATAAAAATTCCTTGTAACGAGCCAATTTTTACTGGATGCGTGCGAAAATTACCAATAGTCAGCAGAATACATGCCCAAAAGAGGGCTCGGAGTAACAGTCTTTTTCTACTTGCCATGGAACGAATGCAAGGCATCTCATAAGAAAGCCCATCAATTCTTCGTCTAATATTTTCGAACACCCCCGCCCTCTTTCTGTCATCCCGGCCCTCCTTTTTGTCATCCCGAGTGAAACGAGGGATCTCCTGGAAGGGATGCCTCGCTGACGCTCGGCATGACAATGCTGGCGATTTTTCGAACACTCCCAATTTTTACTTGACCTTACCTAGCGGAGTGTTAAAATTGAGGTTGTGATATTTGTAACAAAACTAGAGTTGTCCCACCTATAAAAGGGAGGTTTCATCATGAAACGGCACGCTAAATACCGCCTGATGGTAGTCCGTAGAGAAATGATGTATGTTCACGACGAATTTGATCATTCGCTAACACTGGTCGAGATGGAAGGAGAACCTATCGAATATCAACCCGGGGTTGCGGGTAAGTTTGTATCAAGGCGTTCTGTGACTTTCCATGACAGAATCCGTGGAAATGGAAAAATGATGGGATACGCCATCACAACTTTCGAACACGGTGCAATTTACAGTAAGTTCGAAGGCGAAAGAGACGCAAAGGAAGGGGTTACAAAGGGTACATGGACGATTTACAAAGGTCTTGGAAAACTCTCTACCATAAAGGGAAGCGGTACATTTGTTGTCACGGCAGGAGAAAGAGATAGAGAATACATCATAACAATAGATGGAGATTACGAACTTTAAGATAAAAAGCTTTCGCCGTCCCCAGGGTTGGAAGAAAATCCTGGGGTAATTTATTTTTTCAATTCTCCAAAAGTTACAGGTTCTGGCCCTAGAGTGGCTTTAACCTTTGTTTCCTGGCATTGAGCACCGTTATATACTTCTGGCGCTCCTTCGCAAACTCTAACATGAACTTCGCACTGAAAAGGAGATGCTGAAAATTTGCGAGTCATTTCAGTATATAAAATCGCTGAACCATTCATTCTAAGATCAAAACAAACACTGCCAAGCTTATAATCCGGCACAACTATTTTATTAAGAGAAACATCCTCAACCTTAACTTTCACGTCAGTTTGATATCTTTTGCCAAAAAATTCCACAGCTTCTCTTCTTATGCCTTCCCTAAAAAAGTTCCTCACATTTTGCGATATATACTGTAACCACAATATGCGTCTAATTTTAGGATTTGTCGAATCATTACCCCCAAGGTTTAGATCGACAGCAACATGCCTTATTTCCTCAACTTTTCCTTTTGCCAGGAGATCTTCCATTGTGCTAAGCGACTTTTCTAGGTGAGAACCTTTAATCCTTGCTATAAGTTCTTTCTGGCTGTTCAAAAATTCTTCGAGTTTGTCCTGGTATTGTCCTTCTCCTCTAAAGGAACTGCTTCTAATGAGCCTGATCGCCTCATCATATGTTCTAAAGGCATCGTCATATTTCCCTGCATTCGTAAATCTTTTCGCTTCTTCTTCTAAAGAAGCGATTCTCATCGAAAATTCCTTTCTAAGGGCTCGGTCCTTTGCGGCTTTTTCCTGAACCAAACTTAAAGTTTGTTGTAGAAACGTTCTGGTTTCTTTTAAATCGCCAAGGTTATAGTTGCTGCTGGCATATTCAAGGACGTTAAGGGCTCTTTTTAAAAGCGCTTCCGCCATTTCATAGCGTTGAGATGGAATGCAGGAACTGTAAGGTAGAGCCCCATCTTTTTCCATCGGCATAAGGTTTTTCAATATCCCGTTGACCTTTTCCACAAACAGACAGGTGCGGGATGCATCAACGCTTTTAACCATCTCCTGAATAATTTCTCCACAATTGCTTAGAGCTCTAATGTAAGCCTTTCTTAAAAGCCCGGTTATTTTCTGATTACACTCATTAAGACTCTCCTTTGAAAGGTAGTTGTAGCGGTGCAATTGCTCCCGAGCCTTACCAATAAATTCCATAAAGCTCTGCCAATCCTCAGTTTCAAGCTTTTTTCTGGCAGCTTCTATAAAAGATTCAACCGCCAGACGATGCAGTTCTCGCAGCAAATAATCATCGGATATATTAAGTTCTCTCGCCCTATCAAGAGCTCTCACATACGCATTTGCTGCTTGATCAAAAAGTCCGTTGTTAAAATCAATATCGGCCTTTTGCTTGGAACTTAATAGAAGTGCTCTATTATAACCTGCTATCAATCGATCACGGCTATATTCCTCGCCAATAAGCCAGGAAGCCTCATCATATATTTTGATGGCTTCTTCGTAATACGACTCCGCTCTGGCATAATTACCTTCCGCACTAGCAGCAGCGGCACGGGACACAAGGTTATAAAGTTCTGACTTGGCTTTTCTGGATTTATCATAGAGTTTCAAAAACTCTTCCTTCCTGATCCAGTCTCCCTGAAAAGGCACCAGTCCTGCAGAAGTTTTTTTCAATTCTTCGCTACTTTCCATAGTTTTCCGAATCTGCCGTTCCAGAGATGGAAGATTTGCCTTTTCTGCAAACATCATAGCTCGTTCAAGAAATCTTTTTGCCACCACGTAAGAACCAGACTTTAAAGCGGCTTCGCCCTGCTTTTTTAAATCCTCGGCCAGGATTTTGTAAGTATATTGAGCCGTCTTGGATAATTTAAGATGAATTGCAAAACCCAAAAAACCGCAAATGATGAAGAAAACAACGCCGACCAAAACAACTTTATTTTTCCCAAGGCGGGAAATATCCAGAAGCTTGTAGAATTTCATTTCTTTCCAGATTCTCCCAACAAAGCTTCATACTGACTGAAATACTTCTCTTTGTTTTTTTTAAAATCGCCCAACGCATCAATTACTTTAAGCAGAAGGTCTTTGTTAAGATTTTCTGGAGCATATACGACCTTGTTGATTTTTAGTGCGAAGGACGTCTCAGATTCTAACTGATGCTTAAATTCCTTCAACATCGCTTTGGTTCTGGGATCATTTCCTGTTTTACCTAATAGCAAAGCCATATCTTCCAGACTCAGAGTGAATCTATGGATTTCCCCGGAAAAAACTAAAACCGTGGACTCAAGTTGTTTAAGATCCGTAACATAACGATTGAAAAGAGGCACTACCTTATTCACCTCTAACGGATCGCTTTTCATTTCACCCGATTCCAGAACTTTATTAACGACAGAAAGACCATGTTCAGCTATAGCCGTAAAATGAGCGTCGTGTTCAACAAAAGCTTGATAGGCCTTATTTTCTCCACATTCCTTCAGATAAAACAAAAACTCCCCTAGCCAATTCGGCTTTTTTTCAAGGTTCAACAGATAATAAGATTTCAACTGACAGGCCGCTTCTTTATCCTTAGATGTAGCATAGGCTTTCTCACAATATCTGATAAACTTAGATCCAGCCTCTTCCTTTCGTTCCATACCTTCCAGCCACCATTCCGCCTCAGGTCGCTCTAAATACCACACAGCATAGGCATTACATAGCCTTGGTAAAACAAAGGTTTTCCCATGATTATAAAGAATTTCCAGTTCTTCTGCCGTTAATTCGTCGTAGTTTATTAGCTCTTCCTTTTCAGCACAACCGAAAAGGCTTGATAAGACAAAAACAAGGAACACCACAAAACCAGCTCGAATCATTATCTCCTGATCTCCAGTCTTTTATTGCCTAGATCAAACACTATCGGCTGGAAATTTTCCAAAGGAAACCACATAACGTCAAACCCAAGCTTGAAAACGGTCTTAACAACCTCATGATAAAAGTCGAAGGCGGAAGGGCGAACAAGAAAGATGCAAGAATATCGTCCTGGATTAAGTTTCTTCAAAACAGAATAAATTAAAGCCTTGCGGTTAAAAACGTCCAACTCTTTCCTGTATTTTTCGATAATCTCTTTAGGAGCGATGCATACGACAGAATCTCTTTCTCGAAAATGTATAACTCGATAAAATCTTTCGTCACACTTTCCCGCTACTCCAACCGGTATGGCCAGGTTATGGTCTAGTTCAAAGTAATAAAAATTGTTGTCTATTCTAGTCTCACCTGGAATTGGTGTCGAAGTAGCTTCAAAGGACGATTTGGTCACAATGGTAAAAGTGCTACCTCCCAATAGCAGGACACTCCCACCTAAAACCACTATAATCGTCCAAACAACCCATCTATTCATGGCGGCCTACTTGCAATCTAATTTAACAGCCCATCCTTCGGGAACTGGTATGCTTGACTCATAAAGCCCCCAATCCCGTTTTGCCTGTAAAAAAGCCTGAAATAATTTTACTCCGCTGGGCCTAACAGCAGAGACAAGATAAAATCTGTGTTTATCAAGGCCTTTTTCTACAAACTGCCTAATAGCATCAGGCTGACTGTACAGATCGGGGAACTGCTGGCGAAGTTTATCAAAGGAATCACAAAAATCACGTAATAATTCTTTAATCTCATCTGATGACGGGCACAAATCATTGCACCAGAACGACGCAACATTTCGCTCGAAAACAACCACCAGAGGATAACGTCCATCATGGACAGAGATATCAACATTTAAAGAAACAGGTGCATTGATGGTGGAAACCATCGTAGTTAAAACACCGGCCACTCCCACTAGAATGATGACACTCAAAAACACGACCGAAAAAATTAGGTCTCTCGTCTCACGATCGATCACCAACTCCGGGACTCCCGTTTTTTTCTTTAAGAGGTTGCCTTCCTGAAGTTTTATCCAGCTCAATAAGCAAGTTTTTTGCTTTTTCTGAGAAGTATCCCATCACCGCCATTTCCGACCACCTTTGCCCAACGGTGATAACTACACCTGTGATAATACCAAAGGAGAGCCCCAGGATACTGGAGTCGAAAGCCTTAGAAAGCGATCTTATAAATTGAGAAACCTCGCTCTTTATGGTAACAATATCCCCCCCTCCAGCCCAAACTATGGCCATGCTGTCCATGCCTTGAGCTATACCCCAAATAGTTCCCAGAAGTCCCAGGATAACACACAGGTTGGGAAAGACTTTGAGAAAGCCGAAGTCCTTTTTTATCTTTTCGCAAACAAAATGCCTGTAGGATTCTAAATTGTCGAACGCTCCTGAGCCTTCATCGATCATTCCTATAGTTTTTTTGACATCCTCTTTAAGGCCACGTTGAGCTATGATGGTTTTAACAGCGAGCGACAGCCCCACAAAACCTGCAATAGACACAAGAACACTCGTAAAGTTTCCACAAAACACTTCTTCAACCCTAGGAAAAGGATTTACGTATAACACCAACCCATACCAGACGGCAGTTATGCCAAGGCCCACCAAAATTGCTCTCATTTTAGTCTTTCCTTTCGCCCCTTATAACTACCCCAACATTGCCTGCGATCCCAAAAACTACCTTTTATGTTAACGATCTTAAGAAATATTTGTCAAATCTTATCTCACAAGCACGGGAAAACCTTAAAATTTTTAGAGTTTAAACTTTTCGTCCGAACTTGTTATTTGAGAAAGATGTGATTAAAATAATTTTGAACTATGAAAGTATGCGGTGCCAGAAGGAGGTTGATTAACCATGAAAATTAAATATTGCAAAAAATACGAAAAATACGTGAGCCAGTATCATTGCGAACTGTTCAATGAAGGGAGCAAGTGCCCCTATTACACACCCAAGACATGGAACAGCATTAAAGAATTGTTGCTCGATCCGGAACGTCCAAAATGGGAAGTTGGGGAAATAATTAAACCGTTACAGTGCAAGCTCCTTGATCGGGAATACTATGCTGTGGCTGGTCGCAGGAGACGTGCGCGTATTTCAACACGCCACAGCGACACAGCATAGAGGGGCACGAACAAGTAGAGGCTAAAGCATCTAGATTTACCCGCCTTTTTAGTTTTCCCATCTAGATTCAGTTCCAGAAAGCATCAAAGAACGATAGTTTTAAAAGCAGTTGCTTTTTTGGAAACCATGGGGTAACGAAAAGGCGGTCTGATTTTTGACCGGGCAAGTTTGTACTGGAGGATTGTTCTAATGGCAATGTACGGAGTAAAAATATTTGCTGGCAACAGCAACCCTCAACTGGCAGAAAGCATCTGCCGTAATTTAGGGTTATCTCTTGGAAAAGCTCTTGTTTCAACATTTAGCGACGGCGAAATAAGGGTCGAAATTCAGGAGAATGTAAGAGGTGCCGACGTTTTTGTAATTCAGTCTGGATGCCATCCCGTAAACGATCATCTTATGGAACTTCTGGTAATGATAGATGCCCTGAAGCGAGCCTCTGCTCGCCGTATCACGGCTGTAATGCCTTACTACAGCTACGCCAGGCAGGACAGAAAAAACAAACCGAGAGTTCCTATAACGGCTCGTCTTGTGGCTGATTTGCTGTCAAGAGCCGGCGCTAACAGAATTCTCACGATGGATCTACATGCCGGTCAGATTCAGGGCTTTTTCGACATACCAGTAGATAATCTCTACGCTTCTCCTGTGCTTCTTCCTTACATTAAGGAACGCTTTGGAAACAATATCGTCATTGTGTCGCCTGATGCTGGCGGAGTTCCCAGAGCAAGAGCTTACGCAGCTCGTCTGAATGCCGGTTTGGCTCTCATAGACAAACGCCGGATTGACGCCAATCAAGCTGAAGCAATGAACATCATCGGTGATGTGGAAGGCAAGACTGCGATCATTCTTGATGATATGGTCGATACGGCAGGAACTCTCAAAGAAGCAGCTAAAGCCCTCAAAAACAAAGGCGCCAAATCCATTCACGCCTGTGTAACTCACGCAGTCCTTTCCGGAAACGCTGTGAACAACATCCAGGATTCCTGTATAGAAACCCTCGTTGTAACCGACACCATACCTCTTCGACCCCAAGCAGCACTTTGTCCGAAAATAAAGGTCGTATCTGCTGCTCGGCTGTTTTCTGAAGCAATCAAAGGAATTCATAACGAGGATTCCATCAGTTCTCTCTTCGAAATTCAGCACTGATGAGTATTGAGTCGAAAGAGTTTAAAACCGCTTATATTTATGACATTGACGACAAACCACCCCTGGTTCTCGCTATCGCTTACGGGGTCCAGTGGGCGTTATTACTCTTTCCCGCAGTTCTTATGGTTACGGCACTCTGCGCTGAAGCCTTCAAAATGGACAACCCAGCTCGAGTAGCCTTCGTTCAGTTAACCTTCCTCGTTGCCGGAGGTTTTACTCTTATCCAGAGCCTCTGGGGACACCGTTATCCCCTTCTTGAAGGTCCTGCAACCGCTCACCTTCTTACAGTGTTATCTCTTGCATCCTACGGAATAGGCACTATCCAGGCCGGGATGATTCTGGGAAGTATTGTAATGTTCATTCTTGGCTTATCAGGTAGCATTGCCTTTTTCTCCCGCATATTCACCCGCAATATCGTGGTGGTAATTCTGATCCTTATCGCACTTTCCATAACACCACATCTTACCGCATCTCTCCTCGGTCCAGAAACTGGCAACAGACATCATCAGTGGTTGTTTCTGACATTCTCTTTCGGCGTTGTGCTCTTCACAGCTTTCTGCAATTACCATCTGAAGGGTTTATGGAAAACTCTTTCTCTTCTCATCGGTGTTATCATTGGAACTGCCTTTTATCCTCTTATCGGAAAACTGGATTTCTCAATCTGGAAGCAAGCTTCCTGGATAAACCTGCCTTCTTTGTGGACTCCTGTAAAATTAGAAGTTTCTCTAATATCTGTGGTATCTTTTGCCATCGCATATCTCGCTGTGCTTGTAAACGCCCTGGGAAGTCTTGCAGGCATTGCTTCCGTTACAGATACCGAGCGACTCAATTCATCACTCAAACGATCCTTGATTATAAACGGTTTTTCAGGAGTAGCATGTGGTCTTCTGGGCATCGTTGGACTTGTTAGTTACAGCATAAGTCCAGGCGTTGTGACAGCTCAGCGAGTAGCCAGCCGTTACGCTTTAACTGCCTGTGGCATTATAATCATAATTATGAGCCTTGTGCCTAAAATAGCCGCTACTTTTGCTTTTGTGCCAACAGCCGTCGTTTCAGCCGTGCTATGTGTGGCCATGGGAAGTCAAATTGGAGCAGCCTTGCAGATGGCCAGTTCGTCTGCTCTAACCCAAAGAGACGGCACTGTTATAGGACTGTCCGTTTTATTCGGCCTCATAGTCTCCATCCTCCCTCCCAGCGTTACAGTCTCTGCCCATCCAGTAGCACAGTTATTTTTGAAAAACGGCCTCGTTTCAGGTATTGTGCTTTCGCTTATACTGGAACACGGGCTTTTGAAAGATAAAGCCAGCGAGGGAAGTTAACATGACCAAAGTTAAAACCGTTTATTGCCCAAAGTGCGGCGAAGCTGTCCACGTCTATAAAAATCCCTTTCCAACGGTGGATATAATTATCGAGATGGGTAGGGATCGCATTGTTTTAATTGAACGTAAAAATCCACCTTACGGGTGGGCTCTTCCTGGTGGTTTTGTGGATTACGGCGAGACATTAGAAGATGCGGCTATACGGGAAGCCTACGAAGAAACGGGGCTTAAAATAAAGAATCTCAGGCAGTTTCGAGCCTATTCCGATCCTAACCGAGATCCACGACATCATACCATAACCTTTGTTTTTGTAGCAGAAGCCGACACGGAAGAAGGATCGGCCATACCCAAAGCATCCGATGATGCAAAAAACTGCGAGATTTTCAGTATAGAGCAATTACCGGAAAACCTCGCCTTTGATCACGCAAAGATTCTCCAGGATTATCGAACATGGAAGAAGACAACATCCTGTTAATGAACGACGAACCAGCCGCTTCTCTGCCTGTAAAGATCTACCGCAGAGGAGAACCTTATAAAACCGTGGAACAATGGGTCGTTGAAGAAACTCCTGTTACACTATTTTTCAACGGCGAGCAGATGATTACCCTGCTCTGCACAGGACGGCATCTTGATGAACTTGCCATCGGTTTCTTCATAGCTGAAGGATGGATTCGGGACCGAAGTGCTCTTAAGAGCGTATCTGTCAACAAAGAACAAGGAATAGTTAACATCTTTTACGAAGGTCATATTGTATCCAGAGAAAAATTCTGGCTAAAAAGAGCCATAACCTCGGGATGTGCCAAGGGCAGCGTCCTGTGTGAAGTGCTCGATTCTCTGCTGGAACACCCACTTAACGACAATCTCAGGATTGAAGCATCCAGGATATGGGATATCATGGAAAGGCTTAACCGGCTTAGTGACACCTACAAGAAAACTCACGGCGTCCATAACTGTGCTGTAGCAGAAAACAGCGGGAATATTGTAACTCTTAACGACGGATACCCCTTTTATCGTTACGACATTGGGCGTCACAATGCACTGGACATGCTGATTGGTAGAGCCTTTCTTGATGGAATTTCACTACAAGATAAAATTATTGTAACCACCGGGCGTCTTACATCCGAAATAGTAATCAAAGCGGCGCAGGCTGGAGTGCCGATGCTTGTAAGCCGTCATGCAGCGACAAGGCTTGCTGTCGAACTGGCTAACACTCTTAACCTTACTCTCATCGGTTATGTGAGAGCCTCTCAAATGACAGTATATCACGACGGTGGAAGAATTATAGAAAACACCGCTTGATACTCATTGCTTCGAAAGGATGTTGATACATGGTCTTGGTAAGGAAAGCAAAGATCAGGGATGTTAAGGAAATTCATAGCCTGATTCTTCCATTTGCGAGCGAAGGGAGGTTGCTACCCAGATCATTAAGCGAACTTTATGCTCGCGTGAGAGATTTTTTCGTAGCAGAAGATGATGGAAGAGTTATAGGCTGTGCAGCCTTAAAGATAATATGGGATGATTTGTCAGAAATAGCTTCACTTGCTGTAAAATCGGAATATCAGCGGAAAGGTATAGGAAGACAACTTGTTGAAGCATGCCTCGAAGAAGCAAAATCTCTAGGGCTTCCCCGTACATTTGTGCTCACATACGAAACTGCTTTCTTTGAACGTCTTGGATTTAAGGTGGTTGACAAAAGTATTTTTCCGCAAAAGATATGGGTGGACTGTTTGAAATGTCCGAAATTTCCAAATTGTGACGAAGTTGCAATGGTGAAGGAGATGGAGTAATTTCTTCGGTGGAAGAAAATTAAAAATTGCCGAAGAAACAAATAAAACTTAGGGAGAGGACATAAGGCATGTTGCCAAAGATATTCAGGAAAATTTTCAAGCCATACAACCAAAGATATCTGGAAGGGCTGTCCCCAATCATAGAACAGATTAACAGCCTGGAGCCTCAACTCAGGCGTCTCAGCGATGCTGAACTGCAAGCCAAGACGCCTGAATTTAAGGAAAGGCTCAGCAGAGGAGCATCTCTTGATGATCTTCTACCTGAAGCCTTTGCTGTAGTTAGAGAAACGGCAAGGCGAGTTCTGGGATTGCGACCCTTCGATGTTCAGCTTGTAGGTGGAATTGTGCTTCACCAGGGCAAAATCGCCGAAATGAAGACCGGTGAAGGTAAAACTCTTGTCGCTACCATGCCTGTATATTTGAACGCCCTGCTTGGACGTGGAGTCCATGTGGTCACGGTTAACGACTACCTTGCTCGCCGGGACAGCGAATGGATGGGCAGGATATATCGCTTTCTGGGACTCACCGTTGGATGCATCGTGCATGGAATGGACGATAGAGAACGCAAAGAAGCCTATTTAGCTGACGTTACTTACGGAACAAACAATGAATTCGGATTCGACTATCTTCGCGACAACATGAAATTCCGGCTCGAAGATATGGTTCAGCGGGAACTTTACTACGCCATAGTTGATGAGGTGGACAGCATTCTCATAGACGAAGCCAGAACGCCTCTTATAATTTCCGGTCCATCTGAAAAATCAACTGACCTTTATTACCGCATCAATAAAATAATCCCTCGCCTCACCAGAGACCGTCATTTCACTATTGACGAAAAAGGTCATGCTGTGGCCCTGACTGAAGAAGGCGTCGCAAAGGTTGAAGAACTTCTTGGTGTTGACAACCTCTACGACCCAAAGCACATAGACCTGCTCCACCATGTTTACCAAGCCCTAAAAGCTCACTATCTCTTTAAGCGCGACGTCCATTACGTGGTTAAATCCGGTAAAGTCATAATTGTTGATGAATTCACAGGGCGGCTAATGCCTGGTCGCCGCTACAGTGACGGACTACATCAGGCGCTTGAAGCCAAAGAAGGAGTCAAAATTGAAAGCGAGAACCAGACTCTGGCTACCATTACGTTCCAGAATTACTTCAGGATGTATGAAAAACTGGCAGGCATGACAGGCACAGCCGAAACGGAAGCCGAAGAATTTGCTCAAATCTACAAGCTTGATGTCATCGTCATACCGACTCACAAAAAAATGATCCGTATTGACTATCCGGACTGCATATACAGGACGGAAAAAGAAAAGTTCAGAGCAGTTGTTCGAGAAATTAAGGAACTGTACGAAAAAGGACGGCCTGTTCTTGTCGGAACGATAAGCATAGAAAAGTCTGAACGACTCAGTGAAATGCTCAAAAAAGAGGGCATTCCGCATCAGGTTTTAAATGCTAAACATCATGAAAAGGAAGCCGAGATCATCGCCAGAGCCGGTCAGCGTGGTGCTGTTACAATCTCTACAAACATGGCCGGTCGTGGAACCGATATTGTGCTGGGACCAGGTGTTGCCGAACTTGGAGGCCTTCACGTAATTGGAACAGAAAGGCACGAGGCGCGTCGTATAGACAATCAGCTCAGAGGACGAGCAGGACGACAGGGTGATCCTGGATCTTCCCGGTTTTATCTTTCACTAGAAGACGATTTGATGCGCATCTTTGCATCCGACAAAGTGGCGTGGATAATGGATAAAGTGGGAATGAAAGAAGATGAGCCTATTGAACATCGTATAGTGTCTAAAGCTATAGAAAACGCTCAGCGCCGAGTGGAAGCTCATAATTTCAGCATTCGTAAGCAACTCCTTGAATTCGACGATGTTATGAACATTCAGCGTGAGGTGATATACAAACAGCGACGAGAAGCTCTTCGGGGAGAAAACCTCCGACCGGTCATTGAAGACATGATACGAGATCTCGTCAGTGAAATTGTTGCAACCTACTGTGACGAAAAGTTACACCCTGAAGAGTGGGACTGGGAAAGCATCTCCCGTGAATTTGCCAGCCTCACAGGCATAAAACCTCAATTTAACGGAAGCGGATCGGTAGGGGAAGAATTCAGGACTCCTGAATCAGTGGAAGATTTCCTCGTTGAAACGGCGATCAAGCGTTATGACGAACGAGAACGAGAATTTGGTCAGACTCTCATGCGCCAGTTAGAAAGTTATGTGCTCCTTCAGAACGTAGATAACCACTGGAAAGATCACCTCCTTAGTATGGACCATTTGAAGGAAGGGATCGGCCTTCGTGGATACGGGCAGGAGGATCCACTCGTTGCTTATAAGCGTGAAGCTCACCAGCTTTTTGATGATATGATCTACCGCATAAAGAGAGACACTGTGCGGATGATGTTCCAGATCCAGATTCAGAAGGAAGAGGAAGTCGAAGAGCTAAAACGAGAGCAGGAGTCTCAACCCATGTATTATGGTGGGGGAGAGGGCGCAGCATCATCTCCGAAAACTGTAAAAAACAAACAAAAGGTGGGAAGAAATGACCCTTGTCCATGCGGAAGCGGTAAAAAATACAAAAAGTGTTGCGGTCGTTAGAAGAGAAAGCTTTGTTATTCCTGGCATTTTAGTGAGTGTCGCTTCATCAGGCATGAGATACAAGGGTAGACCGGATCTTGCCCTTATTGTGTCTGAAGATCCTAATGGAATCCCAGCGGCTGGAGTCTTCACAAAAAATCTCTTTACCGCCGCACCGGTCATAGTTTCCAAACACCACATTGAGCAAAAGGCAGATCACATAAGAGCCATCCTGATAAACGCCGGTATAGCAAACGCATGTACTGGCGAAGAAGGTATTAGAAGAGCAAGGCGCAGTGCAGAACTTGTAGCAAAGGCTCTTGGTGTTCCCTTAGAATCCGTTCTTGTTGCTTCTACCGGCGTTATTGGACCTCAAATTGATGTTGACCTTATAGCCAGCTACATGGACGAGCTTCTGAACGGTCTTGCGCCCAACCGCTGGCATGAGGCGGCTCAAGCCATTATGACAACCGATACTGTTCCAAAACTTGCTTATGCGGAGATAGAAATTAACGGAACCAGAATAAAAATCGGGGGAATAGCTAAAGGCTCCGGCATGATAGCTCCTAATATGGCTACAATGCTGGGTTTTCTCTGCACAGACGCTTTCATTGAATCATCCCTTCTTAACCAGTTTCTTCGTTATGCAGTATCTCGTTCTTTTAACGCCATAACGGTGGATGGAGATACAAGCACGAACGATACAGTGTTTCTCTTAGCAAGCGGCAAATCAGGAATAACCATCAAAGATAACGATTCAGATTCTTGCAGAAAGTTTCTGGATGCTCTGGAAGCAGTTTCTATCGATCTTTCTCGTCAAATTGTTATGGATGGAGAAGGAGCAACCAAGTTTATAGAAATACAGGTGGTGGGTGCTTCAACGGAAGAAGACGCAAAAAAGGTTGCCAAAACGGTAGCAGAATCGCCTCTAGTCAAAACAGCCTTTTATGGGGAAGATGCAAATTGGGGGCGAATTGTCGCTGCTGTTGGGAGATCAGGCGTTAATATAAGCCCGCAGGCTGTCTCACTGTTTTTCAACGATGTTTGCGTATTCCGAGACGGCATGCCCATTAATGACCAAAAGACGGAAGAAATGGCGAATGCGGAATTCAAAAAGAAACACATCAACGTGAGAATTTCCGTGGGGTCGGGTAATGCCACCTTCAGGATGTGGACATGTGATCTTTCCCATGACTATGTCACAATCAACGCAAAGTATAGAACCTAGGGGGAAAAAATGGCGTCAATGGAACTCACAAAGGACGGATCGGTCTTTGTTTTGACTCTTACAAACGGAGATGGAGCTAACACTTTTACAAAAGATGTTCTTGAAGAATACCTCGAAGTGTTCGATCGAATTGAAGCCACAAAAGAAAATGCATCGCTTGTCATTACAAGCAACTCATCCAAGTTTTGGTGCACGGGTATAAACCTGGACTGGTTGAGAGAACAACCTCGAGAATATTTCATGGAATTTGCCAGGCTGATGGATAGAGTTTACTTCAGAGCAGCTCTCTTAAATCTTCCAACCATCGGGTGTCTTACCGGTCATACTTTTGCTGGAGGTGCTATCCTAGCCGCTGCTCTGGATTTTCGTTTTATGAGAGAAGACCGGGGATGGTTCTGCCTACCTGAAGTGGACATAAAAATTCCCTTTACGCTCCTTATGCAGGAAGTGGTTGAAATGCTTCCAAACCGTCGAGCGGTGAAAGACCTGATTTTAACCGGGGCAAGGATTGGGGGTAAGGAAGCTGCAGAGCTGGGTATTGTAGATGGTGCCTTTTCTGAAGCGGAACTCTTCCCAAGAACGATGGATTTCGCCAGAAAAATGGCTGAAAAAGACAGAGAAACCTACACTAAGATTAAACACAACTGGCGAAGGCGTATTGCAGCTCTAAGGGATGTCGTTATGGGTGGCAAATAACACCTTTTGTTAAAAAGGGCGATCCTCCGCCATAAAGTGAAGCGGAATAAATCGCCCTTTTTATATTACATAGGAATATTGCCGTGTTTCTTTGGCGGTAAAGCTGTTTTCTTTGTTTTCAACAAATTAAGTGCATCAATAAGCCAGGGTCTTGTCTCACTCGGCACTATAACCGCATCAATGTAGCCTCTGGATGCGGCAATATAAGGATTATACAAGAGGTTTCGATACTCTTCGATCTTTTCTTTTCTCTTGGCTTCTGGATCTGGAGCCTCCTGGATCTCTTTCCTGAATATTATGTTCGCTGCGCCTTCTGCTCCCATGACAGCGATTTCTGCCGTAGGCCAGGCGAGAACTATATCAGCGCCGAGGTCTCGTGAACACATAGCAAGGTAAGAGCCACCATAGTCCTTTCTGGTAATAAGCGTGATTTTAGGCACCGTTGCTTCAGAATAGCACCACAAGAGCTTGGCTCCATGGCGTATGATGCCTCCCCACTCTTGTTCCTTTCCGGGAAGATACCCTGGCACATCTGCTATAGTAAGAAGAGGAATATTAAAGGCATCGCAAAACCGAATAAACCTGGTAGCCTTATCCGAAGAGTTTATGTCAAGGCAACCAGCCAAAACCTTTGGTTGATTTGCTATGATACCAACGGAATGTCCACCAAGACGGGCGAAACCTACTATGATGTTTGGCGCATAAAGTTCGTGAACTTCAAAGAACTTTCCTTCATCGACAATTTCTCGAATCACATCCTTCATATCATAAGCCCCCATCGGATTATCGGGGATAATGGAATCAAGCAAGGGGCTTGTGCGATCGGGGCTATCCTGAGTCGGCACATAAGGGGGATCTTCCATATTGTTATCAGGGATATAGCTCAAGAGTTCCTTGATTTTGTCTATGGCGTCATAGTCATTTTCACAAGCAAAATGGGCTACTCCACTTTTGGTAGCATGAGCCATCGCTCCACCAAGTTCCTCTTGAGTTATAACTTCCCCAAGGACTGCCTTTACAACGTCGGGACCTGTTATGAACATATAGCTTGTGTTTTTGACCATAAACACAAAGTCTGTCATTGCAGGAGAATAAACAGCTCCACCTGCGCAAGGTCCCATTATGGCAGAAATTTGTGGGATAACTCCCGAGGCGATGGCATTTCGATAAAATACCTGGCCATAACCTGACAAAGCATCAACACCTTCCTGAATCCTGGCTCCTCCAGAATCGTTAAAACCGACCAATGGCTTCCCGGTCTTAAGAGCAAGATCCATAACTTTACAGATCTTCTTGGCGTGCATTTCACCCAGAGTACCCGCTCTGGCAGTAAAATCCTGGGAAAAGGCAAAAACTTCCCTACCGTTGACTTTCCCGTAACCGGTGATTACTCCATCGGCCGGAATGTCCATCTTATCAAGGCCAAAGAGAGTTCCTCGATGCTTAACAAAAATATCCAGCTCTCTAAAGGTTCCCGGATCGAAAAAATACTCCAGTCGTTCTCTCGCTGTAAGCTTGCCTCGCTCGTGCTGTTGAGCTACAGCCTTAGGACCTCCCATTTCTTTGATTTTTGCTTCTCGCTCGCGAAGTTCCTTAATCTTTTCGGCAACCGTTGCCATACTTCACTCCTCTCTCTCGATTTCTCTTCTTACAGCCTCGGTTTTTTAACATCACAAAACTTTATTTAGTCATTCTATAGTTTAACGTGAGCTTGTCAAGCAGAGCCGTAGGGGTGTTCTAAAAATCTCCAGCACCGTCTTGCCGAGCATAAGCCAGGCATCTCTTTAGAAGTCCCTCACTTCACTCAGGATGACGAATAGGAGAACCCCCTTATTGTTAAAACAACACTAATCCACCGGAGCCGCAAAAAATGGTCAAAACTCCGGTAAATGCTTATGGCTCCAACAAGCACGTTTCCTGATTGTAAAGCTCGGCGAAAACAGCTCCAGCGCCGGAAAAAACGCTCACATTCTCGAAAACATACTGAGCCACTCGTTTCCTCATATCTTCGCTCTGGGCATTGAACAGCTTGATCATGTTGTCCCTGGATTCTTTCTCCAACATAGCCCAGAAAGTTCGAGGATCCTGCACCTGCTCTTCTGGTTTCTTTTTCAAAGAAAGCCATTCCTCTCGAGCCTTTTCAAAGGCATGGCGAATTTCTCTGCATAGTCTGTCAATTTCGTTCTGAAAGGTTGTCATATCCGTAAAAGGTTCGGTAACCAGAAATTCTTTTCCTTCGGGCGACTCAAATTTTATTCTTGCTCCTTCGCTGTCAACAACCCACAATATTCTGGTTTTCATTGCCTTTAACCTCTCTATTGGGTATTTAAAGTAAAAACCGTTTGTTATTGTAAACTTTGATAGGGAGATAAGCAACGATGGAAAAGGAAAAACGAAGGTTCACAAGGGTGAACTTTAAAACAACCGCAGAGATCGTTAAAGGGTCTATCTTGATAAGTGGCGAGGTAAAAGACATAAGTATGAAGGGAGCTTTTGTAATTTCGAAGGAAAAACTTCCTGTAAATCAGAGAGTTGAAATTTCTATTTTTCTAAGCGGTCCCGAACCTCCCCTCAAAGTTACAATTACAGGCAGAGTCATTAGAATCACCCCGGAAGGTATGGCTATTGACTTTGAAGGTATGGACATAGATTCCTTTAACACTCTAAGAGAAATCGTGGCTTACAATTTAGGAGACGAAGAAAGAGTCAGGAAAGAAGTTCTTGAATACCTGCAAACACGACTTGCCTCTAAGTCGCCCTAAATAAAAAATGGTGGGCGAGGCGAGATTCGAACTCGCGACTTCCACCGTGTGAGGATGGCACTCTCACCGCTGAGTTACCCGCCCACCTTTATGTTGGCTTAACTATACATCAATAGACATCATAATGCAATACCGAAGTGAAAGTCTACGACAGGTTAAGGTTTTTAATCTATCGCCTGACTTATAATTTCCAAGGGATGCACAACGACGTAATCAGCCAGCTCTTCAAATTGAATCCTGCAACTCAAACATTCGGTAACAATACCCAGTGGTTCCATTTTGCCTATTTTCTCAATTAGCCTTTTTCCCAGTTCTACCGACTTTTCATAATAGCGCTGACTAAATCCCCTAATTCCTCCAAGGCCGCAACAACCGAAACTATCTCTAAAAACAGAAATCCCCTCAATTCCAAGCCTTCTAAAAAGTTCCAAGTAATGCCCTTCCCCTTTTTGTTCTCTCTGGTGGCAAGGAGGAAAATAGAGGTATCCTCTATGACTGTCTGAGCTTCTAATACTGACATTTTCCCTTTCATCAAGAATTTTCAAAAGATACTCACCGGCATCGAAGGTATGAGAAGCTACAACAAAACGCTCCACAGGATCCACACCGATGAAGTACTCCTCATTAACCAGGGCAGTCTCGTACAATTTACCGTGTAATGAAATATTTTCTCCCTCTTCTTGTAAGTCCAAACCGTCTTTTAATGATGCTAATACTCTGTCATCTTTGGCATTAAGCATCTTCCGAAGAGCTTCGTAATTAATGCCCGCAGGAATAACTTTTCGCAGCATAAAGCTACAGGTGGGGCAGGAACAGACTACATCGTAACCATCAACAACCAGTTCAAACAACTGCTTAATCTGACTGCTAACCCATGAAAAGACTCGTTTTTTATCACCTTCCAGGAGTGCAGGCATTCCGCAACAATGCTGGTCAAAAAAATAAACAGGGATTCCCAATCGGTTCATAATTTCAACAAAAGACTTCGGCACCTGAGGAAACAAAAATCTGCCGGTGCACCCCACAAAATAAGCAACTTTTCGGCAATCCTTTACTTTGATCGGTTCCTTAAGCCCCCTACTTTTAGCCCATATATCGAAGGATTCTTCAGAAAAAGCCAGCATCTGTCTTTCCTGATGGATTCCAAAGATCTTTTTACAAGCCGAAGAAAAAATACGATTGGAAAGCAAGCCACTAGCTGGTATTTTCCTAAGGATTTGCCACATAAGTTCAACATCTTCGAGAAGTCTAACGGTCCACGGTATGCCGTCTCTTTCTATAAAGGCGGTTTTTGCTCTGATAATCTTCGCTCTTACAGGCTCACATGGGCAGATGGCACAGAAATGGCAGCATTCAACAAGATCCCTTAGTTCCGATGGTGTCGCTTTTATCCCCTCTAACTTTTCCTTATCCCAGATTTCATAAAGTTTCAGAAAGAAAAAACAAACTCCATCCATGAGATCACGACATACGTCGCAATCACCACATTCTTCGATGATTTCTCTAACAATGCTTTCAGGATCCATCTTTTCCTTTACCTCTATACTCAATAAGCAAGCCTTCCAAGAGACTTCATAATCAGAGTAAATCCCATTCCCAGCATGCCCATAAGCCCTATACCACAAGAAAAGCCTGCAAGAAGGACAGGAGCATACTGCCTCCACTTTAATCCATACCGCTTTACAAAATAGTAACGTCCCAGCAAAGCTCCAACCACTTCTAGAAAAATCCCGTGAGGTGTCGTCTGTCCCAAGCCTCTTGTGATGCCGTAAACCAGAAGTATAGGGAGATTCAACAACGCAAGCGTTCCATAGGTAATTACTCCCAGCATAAAGCCGACAACCACATACCAAAGGTTAAAAGCCTGCACAAAGGGAGACCCTTCCCCAAGAGTTGAGCTTTGCAAGAGGAGGCTGTTAAGAGCCTGAAGATGCCATAGTTCCTGAGCGTAAGGATAGTGAACGGAAGGAATAGGCGCAAGACGCCAAAGGTATTGCGAAAAGAGAAGACTTGCAATCATAACCACAGGAAAAATGAAAATCTCTGCTTTGATAATGCTTCTAAAGCTCGTCCCTGTGAGTTCAATTTCTCGAAATTTAACCGTAGCTTTACCGTAATTGTGAATAGGAATAGGAGCATACCAAATATCGAGCCCCTGATAGCCAAAAAACTTTGAAGCCGCAATAAAACTTGCTTCTCGAACCATAGGAAGGCTCACGAATTGCCCGGCAACGCCCTCCATCCGAGCCGATATGTAGGATACTATTGGAGTGTAGATAAAACCATAGGCCACAAGGAATATTATCGGAAAACCTGGCACAAGGTAGTTGCAAAGCAGGATATAAGCAAGTGTAGAACCCACGTATATTGCGATAGAAATGCCTATGCGAAAATCTCCCCTCCCTGGAGGCGGTGTAAAAAGCTTTTTAAACTTTTCTCGCCATGAAACCCTTTCTCCCTTCCGAAGTATCAACGCCACGTGAATCACACCGGCTACGGCTATGGCAAGTCCAAGTCCTATTCCAAAACTCATGTAAAAATCGAAATTGTTGGCAAAGACCGTTTCTACGGTCTTCATCCCCTTGTGCCAGTGGTGAAGAATACCGTAATGGTAAAGCAAAGGATTGGCCACAAGGGTAATAACGAAACCGATCAATCCTCCGATGACCGCCCAAAAAGGAAGAACCATCCCTATAAAAATAAGACCTAAATCTAGCTGGATCCCTGTTGCAACGGCTGGGAACAGATTTTCCGTAACGTCGGTAAGCTCAATCCACGGAATGGGAATCAGCCGAACCGGCTCGGAAAAAATCACGCCTGTTACGGCAGGCATTAGCAGATAAAAAACACCAAAAACAAGCCCTATCATTCCCCCAATAGAAAAAACTCGCCACCGCCAGCCTGTTTCTTCCCTGTTAGCAGATTCTGCAAGAGCCATGGTGCCCAGAGCCCCCACAGGAGCAAGTGGAAAGGGAAGCTTTTCTACATCGGAAGTAAGCCTATACAAAGCATAGCCCAGACCGAAGTGGTCCACTGCCTGAATAAGTTCAAAACCCACCATGATAAGGATAGGAACAAGCCAATCCCTATGTAAAAAACTCCGCTCGAGGTAAGACGGAGAATCAAGCGGTGGAGCAACCCACGATGGAATTAAATGAGTCAGCCCTAAAATTTTTGCCGCTTCCGACTGAATAAGATATTGGTTCCACAAAAGCCCGGAAAAAGGCGACGAAAGAGCTGCTCCTGCCATATAGTAAAGCACGAAAATCTCTTGCTGGCTGAGCCTTGTGTAGGCTCTTTTAGCAACTTCAGCGAACAAAATGACCGTTACCCACCGAGCCGCAGGACCTACTCCAGTTCCAATCACCAGGTTGAGATACATAGAGGCCGGCATCATAACAAAGCCAATAAAAATAGCACCAACAACCGACTTCCATCCAAAACCGTCTTCAAAATGGTCCGGCGGGGTGAGAATCTGCCTGTATTCCTGTAGTTCGCTGTCTTCTTTCATGTCTTACAACCTATGTTGGAAAAACATGATAAGCCACCGGAGTCCACCACCCTACAATAATCCACAAAATGGCCATAACCACATCACCAACTACAAGCCCAATAAAAAACCACCGCAAAGCAACATACGCCCTTACTCCACCATAATGAAAAACAAGCCAGTTAAAAAGCCACCCCAAAAAAAACGAAAACCATAAAACATGAGTGGCAGAATTGTAGGTCATAAGATATCCCATAGGATGCAAAGGCCACCAGACAAATCGATGATAACCACCGATCAACACAGACATTATTACCGCCCCTAAAAGTGCATAAAAGGCGATCCAGTGTTTCGGTGCCTCTGGATTCTGGATCAGACTAAAGGCCTTTTCATGACTTCTGGAGACGGTTTCTAGAGCCCATGAATCTGGCAAAGAGAGAGCTCCGTATTTATAATAAATCACCAGCATAGATACGGTGGAAACTGCAATGCTCGCAATAATCGCAACGACCATCCCCAGGAAAAATCTTCGTCGGATCAAAGGATTCTTTACCAGAGCAGAGGCGTGAATAAGAGTTGGCAGAAGAGATTCCCGCACATCAAGAAATGTCATCTTTTGCACCACAACGCCAAGATAAATGGATGATGAGGACAGAAGTTTTGTTGGAAAAAACGCCAAAAAACCATCACTTGGAGCAATGGGGAGTGTAAAGTAAGGAAGTCCCCCCTGGCATATCAGCTTTGTTACAACAATCTGGAGCATAAAACAGACGCAGAGAAATGAAAAGGCAACAACGATATTCATACCGAAAGCAACAAGCCACAAGCCTGCCAAAATATAACCGGCAAATCCCATAATAAGACCCAGCCGTGGATTAATAAAACCTAAGTATTCGCTGTTCCTATCCAAGTAAGTTCGATCAAAAAGAAGATTCCAAATATGACGTCTTGAAAGCCAGATAATAAAAACACCGCAGACTCCATAGGCCCCTATCATCTGCATCTCTTCAGCCTGTGTAATTCCGGGACCGAAAGTTGTTCCCAGCGCTACCCGTGGAATGGAGGCACCAAACAGTCCTAAAAAACCCGGCAGTAAGAAACTTAGCAGGAAAAAAAACCATACGCTGAGAGAAATCTGCCGTGGCGCCATATATGCAAATCCAATAAAGGCCGGATAAATGTAGATTTTAAGCTTAGCAAAGCTTCTGAGAAGCCCTTCCTGAGGAATATAAGGCTGAGCAAGAAGAAGTGTGGGAATTTGCGGAATAGTTGGAAAGTAGGTAGCAAGACCATTTATTGTGTGTATAAATACCGGCACACCAAGGCCTGCGATAAAAAAGGCATTCTTCAGAGATCTTAACAAAGATGAACGTTCGCTCTCTTCGGAAAAGGTTTTAGGAATATGAAGAAGGGGAAGAGCCATCCGTTCGTTTTCAATCCATTGATGAGCAAAGACTCCACTTATCCCCAACAAAGCAATCACTACAAAAGAATGAAAAATTGCCCACGAACTCAGTAACGGAAGCCAATCACGCCAGGGAATAATTTCAACCAACGAAATTATCCCCATTTCGCCACCGCCACTAACGCCCTGAAGCACAGACCGAGCCAAATGTTCGCCATTGGGGAGCAAATGCTTCCAGATGATGTTTTGCATGGGTTCAGGATGCCATATAAGATTCAGGATAAACGTTCTTGCAAAACCGGTATAAGCTAATGTTGTAGCCACACCACTTACAAGCCAGACGTAAAGAATCTCAAGAGCGTGTAATCTGACTCTGGGAATGAAACGTCCCAAAAGGCTGTTCCAAAAAACAGTCAACACTAAGAGAATACCAAAGGGTGCTGTAGGGAAATGAGAACCACCAAGAGGAGAATTCTGGTGCACAATGTTACTCCACGGAGTAATCCAGGCAAGAATCAAAGCAATGCCAACGCCGACCAAAATCAGAGGCCAACGAACATTAACGGAATCCCTAAAGTCGTTTTTCATGTCCATTGTAATCTTTCTTCTTCACTTAAAGCATGCCACTTCAGAATAGCCTTTCTTAAAGCTTTTACGAAATTCTTGTTGGCTCTATACCAGGTGGTAGCCTCGCCCGTAAGACGTTCTATGCGCACATGAATTTGCACATATTTAGATTCTAATTCCTCAATCCTTTTTGCTTCTTCTGGGGACAAGCTTTCTCTGTAACTCATCAGGTTAGCCGGACAGCAATAGATATGAACTCTCTGCTGAATCCCAAAATCGAAGGGAGCAAGCCAAACCGAGGTCTGTATCAGTAAACACCTCCCAACCGGCAAGAACCTATTATCGTCAGCTACGGGAATTACCTCCCTCTCATCTGCCCACGTCAAATTGATTTTGTCAGCCATAAACACGCCTGCGTCAATTTCCCTGTGCTCGTTAATAAATTCCCCCAGAAACCTTACGATAGCGTTTTGATCTTTTTCGGGGAAAAGGAAGGGTAGATCTATTGAAAGCACATCACCCTGAGGGGCAGGAAGAGTCCAGCTTTTTTCCACATCAGGCATTGCCATCTTTGTTGCCATTCTTGCCGGATAGAGAGAAGCCAAAAAAACGGTTATAAAAATAAGAGCTATACTCGTAACGCTGGCAAGAGAAGAATAGTTAAAAGACATATCAGCAAAGATAGGCAATCCTCCTCCATATTTTGCCACCATCTGGGCTATGATGTATCCAGTAAGGGACGAAAGGACGGCAAGAGAAAGTGCTTCAACAACAAATAGCATGCCAACGTGACGTGGGGCTAATCCTACACTTGTGTAAACAGCAATTTCTCGCTTTCTCTCCTGCACATGTCCAACAAGAGTATTAAAACATATAGCGATAACCGTAAGAATCGGAACAACCACATCTGTAAGCCCATGATAACGTAAAGTAGCCGAAGAGGTCACCTCCAGTGATTCTTTTCCTTCAATACCAGCAAAGATAGAAAACGCTTTCGAGAAAGGCAACCTTTCGGCAATCTCCAAAGGATCACCTTCGGACATTTGAACACTTACAGCTTTTAGTTCTCCTCCCAGCTTCAGACATGTTTCGTATGGTATGATAACGGTTTTTGAAGAAGCTGTTGTTACAAAACGTGACATAACTGGAAGTAGTTCTACTCCGCTTTCAATTGCTTCTACCTCAACTTCCTTTAATTCTTCCTCCTGACCCTGTTCTATAAACAATGGAAGAACAGATCGCCCATCTAAATCTCGCCATTTATCAAGTTTTTCTTCATCAAATATACCCACAACTACAAAGGGCATACCCTTAAGCGTCACCACAGGAAGCGAATTATTGCTTAAAGAAATCCCAAGAACCTTTGCCAGAGATGACGGAAGAAGTATTTCACTCGCGGTTTCCGAACTAAGCCATCTGCCCTCGATAACTACTTCAGCGAGTGATAACGGCACATGATGGCTCAATCCTAAAATCCCTTCAATCTCTGCCTCCTTATCAAAACCTTTTCTAACTGCCGATCCCACCGTCTTTAAAGGATCAATCCACGCTCGTGGCATTAAAAATGTCCCACTTCCGGCAAACATCGTCTTTATAGTTCTCCAGGCTTCATCATTAAGCGAAAACCAAAAGGGATGATGTATAGTGATACCCTTGTAAAGGGATATTTGGTCGGTTTTAATATGGGTTGGCTTTTCAATGCTTTTCACGCTGGTAAAAGACATAACGGTAAAAGTTAGAATAATGATAGTTATGCAGGTAAGAACCGTCCTGAGAGGTCTTCTGTGAAGATTTGACGTGCCAATACCGAGAGCGATAGCTATGGCCTGTCCCCACTGAATATGTCCAATAGATGTACCGGAAGCCGTTGCCTTCGTCCCACGGCCAGCTAAAGCACACCTCACAGTCGCAATTTCCTGCTCAAACCTCGTAAAAATAATCCAAATAACCACAACTGCAAGGCTCATAACAAGGAAAGCAACTATAACCATAACGGGGCTGTATGTTAGAGCAAAGGCGGGATGAAGCCATCCAATGACTGCTACTGTTAATATCAATATGCCCAGAAAGCCAGCAATCTGATGATAGACAGACACGAAGCAAAACAGGAATCGCTCAAGACAGTATGAAAAAGGCACAGCGAGAACAATGAAAAACATTACGCCGGCTAGAATGTCCCGCTGGGTCCTATCAACCGCACTGTAAGCTATGCTTAACTGGCTCCATCCTCTTACAAAATAATCCCAGAAGAGATCATACCGTTTATCCGCCAGTTTATCCTGGGCTAGTTCTATAAATTCACGCCCTTGTCGGTAAAGTTCCTCAAGCAATTGATCGATTACTCCATGATCTCGAAGATACGAAAGCCTAGCCCCCACCAACTCTTTCATGTCAATAGCAGACCGAAAGGAGCCAATAATTCCTTGCCCGGCAACAAAACCTTTACCTTCAGGATTTTTATTGTCAGCGTTTAGAAAAAGAATATCCCTCCACAAAATGGAGTCAGAAAGTATCAATTTGAATCGCCGATTTTGTTCAAGGAAAACTGAGAGAGAAAAGGTATCACGCCCATCTATACGACTATACCAGAAACTAGCCGGCGTGGTTTCCGTAACTGCATCCAAAATCGTGGCTTTCGTAACATAAGACAGTTTTTGCGGCTTAAAGATATCAACCACATCAGTCTGAACGCATGGAAACATAACAAGCGTTGTGAAACCTTTCTTGCCTGAAATAGAAAGCCGATAGCTATCTTTTTTCAATATTCGCTTGTTAGCCGTCCATATAACAGGCCCAGCATCTTTGTACAAACCGTAAGGTTCTACAATCAGCTTGTTATAGGTCACCTTTTTGTTGGCAACACCTGGAATAGAAAAACTCCCATCGTGAAAGGACATCGTTCTGAAAACCATTTCACCTTGTATAACACTAACCAGGGTCCTTTTAGCAGGCCTGTCAGGAAAAAGCTCTCCCTTTCTGATAAACATGGTATAACCATCTAGAGCTGCCAGACCATTCACTCCAGGTCTGACCAAACCTTTTAAAACGTCAGTGTTTATAACTCGAGGTAAAAAAGCTTCGAGAAAGTCGCTTATGATGAGAAAATGAGCTGCATTCCATCGCTCAATTGTATCAAAAGGTGTTCCCCAAAATGGCGATATACCATCGCGAGAAGCTAATGTTAACGCAGGAAAGCCCGCAATTGATAAAACATCAGATGCCAGAGGATGTTGATCAACTCTCATTGTTCTAAGCGACGAAGATTCTAAACTTTCACCACGGGAAGCCAACAAATTGGGAATGCGTTTTTCAGTCGCAACATGCGAAGACACAGTATTAGAAAAGGACACAAATGAGGAAATTCGGTTTCTTTTCAGAAGTTCTTCCTTCAAAGGGAAAAAAGCCCCCTGCTGTTTGAACTCTAGAAAAGGGCTCAAGGTTGAAATATTTAAACTCAGTGCGAGCACAACATCGTAAGATTGAGACAGTTTTCGGAATTTTTCCCCTGATTCATGAACTGACAACCTCAGCAAAAGCTCTGACCTCGCACTCTTAAGGTCATCCCTAACATCTTTTGCAAGCCTTCTAGCAAGGCGAAATTCTCTACCGGAAAGGCCTTTAAAAGAAGATTTGGAAGCAATAGATCTAAGCATCAAGAGTTTTCTTTCTATGCGTTCTCTTGAGCATTTCCCACCATCGGATGGTTCGCAAGATTTTCCGCTCTCTTCCTCGATTTCTTCAGTGCTTCTCCTGAGGTTTACTAAATCATCTATGATGTCCTTTGCCTTCGATACCACCAGGGGACATACAAGACGATCGGCCTCGTCAGACAGTTCCTGAGAGGATAAAAACCGGTTGATAGCCTCAATCTGAGCTTTTACTGTTTCAAGAGACTTTTTAAGATAGGCTAGTTCTTTTTTCTTTTCTTTTTGAGGGGCTGACATTTCCCAGGCAAGAATTCTCACACCTGCCATAGCTTCACTCTTCCCGGCTGTAGCAACAAACATAACCGATCGCTTTAATGGATTACGAGCTAAATAACGAGCTAGGTTAAGAAGTGACATAATAGAAGAAGCTTCATCCATGCCTGGGGCTTTGCTCAAAATGAAACTCGAAGCATCATAAGGGGCTTCGATAATGACGAGCTCCTTTGAAAGCTTCTTGTCTGTCCCAGGAATGATACCATAAACATTTCTAAGCTTTACCTGTTCCCATCTAGCCGATGCTGAAAGACGTCCTCGTAGCTCTTTTCCGCTATTTAGAAGGGTTTTAAGTTCCTTGGCATCTTCAGGATGAACCCAAAATCTCGGGAAATTAACAGGAGTCTTGGTGAGCATTTTAACGCCGGTTTCCGAATAGCTATCGGCATTTTGGAAATCTGCATACACAAGAGCCTTAGCTCCAAGTGCGGCGACATGAAGCCAAAAATCAGGTAAACATTCCATTTCGCAGACTACTATGGCATCTTTGATGGTTTTTCCGTTAATTTCTCTCCATTCCCCTTTTCCGGCATAAACCAGATTGCCTTCAATCCCTTCAGGGGGAAGTGACGACAGAGTAACTAGATTCGGCGACAGAAGCCGAAGCGGAATACGGCGATTTGACAATTCCATAAAGGCTTCTTCAACATGAGGCACGGGAAGGACAAAATCAAGGAAGTCCACATTCTGCAAGCCAGCTTCTTTAAAGGCATTAGCTATATAATCTGCCGTTTTCAGAGCCTCTTCAGAACCTGCTGAGCGGTCCGGCAATGCCGAAAAGAATCGAATATCTTCGCCGATTTTGCTATCGACGGCATACAGGTGGAAACCTTCCAGCAAGAAAACCAGCAAAAAAAGAAAAATTCTAACAAGCAAATTTCTACCGCCTTTTATTTCGAGTGCCCAGCATTGAAAGTTTCAGCCCTTTTATCTTCTATGCCTTCTATCCTGCCGTCCCGGATCATAACCACTCTGTCCGACACAGCCACCATCTTAAGATCATGGGTAGCTGAAATAATGGTAACTCTTCGTTCGACTGAAAGTCGTTTAAGAAGAGCTATGATTTCTTCTCCTGTTTTAAGATCAAGATTACCTGTTGGCTCATCGGCAAGAATGATGGAAGGATCGTTTGCCAGGGCCCTTGCTATAGCAACCCTTTGCTGCTGTCCTCCCGATAGTTCAGGCGGTCTATGCCAGGCACGATCTTTAAGTCCCACAAGCTCAAGCAATCTCATGCCTCGCTCCATGTATTCATCCCGAGACATACCGGCAAAAATCATGGGAAGAGTTACGTTATCTATAGCCGTCATAACCTGAATCAAGTTGAAGGTCTGAAATATATAGCCGATTTTTCGGCACCGAAGCCAGGCCAGTTCGTAAGCATCAAGCTGGGACACATCCACATCGTCAATAAAAACCTGCCCTTCAGTGGGCTTGTCCAAGGCTCCTATAATGTTAAACAGCGTGGTCTTTCCAGAACCAGAAGGCCCCATGATAGAGATGTATTCCCCTTCGTTAATTTCCAGGTTAATTCCACGAAGAGCTTCCACTTCATGCTTTCCCAAACGGAAAACCTTTCTAACTCCCACAAGCCTGACCACAGTTCTGGATGCATTTGGCATATTCATTCCTCATACTTTAGGGCAATAGACGGCTCCATCCGTGCTGCAAGAATTGCAGGGTAAATTACTCCCATAAGAGAAAGTACTGTTGCAACAAGAACGCTAAGCATAACTGGAACACAAATCATACTTAAGGAAAATTTAAGGAGATTAGTCCCACCAGCCTTTATCCAAAAGGAAATAAGCGCTGTGAATATTCCCGTTAGTCCACCTATAACTCCGCCGAAAAGTCCATAAATACAGGTTTCAACAACGAGAAGATTAACGATAAAATGATCTAATGCCCCAAGACACTTAAATGTTCCAATTTCTCTAAACCTTTCCGTTACTGCCATAAGCTGAGCGTTAGTAATGCCCGCAAGGCAGATAAGGAGCGACATAGCAATAAGCCAGATATCCCGGGATGACGCTCCGGCCACAATATTCGTCCCCTGTGAACATAGTTTGGGAAATGAAGGATCCTTGCTGGATACGACTATGGAATTGCAAAACATAATAGTTGAGACGGTATAGGCAAAAAAGGATATTGCCAATACGAGAGAAATTCCAACAAGAAGGGACCTCTGCCATCTAATTCTAAGTGACAGGACGGCAATCTTTACGGTCTGAGAAAAGGGGAAATGAATAGACTGTTCAGAAGACTTTTTCATTTACAATGCACACTCCACAAATAGTTGAGAAATCGTTGCAAGAAATAAGCTATCTCGAAACAGGTTTCAAGAATTTTTCAGCGAACACAAAAACAATAAAGGCGTGGCCAGAATTGCCACGCCCCATTGGTGACTTAAGCGTTGTTTAACTAAGCGGTCTTAACCACAATCTTTCTGGGTTTTGCTTTTTCTACTTTGGGAAGAATAAGAGTCAGAACACCATCTTTCATTGAAGCTTCAATTTTAGACTGATCAATGAGCCGTCCAAGGGTGAATTGTCTGTAATAGTCACCAACTTCGTATTCAGTAAGAACTGGTCGTTCATTTTCTCCGTAGAGATCTACGGTTGCCCTTATAGTAAGGGTATCATCCCTAAGATCTATGTCCACATTTTCTGGCGAAACGCCAGGTATATCAGCTACCACTACAAGGGCATCATTTGTTTCATAAATATCAACATCTGGTATATAAATCGGCACGTTTCTCGTGCTTTCAGCCGCTCTTTGCACTTCCTGTTTTTCTTTTGCTTTGATTTCGCTCATAGTACTTACCTCCCTTTCCAGTGTGGTCTATTCAGTTTTTACCTGGATCTGGCGAGGTTTTGCTTCTTCCGCCTTAGGAAGTTTAATTGTAAGAATACCATTTTTAAATACAGCCTCAGCAGCATCGGCATTAAATCCGCCTTTTAGTGTGATCACTCGCCTGAATTTTCCAAATTCTCTTTCTTTTCTGTGATATGAAACTTCCTTTCCAACATCTTCAGGCTTTCGTTCTCCACCAATTGTTACACTGTCAGCCTCAACAGAAATTTCAATATCTTCTGGCTTTACTCCTGGAAGCTCCGCCCTAATGTAATAGGCATTATCATCTTCTGTGATATTAACCAACGGAAATACTTTACCGGTTATAGGCCAGCTTCTTCTCCCCATAACACTTTCAAATAATCTATCCATTTCCCTTCTGAGCTGGCGAAGTTCTTCAAACGGTCGAAAAACATCAGGTGTATTTAACCAACGCACTCTTGCCATATTAAAACACCTCCTTTGTTATTGATTTTTTGACATAATTTCCAATTTCAAAACTAAAATAAACATGGGTTTATTGCAGTCAAGCCAGTCACAGCTTTTCTTGCCCGCTGGTAAATATAAAGTATGACAAGACCGCACTTTTACAATAACGCTTATCGCATTAACAAATGAGATGGCTACAGTATCGTATTATAAGAAGTATGTTCGAAAAAAGACTCTGACTGTCGTCGCACAATTACTACTCAAGCTCCCATAACCCTTTGCGGTAATATTGATACAAAACTGGCTTTAGAAAGGAATTTTTCTCGACCTTTTGAAGATCTATCTTATCCGCCGGACTAAAGACAAACAACGTCTTAAGAACTTCCAAACTTAGAAACTTCGTGGGAAACTTAATATCTTCCCATTTAGACTCAATCCTGGATCGAAGCACATCACCAGGAAATTCTGACCCGATTACCCAGCCCCAATCTCCAAAAGTAGGAATGTAAGCATGCATAGGAACAGCGTGAAAGCCAGCCGTCTCAATGGTCTTAACGATACACCAAAAAGCGTGGGGACTAAACAGAGGGCTTGTAGCCTGAGTTACCACCACACCATCCTTGGAAAGGTGTTTTTTACAATTTCGGTAAAATTCAACCGAGTAAAGCCTTTCCAAAGTCGGCGTTCTTGGATCGGGAAGATCTACAATTATTACATCCCAGAGCTGAGATGATCTATCGATAAAGGCGCCAGCATCATCGTTTACCACTTTGACCCGAGGATCTTTAAGAGACCCATCGTTAAGGTCCAAAAGAAGAGGATGACTTGCGGCAAGCTTTGTAACCGCCGGATCAATATCTACCAGAGTAACACTTTTAACATCTCGATATTTCAATACTTCTCGAGCAGCAAGGCCATCTCCACCGCCAAGAATCAAGACATTAGTTCGAGATCCTGCTGCAAGCATAGCAGGGTGCACGAGGCTCTCATGATAACGGTACTCATCGTAGCTCGAAAACTGTAAATGACCATCCAGATAAAGCCAAAAAAACTGCCGCCATCTTGTCATCACGATTTTTTGATAAGGGGTTTGTTCCGAGTAAATAATTTCGTCCCTATACTTTTTATCTTCACCCCAAGAAGCCACAGCGTTTCCTAAAGGAAAAGAAGCGCAGACCAGAAGCCCAGTACACCACATCATGACAATAACGGCTTTTCTCGTGAGGCTCTGACGTCTAAAAGAAAGCCAGAATATAACAGCAACAACCCAGTTAAGAAGGGCTACAAAAATGCCCAGAGTCAGCGGACCAAAGTGAGACAAGCCAATAAAAGCAAAGAATATTCCTCCTGCAAGAGCTCCAATATAATCCTTTTCAAGAAGGCGACTAAGGTTTAGAGCCAGATCGGCAAATCGGCTGTTAAGTCTTACCAGAAGAGGAATCTCCATCCCTATGAGTATTCCCACCAAAAGCGTGGAACCGTAAAGTATAAAACGGACAGCAAAAGGATATGCCATAGAAGCGTAAGCCAGCGGAAGGAACAAAGCTATTATCAACGCAAGAAGAGATTCCACAAGCACGAAGCAACTAGCTTCATCGTCCTTGATATAACCTGTGATACGACTGCCAATGCCCATGGCAAAAAGAAAAAGGCTAATTACTAAAGCCCACTGAAACAGAGTATCTCCAAGGAGATAAGAAGCTATTGTGGAAATTACGTACTCGATAAGAATCCCGGAAAAACCGGTTATGAATACAGCTAGTTTAACGACCTGAGCGTTTGAAAAAAACCTGGCTAGATTAAAACCAGGTAAAGACACTGTCATATAGAAACGCTCCAGCCTATGAGAAAAGAAAGAGCCACATAGATAGAAGCTTCAATAATTGCGGCTCCAATGTTGGGAACTTGTTGTTTTGCTATTTCATCTACGAGTCGGCGTCCGCTGAGCATAATCCTTTCAACAATAAGTCTGGACATCGGAAGAAGAATGGCTCCAGTTCCCATCACCACAGCAAAAAATAAAAGATCTCTTTCCCAGGAAACAAAATTCCCCTGAATAGCAAACCTCACAATGTTGCCTGTGGCGACCAAAACTCCGGCAAAAGACACTCCCGCCGCTACGTTATCTTTTTCAATCTGCTTGTGAATATCAAAGGGAAGAATTCGGCTGTAAAACCAGGTAGCAACAATCAGAGCTAATTGTCCCAGTATCCAGAAGACAACAGCAGAAAGAAAAGTTCCTTCGCCAGCAACAGCCCCATAAACCACAAGCCCCATAGCAACATGGTTAGCTGCAACGATAACACCTGTGCCGCAGTTTCGATCTTCGACTATTTCTTTCACCGCATCAAAGGATCGTAGCATTATCTTATCAGCGATAAAGTGAGAGCACAGCATAAATAAAATACCCAGAGGCCCGTATATGAGAAGGTCGTAAAAAGCAAGCCTTACCGTAAGACTCGGTCCGACGAGAGATCCTCCTATGGCGAGCGCTATTCCAATAACGTACCCTCCGAGAACTATAGCCATAGCTGGATTGTCTTTATCAACAAGTTCTTCGCGAACATTACATCTGGGATACATCAGGGTAAACACTGCTCTGCCAATACTTAGCAAAATCACCGACACCGCAAAAAATCCAAGAACGATCACTAACCATCTTGCGATAGCACCAACCATGTTTTCCATGTCACACCGCTCTCTCTTTTCGTTCCAGTTCAATAAACACTCTGTTGCCCAAAATTTTATTTCCCGCCAACACGACCACCAAAGCTTCCACCTGAGGTTCTGGTCGAGAAGGTGGAAACTCTAGTTTTTCCCATGCTTTGAGAAACTCTCTGTTCGAAACTGGCCTTCTTTGCTGCCATGCGTGCCTGCTGGCGTTCAAAAAAGGTGGGAAACTTCTTTTCCGTCCATTTACCGCTGGTGCCAAAGGTGGGTTGGCCAGACGCATCACGAGGTCCAAAATAGGGTTTTCTTCTTTCCATACTTGTTCTGTAATCACGCCAATCACCGTAATAGATCGTGTGTCCACCTAAGACATCCATTATCCTTGAGATTACATAATACTTTCCAAGCCATTCCCAGACCTGGTTCCCTTTTTCATCAGTTTTCCATTGTCCAAAACGTGGATCTCCAACGAACTGATAAGCTGGGGGTTGAGGAGTATCGTTGATAGTGCCATCCTTTTCCTTAGCAAGGATGGTCATACCCAGACAGGGTCGGTATTTTTCGTAAAAGGACTTACTAACCGGATACCACGGGGTCACTCTTTCTCTAAGAACTGGTTCGCCTTCTTTCAAATCTCGGTCTAAGTATATGATGCGGTAGAGATGGTAATAGTTGGTAAACAGGAGTCCATCTTCTCGCATGTCAACAAGGATAACGGAATACTCTGGAAAAGGAGCCAACTCACGTTTCAGTTTTTCCAGAGGATTTGGCGTAGATCCACCACATCCTATAAGAATCACCGACACCAGCAAAAAACTTAGAAATTTTACGTTAAAAATTCTGGCAATCATGGTTCATCCTTATTTGCGAGTACAAGGCTAACATCTACTCTCTCGGCAAAATATTGCTGAACTGGTATTCCTCCACATACTCGCCGGCAGAGGCTTCAAATTCCGTGTCTCCCCACTGCTCCACAGTTATAACTTTTGTTCCGTCAGAACTTTCGTATTCCCAATAAAGAAAAGGAATAGCCGGGGGCATCCCGTTTTTGAAAAACTTAGCACCACCGTAACTTACCATTTCATAAACCATACCTTCATACTGGAGTCTCTGAGGAGGATCTTCATTCTGGAGAATATGTTTTTTGAGACCAGGATCAATAGCGCCAAGAGGAACCTTTTTCATTAACGTCCAGTAAATCCCATCATCTTCTTCTCGACAAAGATATCTTATCTCGTTACCGGATCTAAGCTCCCATTCGATCATCTCAAAGCCGTCGCCCATATCATACCTGTGGCGTGCAATTACTTCCCAGGTCTTCATATCAAAATCCACAAGCCAACCGGGACGAAGATCTTCAAGTTTGACCTTTGTGGGATCAAAATAAGGCTTGATCTCTTCCTGTTTCTTTTTCCCGAGCAACCAATCAAAAAGTCCCATAGTTACCCCCTCTATTTGCGACCTACTGCAATTGATTTTCAAACATGTTTCTTGACTAATGTTCCAACTTTTTAATAACTTAGCCAAGAATCCAATATAACGTTTTTTTAGTTTAACCAGTTCTAATGGTTTGTGCTACACCAAAAACGAGTTTAACCACAGTTACAACAAGGAGGGTTGTTATGTCTGCAAAGAGATTCTTACTAGCAATGGCCATGTTAGGAATAGCCGGGCTATTAGTTAATTCTGTAGCTCAGGCTGAAGAAACTATCAAAATAGGCGTATATCTACCTATGACCGGGTCAGTAGCATCTTACGGTCAAATGGAATGGAGCGGTATTCAGGTGGCTCACGAAATGAAACCCACAGTGCTTGGCAAGAAAATCGAACTTGTTCTCGTTGATACTAAAAGCGATAAGATCGAAGCGGCCAATGCTGTAACAAGGCTTGTTGATAAAGAGAAGGTTGTAGCCATTATTGGAGAAGCTATAAGCGGTAACACAATGGCCGGAAATCCCATTTCTGAAGCGGCAAAAATTCCCTCAGTAAGTCCCACCGCCACCAATCCTCTCGTAACTCAAGGAAAAAAATATGCCTTCCGAGCCTGTTTTATTGATCCTTTCCAAGGTGAAGTTGCTGCCCGATTTGCCAGAAACGAACTCAAAGCCACCAAAGCCGCCGTGGTTATTGACGTGGCTCAAGATTACTGCGTAGGTCTTGCAAACTTTTTTGTTAAAGAATTTGTGAAACTCGGCGGTCAGGTAGTCTCCACAACTTACATTCAGACAGGTGATCAGGATTTTTCAGCTCAACTCAGCGCTATAAAGGCGGCTCAGCCGGATATCATCTATGCGCCTAACTACTACACGGAAGATGCTCTTCTTGCCAAACAGGCACGAGACCTTGGTATCAACGTCCCAATCCTCACAGGAGACGGTGCTCAGGCTGATGAATTGATAAAAATCGGTGGAAAGGCCGTAGAAAACATGTATCTTACCGCTCATTTCCATAAACAGGCAGCAAATACCCAGCTTGCAAAAGACTTCATTAAAGCCTTTGAGGAAAAATATAAAAAAGAACTGAGCGCCTTCGAGGCTCTGGGAGCCGACGCATACTTCATGATAGTTACCGCTATCGAAAAGGCTGGATCAACGGACGGAACCAAGATTCGAGACGCTCTGAGTTCACTCAAGGACTTTCAGGGAGTTTCAGGAACAATCACAATGGGACCAGACGGAAATCCTATTAAGAGCGTGGTAATCAACAAAGTTGAAAACGGAAAATTTGTTTATGTAACAACAGTTAATCCGTAAAAAGCTAAACCCGGTCAAAAAGCTGAAACTTCGGGGCAGAAACTTTTTACAGTTTCTGCCCTTTTTGTGAGGGCTAGAAGCTGTGAACATTCAAACTTTCATACAACAATTGATTAACGGTTTTACGCTGGGAAGTCTTTACGGACTTGTTGCTATTGGATACACGATGGTTTATGGCATTCTAAGACTTATCAATTTCGCTCACGGGGATCTTCTCATGGTGGCTACCTACGTCGTTATCTACGGGATGGCTCTATTTTCCCTTCCGTGGTACCTCAGTTTTCCTCTTGCAGTTATGGTTACTGGCATTGTCGGCATACTGCTCGATCGAGTCGCTTATAAACCTCTTCGTGATGCACCTCGTATCTCTCTTCTAATTTCCGCCATAGGAGCAAGCTTCCTGCTTGAAAATCTCGCTCTTGTTATCATCGGGGGAGTTCCTAAGCCCTTCCCGAGACCACCGATCTTTGACAAAGTTATAGACATTTACGGCGTTAAAGTTCAGGTACTGACCATTTATACGCCCATTACAACTATCATACTGCTCCTCGGACTTCTGTATATCGTTCACAACACAAAAGTTGGCAAAGCAATGAGAGCGGCATCACGGGATTTTGAAACCACACGGCTTATGGGAATAAATCTAGACCGTGTTATAGCTCTCACCTTCATGATCGGTTCATCCCTTGCTGCAGCAGGAGGTATCATGTGGGCAATGAAATACCCCCAGGTTAATCCCTTCATGGGTATCATCCCTGGACTTAAGGCTTTCATTGCGGCCGTTCTAGGAGGTATTGGCAGTATTCCCGGAGCCGTCATAGGGGGATTTGTGCTTGGTATTGGCGAAGTGCTTATAGTGGCTGTATTTCCAGGACTCGCTCAGTATAGAGACGCTTTCGCTTTTCTTGTTTTGATTCTTTTGCTAATTTTCCGTCCCACTGGCATTATGGGAGAAGCTATCGTGGATAAAACATAGGTGAGCGGGAAAAAGATGATTCGAGAACAAAGAAACCTCATCCTTAATACCCTGACCATAGTTTTGCTTTTTGTAATTCTCTGGCTTTTCGACCGATACGGAACCGACTACCAAATAAGAATTTTAAACAATATTGCCGTATTCATTACCCTTGCCGTAAGCTACAACCTCATAAACGGCATCTGTGGAGTTCTGAACCTGGGACCAAACGCCTTTATCACGATAGGGGCTTATACTTCAGCTCTTCTAACGATGAGTCCGGCTGAGAAGAAGATAAGCTTCATCATTGAGCCCCTCATCTGGCCCCTAAATGTAATCCAGCTTCCTTTTGGAGCAAGCCTTGTTGTGGCTGGAATTGTAGCAACCGTTTTTGCCTTTTTTATAAGCTATCCGGTGTTTAGAGTCAGGGGTGATTACCTTGCCATTGTAACTCTTGGATTCGGCGAAGTAGTTCGAGTGCTCTGCAATGCTCTTCAAAACATTACCAACGGTCCTCTGGGACTTAAGGGACTAAAGCCATATACAAATCTCTGGTGGTCCTGGGGCATCGCCGTTCTCACTATAATCATCGTTCAGAGGCTCATAGACAGTAGCTGGGGCAGAGCAATGAAGGCCATCAGAGAAGATGAAACAGCGGCAAAAGCTATGGGTATAGATCCCTTTCGGCATCTATTGCTGGCATTCCTTATCAGCGCTTTCTTCTCAGGTGTTGCCGGAGGCCTGCTGGCCCATCTTATCACCACCATCTCTCCAACGCTTTTCACCTTCTTCCTGACATTCAATTTGCTCATGATCATCGTTGTAGGTGGCCTTGGTAGCACAACAGGAGCAGTCATCGGGGCCACATTGTTCGCCTGGGGGAACGAAGCTCTTCGCTTTGTTGAAAGCCCCATGCAGATAGGACCTCTTCATATTCCCGGTATTCCCGGTATGCGCATGGTGATTTTCAGCATAATTCTCATGGTGGTTATTATCTTTGCAAGAAAAGGTATTATGGGACAGCGAGAATTTAGCTGGGATTGGATATTTTCAAAAATTCGGAGTCAGCGGATCTAAAATGGCGCAAACCTTCTTTCACGCTCAACATCTGACAATGCAATTCGGCGGGTTGATAGCCGTTCACAATTTTAGTTTAAAAATCGATCCCCTGGAAATTGTCGGATTGATTGGTCCTAATGGAGCAGGCAAAACAACAGTTTTCAACATGATTACAGGCAATTTGACCCCCACATCTGGCAAAATCATCTGGCAGGATCGGGATATAACGGCACTTCCGCCATACGAAATTACCCGACTAGGAATCGCCAGAACCTTTCAAAATATAAGACTTTTTGGTAACCTCTCAGTCCTTGACAATGTTATGGTCTCTTATCACCATCGTCTTGAATCATCCTTCTGGCATGCTATTCTGGGGGCAAAAAAATACCGAAGAGAGGAAAACCGTATAAGAGAAGAGTCAATGAAACTCCTGCAAATGGTGGGTCTTGATCATCTTGCAAAGGAACCTGCCTCTTCCCTTCCCTACGGCCAACAGCGCAAGCTTGAAATTGCTCGAGCTTTAGCCACAAATCCCAAGTTGCTTCTTCTCGACGAACCTGCAGCCGGCATGAATCCTCAGGAGACTCTTGATCTTGCAAGGTTTGTAAGAAACCTGCGAGATTCCCTTGGGTTGACTCTTCTCATTATTGAACACGACATGAAGTTCGTAATGGGGCTATGCGAACGCATTGTAGTGCTCGTGTATGGACATACCATTGCAGAAGGAAAGCCAGAAGACATTCAACATCATCCTGAAGTGATAAAAGCTTACCTTGGAGAAAAGAAACATGCTCGCCATTGATAATCTACACGTCTGTTACGGAGGTATTCACGCCGTCAAAGGCATCACTATACGAGTGGAACAGGGGCAGATTGTCAGTCTTATTGGAGCAAACGGAGCGGGTAAAAGCACAACAATACGAGCTATTGTTGGGCTTGTAAAACCCAGAAGTGGCTCCATAATGTTCAAAGGACAAACCATTCATAAGATGCCGACTCATGAAATAATCCGCCTTGGCATTGGCGTAAGTCCTGAAGGAAGAAAAATCTTTGCTAACCTCACCGTCATGGAAAACCTAGAACTGGGTGCCTATTTCCTCCCAAAAAGCGAATTCAAGGAAAGGCTGGAATGGGTTTTTTCGCTTTTTCCAAGACTTGCCGAGCGAAAAAAACAGCTTGCAGGCACTTTAAGTGGTGGAGAACAACAGATGCTCTCCCTGGGACGTGCTTTAATGAGCAAACCGGAATTGCTCCTTCTTGATGAACCATCCTTAGGGCTTGCTCCGCTGGTGGTTGAAGAAGTATTCAGAACCATTCAGGAGATAAACAATCAAGGCACAACAATACTTCTGGTTGAACAGAATGCCATGGCGGCTCTAACAATAGCTCACTACGCCTACGTTATGGAAACAGGCACCATAGTTCTTGAAGGCAAAGGAGCAGAACTGCTGGAAGATGAGCGGGTAAAGAAAGCCTATCTGGGGGAATAAAACCATGGACGCTGAGAAACGAAAATTATCAATTGACGATTTCCCCTTTAAATTGACTCTTCCGGTACTTTGGGGACACATGGACGCCTTCCAACATGTAAACAACGTTATCTACTTCAGGTATCTTGAGTCGGCTCGTATAGCCTACTTTGAATCAATCCAGTTCATGAAATTCATGGAAGAAACCGGAGTAGGTCCTATCCTCGCTGAAACAAGCTGCAAATATTTAAAACCACTTCGCTTTCCTGATACAATTGATGTTGGCTGCAAAACCACAGAGATAAGAGACTCAGAAATGGAGCAAGAATACGCCATTTACAGCCATCGCCAGGGTCGCATCGTCGCAACAGGTTGGGCTCTGATTGTGGCTTACGATTACAAAACCTTCAGAAGAGCTCAATGGATTCCCGCCTTTGTGGAAAAAGTTAAATCCTTTGACCCAAATGTGGTGGTAAAGATGGGGGATCAGGTCCATAACGGCCTTCCTGAACAATAAGCTACTTTCTTTTCCTCAAAGATTAAGCTAATATTCGAATTAAGGTGAAAATGGGCGTGGTGGATTGTAAAAAGTACCCACCACATTCGGGAAAACCGTAAACCAACAAGGAGGAAGGGATCATGAAAATACTGAGAGTCAACATGAGTGGCAAAGATGGTCCCGAAGTTAAGGTTACCGAGCTAGGAGAATACAGCGGGCTTGGAGGGCGAGCTTTAACGTCGGCCATTGTTAGTAAGGAAGTTCCCCCAGACTGCCACCCTCTAAGCGCTGACAATAAACTCGTTATTGCTCCAGGGCTTTTAAGCGGAACTGCAGGAGCCATGACAGGGAGAATCTCAGTTGGATGTAAAAGCCCGCTCACCGGCACCATAAAGGAATCAAACGCCGGAGGACAACCTGCTCAGGTTTTAGCCCGACTGGGCTATGCCGCTATTGTTCTTGAAGGTAAACCCCCGTCAGACAAACTTTATAAAATCTTCATCAACAAAGACGGCGTCAAAATTGAACCAGCAGACGAACTACGGGGGCTTCCAAACTACGATCTTATTGAAAAAGTCAAATCCCAATACGGCGATAAGATTGCCTGTATCTCTATCGGCACTGCCGGTGAAATGAAACTTAGCGCCGCTTCTATAGCCTGCACAGACCCCGAGTTACGACCTACTCGCCACTGCGGAAGAGGTGGTGTCGGGGCGGTAATGGGATCAAAGGGAGTAAAAGTAATCATTCTGGATGATACTGGCATGAAGATGCGCGAACCAGTAGATCCAGAAGGTTTCAAAGATGCAAACCGCCGTTGGGTGGAAGCTCTTAGAGAGCATCCTGTTACGGGCAAAGGACTACCAGCTTACGGAACCAATGTTTTAACAACCATCATTGATGAAGCAGGAGCTTATCCAACCTACAACTTCCGAGAAGGAAGATTCAAGGGAGCCGCAAAGATAAGCGGGGAAGAACTTGCCAAAAGAGAAAAAGAACGTGGTGGCAACCCAACTCACGGATGTCATCGAGGTTGCGTGATAAGGTGTTCTGGCATCTATCACGATAAAGACGGTCGCTACCTTACCAAACAGCCCGAGTATGAAACCGTCTGGGCTCATGGCGGACACTGCGGAATAGACGATCTTGATGCTATCGCTATGATGGATTTTCTGGAAGACAACTACGGACTTGATACTATCGAAACTGGCGTAACTATTGGAATAGCCATGGAAGCCGGGCTTATACCCTTTGGAGACGCTCAGGAAGCTATCAACTTGGTTCATGAGATAGGCAAAGGAACTCATCTTGGAAGGATTCTCGGAAGTGGAGCAGCAGTGGCGGCAAAAGTTTTTGGTGTTGACAGAGTCCCGGTTGTGAAGGGACAGGCTTTTCCTGCCTATGACCCGAGAGCAGCTCAGGGCATAGGAGTAACCTATGCCACAAGCCCGATGGGAGCAGACCACACGGCTGGGTATGCCATAGCAGCTAACATTTTGAAGTCTGGAGGTTTCGTTGATCCTCTCAAACCAGAAGGACAGGTGGAGCTGTCAAGAAATCTCCAGATAGCAACTGCAACCATAGACTCGCTTGGACTTTGTCTTTTTGTGGCCTTTGCCATACTGGACAAACCAGAAGCCTTCCAGGCTGCAATTGATATGATCAATGCGTTTTGCGGATGGAAATGGACAAAGGACGACTTTGCGGAATACGGTAAACAGGTGCTTCGTTGGGAGCGAGACTTCAATACAAGAGCGGGCTTTGGACCTAAGGATGACAGGCTACCAAGATTTTTCAGAACCGAGCCACTACCTCCCCATAACACCGTATTCCTGGTGTCCGACGAGGAATTAGACAAGGTATTTAATTTCTGAGAAACCGCCCATGCTTATTCTGGATCCCGACACACAGCGGGATCTAGGATAAGCAAAAATAACCTGTGTGGAGCTGTTTGAAATGCAGAGGCAGAAGGTATCTTCAGGAGTTGGCGATCTCGATCGACTGCTGGGAGGACTTTACATTGGCGATAATGTTATATGGTACGACGAAGCGGGAATGCTTAGCGGAGTGTTCGTGGAAAACTTCATACAGGCTTCTCTGGAACAAAATAAGCCCGTTGTTTACGTAAGCTTCGATAGATCTCCCAAAAACCTCATCGCCAGGCTTGGTCATTATGTTGAAAACGAAAATCTTATAATCGTCGATTGCTTCACAAACGGTAAGGGAGAAAAAGCCGATATTTTTGAACGTTTCTATGACAACAAACAAAACCTGCCATGCCGTGTTGCTAGAGTCGAAAATCCTCATACTCCTGAGGATCTCTTTGAAGTCATAACCTCGCTTCATAAAAATACTTCCGTGGATACACGGTTCATCTTCGAAACTCTTACAGGCATGCAGGATATATGGGGAGGAGAAGAAGAGGTTCTAAAATTTTACGGACATGCCTGCCCAAGACTCTACGAATTAAACACCATCGCTTACTGGATTGTGGATAAAGCGGCTCACTCAGCAAAACTTAAAGCCAGGCTTAATCACATCACTCAGGTGGCTATTGAACTTGGCTTCAACCGTGACCGCATGATGCTAACTCTTCTAAAAGCTGAAGATCGATCTCCCGAGCTTCTAAACAAGCCAACCTATTTCACCATACATGATAGAGTGGTACGGTTTGGAGAAGGTCCAGCAGACTTTAGAAGGATTGAGCTTGGCACAAGACTTAGCGAATTAAGGAAAAAGCGAGGCATCAGCCAAAAGGACCTTGCCCAGATGATAGGTGTCACCCCAAGCACAATTTCTCAACTTGAGAGCAATCGAATCTACCCGTCCATCCCTGCTCTGATGAAAATAGCGGAAATTCTGGGGGTTGATGTCGGGTATTTCTTCGGCAAAAGCCTCACAGAACAGGGGATAGTGGTATTTCCAGAATCTTCCAAGATAAAGATCAATCTGAGCGAATTTCCTGAAGACGCTCTGGAAGTATATAGCCTTTTGCCATTGGACGTTAATCCTCGAGCAGAACCCTATCTTATAGAAATTCCACCTGGAAAGACTCTAAACGCTCATTTTTTTATCCACAAGGGAGAGGAGCTCGGTTATGTATTGAGAGGCAGGTTACAGATGGTGGTGCGAGGCATGGTAAAAACCGTTTCTCGAGGTGATACGATATTTCTTTCATCAGACATTCCTTCTCAGTGGAAAAATATAGGTCAGGGCTCTGCCCAGATTTTATGGATTAAGGTGAAATAACGGCCGTGAACATTCGAACGTTACGCGAAAAAGCTACAAAATACCGTTTGCTTGGCCTGAAGATTGGTGCGGTCGGGTTTATCGTTTTATCAGCCCTGTCTCAAAGTGGATGGGAAAAACAGTTACCAGCTTTTTCTTCAGCTCTATTCTTTCTCGGTGTTATTCTGGCTACAGTTGGTTTCGTTGGACGGCTGTGGTGTTCTATCTATATCGCAGGTTATAAAAACGAATCCCTGATCAATTTAGGGCCATACTCTATTGTAAGACATCCTTTGTACCTTTTCAGCTTGATAGGAATCATAGGAGTTGGCTTTTGCACAGAAACATTGCTTATGCCTCTAGTTTTGGCAGGATTTGCTTTGATCTGGTACATACTCACCATACAAACCGAGGAGAAATTCCTCCAAGAACAACACGGAGAGCTATTTGAGAAATACCGTTTAGCTGTACCCAGATTGATTCCATCCATGCAATCCATAAAATCGATAAAAGCACCAGACGAATATAATGTGATGGTCAAGATATGGACGAAGCATTTGATAAACAACAGCGTAGTCTTTGGCCTGATAGGCTTGCTGGAATTGATTGAAGGACTTCATGATCAGGGCCTTCTGCCTACGTTATTTGTCATTTACTGAAAAAAGAACCCAAAGGGGATAATGGATGCCAGGGGATGAGTTTGAAAAAGCCAGAGAAAGAATGGTGGATCTTCAAATTGTTCGTCGTGGCATAAAGGATCCCCGAGTTATTGCGGCCATGAAGAAAGTGCCCCGACATTTATTTGTCTCCGAATCTCTGCGATCTCAGGCCTATGAGGATCATCCTTTGCCGATAGAAGAAAAGCAAACCATTTCCCAGCCTTACATAGTGGCACTCATGACCGAAGCCCTTCAGCTCAAAGGACATGAGAAAGTTCTGGAGATAGGAACGGGATCGGGCTATCAAACAGCCATACTTGCTGAACTGGCCGATAAGGTTTTTACCATTGAACGAATTCCGTTATTAGCCGAAAAGGCTCGAAAAAGGCTGGAAGAACTTGGGTATAAAAACATTGTATATCGCATTGGAGACGGAACTTTAGGTTGGCCTGAAGAAGCCCCTTTTGACGGAATTCTGGTATCCGCGGCAGCCCCTTCTATACCTCAGCCGCTTATTGATCAGCTTGCTATGGGGGGAAGGCTTATCATTCCAGTTGGGGACAGGCTTTCACAGGAGCTTGTACTTGTGGAACGCGTGCCAGAAGGTATCAGAAAGTCTTTTCTTGGGGGAGTAAGATTCGTTGATCTTATAGGAAAATGGGGCTGGAAAGAATCCTAACCGATTAGTCTCTTCACCAGACTCGGATTTACATCATACAGAGGGCCTAAGGCAGGTTTTAATTTCCCAAGATAGCTTAGTTTGGGACTGATAATCCCAACACCCTTAAATATAGCAATCACCTGATCTGCAAACCCGGGCAATCCCACTGTTCGACAGGCTATATCAATGTCCCTGGCACTCACGCACATAAACTTTTCACGATTAAAAAGCTCCTCAACCAACTCTACCATCTTGTCGGGGGGAACCGAAATATCCAGCGTCTCGAACATAATCTTCAGCCCCATATCTACATCCCAGATACCTTTGTTCATGGCTTCTTGAAGCACATAAAAAACAGCCTTGGGCATTGTATAAAGTGGAGCGTTAATCCCACTAACAGCCAGATCTTCCCAGGCACAGGTTTTGGACGGAATAAGAGGAATGATAAGTTTCCAGTCAAAAGCCAAAAGGAGGATATCTTCATAATCAGAACCAAAGATGGCTCTAAGCCTCTCGAGTGCCACAGTTTCATCTTCAAGAAACAACAGCATCCCACGAGCTAGCGGCTCGGCAAATTCATTTTCCTTGATGAAGCCAGACAAAGCTTTAGTCAGGTTTGTGATAACCCCTTCTTTAACCAAGGCTAACTCCTTCTAAAAGATTTCCATCTAATACTATCGAGAAACAGGCTTCCTGGAAAGAACAAACTCCGCATGAATAACTCTTCAACAAGCATTTTAAAATTGATCGAACATGTCACTTTCTGTCATAGTAGTTTATTACCCAGAGGGGGAAAGCCAAATTTTTAGAAAGGAGTAAGCCATGGCATCAGCTGAATTGAACGAAATTATGATCACCAGAGCCATTATTGACCGATACATGGAAAAACTCATGAATAACCTAGAAGTTGATGTTGCTATCGTAGGAGCTGGTCCATCCGGACTTGTAGCTGCAACCTACCTCGCAAGAGCTGGTTATAAGGTTTCGATATATGAACGAAAACTCAGTGTTGGTGGCGGTATGTGGGGAGGAGGAATGCTCTTTAACGACATAGTGGTTCAAGAAGAAGCAAAACGAATTCTTGAAGATTTCGGCGTTCGAGTGCGTCATTTCCGGGATAATTACTTTACGGCAGATTCCATTGAGTCCGTGAGCATGCTAGCTGCCAGAAGCGTTCAGGCAGGAGTAACCATATTCAATTGTGTTTCAGTAGAAGATGTGGTTATAAGACCGGAAAGAATTATCGGGCTTGTCATCAACTGGACAGCCGTAGAAATGGCTGGTCTCCACGTGGATCCACTGGCAATAAGAGCAAAGTATGTGGTGGATGCTACTGGTCACGATACCGAGGTGGTGAGAGTCGTTCACAAAAAAGTTCCAGGGCGATTGATGACCCCGAGTGGCAATATCGAAGGCGAAAAATCCATGTGGTCAGACAAGGCAGAAAAACTCACGCTAGAGAACACTCGGGAGGTGTTTCCGGGGCTTTTTGTAGCAGGCATGGCGGCTAATGCTACCTTTGGGGGACCACGTATGGGACCAATATTCGGCGGAATGCTTCTCTCCGGCGAAAAGGTTGCTATGCTCATAAAAGAGCGACTTGAAGCAGAAAAATAGCAACCCAAAATTCTTGTAAGTTTTTAAGGGGTGGCCTGTTTGGTCGCCCCTAATTTTAGGTTTTTCTCCGTCCAAACCATCCAAAAAAATTTTCTACCCACCTGTAAACTTTTTCCTGCCAGAAGTATCTAAAAAGGTGCAACGTTAGCAAGAAGCTAAACTACTTGAGGAGGGTATGAAAATGAAAAATGTTAAGCTTTTTGCGTTAGCAACAATAACTGTGATAACAGCGTTGTTAATACTTGCTACGTCCAGTGAAGCCGGAAGAGGACCGGTGGTGTATTATCAGGGCGGTTACTATTATAATGCTTCTCCGCCACCCGATGTAGTAATTGTAGAAAAACATCCTTGTCATCCAAAACACTGCTGTTGCTATAGGTGCTGGGACTGTTGCCATCCCCGTTGTTGCCCACCGCCAAGGGTTTATTACCGTCCTCATCCTAGATACTACCCAGGATATAATCTTTACGCTCCCACAGGTGGATGGTATTTGAATTTTGGATTTGGAGGACGGCTCTAGTAACCAGATTAAAAATTAGAGGCTGACTTGATAGCAAGAACAGATCTGGTTTGCTCTAAGATCAACGAAGATGTTTTAGAAAAAGCCAAGGGCGGCGACTCGGAAGCTTACGAAGAGATTTTTCTGATCTATCGAGATCGTATATTTTCCGCGGCATACCGTTTATGTAACTTCGATCGAGAAGCCGCCCTTGATCTCACTCAGGATGTATTTCTTAAGGTTTGGGAAAAACTACCACAATTTGACAACAGAAGTGATCTTTATACATGGATTTATCGGATCATGCTGAACCTTTACCTAAAGGAACGGCGCCGGAGATGGCTCCACGAAAAATTTCTGGAGCTGTTCGGCCGATCAAACGAACGGGAGAATCAAGCTGACCAATCGCAATTGGGCTACTTAGAACGCCAAGAACTGAAATCAGCCCTTGTTAATGCTATGAAGCGCCTTTCTTCCAAGCAGGAACTTGTATTTAAGCTCAGGATGTTAGACGGTATGAGCTTTGCGCAAATATCGGAAGTTACTGGCATGGCTGAAGGAACGGTTAAGACCCATTTTTTGAGAGCTATTAAAGCCTTAAGAAAAGACCTTAAGGAGTGGTTAGGATGAAAGAGTGTATTTACACTTCCGAAAAGCGAGACGAACTTATTATGCTGGCTCTTATAGGCGAACTTCCTTCAGAAGCCATAGCTTCACTTCTTAAGCATATTGAGTCCTGTGAAGCATGCCGAGAGAGGTTTGCTCAAATATCTCAGTTTGACAAAGAGTTAAAATCTCTTGCAGAGCCAGAACCATTAAGCCTTTGGGAAATAGCCAGAATTACCAACGCCATTCATAGACCAAAACAATTGTCCATCTTTCCAAAAGTCATTCTAAAACCTTTAGCTTTAGGGCTTTGTGCTATAGCGTTCACTTTTGCAGGATGGTGGAAAATTCACCAGCACACTAAACCACCACTGCAAATTACCAGTACCCAAGAAGAAGCCATATCCCAGGAGGATCTAAATGTGATCGCCCATCTTGATATGCTTGAAGAACTCGACGATATTGAGAAACTCACAAAAATTCTGGATGAACCGTCGAGGAGTTAGTCATGATGAAAAAGATTCATCGTGGGCTGATAGTCATTACAACTTTTACAACACTTATAACATCACCTTGCTACAGCGGAGTAAAAGCATACGACTGGACGCCTTTACAAACCATAACAATTGCTCAAAATCAGTATGCACCAGTCCCCTACGATCGCTATCAGGAATGGGAACGACTTTCTCCTCAGGAAAGGGAACAGCTTAGGCAGCGATGGCGGTATTATCAGAGCCTGCCTCCTCAAGAGCGGCAACTGCTCAAAAGACGCTATGAAGAATGGAGAAAGCTCCCACCCGAAGAGCAAAAAGTTATCAAAGAAAAACTGAGACGATGGGAGGAACTTTCCCCAGAAGAGCAAGAAGCAATAAAACAACGATTCCGCAGGTAAACTATCACGCAACAGTGTTTAGCGGACAAACACTGTCATCTTTTACACCTGTTTTGTAGCCGAATTCTTCCTTAACAATGTCGTTAACTTTTCTGTAAAGACTTCTCAAGGGAATATCGGCAGGGCATGCTTCTTCACAAAGACCGCAGTCAATGCATCTTCCTGCCATGTGGACGGCTCTAACGAGGTGGAAAATTGGAAACTCAGCCGGGGCAAAACCAGGTTGCACAAGAAGGGGATCTTCTAGCGAACAGTCTCTACAGAAACAGACAGGACAAATATTTCTACAGCCGTAACACTTGATACATCGTGAGAAAGCCGCATCCCAGAAGGCTTTTCTTTCGGCAAGTGGTTTTTCTTCCAGCAATTCACCCAGGACATTGCGGTAAGATTCTGGAGTTACAGGAGTACCTACAACAAGAGTCCCCTCCACGGTGGGATATGGGTTTTCGCAGCCACAACGGTCAATCCGCTCTTTGGAACAGGCTATTCCTACAAGGACTAGTCTATCGAGTTGAACTTGATTCCACTTAGACATTTCCACAAGAGCGCGTTCGTCACAGCCTCTAACAAGTACGCCAATCTTTCCTTCAGGATAAACTTCCAGAATGCGTCTGCATACATCACTTACAGGATATCTTATATCCTCATTCAGATCCAACGCTTCCAGTTCGGCAGCACTTTTAAACAAAGCGGGGACGATATGCCCCCCTTCTTTCCTATAGCCGACAAATGCCTGTATTGCTCCCTTTTCAAACAGTTCCCCAACATACAACTTGACTTGTCGTAATATCTCGCCCATTTGAGTTTCCTCACGCTAAAACATTGCTCACAACAGGAATGCCCCTACCTGATGCGGGCAACCACACAGGGTTGCCCCTACGCTCGGTATGACAGTGCCGGTTTCCTCACGCTCAAACATTGCTCACAACCCTCATATCTTTGCAGATCTGCTCATTAATCCTCAATGGCGAAGGGCCAAGCTTGATAAGTTCATTCGTAAAATCCGATATTGTTTCTACAAGCTCGGAAGCTTCCGCCGAAGAAACCCATCTAACTCTCAGCCGCTCAGGTTCAATACCGTAGAAAGGAAGCAGCTTCTTCAGCAGCCGCATTCGCTTTTCAGCCATATAATTTCCCGTCTGATAATGACAATCGCCCAGTCGGCATCCGCCAACCAGCACTCCATCCACCCCTTCCTGAAAGGCTCTTAGCACATGATGTGGGGACACACTCCCAGAGCACATCACTCTTATGACCCTTATGTAGGGTGGATACTGCAATCGACTGACCCCAGCCAGGTCAGCAGCCGCGTAAGCTCACCACGTGCAGAAGAAACAGAGAATAATCGGCTTAAAATTTTCCATTGTTCCTCCTATAATTCACAGCTTACAAACATTTCTCTGAGAGACTCCATAGCTGCACGTACCTGAGGAAGAAGCTGCGAAGGTCTAAATCCCTTAAGCTGGACGCTTTGGGATGGACATGCGGCCGTGCAGGCTCCGCATCCCTTACACAGTATCGGGTTAACCTGGCACACGTGCCTGCTTTCGTCGTAAGTAATCGCTCCATAGGGGCATATTCTTAAACATCCCTGACAGCCACAACAGGTGGAAGAATCTACTTCTGCCACAAGAGCGCTGGAAATCACCTTCCCTTTAGCAAGAAGCGCCCCTACCCTGGCTGCCGCTCCCATCCCCTGAATACGAGCTTCTTCTGACGTGCAGGGGAAACGGCAACTTCCGCAGAGAAAAACTCCATCCGTAGCAAAATCAAGAGGTCTCAGTTTGACGTGCGCTTCCAGGAAGAAATTATTTGCATCCGTCGGGATACGCATAAGATTTGCAATAACAGGAGCTTCATCAGAAGCCACAAGAGGCGTTGAAAGCACAACAATATCAGCCGGAAGTTCCAAAACATCGTCGCTGAAAATTTTACTTCTAACCAATACGGCATTATCTGCTACCTTGGGAGGATCTGACGGATCATAGACGTAAAATCTTACTCCCATAGAACGGGCTTTCCATAGCATAGCTTCAAAATCAGAACCGTAAGTCTGGATGTCTCGATACAGTATGGAAACCTTAATGTCCGGGAAGCGCTCCTTGAGAATAAGAGCATTCTTAACGGCAGTAGCGCAGCAAATACGGCTGCAGTAGGATTTTTCGCCTTCAGCCTGAGATCTTGCTCCCACACACTGGATCATCACAACATTTTTTGCGTCTCCAACACCTTTGCTTTTAAGGCGTTGTTCCAGCTCAAACTGAGTTATCACTCTCTCACCGTCGTATCCATAAAGTCCCTGAGGTATGTAGGGTTTAGCGCCAACAGCAACCACTACAGCACTTACGGCCTCCTGGATGACACCTTGATCCTTAACGTCCAGCTCTATACGGTAGTTTCCAACATAGCCTTCAATCTTCTTTATGGATGATTCTTTGTAAACCTTGATCCTCGGATGGTGCTCCACTCTTTCTATGAGCGGATTTACCAGATCATCTGGATTATGGAGATGAGGAGCAAGACTATTCAGTTTAAGTGTCAGGCCTCCCAGGTGGGGGGACTTTTCAATAAGCACAACCGAGACTCCCATATCAGCAAGAGACTCTGCCGCAGAGAGGCCAGCCACGCCACCGCCTATAACGGCAACTCGAGCTTCAATAGGCATTTCAAAATCTTCCTGAGGTTCAAGGAACCATGCCTTTGCTACCCCCATCCGAACCAGATTTTTAGCCTTTTCGGTGGCTTCATCGCGGCTATTCATATGCACCCAGGAACACTGATCCCGAATATTAACCATTTCGAAAAGGTAGGGATTCAAACCAGCTTCTTTGCATGCACTTTTAAACAGAGGCTCATGAGTCCTTGGAGAACATGAAGCCACCACTACTCTCGTTAGCTTCTTCTCTGTTATGGCTCGCTTTATTTCTGCAATACCCGATTCTGAACAGGTGTAAAGGTTTGTCGTAGAATAGACAACACCTGGCAGAGTGGAAGCATAGTCGGCTACAGCTTTACAATCCAAATATCCCGCAATGTTTGAACCGCAATGGCAGACAAAAACACCAATTCTAACGTCTTTAGATTTTAAAGCTAATCTCCTCATTGCATTGCCACCTTTCTTGCTTCCTGAAGCACTACCTGAGCAACTCTTGCTGCGGCACTACTTGCCTGAGCCACCGACTCGGGGATATCGGCTGGCCCTCGAGCGCATCCACAAACGAAGATACCTTCCCGTGTAGTATCAAACGGTGCAAAGGGTCGTGTTTTAATGAAGCCGAATGAATCCAGTTCGATACCGAATTTTTCAGCAAGTAACGGAGCATCCTTTGGAGGAAGGCATGCAGAAGCAAGAACAACTATGTCAAACTCTCTAGAATAGACTCGCCTTGCCCTGGTATCTTCATACCACACAATCGGTAGCCCATTTGGCCCCTTGGTAATCTCGGCAACTCTACTGCGCACAAACTTTACGCCAATCTGTTCAGCCTTAAGCCTATATTCTTCAAAGCCTTTACCCACAGCTCTAATATCCATCCCAAATATCCATGCTTCCAGTTCACTGTCGTGCTCTTTAGCGATAATCGCCTCCTTGATCGAATGCATACAACAGAAGCCAGAGCAATGAATAGAACGGCGACCGTCTCTTGACCCAACGCACTGAATAAAAGCAAGTCTCTTAGCATGAGGAAGATGTTCGGGCATTTTTTTCTTACCCACAAAGTCTGCTGGTCGATAAAGATGTCCAGCCGTAGGACCACTTGCAGAAAGGAGCCGCTCAAATTCTATAGCCGTCAACACATTGGGCACTCTACCGTAGCCGTATTCTGTAATACCCTCTGGCTTAAGTACTTCATACCCAACAGCCAGCACGATAGCTTCCACCTGTCTATGGATAATTTGATCCTGCTGAGAATAGTCAATCGCCTTGGCCTGGCATATCTTTGCGCAAACGCCGCATTTCTTTATCTTGCTCTTATCAGCGCCTTCCTTCTCCGCTCTAAGCCCCGCAAGATGACGGCAGGCATCAGGGTCTATCGTGTACGTGGAAGGAATTCCCTGAGCGAAGTAGCGATAGATCGCCTTTCGTTCTCCAAGCCCTTCGTTGTAAGGATCGGGAACTCTGGTTGGGCATTTTTCAGCGCAGGCTCCGCATCCAGTGCATTTGCTTTCATCTACGTAACGAGCCTTTTTTCGGATCGTTACATCGAAGGCTCCAACCGTTCCATCAACCCTTTCCACTTCCGAGTAAGCAAGAAGCTCAATCTTTGGATGTCGACCGACATCCATCAACTTGGGAGCGAGAATTCAGATAGCACAATCGTTTGTGGGAAAGGTTTTATCAAGCTGGGCCATTTTCCCGCCGATAGATGGGAGTTTCTCCACCATGTGCACGAAAAAGCCCATCTCGGCAAGATCCAGGGAAACCTGAATACCCGCAATGCCTCCGCCGATAACCAAAACATGATGTTCTTTGTCTCTTATCATTTTCCTACTTCCTCACTATATGACGAGCTAGAAACACGAACAAATCTTCAATCTTTAAATTCTTTGCCCTGTGATCATCCGGCAGTGCCGTTTTTGCGCAATTTAGGTGGATAAAACACTTGGGGCAAGCAGTGATGAGCACGCCCCCTGCTGGATTTTCATCCTGATAGGTAGTGTCAAAAGCTTCTTCGAGCCGATCAAACTGGATAGCTTTAGAGCAGGAAGAACATTCAATCCAGGCACTGGTGCCGCAGCAAAGAGCGTTTTCCCGACTCCGCTCCATTTCAAACCGTTCTGAGCCAGGAACTGCATCAATAAGCATCCTGGGCGAATCGTAAATGCCGTCAAAACGTCCCAGTCTGCATGGGTCGTGATAGGTTACTCTTTCGGGTGCATCCGAAACCCCATTTGAAAGAAGTTCCTTCAGTTGATCAAAATGGCTGGTGAAAAACTCTGATGCATATACAATCTGGAAAGGCAATTCCCCAACAATTTTCGGATATTCTTGCTTGAAAGTGATGTAGCCTTCCGGACAGGAGAATATAACGGTTTTAGCTCCTGCTTTCTTTATAGCATCCACGTTTCTCCTGGCAAGCTGAGCAAAAGCCTCCTCGTCGCCAGTCCATAAAGCGTCATGACCACAGCAAACTTCTTCGTTGCTAACAACAGGTTCGATCCCCAGAGTGTTTAATAGGGTCAAGACGGCTTCTGGAGTATTCATTGGGCGGATTTCCAGATATTGAAAAATGGAATTAAAGTATGGTGCGCAACCAACAAAGTAGAAATAATCTCCCTTCTCTTTAGTGCGCCACTGAGAAGCCCAGTCGGTTCGTTTCTGTGAAGGGGAACGTAGCTGAAGCCTTGGGATAATCTGCAAAACTTCATGATGACTTGGCTGAGGATGGTATCCGTCCTTTCGAGCCTTCTCGCGATATTCATGAACAACTTTGGGGATATCGATAAGGGCTGGACACCTGACGCTACATCTAGCGCAAGTAATACAGCGCCAGATAACTGGTGATCGAGTAACTGCATCCTTTCTATCAACCAAAAGATGTTTTATAACAAGCCTCGGAGAAAAATCCTCATAATTCCTGGTTACAGGACAACTGCCAGCACAAACTCCACATTCCATACAATAAGCAATTTGCTCATCCGTCAGCTTCATAACCTTAACCTCTATGCCTGATGGCGACCACAAGAACTACAACACTTTGCCATTCCATTCCAGGGAAATCCCCTGCTTTGCTCCATGGTGATCCTTATAATGCCGATTCTTTATTCATGCGTTCATTAGATTCCTGTCTCGAACTTAGGTACGCTACAAAATCCTTTATTTCTTCTGCAAATCGAGCCCCCTCAGATGCGGAAACCCACCTAAGTCTGAGCCGTTCAGGATCCATACCGAGCATTTCAAGAACTTCTTTTGTTCTCTGAACCACCTTTTGGGCTTTGACATTACCGTCCAGGTAATGACAGTCACCTATATGTCATCCAGCCACAAGCACACCGGTGGCGCCACGTTCAAAAGCCTTTAATATGAAGCCTTCGTTAACGCGTCCCGAACACATCAACCTGATAAGTCTCACATTTGTCGGATATTGCATTCGGGACACGCCGGCCAGATCGGCTCCAGCGTAGGCACACCAGTTACACACAAAGGCAACAATCAGAGGTTCTTTACGATGATCCATTGAACTCCCTCGTTAACTGATTCTACACATTGCTTGCTGTTGTATCGTCGGGCATTTCTCCCAATGCTTCAAGCATTGCCAGAACATGAATGTCTCTAAAATGGGCAAGAGATGCAGCTCCCGTCGGGCAGGCTACATTACAGGCACCACAGCCCGTGCACAAAGCTGGATCCACTTCAGCACGAATTCCTTTCCCTTCAGATCGTCGATCAACAACTTTAATCGCTCCAAAACTGCATACCTTTTCACACTCTCCACAGCCCCGGCACAGGAAGGGATCAACACTGGTTACAACAGCATCGGAGAACATTTCCTTACGAGACAAGATGGTGGCAGCTCGAGCAACAGCTCCCTTCGCTTGAGCTATAGCTTCGTAGGAAAATTTAGGTCCCTGAGCAAGTCCGCAGACAAAGAAACCTGGAGTAGCAAAATCCAACGGACGAAGTTTGATATGAGCCTCAAGGAAAAAGCCGTTTTCATCAAGCGGGAGTCTCAAACGTTCTGCCAGTTCTTTTTGGGTTTCCTGAGGTCTAATAGCAACGCTTAACACAACCAGATCAGCCGGGATAGAAAGCAATACGCCCGTTATGGGATCTTTAACTCTTACGCTTAGCCTTTGATTACCCTGATTAGCAACGACCTGTGGTTTTTCCTCCAGGGAAAATCTGACAAATCGAACACCCTTCAAACGAGCATCGCGGTAATAATGCTCTCGAAAACCAAAGGTTCTGATGTCTCGATAAAGTATCGTCACGTTAATGTTGGGATTTATTTCCTTGCATCTTAAGGCATTTTTTATAGCCATTGTGCAACACAGCCTGGAACAGTAAAGATTCCCTGGTTCTCGAGAACCTACGCATTGAATCATAACAAGATGTTGCACCTGCTTGATACGATCAGGGTTCGTAGCGAGAAGGTCTTCCAGAGTGCGCTGAGTCAGCACAGAATCATGCTGACCGTAAAGATATTCTGAAGGCTTATGCTCCCTTCCACCGGTTGCAACAATAACTGCTCCAACCTGAACAGTCTCCTGTCCCTGGGGAGTATTTACAAAAGCGGTAAACCTACCACATGTACCTTTAACTTCCACCACCTCGGAATTCAGTAGAATTTTTATCAACTCATTCGATTGAACAGTCTGAATTAGCTCGTTCAAGTATTTCGACACGGGAAAACCCGTTTCCGTCTGGTGTAATGTCCTCGCCAGACCACCCAATTGATCAGTTTTTTCAACCAATACCACCTCAAATCCCTGCTTGGCCAGTTCATGAGCGGCTGTAAGTCCGGCAAGGCCTCCACCAATCACAAGTCCTCGCTGAATGACTTCATAGGAAGTGTCATAAAGAGGTTCAAGGAGTCTTGCTCTTGCCACAGCCATCCGAACAACTTCTTTGGCTTTTTGAGTAGCCTTGTCCGGTTCTTGCTGATGCACCCAGGCAACATGCTCACGGATATTAGCCTGTTCAAACAGATAGGGATTAAGCCCGGCTTCTCGCAGTGTGTTCCTAAAAAGAGGCTCATGAGTCCGTGGTGTACAGGAAGCGACTACAACTCTGTTTAACTTATACTCGTTGATAACACGTTTTATTTCCAGTTGCTGGTCAGTCGAACAGGCGAACATACAATCTGAAGCATACACTACGTTGGGAAGAGTCGCAGCATATTCTGCCACCGCCTTTACATCAACTACTCCTGCAATGTTTATCCCGCAGTGGCATACAAATACGCCTATTCTAGGCTCCTCATTGCGAACATTTCTTTCTGGTGGTGGAGCTGGCACATGAACCATTGTATTTCTTGCCGACGCAAGAAAAGCCATCGCTTCTTCTGCAGCGCTACTAGCCTGCTGGACACTGTCCGGGATATCTTTTGGTTCCTGAATGACTCCACACACAAATATTCCAGGGCGAATAGTTCTAGTAAGATGGAAAGGATCGGTCTCAACAAAACCGTAATTGTTAACGGGCAACTGTAGAACCTTCAAAGCATTCAAGGCAGAAGGATTAGGAGAAAGGCCAACAGAGAGAACCACCATATCGAAAGGCTCGGTAAGAAGCCTTTGGTCTTCGGTCACATAGGTCACCTCCAAGCGCTTGCCTGTTGCATCCGGAACAATGCGAGATACTCTGCTTCGGACATACCGAACACCGTACTCTCGTTTGGCTCTTTCAACGAACGTATCGAACCCTTTTCCATGAGCCCGCATGTCAATGTAGAAAATGGTCGTTTCCGCCGATGGGTCATGTTCCTTAGTGACCATAGCTTGCTTTGTCGCGTACATACAGCAGACGGAGGAACAATACTCTATGCCATGAGCAACATCACGGGATCCAACGCACTGAATCCAGGCAATACGTTTTGGTTCTTCGTGATCCGATGGACGAATTATATGCCCTTGAAAAGGCCCTGCAGCAGAAGATATTCGTTCGTATTCAATCGCTGTAACCACATTAGGCCAGCGACCGTAGCCCAATTCTTCCATCACTCTGGGATTAAAAGGCGTATATCCCCCTGCTATAATAATGGCGCCACTGGGAATTGTTACAAACTCATCTTTCTGATTGTAATCAATAGCCTTATTTTGACAGAACTTCTGGCATATCCCGCATTTTCCTTTGGTAAACATGCGGCAGTGAACGGGATCTATGGTATAAACGAGAGGAACCGCCTGTGGGAAAGGAATATAAATTGCCTTTCGGTAGCTTAGCCCAAAATTAAACTCATCGGGAACTTTAGTGGGACACTTGGTAGCGCAAATGCCACATCCTACGCATTTTTCAGGATCTACATAACGAGCTTTTTTCCTGATGGTAACTTCAAACCGCCCTGGTTCTCCAGACACGGCTGCAAGTTCACTATAAGCAAAAAGCTCAATATTAGGGTGGTTAGCGAGTTCTACCAGCTTTGGCCCCATCATGCATGATGAGCAGTCGTTTGTGGGAAAGGTCTTATCGAGCTTTGCCATCACCCCTCCCACACTGGGGCTGGATTCAATAACATAGACTTTAAAGCCGGCATTGGCTAGATCTAGAGCCGCTTGAATACCAGATATACCGCCACCTACGACGGTAACGGCACCTGTAACATTAGCCGCCACAGATGACATCTAAGTCTCCTGTAATGGTTGTTGTTTTGTGATCCCCCTCCAGAGATTCCACCATACCATTACTAATCGCCATCGAAAATGTCAAGAGAGATAATCTTTCACCAAGTGTTTCCCGATGGAAAAAAGCAATTGACAAATGCATATAGTGTATGATTTCACAATTATTGCAAGGGGAGAAAAAGTGTTAAAACTCGTCAAAAGAGGATTAACGTTATGCATGAGCACGAAGGACACCATCACCACCATGGACATGAATTGGAGGAAGGACAAGATCTAAAGAAGAAGTTCGCAATGCGTATTTCTCACTGGAAGCATCATAATGAAGACCATCTCAAGAGCTACCAAGAATGGGCAGTAAAGGCTGAAGAGATGGGTTATAGCAAGGTAAGCGAACTTCTTAAGGAAATCTGCCGAAAAACCGAGGAACAAAACGCATTATTTCAAGAAATACTGGAAATCATTGAATCCGAGAAATAACGGCAGATGTGCTTATTAGCACGAATTATCTTGACCAGATTAAACGAAGAGTGTTAATAGGGAAGAGACTCGTGGGGAGCCTCTAAAACTCAAAAATTCTGGTGACATGTGATGGAATGGATTGAACTATTAGAACGCAACAAGCAGAAGATCATTGAAGCGTGGTTTCAGAAGGTTATCGAAACTTATCCGGAAGAAACTGCAAAATTTCTTAAAAGCCAAAAAAATCCTTTTTTGAATCCGGTAGGGGCAGCAATCAGGGAAGGTCTTGAAGGCATTGTGGAGTGGGTGATCTCCGGAGGAACATCCGAGGGGCTCATTCCCTTTCTAGACAGGATTATACGAATAAGGGCTATTCAAGAATTCAAACCTTCAGAGGCTCTTCAGTTCATTGCTGATTTCAAAGCAGTAGCGAGAGATGTATGTTTGTCTGGCAAAGATAGAGAGCTAAAGGTTTCGTTTGAGTCCTTTGACATCTTGGTTGATCGGCTTCTGATGGAAAGTTTCGATGTTTTTGTAAAATGCCGCGAAGATCTTTATGAAGTAAGGCTTCAAGAAGTAAAAAACAGAACATTCAGGCTACTTCAGAGAGCGGGGATACTTTATGAAATATCCCCGAATTCTGAAGCAGGGAATGAACAATAACGAGTCTTTACGCATAACCATGTGCAAGGAAAAATGGTACAGGCAAGGGAATGGGGTTATGAATCAGGTGTTTTTAAACATTAAAAGAGCGAGGTGAGATGTTATGGGGATTAAGTTTGCTTTAAGTATCGTGCTCGGCCTAGCTCTTGCAGTAATTGTTGGAGTTAAGTTGCTAGGGCTTCAGTATGTTTTTGGCGTTGTTGTTCCCTATTCAGCTTTTGCTATTTTTCTCGTAGGGTTCATCATTCGCATCATCGATTGGGCAAGGTCACCCGTTCCTTTCAGAATTCCAACAACTGCAGGGCAAATGTACACTTCTCTATCCTGGATTAAGCCATCCAAGTTTGACAACCCTTACAATAAGCTAGGCGTTGTCGTTAGGATGGCCCTTGAAATTCTGGTGTTTCGTTCCCTTTTCCGAAACACCAAGATGCAACTTAGAGAAGGGGGAAAGCTAACCTACCATTGGGAAAAGTGGTTATGGTTGGCGGCTCTTGCTTTCCATTATTCTTTCCTCGTGATCTTTCTAAGACATCTCAGGTTCTTCACAGACCCTGTGCCGGGAATTATTCAATGGCTTGAGCGAGCCGACTCCTTCTTTGAAATGGGACTTCCCGGTATTCTACTTTCAGATTTTGTTCTTGTAGCAGCTGCAACGTATCTCTTCATCAGACGTGTTGTTATTCCACAGGTTAAGTATGTATCTTTACCTGCCGATTATTTTGCTCTTTTCTTGATTTTAGCCATAGCTATCACCGGCATGCTTATGCGGTACGTATGGAGAGTGGACATTATATCTATCAAACAGTTAACAATGGGACTTGCAACCTTCCATCCTACAGTTCCAAGCGGATTAGGGATTTTATTCTTCATGCATCTTTTCTTTGTTAGCACACTGTTTGCCTATTTCCCATTCAGCAAGCTTATGCACATGGGAGGAATATTCCTTAGCCCGACCAGGAATCTTCCCAATAATAGCCGTATGGTGCGACATATAAATCCGTGGGATTATCCTGTAAAGGTCCATACCTACGAAGATTACGAGAATGAATTCCGTGAAAAGATGGTCGAAGCAGGGATTCCTGTAGAAAAACCTTTGGAAGGGATGGAAGAAGAAAAAGCCGAGTAATAACAAGGAGTGAGGAGATATGGCAAGCGTTCCCAAACCAAACGAACTTCTTAAAAGCATCAACCATACACCACCAGAAACGTGGTGGATGGACAAACCAGTGGAGTTTCGTCCCGGCACTTTCTGCAACGCTTCCCGCCCACAATATCTCGAAATCGTAGGTTTACCTTTCGCAAGGGAATGGAGAGTGACCGACGATGACTGGAAACTCCCACCGAACTGGAAAGAAATCTACATAAACGGTATTAAAGAACGTCTTGAGCGGTTCAGAACATTTAAGGTCTTTATGGATATTTGTGTGCGATGCGGAGCCTGTGCAGATAAATGCCATTTCTTCATCGGTAGCGGCGATCCCAAAAACATGCCGGTTCTTAGAGCCGAACTGCTTCGTTCAATCTACCGTCGTTATTTTACAACGTCAGGGAAACTTCTTGGAAGAACAGCCGGGGCGAGAGACCTTACAGAGGAAACCTTTAAGGAACTCTGGTACTACTTCTTCCAGTGTACCGAATGCCGTCGTTGCTCACTGTTTTGTCCTTACGGCATTGACACGGCCGAAATTACCATTATAGGACGAGAATTACTAAATCTTCTTGGCTGCAACATTGACTGGATCATGGGTCCCGTCTCCAACTGTTATCGTACAGGAAACCACTTAGGTATCCAGCCTCATGCATTCCGTGACATGATTGAGTTCTTCTGCGACGAAATCGAGGGCGTTACCGGAATTCGACCTGAACCTAGTTTTAACCGTAAAGGCGCTGAAATTCTCTTTGTGACACCATCAGGTGACGTATTCGCCGACCCAGGAACATACACCTGTATGGGATACCTTATGCTTTTCCATGAACTTGGACTAGATTACACCTGGAGCACATACGCATCGGAGGGTGGAAACTTTGGTTTCTTCACTTCACATGAAATGGCAAAACGGCTCCATTACAAGATTTATGCAGAAGCGGAGCGACTTGGAGTAAAGTTCATTATAGGCGGTGAATGTGGCCACATGTGGCGCCTTATTCATCAGTATCTCGCTACATTCTGGACTCCACCCAAAAATCTGGAAGTTCCAGTATCCCCCATAACAGGAACCCGCTTTGAACATGCCAAGTCAACCAAGATGATACATATCGTTGAATTTACTGCAGATCTTATCAGGCATGGAAAACTAAAATTGGATCCCAGCAGAAATGATAATCTTGTGGTCACTTTCCATGATTCCTGCAATGTAGCCCGAGGCATGGGCATGTTTGAAGAACCGCGCTATATAATCAAAAACGTATGCAATAATTTCTATGAAATGCCACCTGAAACTATTCGAGAACAAACCTTCTGCTGCGGAAGCGGATCCGGTCTCAACACCGACGAGTATATGGAAATGAGAATGAGAGGAGGATTTCCAAGAGCAAACGCTGTGAGATATGTGCATGAAAAACACGGAGTCAACATGCTCGCCTGTATCTGCGCCATAGACCGTGCTGTTCTTCCGCCTCTTATGAACTACTGGGTGCCAGGTGTTCAAGTTACAGGAGTTCATGAACTCGTTGGTAACGCTCTAATCATGACTGGCGAAAAGAAACGAACAACCAACCTGCGTGGTGAACCTTTGCCAGGTATGGAGGAAGAAACCGATGAAGATCTATGATGCAAAGCCCATTTTAATCGGTTTGGTTATATTCATAGGCTTTGTTAGCCTACCCTTCTGGCTAAACGGTGGCAAGGCTTCCCCTCCACCTGACCCTAAGCTCGACACACCGGCAATACAGATTCTTGAGAAAAAGGAGTGTGTGGCGAGCAAAGACTACATGAGGAAATCTCACATGGTAGTTCTTAACGACTGGAGAACTCAGGCGGTGCGAAATGCCAAACGATACTACGTCACTGCAGGAGGGACCACCTATCCCGCCAGCCTGCAGCGAGCCTGTATGAGGTGTCATTCGAACAAGGCTCAGTTCTGTGATACCTGCCACAACTACATAGGTTTGGCACCATACTGTTGGGATTGCCATCTGCCGCCGAAACAAGAAACAGCTCAGGCAACCAAGAAGTAAGAGGAGAAAGGACGATGGATGAAAAAAGAAGGGACTTTCTTAAGATAACCGGTGCTTGCGTTCTGGGAGTCTCACTCTTACCCGTACTAAAAGCTTCAGCCGCAAAGCAGGTAGCGGAAAAGGCAGAAAAGGGCCCGGCTTACAAGACAAATCCAAAGGCGCTTCACGGGAAGCGCTGGGCTATGGTGGTGGATGTTAAGCGATGCCAGGAGCAAAACAAAAAAGGCGAATGCCGAAAGTGCATTGAAGCTTGTCATAGCCTCCATAACGTTCCTACAATCCCGAACGAAAAAGAGATTAAGTGGATCTGGAAAGACAATTTTGAGCATGCTTTCCCGGGCACAGCACACGAATACGTTCCAGAAGAATTAAAAGAAGGACCCTTTATTCTACTATGCAACCACTGCTCTAATCCGGCATGCGTCCGGGTATGTCCCACCAAGGCTACGTTTCAACGACCTGATGGTATTGTCATGATGGATCATCACCGCTGTATTGGTTGTCGATACTGCATGGCAGGATGTCCATTCGGAGCAAGAAGTTTCAACTGGTACGATCCGAAGCGGTATCTCTCCCAGTTTAACTATGACTATCCAATAAGGCGTCGAGGCGTGGTGGAAAAATGCACATTCTGCGATGAACGTCTAGCGGAGGGATTGCTTCCTGCTTGTGTAGAAGCCTGCCCTGCAAAGGCTCTCATTTTCGGGGATCTGGATGATCCATCATCTGAGGTACGCCGCATCCTTAGTAAACGGCTCAGCCTTCGCAGGAAATTAGAAGTCGGAACACAACCAAATGTGTATTACCTGGTGTAACCCATATTTCTCAGTGAGGTAGAGCCATGTTTGATAGAGTTTTCAAAGCAGGAGACGATTTTAAGAGGCTACTAAAATTACTGAGCGTTTTTATAGGGCTGGGATTTATTTGTTACCTCTTCCAGTTCTATCGAGGTCTAGGTATTACGGGTATGAGCCGCGACGTTTCCTGGGGATTGTATATTGCTCAATTTACCTTCCTCGTCGGAGTTGCGGCATCCGCCGTTATGGTGGTGCTCCCGTATTACCTACATAATTTTAAAGCCTTCGGAAGGATCACCATCCTTGGAGAATTTCTTGCTATTGCCGCCGTTTCTATGTGCCTTCTTTTCATTATCGTTGACCTCGGAATGCCTCACCGATTATTCAACGTGCTTCGATATCCTACTCCCAACTCTATACTCTTCTGGGACATGGTGGTTCTTAACGGTTATTTACTCCTAAACATACTTATAGGCTGGAATGTGCTGGATGCGGAGCGAATGGGCGTTGCCCCTCCAAAATGGGTAAAACCTCTAATCTACATCTCGATTCCTTGGGCAGTTAGTATTCACACCGTAACAGCTTTTCTTTACGCAGGTCTTCCAGGACGTCATTTCTGGCTAACGGCTATTATGGCAGCAAGATTTCTCGCTTCTGCGTTCGCATCAGGTCCTGCTCTTCTGATACTTCTCGCACTCTTTATAAAGAAGAGAACCAAGTTCGATCCCGGGGAAGAAGCTATTCAGGCTTTGGCTAAAATTGTAACCTACGCGCTAATCATAAGTGTTTTCTTCATACTGCTCGAACTTTTCACCACATACTACAGCCAGGTTCCGGGTCATATGCAACATTTCAATTATTTACTCTTTGGGCTTCACGGCCATGCTGAGCTGGTGCCCTGGACATGGTTGTCCAACATTCTCGCTGTGGTTGCCCTCGTCCTTCTCATCAATCCCAACACACGTAAACAGGAAAAGACCTTAAAGATTGCATGCCTGGCGACTTTCTTCTCGCTCTGGATCGAGAAAGGTATCACTCTCGTTATCACCGGTTTCATTCCCAACCCATTTGAAACAATCACCAGATATATTCCCACGATTCCAGAAGTGTTCATAACTCTTGGTGTCTGGTCTGCGGGATTCTTCATTCTCGCTGTGCTCTACAAGATCGCCGTAAGCATCAAGGAAGAAATAGGAGCTTAAAAAGATAGCTTCTAAATTTCTTTTTTCAACACCCCCCGCCGTTACAATCAGGCGGGGTTTATTTTATATGAGGAGGTTTTTTCATCTATGTTTACGAAGATACTACTTCCCGAAGATAGAATCCCAAAGCAATGGTATAATATCGTTGCTGATTTACCCAGTCCTTTAGAGCCAGCCCTGCATCCTGCTACTGGTAAGCCTGTTAAACCGGAAGATTTGGCCACCATATTTCCTCCAAGCCTTGTTGAGCAAGAAATGAGTCAGGAAAGGTGGATTAACATACCGGAACCGGTGCTGGAAAAGTATCTTATATGGCGACCGACCCCTTTAAGGCGAGCCAGGAATCTCGAGCGATACCTGAACACACCTGCTCGGATTTACTACAAAGACGAAGGAGTAAGCCCACCAGGGAGTCACAAACCCAACACTGCCATTCCTCAAGCATACTTTAACAAAATTGACGGCACAAAGAAGATATGCACCGAAACAGGAGCCGGCCAATGGGGAAGTGCTCTAGCTTTTGCTACTTCTTTTTTTGGAATTGAATGTGAAGTTTACATGGTAAAAGTCAGTTACAATCAAAAACCGTACCGAAGAATTATGATGGAAGCATGGGGAGCAAAGTGTATTCCTAGCCCAAGTGATAAAACCGAGACAGGGAAAGCCATTCTTGCTAACAATCCTGACTCACCCGGTAGTCTAGGAATAGCTATAAGCGAAGCTATTGAAGCGGCAGTTACTCATGAAGGAACTCGATATGCCCTGGGGAGCGTTCTTAATCATGTTCTGCTACATCAGACAATTATTGGGCTTGAAGCTCAGGAACAGATGAAACTTGCAGGAGATTACCCGGATGTGGTTATAGGTTGCGTAGGAGGGGGAAGCAATTTCGCGGGGCTTGCCTTTCCCTTCATAAGAGACAAGATTTACGGGAAAGATATTGACATTATAGCCGTAGAACCATCTTCATGCCCTACTCTCACTAAAGGGCCATACACCTATGACTTTGGCGACACTGCTCAAAAAACCCCCTTGCTTCCCATGCATACTCTGGGTCACCATTTTGTTCCTCCTCCATTACATGCGGGAGGATTACGTTATCATGGCATGGCTCCGCTGGTAAGCAAACTAAAAGTCGATGGGCTGATTAGAGCAAAGTCGGTTCAACAACTTGATACTTTCCAGGCAGGAATCATCTGGGCGCGAACGGAAGGTTACATCCCTGCTCCAGAGACAACTCATGCCATAGCTGCTGTAATCGAAGAAGCCAACAAGGCCAAAGAAGAAGGTCGGGAAAAGGTGATACTATTTTGCTGGAGTGGTCACGGACTTCTCGATTTATCAGCATATCAAGCCTACATGGAAGGCAGACTGGCGAATTATTCGCTTTCCGAAGAGGAGATTCGTGAGATACTAAAAGCTATAGAACATCTTCCCAAACCACGAAGATAATGAAACTTAGCTGCCCCTAGCAGGGATTGGAGCAACCAGGGGGCAGCTTTGTTGCTATTTCGTTCTTTTTACCACCGCCAGGAGTTCAGGAACAAGATCATCCAGTTCACAAATTCTCTGACTTCCTTCCTTCATAAATCGAATCTGCGCAATGGACTGTTTTAACTCGTCATCTCCAATAATCACAGAAACAAAGGCTCCAAGCTTATCCGCCAATCTCATTTGACTTTTCGCACTCTTTGATTCGTAATCAAGTTCAACCGACAAACCAGCTTCTCTAAGTTTCTGAGCTATCAAGAAACCTTTACGACGGGCATTTTCTCCTAAAAGAACCATGAAAACATCCACTCTGGACGATTCATCGGCATCAGATTTTAAATCACCCATAAGCAACATAATGCGCTCAACTCCCAGGGCAAAACCTATACCAGGCAGATCTGGGCCTCCGAGATCCTTTATCAAGCCGTCATATCGGCCTCCTCCGCCCACAGCATTTTGAGCACCAAGATGTTGTGTAACGATTTCAAAGGCCGTGCGGACATAATAGTCCAGTCCACGCACCATAGCTGGATTAAGGACGTAATTAACACCGAGATCATCAAGGTAAGACTTTACGAGTTCAAAATGGTTTGCACAATTATTACAAACAAAATCTACAATATGCGGAGCATCCTGGAGGGCTTGTTTACATTGAGGCACTTTACAATCAAAGCATCTCAGGGGATTTCTGTCAATTCTACGAACGCAATCCGGACACAGAAGTTCTATTCTTTCCTTGAGATAGCCCTGAAGAACAGACCTAAAACTGGGTCTACAATCGGGGCATCCTAAAGTGTTTAATTCAAGCGAGACATCTTTTATACCTATAGTTTGCAGAAGCTGCACCGCCATAAACATAAGTTCCGCATCAAGCATAGGATCTTGAATGCCAAAAGCTTCGACGTCAATCTGATGAAATTGCCGATATCTGCCCTTTTGAGGCCTTTCATATCTGAACATAGGTCCAATGAGGAAAAATTTCCTATCACGAGTTGTATGGAGCTGATGTTGAATAAAGGCTCTGATAATAGATGCTGTCGCTTCCGGGCGGAGAGAAAGAGATCGTCCTTTAGCGTCGTGAAAAGTGTACATCTCCTTTTCTACAATATCTGTAGCTTCTCCTATACTCCTCGCAAAAAGCTCCGTTGCCTCCAGAAGAGGTGTCCTAATCTCGCGATATCCGAAACGGTGGAAAAGAGTTCTAGCCGTTTCTTCTACAAAACGCCATTTTTCAACTTCTCCAGGTAAGATGTCCATCATGCCTCTTACAGCTTGTAAAGGCTGTTTCACCTCAGATCTCCTTTCAATCGCAAATATTTTTCCTTTCGAGCAGCCGAATCAGCTCTGTCAATTTACTCAATAAAGATACCGACTGCAATAATGCCGTGCTTATATAGGCTGCTATTTTCATTCTGGGAGTGTTCTAAAATTATTAGCCTTGGCTTGAAGCTCCTTTTTTATCTCTTTCTTAGCAATAGTTGATGGTTTTTCTTATCCGTCGCCTCGAGCGACACAGTGAAGGTTCTCTTTCATGGGATGTTTCGTATTTGCTCGGCAAGATCCCGAAGACCGGAGGACCGAATCTTGCAGAACGCGGGATTAGAACACCCTCTTTTCATTCTTGACGAAATTTCTAAACTCTATTAGGAAGCAATTCTCCGAAAAACTCTAATAAATGTGGAGGGATGGAAGTAGATAGGATATGGAAATGGCTAGTTGGTTGTGCATGCTAGCAGGTTTGGTGATTCTTTGGATGCTCAGGTAAAGATCTGAGGTGTTAGGATCAGGAAGGGGCGATTCACCGGTCGCCCCTTCTTCCATTATCAACAATTTTCGAATATTCCCGGTAAAAGCCTTGACTCCTGAGAAATCTGAGTAAAATTTTAAGAATGCAGTGCATCTTACCGATTCTTAAAAAGGAGGGTATGCTCCATGGCAGTGGCTCAGAAAAAGAAAGTATCTGTTGAGCAAATTGTAAAAAAACCGGCTCCCAACCCCGTTAGATGTAAAGAAGGAAAGGGAGTGAGAAACTTCGATTGCCCTTACTATGACGACTGTTTGGACAAGGCCGCTAGAGCCATGTGGCCAGGTTTTACGTGTGGAGAATGCGAAAACTACGATGAACAACCCACGTAGTAAGGCAAAGCAGGGAATAGAAAAATGTCTCGTATTATGTCCATCAGTCTAAACGGCATGACCAATGCTGCTCGACGTATGAATGTAATATCCCATAACGTTGCAAATGTTCAGACACCGGGTTTCAAAGCCCAGAGGCTCCATTCTGCAGATCTGGTAGCTTCTGGCGGAGAGGGAGCTGGGGTAGTAACTCTGGCCATTGACCATTCTTTAGCCTCGGGACCAATTATTGAGACCGGCCAGTGGAGTAACATTGCTATAAATGGAACAGGATATTTCGCTGTCCAGTCCCCCTACGACGGAAAAATTTATTACACCAGAAATGGCTCATTTCACCTTGATAGTCATGGCTTTCTTGTAAACGATCAAGGCTACAGATTGTTGAACACTCAGGGAAACCCTATACCTGCTCTAGATACTTCATCATACAGCTCCTTTAGAATTGATGATCAGGGACATATTTGGGGCATAAGACCAGACGGGACCACTCAAGATTTGGGAAATGACCATCAAATAGGAATAGCAACATTTTCAAGCGAATCAGGCTTGGTATCCGAGGGAGGAACTCTATACGCCCCTTCTGCACAATCTGGACCTGCTGACATAGGACAACCGGGATCAGACGGAAGAGGCTTACTGATAAGCGGATTTGTTGAAGGATCCAACGTAAGTATTGAAGAAGAAATGGTGGGAATGGTTTTGGCAAAAGCAGCCTATGAAGCAAATGCCAAAGTTATAACCACCGCAGATGAAATGAACAAAGCTCTTATTGACATTAAAACTTAGAATAACATCGTAGCGTACCAAATTAAGAGAGGGCAGATGAATATGCCCTCTCCAGTAACCACTATGTTATCTTACGAACCCAGCCAAAAATATCCTCTTTTTCACCGTATTGAATTCCCACAATCTCGTCGTAGAATCGCTTAGACCATTCACCCACTTTGCCGTTATTCACGACATAGGTCTTGTCGCGATAGAAAATTTCCCCAACAGGAGAAATAACGGCAGCTGTTCCGGTTCCAAAACATTCTTTCATTTCCCCAGATTGAGCAGTTTCTATTACTTCATCAATGGTAATGGGACGCTCACTTACCTTGATTCCCCAATGTTTTGCTATGTGGATCACTGAATCTCGAGTCACCCCAGGGAGAATGGAACCACTAAGAGGCGGTGTAACGAGTTCATCGCCGATTCGGAAAAATATATTCATAGTTCCTACTTCTTCAACGTAACGTCTTTCGATAGCGTCGAGCCATAACACCTGGGTAAACCCTTTTTTCTTGGCCACCTCGGCAGCATAGAGACTTGCCGCATAGTTTGCCATCGTCTTTGCTTCGCCGACACCCCCGCGAACAGCTCTAACATATTCGTCTGTTACATATATCTTCACCGGGTTAAACCCCTCAGCATAATAGGCTCCTACGGGACATGTGATGATATAGTAAAGATACTGATGAGCAGGTCTCACTCCAAGAGCCGGCTCAACAGCTATCATGGTTGGACGTATGTAAAGAGATGTCCCTCGCTTTCTTGGCACCCAGTCTGCATCAACTTTAAGAAGCGTCTCAAGCACCTGCATTTGAACCTCAGGATCAATCTCCGGCATACACATACGTCTAGCAGAACGATTGAACCTTTCAAAATTTTTATCCGGTCTAAAAAGTTGTATTGTACCGTCAGCACATCTATAGGCTTTCAATCCTTCAAAGATACCCTGCCCGTAGTGTAAAACCATAGCCGCCGGGTCTAAGCTAAGGCTCCCGTAAGGGATTATACGAGCATTGTGCCAGCCTTTATCAATGTCGTAATCCATCAGAAACATGTGATCGCTGAAATGCTTGCCAAAAACAAGATTATCTTCATCTTGCGGTTTGGGCCTTCGTTGCCCTTCGTTTGCAGGAGAAATATGAATTTGCATCATGAGAAAAGCCTCCGTTCATAGTTGATTTTTAAAATAGATTCCTAATTACGATACAAATTGATAGGACGATAAGAAACAGTTTTCAAGAAAAAAGCGAGGAGGTTAGTTATGGAAACACCCGGTAACAGATTCAAACCTGCCGTTGTCACAGTCGGAAATGAGATTATATGGGGAGAAAGATCAGACGATAACAGAGCATGGATGCTCAGGGAATTACGCCTACGTGGTATCCCGGCACAGATGGCTCTAAGTCTTCCAGACGATGAAGAAATAATCGGGGAATGGATTGCATCACTCAAGAATCACCACTGCAAACCAATTTTTGTCTCTGGTGGCATCGGAGGAACTCACGACGATAGAACCCGCCAGGGAGTTGCCATAGGGCTTGGAAAACGGCTCATTCAACATGATGAATGCTTCCGCATTCTCGCAGCAAAATACGGTTCACGATTTACAGAACAACGACAACGTATGGCGTGGCTTCCAGAAGGAGCGTCTCTTATTCCGAATCCCATAGGAGCCCCTGGATTTGTAGTGGATGATGTTTTCTGTTTTCCTGGGTTTCCTGAAATGCTTAAGCCCATGTTCCAATGGGTTTTCGACGAAATCCTCGGGAAATGTATAAGTAGCATCCCAATAATAACAAAAGAGTGGACACTTCCTGTAAGTGAAGGAGAAATCGGGGAAGCCATGGAGAACTTTGCAGCTAAACACCCCGAAGCATCCATAGGCCTGTATCCGCATATCATAGAAGGCAGAAAACAACACGTAACAGTGAGACTAAGATTTCCTGCAGAAAGACCGGACATAGCGGACGCTCTTGACAGGCTCATAAGCTCTATGGGATGGAAAACATAATTGGACAAACCAGAACCCCAGAAAGCGAGGTGTGAACTATGAAGATAGGCGTTATGACAAGTGGCGGCGATTCTCCAGGAATGAATGCAGCAGTAAGAGCCGTGGTTCGTCAGGCTCTTAATCATGGCATAGAAGTTTTCGGCATTGAAAATGGTTTTGAAGGACTTGTTTCAGGACAAATACGGCCTCTCGGCTGGCATGATGTCGGCGGTATCATAAACCGTGGTGGAACGTTTCTTGGCACAGCCCGTTCAGAAAAATTCAGAACGCTCGAAGGAAGGCGGGAAGCCGCTAAAAATCTCGTACGTTTCCAGATCGATGCACTGGTTGTTATTGGAGGCGACGGGTCTTTAACAGGTGCCAAAATTCTTGCAGACGAGTGGGATGAGCATCTTAAAGCAATACAAGCTGAGGGCATTGATACGACTCAGATGAGAGCCCTGAAAATTGTTGGTCTTCCGGGCTCAATTGATAACGATCTTTACGGCACTGACATGTCTATAGGTGCCGATACCGCTCTAAATCATATCATTCGAGCTATGGATGATCTGGCATCTACGGCGGCTTCTCACCAACGTACTTTCGTTATTGAAACCATGGGACGCCACTGCGGATATTTGGCTCTAATGGCTGGGCTGGCTGGAGGAGCTTCCTGGATATTGATTCCCGAAGAAGAGCTGGACACTAGGTGGCATCAAAAAATGATCGATGCAATAGATAAATCCCGTAAAGCCGGAAGATCTCATCAGATGATAATAGTCTCAGAAGGGGCAAGACATCCAGATGGGCTTAAAATAAAATCCGACGAGATCAAAGAACTTATAGCGAAAAAACTCGGGTTAGACGTTAGGTTGACCGTTCTTGGTCATATTCAGCGAGGAGGCTCTCCAACAGCTTTCGATAGGATTCTTGCGACAAGGCTCGGTGTGGCAGCCGTTGACTTCCTCTTAGAAAACCAAAACGGACAGGTCTGTCACATGGCAGGGCTCATAAAAAACAGACCGGCCTTTACCCCCCTAGATGAAGTCATCGCTAAAAGCAAGGAAGTGGGAGAAGCTGTAGAAAACGGTGATTATAAGCGAGCTCAGGAACTTAGAGGTGAAAGCTTCAGGAAAGCTCTTGAACTGGCCAAGATGTTATCTCAGATAAGCCCTGCTAAAAACTGTTCTGACGAAGGATCCGTTCTTGTCTTCACAGGTGGAGCCGACTCTCCCGGAATGAATACTCTGGTGAGCGTGCTAGGACGGTGTCTTCTAAACCACGGCATTAGAGTTGTTGCAGCAAGAAATACATTTCTGGGACTGATCAACGGAGATATATTCCCATTAACGTGGGATGAACTGGTAAAATGGATGAACAGACCAAGTTCCGAAATCGGCGCCATGAGAGTGGATCTTACAGACAGTGATTATGCCAGGATATCGGAACAATTGGAGCGGCATAAGATAATTGGCATAGTAGCTATTGGGGGGCTTAAAACATACTATTACATGGAACGATTTGTGGCTCTAAGAGAGCGGTTCCCGAATTTTAACATTCCTGTAATCCTTATTCCCGCTTCTATAGATAACAATTTGCCCGCGACCGAATTTTCCGTGGGAGCCGATACAGCTTTAAACGCCGTGGTTGATGCTGTGGATAAAATAAGAAATACAGCGGGAGCAAGTCGGAGAGCTTTCATCGTTGAAGTAATGGGTCGGCAGAGCGGATTTCTGGCTCTTATAGGAGCTATGGCCTCTGGGGGTGAAAAAGCTTACATTCCAGAGCAGGGCATCTCTTTAAAAGATCTCGTCAATGATGTTGAAATGCTCAAAGAAAGCTTTGAATGCGGCAAGAAAATGGTGGTGTTCTTGAAAAACGAAGCATCATCAAGATATTACACCACTGATTTTATTCGAAGAGTGTTTGAAGAAGAAGGTGGAGGTAAATTCGGAGTAAGAACAACCATTCTTGGGCATATTCAAAGAGGAGGAATGCCGACGGCTTTTGACCGAGTGCTCGCTTGTCGTTTCGGCGCTTATGCAGCATCTCTCATGACAGAATTTCTTAACGCTAAGTCTCAAAGTCCCCAGGCTGTCGTATTGGGAATAAAAGGCCGAGGCATTATAGCAACACCTATTGAGGAAGCGATGAGCGAAATGGACAGAGAAAACGATAGACCGAAAAATCAATGGTTTCTCGAACTAATAGATGTGGCCGATAGACTTGCTCTTCCTTTCCCTTACTGCAATCGACGCTGAAATTTTTGTTCAATGCGGCATACAGATTCGTGATGAGCTTCTCTCACGGAAGGATTTGATTCAATGAGACGACAGAGAGCTTCGTAAAGTTTGTCAAAATGGTCGAAATTATTACACACAAGGAGGCAGTCCACACCTGCAATGGTAGAGCGTTCGGCTACAATTTCAGGCGGGAAGTGATCGGAAATGGCTTTCATATCCAGATCATCACTTAATACAAGTCCTCCAAACGAAAGACGTTTACGTAACCATTCCCGACACACAGTAGTGGACAATGGAGCTGGCCACTGAGGATCCCAGAGAGGGTAGATACCATGGGAAACCATAACACCGAACACTCCAGATCTGATGGCTGATTCAAAGGGTTGAAGATCGGCTCTCATATCGGAGGGTGACTGCCACACAACAGAAAGTTTATGTTCGTGAGGATCAACGAGAGCATAAGAAAGACCGGGAAAGTGTTTAGCAACCGAGTAAACTCCATGCTTCTTGTGGATCTGAATCCAGAGAGACCCCAAGAGTCCGACTTCAAATGGATCACTGCCAAAAGAGCGGCTACCGAGAAAATGAGTAGTTTCGTCCTGGACACGATCAAGCACGGGAGCAAGGTTAACATTAACTCCGTGGAGTCTGAGCACTTGAGCCGTCTCTGTTGATGCTCTGGATACGTTCATCTGTCGTTCTTCAATTGTATCAACACTATTTGCTAAAAGTCTCGGAGCGGGATTTTCCAAAAAAGGAAGCCGTCTTACCGCTCCGCCTTCCTGATCCACCGCAATAAAGAGCTTTCTTCCAAGACTTGCAAGAGCCCGAGATTGTATAGTTGAAACAAAATCTAAAAGCTGGTTGGAATCTACAATGTTTCTCTTGAAAAGGACCAGCCCTCCGACTTTATAATCGTCAATAAGCATCCTGATTTCATCATTCCAGTATGTACCGGAAAAACCCACCCAGAAACGCACACCGACAGTGTTTTTTAATAGCTTTACCATAAACCAAAAATGTCCTTTCTGTTAGAAACCAAACTCAGCAAGAAGGGCATCCACATCCTCCTGAGATTTAAGAGCATCTTTCTTATCGTGAGCAGGTCCGTAGAGAAACTCTTTGGTTGTCACCTTCTCTTTATCTTTCCTACCAGATACAGGAATACCAAAACTGGTTATGAGATTTACAAGGCTCATTTCCAGCTCCTGCAAGAGACGCATAATTTTCATAATAATCTGCCCGGTCAGATCCTGAAAGTCCTGAGCTGTCATAATTGTCAGAAGGTCTTGTTGATCCTCACGCAATTTAGCCTGTAAGTTTTCTAAAAGGCTCATAGTTTCTTGAATATTGGAGCGAGCATTGTCACCAAGCGGATAAAGAGTTTTCAGAAGAGCTTTTATCCTGGTTATGGTTGTTTCTGCCTCTTCCTTTCGCTTCTGCAGTAATTCGACATGATCAAGCGTGGTATTCGCAGCATGTTCGGTTAGCTTCATAATATGTTCCAACCGATTTCCCGAATCCGGAAGCTTTTCTTCCACGAATTCCTTCAACTGAGGATCAAGAGACCTGGATAGATTTTTCAAGGCATCATGGAGCTGACGAGCCAACTTACCTATTTCCTCATATAAACTTTCGTTAGAACCCCTATTTTCCGCAAGTTCTTTTAGAATTTCCCGTGCTCGATTAACATCGCCCTGAGCAAAGACAAACATGAATTCTTTAATTTTTCCCACAAGCCACGACAACTTGGGATCGAGATAGCTATTTTTTCCGAAAATATCTTCATCAGGATCAGACAAAGCAAAAACTCGTTTAAGGAATGAAAGAGTAGCTGGTTGAGCTGGAAAACGTATAGCAACATAGCCGTTACCATTCATTTCCAGCAGTTCGCCCCCAGCTCGCTCTACAAGGATTCTAAGACTCGCCACCTCAGGTATAGCATCATAGGATTCGGATGCAGAATCCAATATAGCTTCAATTTTATCGCTTTCGCCTTCTTCGTTGTTATGGTTTTCTATGCAGTTACGCCCTGCACCAGGATCAATACCCGTAAGTTCGTAAAATTCGGCTATATGTTCCGGTGCAGGCACACCACCATTGGCTTCCAATCTTTCCCTAAGTGTTGCGAAAGCAAACTGTAAAAGCTGTTTAATTTCAGCACTGGATGGATCATCCCAATCAAGCCATTGAATAAAAGCCTTCGAGGAAAGAGCGAGGTTGTAAAGATCGTTAAAACCTTTATTTGATGATACAAGCGCAAGTCTATCGAGATGGTTTAACAAGTCATCTTTTTTATGGCTGGTTCCTGAGGTTGAACAAGATATTTCTAAAGCGGTAAAGATCTCTCTCAAATCGCTCATAGCTTACTTAATTCCCCTTTCAAAAGCTGTAACTATACCTTTCACATCTATAATCAAAGCCACTCTTCCATCGCCAAGAATGGCACCGCCTGAAATACCGACCACGTGTTTCAATGCACTTCCAAGGCTTTTGATAACCACTTCCTGTCTGCCGATAATTTCGTCAGCCAAAAGGCAGTAATCCTTCCCATCTTCGCTGACAACGAGGAGCAGAGCTTCCCAGGGATTACGATGTAGCGGCTCAAGACCAAAGAATTCGTGAAGTCTGATAAGAGGCATGAGTCTGCCTCTAACGTTAATCATCTCACCTCTACCATGTACCGTTCTACAATCATCAACAGAGGGTCGAAGAGATTCTTTCAGAGAAATTGTTGGAACTACATAGCGTTCAGACCCTACTTTGATAATCATTCCATCTATGATGGCCATAGTAAGAGGCAACTTTAGCTGGAAGAGGGTTCCCTCGCCGCGTTTGCTTTTTATTTCGATCTTCCCGCGCAGCTCCTCCACAGTGCGTTTTACAACATCCATACCTACTCCACGGCCAGAAACATCTGTCACCTCGTCCTTGGTGGAAAAGCCTGGATGAAATATCAAATCAAAAAGAGCGCTTTCTTCTAATTTATCTTCGGGTTGTATAAGTCCCCTTTCAATTGCTTTCTTGCGAATCTTCTCCGCATCAAGCCCTCTACCATCATCTCTAATATCAATAACAATATTCCCGCCTTTCTGCTCTGCTGCAAGGAATATTGTACCGTGAGGAGGCTTTCCGGCCTTTACGCGTTCCTCGGGTGTTTCAATACCGTGATCCACGGCATTACGTATCATGTGAACGAGAGGCTCGTAAATCTGGTCAACCATATTTCGGTCGATCTCTGTATCTTCTCCCGACATCTGAAGAACAACTTCCTTGCCAGATTTACGAGAAAGATCTCTCACAAGACGGATCATTTTTTGGAACGTAGCTTTTATGGGCACCATACGAAGAGACGTGCTAATACGCTGAAGTTCTCCTGTAATACGTCTGAGCTGGACGATATCTTTTTGAAACTTCTGATCCTTTATTTTTTGAACCTCTGGATTTTGGAGCACCATAGATTGAGCAATAACTAGCTCACCTATCATATCAACGAGGTTATCAAGCTTATGAGTGTCAACTCTGATGGAGGTAACAGCTTCCTTCAGTTGCTTTTGTTCTCTAAGAGCCAGAGCCACATCTTTTGGTGTCACGACGCCTTTTTCAACAAGCTTTTCGCCAATTCGTTTACCTTCTTCCTGGGCTTCCTGAAGCGCCTCTTCTATCTTTTCCTCTTCAACAACGCCTTTTTCAGCAAGTATCTCGCCCACCTTTGGAATTTTTACAGGAGGAACAGATCGAGTCGGATCGAAGTTCCTGACATACTTTAGAAATTTACTAACCCGCAAATCTCCCTGAACAGCGATCTCGCCTTTGGCAAGACCGGCCTCAAGATGTGCCAATTGCTCCTTGAGTATATCCACAGCCTGAAGAACAATGTCTATGATAGCTTCAGTAACCGGAAAATTTCCGGAGCGAGCGCCGTCAAGGAGGTTTTCAACTTCATGGCTGAGTTCTTGAATATCTTTTAAATTTAGAAATCCGGCAACGCCTTTAATGCTATGAAAGGGTCTAAAGATTGCGTTAATGACTTCTTTGTTCTCTGGATCTTCTTCAAGTGAAATAATGTTGAGTTCTATGGATGCAAGATGTTCGCGAGCCTCTTCGAGGAAATCCTTAAACAATTCTGGATCCTCAACAGGAACAACGGTCAGTTGTGATGTTGGTTCTTCATCAACTCTTCTGGGAGAGGCTTCAGACTGTGCATCCACCGTCTCCTTCACCACAACCGGCTCTGCATCCATCTTTGTTTCAATTTCAGGTTCCGCCGGAATTTGAGATGGTTCAACCTGGGGCAATTCGTCGGGGGGAGTAATAGCGGCAGTTTCTACAGACTGGCTCTCAATTTCCTCAAAGACCACAGATGCTTCAGATGAACGATCACATAGGATTCGAATTGTTTCGTGTATAGACTCCCAATCCTTTTCAGGATCGGGAGACTCTTCTAGGATGATTCTCTTGAATAAAGCTTTAAGATGGTTGACAAGCTCAGTTTCCTGAGCGGAAAGTTCACAACTTTCTAACTCATCTAAAAGGTTTAAGACTTCCCCCATCCCCATCAGATCGTCCATGCCAGCAATAACGCTGGCGGCGATCTTATCGAGCAATTCTTGTTTTGATCGCTCACCCATGATTTTCCCCTATTTGTCCTTAGGAATGATCTTTTCCAGTTTTTCGGCAAGAGTCTGAGCAGTAAAGGGTTTAACAATGTAATTGCTGACTTTTGCTTTTACAGCTTCGATAACATTTTCCTTTTGAGCCTCGGCCGTTACCATGAGGAAAGGAATGTCCTTAGTGTCCTCGTTTGATCGAACCCATTTGAGGAGTTCCAATCCTGTCATTTTAGGCATATTCCAGTCTGAAATAATGAGATCTACCTTTTGAGTCTTTAAAATATCGACGGCAGCGGTGCCATCTTCAGCTTCAAGGATTTTTTTGAATTCCAGGTCGCGCAATATATTGCGAATTATCCTTCGCATTGTAGCAAAATCATCTACCACAAGAACTGTCATATCTTTATAGGACGGCACAGTCTTTACCTCCCTTTCCCTTTTTCAATTAGTGGCTTTAGCCATTGCTTCCTTTTCGTCTTCCTGAAGCATATTAAGAATTACTTTGGGTATATCTTGAAGCGGTGCAACCACATCTACCGCTCCAAGTTTGATTGCTTCCTTCGGCATTCCAAAAACTACACAAGTTTCCTCATCTTGGGCAATAGTTTTAGCTCCCGCCTTTTTCATTTCCAGCAGTCCACTCGCTCCATCTCGCCCCATTCCTGTCATGATGACTCCAATAGCATTTGGTCCGGCATAGCGAGCCACAGAATGAAAAAGTACATCAACAGAGGGACGCTGATAACATACTAAAGGACCATCCTTAATTTCTACATAATACCTTGCTCCACTTCTTTTAAGAACCATGTGGTAATTCCCGGGAGCGATAAGAGCCACACCCGGGATAACGGCATCTCCATTCTGAGCTTCTTTAACTGTCAACTGGCAAAGACTATTAAGCCGCTCAGCAAAAGCCTGAGTAAACTTGGGCGGCATGTGTTGCACGATTACTATACCGGGAGATGTAGGTGGCATTTGCATAAGAACAGTTTTTAGAGCTTCTGTGCCCCCGGTAGATGCCCCCATTGCGATAATTTTATGAGTTGTTTGGGTTAAAGAAAGCTTGGGTGCTTCCTTAACTATGCCCACTGTGGGAGTTTCAGAAGGGGCTTTCAATAGTCTGGCTCGAGCGGCAGCTCTGATTTTTTCCACAAGCTGAACACTCATATCCCCCACGGAGTAGGATCCCCCAGGTTTTGCTAGAACCTCTACAGCGCCAGCTTCAAGAGCTTCCAAAGCCATAGCACTATTTTTGGGCGTGAGTGAGCTAACCACAATGGTAGGAATAGGATAATACTTCATGAGCTTCTTAAGAAAAGTCAAGCCATCCATTCTGGGCATTTCAATGTCCAGAGTAATCACATCCGGCTTAAGTGCCACAATTTTATCTCTTGCGATATATGGATCTGGAGCTGTTCCAACCACTTCAATATCTGGATATTTTGAAAGCTCTTGAGTAAAGATTTTCCGCACAATAGCGGAATCATCGACAATAAGCACTCTAATTTTTCTTTTTGGCTCTACCTCTGCCATACTTAGCGATCTCCCTTATAAGGATACCAGTCTTCCTGGCGGATGCGATCAACATGCAGGATCGCCACTTCGTTTGTAAAAGTATTAAAAACTACCTTCCTACCCTTCCTTCCACCCACATCTTCAGCAACCACAGGAATACCATAACACCTGAGTATTTTCCTGGCAACGGCCACATTGTCTCTAGCAATCTTCACATGTTCCGACGATGCTCCTTCCAATGGCACAGCTCCCCCTATTATCTGGGCCTCCAGATCTTCAATTTCGCTCCCATCTTCTCTAAAGAATTTCACAAGAGCGATGGTCGCCACATTCCCATAAATGGGCCTTGTATCACGACGGTCATGGGGTTCAGGGTATAAGAAATAATTCATGCCTCCACGCTGTTTCTTACGATCCCACAGACAAACCGATACTCCACTTCCTAAAACCGTTGATATCAACGTAGGCAAACCAGGAATATAAATATAGCCTTTTTTCAAAAAGTATTCATTTTTTTGAACTATCTGATCGTAGGACATAGTGGTAACTTTCCGAAGAGATTTTTTCTATTTGGACTGAACAACACAAACTGCCACTTCCCCAAACTTTTCTCCAAGAACAAACAAAGAAAAAGACGAACATTGATTTGGGTCTCCTATTTCTGAAGGAAAGCCAATTTCAGGAAGTCCTAGAGAATAGCGCCCACCTATAGAATTTACACAGTATCCTCCCACCATGTTGGTAAACTCCCGAAGACAGTCTTCCGCATCCTCACGTTTTACTTTATCTACAATTGTGCCGGTAAAATCGGCAGCCATTTGGAATGCAAATGATTCAGCGATAGAAATAACGATAAGTATAGATGTTTTATCGCTGGATAATTTTATATGAGAAGAGATTTTATCGGCGTTTTCGTAAGCTGAACCCTCATCAGTTCCATTAAATTCCACTAGAGTAAAAAACATTGTCTCGAGAGTTTTAGAAATCGCTTCCTTCGTCAATTCCACCCACTGCATAGACAGGTTCTCCCATTATTCCTTTGAGATATTCTCTAATCTGGTCAGGCTCAAAAGGTTTTCTAATATACCCATGAGCACCCAAGGACATAGCTTTTTGAAGCTTGCTCTCATCACCTTCAGTAGTTATCAACACAACCGGAATATGATTGAAATCTTCTTTTTTCTTAAGCTCCTCAAGAAACTTATATCCATCCATGACAGGCATATGAATATCAGAAAGGATAAGATCCACCCAGTTAGAATCAAGCACTTCCAGCGCTTCTTTGCCATTAGATGCTTCAAAAATCTCTCCCACGTCAAAACCAGAAATCTGAAGAATCTTGCGAATAACTTTTCTCATAGAACTAGAATCATCTACAATCAAAATATTATAAGACATAACCCTTCACCCTCATTATTTCTAAAACTCAAACTCACCATCCCCTGACACCTTTAAAAAAAACCTCCCCGTTCCAACTTCCAATCTAATTGTTCTGTTAACGCTTCCACCTACATCTTCCGCAGCAATTCTAACATTATTTCGCCAGAAAAGCTTTTTAAGAATCATATAATTTCTCTTGCCTATATTAAATACCCCATTTTCATCCAGTATTTGAGCTCCACCAGCAACCTTAACGATCATATTAGCCTTTGTGGCTCCAAGACTATAACACGTCTTAAATAACAACGGAATACCCGTATCGCCAAACATTGCCGGATTCTTTTTTGCCTTCTCTGGATCTATTGAAGATTCAGGGAGCATGTAATGCAATAATCCTCCCACTTTTGCCACAGGGTCGTAAACTGCTACTCCAATGCATGATCCCAGGGAATAGGTAATGAGCACATCATCTGGTTTATTGCTCACAGCCATATCCCCTACTCCTACAACAATTCTTGCCATAACCTCTCTCTCCTACACAAATCCATAAATTCGCAAGACGCATTCTAATTGTAATTTTTAAAAGCATCCAGAAAAAATGGTCAAGAATTTTACAATTGGCGGGCTGAAAAAATCTTCTACCGCGATTGGAGCTGATAGGTTCTTAACAAGGAAGAATCCAAAAAGTCTCTACCCTTTCTTACGGTACACGGCTGGGCGAACATAAATCAAGTCATGCTTTAGACCGGCAAGACTTTCCGAATGTCCGACAAAAAGATATCCCCCTGGGGATAGATAATAACTCATGCGAGTTATGATGTCCTGCTGAGTTGGTTTATCAAAGTATATCATCACATTTCGGCAAAATATAACCTCGAAGGAACCTTTAAAGGGGTAAGGATCCTTAAGGTTAAGCCTCCTAAAAACTACGACATCTTTGAGCGGCTTGGTCACTTGATACACGGTCTCATCGTCTTGAGTAATTTTCTCAAAATACTTTTGCCTAAGAACCAGTGGAACCTTCTGGACTCTTTCTTCAGGATAGACACCCCTAATAGCCACACGTAAAACCCTTGTGGATATATCTGTTGCCAGAATCTTAAAGTCCCATGGTGGTTTCACCGGTCTTTTTTCCAGGTATTCCAGAACACACATGGCTATACTGTATGGCTCTTCGCCAGTAGAACATGCCGCGCTCCACATTCTGATCCGCCGATCATGTTCTTTTTCTTTTCTCTGAAGGATTTCTGGCAAAGCAATCTCTTCGAGAAAAATAAAATGCTGTTCTTCTCGGAAGAAATAGGTAAGGTTTGTAGAGATAGCGTCTATAAAGTTAATAAACTCCGCAAAATTCTGAGGACTGGTGACATATCGGTAATACTCTTCAAAGCTCTTTATACCCGTAGCTCGAAGTCTTTTGCTAAGTCTTGCCTGAAGAAGAGGCTTTTTCCCCTCGTGAATGTTTATCCCAGTAGTCTCATATATCAGTTCGCTAAATTTCCTGAACAAAGAATCACTCAGTTCCTGATTCACCACGAACCGCTCCCAAGCCCCCTCTTTATCTAACCATGGAAGATTCATTCTCCATCATACTCACACTAAAAAACATAACTCAAGGTAAAAGAATTTTCAAATATGGTTTAGACGGCAGGATGCAATACAAGAACTTTACTTGTTTGGCAAGTCACTTAAAGGTTTTTTTGGAAATTCGAGCCTTATTTTTACATCCATTGACTGAAGCATTTCCCAAGATCGCTCTTCCCTTGTTAAGGAACGAAGGCGGTTCAGTTCTACCTCCTCGTCGGAAGGACCGCTACGGCAAACAACCTCATCGGGCCTATCCTCACAGCCACCACTTCCAAACACCCCAAAAGGCAAAACTCCTAAAAAAACGACAAATAAAAAGAACCTACAATACCATCTCATAGATAATCACCCCGCTTCCATTTAACAGACTCCAGAAAAGAACACATCCGGATCTCTTCTTCGATCATGTGCAGGGTTGTATTCGACGACGTTGTGCCTTCACTCTTTATTTCCGTTTGGGACATCGTATCCACAAACTTATCGATCTGACGAGGGTTAAACTCTGGGGAGTTCAGCAAATTCGAGAAAGTCTCGAGCTGATCTACGGCAGAATTTACTCTATTAGTATCTTCATTAGAAAACTCCGCAGAAGACGGTACACCGTTAACACCATCATCACAAACATCGGAAACATTATCTTTAACCATGTTGACATCCATGCTTTCTTGTTCAAGGACCTCCTTAAGGTAAGCAGAAAAATCCTCGGTGGGCTTTTGCGATGAAAACGGCTTAATACCTTTATCATCTGGGGATAAGTGGACTTTTGTTATCTTCATAAAAACCTCCCATTTATAAGGTCACCAACGCTTCGGTAAAATTTTAAGCAATTATGTTGCCAGCATTGCGCTGGGATTGCTCGAAAACGTAAAAGCACATGCCCTGTGCCCCTATCCTTATGACTTTTCTCGAACATCCTCACACCGTCATTTTTACCAGGTAAGAAATTTTCAAGGAAGATTTAAACTCAGCAGGAAGAAAATTTTTCCTACGGAATCACTGTTTCAACCTGAATTATCACCTCAGCCCAGGTGAAATCAGCATCTCGCCTCAAAGAAATCTCTCCCCCGTAAGAAAAAAGCAAGTCCCGAACGCAGTAAAGTCCTAAACCAAAAGACGGCATCCCCATTACATCTTTTTTAGAAAGATTCCACGACGAGTATGACGGTTTAAATAACGTATGAAGATCAACTCCTGCTGTGAGTCCACAGCCAGTATCTCCCACTCGCACGATAATTCTATCTCTGGACATTGGATCATCATCAAGTTGAAATTTCATCATGCCCTTATTCCCAGTGCTTTTAATCGCCCTGAGAGCATTTCTAACTAACTCAACAAATATAAGCACAAAAATTCTGGATGGCATTCTAGGAATTGCCACACGCAGTGTCGATTCTATCGAGATAGATACGTTATGCTTGCAGAAAAGATCGGCTCTAAGAATTCTGGCAAACAGATGGTAAAATTCGGGAATATTAAGAATGGCTTCTTTCGATTCGGCTAATTGCTGGAAGGACCGAAAATCGCTTAAAGTGTCGGCAACAATTCTAACTTCCTGTGAAACCAGCTCAAGCTTCGATTCCACGATTTTGGCAAAATCTGACGGCGCATTCCTGCTAGACTCCATAAACTCCATAAAGAACATAACGCTCTGGAGAGGAGACCCAATGTTGTGAATTAAGCCATCCAGCAGTTTTCCTTTAAAGGCGTAATAATACAGCAGAAGAATTTCTTCGCTATTGTGGATTTTCGCTATAACTTCCATTGATATTCACACGGCGTCGAAGTTTTCTTTCAACGTCAAAAACCATCCTAATTATAGTCTGTCGATCCTCTTCGTAAATATCAGAAAACTCTACCCCCAGAAGGTAACATTTTTCCTTATCTTTAAATTCCACTCGGCAAACTTTTCCCACAGCGAAAATTGGCGACATATCACCGACGGCTGAATAAACACAAAGTTCCAGATACTTACCTGTCGATATGCTTTCATGGTGGGTAAAAGAAAGGCCACCTCCGCTAATATCTTGAACCATACTCTCGTACTGAAAAAGTTTTTCCTCAACTCCACGACCCATCATGCGTAAAATATAATCCAGCTTCATTTCAATTCGTTCGAGCCTTTCCAGCATGAGCTGGAAAACTGGTTCCAGTGCTTCACCCCCATTTGGCAGGAGTGTATAAGCTTCCTTGGGGCGAGGAAGACGGGGAACTGCGTTAAAAATCTCTGTTTCAAAAACATTATATCGAACTTTTAAGCCCGGAACAGACATCCGGAGATATGACCTTTTCTCATCAGAATTCATCATCTGTTTCATGGTGAATTTCATGAAAAACATCGAACAGTGCATCCACTACCTGTGGATCAAACTGGGATCCCCTGTGTCTAGCAAATTCTTTCCAAACATTGTCTTTACTGAGAGCTTTCCTGTATGGCCTATTAGTAGCCATCGCATCATAAGCATCAGCAACGGTAATAATACGAGTTACCAGGGGAATATCTTCTCCAGCTATTCCATCAGGGTAGCCTTTTCCATCCCATCTTTCGTGATGGTTACGAACAATTGACCTTTCGATCTCACTCAATCCCAGTTCTCCAATAATACTTTCCCCGATAATGGGATGTTTCTTGATAAGTCCAAATTCTTCATCATTTAATCTTCCGGGTTTGTTAAGTATGTGGTCAGGAATGCCTATCTTCCCAATATCATGGAGATATCCAATTGTGTTAATAGCGTCCATTTCTTCTGGTGGGCGCCCCATAGCTCTGGCAATAGTAGCCGCTACCTTCGTTACACGCTCCGAATGTTTTCCTGTGTAAATATCCTTTGCTTCCAGAGCGTTCACTAAAGTCCTCAAGATGCCGTAAAAGTTAGCCATAAGACTTTCATAAAGTGCGAGATTTTCAATCGCTAGACTTGCCTTTTTTAACAAGAATTCAAAAATAAGCTTTTGATTTTCATCAACCCAGATCTTGCCACGGCATTCTGGAGCGTAGGCAACAACAAAACCAAAAACCTCCGTTCTAACCGTTACAGGCCATAGAAAGATTTCTTCCTGAGGAACATCCAAAATACGGGCTATATCGCCAATCTCAATTCCTGTTCCAGAATGTAATGCTCGGATTGACACCTCATCACTCAAAAGAGGGAAATTAGCAGGCATTACGATTTGAGTTCTTGGAAGGGAAAATAAATTTATGACCTTAGGAAATAACCCTTCCACGTTCGGTTTAGTCTTTTTAACCAGTAATAGCAAGGCGTCATGAGAAGGAAGAACAACAAAAAAACCTACTTCTTGAGCTTTAGTAAGGTCTAAAGCCCACCTAACCAGCAGTTGGTAAAGCTCTTCGCTGGATCTTACGTCATCAAACTCTCTCGATATGTCAAATAACCGTTTCTGAACGGCCAGGTTTTTTTCCAGTTCCTTGTTTAATCTTTCAAGCTCTTTCTTGGCTTCAATTTCCAGCATCAGAGAAATATTATCAAGAAGAATCTGGCGTTCTCTGAGAGCTCTTTCCAGGCTCATAACAATCTGCTGGAAAGCAAAGGGCTTAGCAAGAAAATCGGAAGCTCCCAACTTCATAGCCTCAATGGAAACATCCATCGAAACCCGACCGCTCATCATTATCACAGGTACTGTTGGATCCTTTGATTTAATTGCCTCTAACACTTCAATCCCGGTCATATCAGGAAGCTGAAGATCAACAAAAGCGCAATCATACGTGTGTTTCTCCAGAAGTTTGAGAGAATCTCGTCCTCTTTCCACATGATGGACTTCGTAGCTTCCGATTCGGGAAAGATAACCTTTTAGCAGTTCACCAAGAACTCGATCATCTTCAACAATGATAATTTTCATTCAGGAACCTCAGCAAAGTCGGTTTTCAGAAGCTCTTCATAGCCAGAAAAGTAAGATTTTGCAATCCCAGGAACTCAACTAAATCTTCCTATTCAACAAAACCCCGACCAACTCTTCAAGTTTTTGTCGTAACTTGAGGAGTTCTTCCGGTGGAATCTGGCGAATCAGTTTGCCTGTTTCACGATTTATAACCTTTACCACGATGTCATGAGTTTTATCGTCCACATCGAAAGACAGACTTACGTTGACTTCAGAAAGGTATTTCTGGATTTCCTCCGCAAGTTTCTTGGTTTCTTCCATACTCATTTTTAGGAGGTTAGTCTGAACACCAGTCTTGGAGGTAGTAACATCCTGAGTATTTCGCCCCTCAGATTCCTCTACAGGTTTTACAAGTTCTTCTTTTCTTAACTCTACGCTTGGTTTCATCCATTGCTCAAGAGCAATTGGCTGTATTTCAGGAACTTTTACTTCCATGGCTTACTCCTCAAGTTCGATATTAAAATGGATAAGATCTCGTTATTAAATTCGGATCTTAAAAGCCTTTTCTTGAATTTTTAAGCATCTCATCTTTTAGAAAAGCCCCAAATTGATCACTCACAGCTTCAATCAACTTTCTCATTGGATATCCGGTTTCCCCTGTTCTGGTGGACCAATACAAATCGACGTCTTCACCCGGATGGGAAATTCCTTCCTGCAATACGGAAAAAATAACCCGATCAGTTGCTAGCTCTCTTATTTGCACCAGCAAGGCAATTTCCTGAGGTTGACCACCTCCAGTTGCTACCATACGTTCAACCGAACCTTCGAGAAGCAAGTGACACTCCTTACGGTGAACGATAAAATCACGGTGAGTGTCAAAAAATCTAACCATAGCGCCAATATTTTTGACCTGCAGACTTCTAGCGTAGGTTTCCCCTATTCTACGTAGCCACAGTTCTGGAATCTTCTCCTGAGAAGAAAACGGAAGCACACAAATAATGGAAGCATCAATATTTTCCGAGCCACCAAGGGGCACCAGCACCTTAGGGGGAGCAAGAGAAAAGCTACGAAAACCGAAAGTCGCGCATCCACCCACCACAAAGACAACACCGACAAGAAAAGCAAAGCACCAAGATGTGGAACACCTTCTCATGGTCATTCTCCAGATCAAACATAAACTCCTTTTTGACAATATACCGAAAAAAATTTCCATCCAAGCCTAAAATGCTTAACGAATATAAACTTCAGCAAAGTCACAGGAAACACGGGGGAATTCTATATTCGAATGGTTAAGAGTCTATCCTATCCGTTACTCCGAACGACGTGGATGCCTCACTACGCTCGTCATGACAGAAGAAGAGCTCCTTGAACCCCTCTTTTGCCACCCCGAGCCGTTAGACGAGGGGTCTCCTTAGGATGTCTCGCTCACGCCAGGCAATCCCGTGGAACGCGGGACTGGAACGCCCCCAAAAAGTTGAATCGAAACGTGGCATCTTTATTGCTAACAAATCAGCACGAGCCAAATAGTTGCTAAGCCATGGATGGCAGATTTTAAATTTACAGGGGAGATGAGGCTATGAGAATCAACACTAATGTGCCAGCAATCAATGTTCACCGTAACTTAACACTTAACAGCCGCAAGTTTGCAGAGTCTCTTAAGAGGTTATCTTCAGGCTACCGAATCAATTCAGCTAAGGATGACGCTTCAGGATTGGCCGTTGCTAACAAATTCAGAGCTGATATTGCAGCGCTTCGAGTAGCGCATCAGAATGCGGCGGAAGCTCAATCAATGCTTCAGGTAGCCGATGGAGCTTACAGTAAGATTTATGATATCTTGGTCAGAATGAAAGAACTTGCAACTCAGGCAGCGTCTGATCAAACTGTACAGAGCCAGCTTACATCAGAATTCATAAACCTACAGTCTGAAGTTACTCGAATCGCACAATCCACAAAATACAACACCACAGTGCTAATCAATGGTGGCACCATTGCCACAGAGGGGCTTACTTTCCAGATTGGACAAACAAATGGATCTGAATTTCAGCTTAATATTAAGCTAGCAACCGCTGATGCTTCTGCTCTTGGGGTGGATGTGAATCAAATTAGTATAGATAGCGCTGCCAGTGCTAGAGAAGCCATGGACGCCATTGATACTGCAATTACCAGCATCAACCAGTACATGAGCCAGATCGGTGCTAACCAGAACAGGCTACAGTACACAATGGAAAACCTCGAGGTGAGTATTGAAAACTTCTCTGCTTCAGAATCGACTATACGCGATGTGGATATGGCTGAGGAAACAACAAGGCTGACCAAGTATCAGATTCTCCAGCAATCAGGCATTGCAATGCTTGCTCAGGCTAATATGGCTCCCCAGAGATTAATCCAACTCCTAGGCTAAACTTCAGGTCTGAAGATTTCCCAAAAACATGAAAACATGGCGGGCTTTTAAGCCCGCCTTTATTTTTGGCACAATCATTGCTTACCAAAAAACATTGAAGACCGACGATAACGATCCGAATATATAAGTGAGGCAAAGTGAGCAAAAAGGGAGGGCTAGCTATGGGTATCAGCGTAAGTGGCCTCAGCAGTGGAATAAACTGGCAGGATATATTGGATAAGCTCAAAGATGTGATGCAAAAGAGAATAACTCTCATTAAGGATCAGCAAAACACGCTAAACGATAGACTTACAGCATGGAAAGACCTAGGATCGAAACTTTCAGATCTCCAAAATGCTGTAAATGATCTTAGAGATCCATGGGACTATAACGTATTCACTGCTAAAACCACATCATCAAATGCTTCGGTATCTCCCGATTCGCTTTTTTCCGTAAGTGTTGGTTCAACGGCATCACCTGGAGTTTACCAGGTTCAGGTGCTCCAGACGGCAGATTACCAAAAAGAATACAGTGAGTCTTTTACTTCTCCAGACCAAGATGCTGGCAAGACAGGTTATCTTTTAATCAACGGAAAGAGCGTAACTTTAGACGGGAAAAGTCTTAACCAGATAAAATCCGACATTAACTCTTTAAAGGCAGGTGTATCGGCAAGTATCGTTAAAGTTGCAGATAACGATTACAGGCTTGTGATTTCAAGTAATACCACAGGAGCATCTGGCTTCACATTCGATTCTTCTAACTCCAACATGACCTTCACTCATAAGGCAGGACAGGATGCAATTCTTTCTATAGATGGTCTTACGATACAACGACCTACCAACACCATATCCGATGCTATAAATGGAGTCACCTTCCAGCTTAATAAAGCTGACACGTCAACCACCGTGACTCTATCAATCGACAGGGACTATTCAGCAATAAAAGACAAGGTTAAAAAATTCGTGGATTCCTATAACGCCGTTCTTGACGAAATAGGAAAGCATATCACAGGAAACACAACGCCAGGAGCCAAATCAGGAGTGCTTAATTCGGACTTTACACTTCAGACAGTGAAATCTAATATCCAAAATGTGTATCTTAATGGCGAGCTCTTCAGCCTTGGGATAAAAATAAACGACAATAACCGTCTGGAATTTGACGAAACGGCTTTTGATCAAGCCATCAAGTCTAACTTTGACGCCACCGTATCAAAACTCCAGACCTTCGCAACCAATATGTACAACCAGCTTAACAGGTTGACAGATCCAATTGACGGAACTTTGACTCTCAAAGAAAACAGCTTGCAAAACACGATAAAAAAGCTTGATGATCGAATAAATTCGGAGCAGACTCGAATTGACAGGCAGATTGAAGCAATGAAAAAACAATTCGAAACCATGGAATCTGCTTTATCGCAATTGCAGGCTCAGTCTAACTGGTTAAATGCCCAGCTAGCAAGCCTTAGCAACAATCGATAAAGACGATTAGGAAGCGAAATGAAGGATCCGGAAGATTCTCCTAGGCACAGGAAAAGGTTTAACGAGCTATTAGAAGAATCGCTTGCTGTAATTGAGGAACTCAAAGTATGCACCAGAGCTATTGCAGATGGAAGCTACGGTGAAATAGAAGAGCTCGAACAGCTTGTAAAAAAATGCCAAACACTTAGAGCGCAAGTTGATAAAGTGATTGAAGAGATGAAGAAAATATCTAATGCTGCATCCGACGATTTCATAGAACAGTACGATTCTTTGCGTGATAAGCTTAAGGAGGCTCAAGAAATTACCATCCAAGCCATAAACAGCTTAAAAACGAACATGGAAAAGCTTGATAATGACATGATACTTTTAAGGCAGAAACGTAAAGCACTTCAAGGTTACGAAAAACATAGATTGTAAAAGAAAGGGGGAAAACTTATGGCACGCCCAGTTGATGCTTACCAGAGGACGAAGGTTGAAACGGTTGATCCAGTAAGACTTGTGGTTATGTGTTATGACGCAATCGTTAAAGATCTACAGGATGCGAAAAAATACCATCAGGAAAGAAATATCGAAGCATCTTATGACAAAATCCGACATGCTCAGGACGTAATTACCGAACTTCTGGTGGGGCTCGATTATGAAAAAGGTGGGGACATTGCTGTAAACCTTGGAAGAATCTACAATTTTGTTCTGAGACAACTCATCACGGTAAACACAAGAACAAAACCAGAATACTACGATCCTCTCATTCGAATAATGGAATCCCTTAAAGAAGCATGGGAGCAGGTAGCTCAGCAGAATCAAACTCAACAAGTGAGATCAAGTTCTTTGACGGCATAAAATATTGGGCAGAATGATGGGGTTTAACCCCGACCACTGTTCCCCATAGAATGGAGGAATGTATATTTCGCCCAAACCGATATAGAACCGATAACCCCGAGGGCAAAGCCGTAAAATCCATCCAAAAATCCAAGCCTAAAAAAATATCGGTAGAAGAAGGTGTAGAGAGGTCGCAGAACATAAAGATGCCAGCGAACTCTCACACCTTTATCGTAAAGGTCCATGGCTCCCAGCTCAGCATAACGAATTTGCTTTAACAGGTATGCTTTCAAATCGTCAGTCTGATAGTGAAGAATATCTCCAGGCAGTTTTTTCCAGGGTGGATCCACAATAAATCTTTCATGCACTCTCGACAAGCTCCAGCGACCCTTGTTTTTGTTATAAAGTCGTCCTTTATAATCGGGGTAAAACCCACCGTGACGCACCCATCTATTCCCGAAGAAAGTTTTTCGCCTAAACATGAAACAGTTATACAAGCGAAGGTCATCCTCGGAGAGCCGCAAAATCGCTTGCCTCATCTCGTTCGAGACTCTTTCATCCGCATCAAGTTCCAGTACCCAGTCATATTTGGTGAGAGACATAGCATAGGCTTTTTGGGAGGTAAAATTTTCGAACCTGTTTTTATAAAACCTCACGTTAGCAAAGGATCTACAAATCTCCTCTGTGCCGTCATCACTAAAGTCATCAACCACAACAACATCATCAACAAATGAAAGAGAAGCAAGGCAATCACCAATTGATTTTTCCTCATTTTTCGTAATAACAAAGGCAGAAATTTTCGGAGCCATCAACAACACCTTTGGCTAGCGACATTGAATAATTGCCACGGAATCCTGCGCGTTCACTCTCGAACCACGAGAAAGTAAAAATTTATACCAATAATAGCCACAGTTCCAGCGAAGAATCCAATTAGATTTTTAAGTTCCACGTTTTCCAACTGAGCCGGCAAGGTTTTATCGACAAGATAAATGAAAGCCGCAATAGATAAGACCACAAGAATATACCGATAACGCTTGGAAATTATTATCACCAGAAGCACAGCTATCAGTACGATCCATGCAACAGGGGATTTCATCAATTCAAGCCAGTTGATACCATGAATTAAGTCGAGAATCTTCTGGAGATCATAGGTCTTAATTATTTCCCAGAAATTTGAAAACAGATTGGCAATCTTCTCCATAATATAGCCCCCAGTGATACTTTAGCGAACGATAACAAAATCGGAAAACTCGTCTTTAAAAAGCTCCTCTTCCACTATCACGTCGTCCACTCTGCTTAGGGGACTTCCGCGATGACACCATTGAATCATCCGATCTACTGCATCTGCTTCCCCTTCCATAATGGCTTCAACTCTGCCGTCAGGTGTATTTCTAACCCATCCCCTTACTCCTTCCTTTTTTGCCGCATCTCTCATATAAGCTCGGAAGAAGACCCCCTGAACTCTGCCTTCAATCCAAACATGAACTCGCTTTTTCATAACTCTCACCCCTCCTCACACTTTATTTAGAACTTTTCCACCCTATCAGATCAAGGAATTCTGGTTCCCGCATTACTTTTATCCCCAAAGCAATAGCTTTTTGATATTTTGATCCAGGATTTTCGCCAACCACTACAATATCCGTGCTTCTACTTACACTCTTTGACACTTTACCTCCCATTTTTGTCACCAATTCTTCAGCCTGGCTTCGGGTCATGGAAGCAAGAGTCCCCGTAAAAACCACAGTCTTACCGCTAAAGAAGGAAGTTTCGCCCTTTTCTTTTTCCTCTACTCTGCCGGTATCTTCTAGACTCACTCCCAGTTTCAGCAAATCATGCACCATTTCCCTGTTATTTGGATCTGCGAAATAGTCGCACACTGCCCCGGCCACTTTTTCACCAACACCCGGTATTGCCATCAGTTCTTCTTTACTTGCAGACATGATTGCATCCATAGACCTGAATCGTTCTGCTATCAATCGAGCCGTGTAACGGCCGACATAGGGAATACCAATAGCGAAAAGAAATCTATCCAGAGTAGTGTGTTTACTTTTTTCGATGGCGTTTATAAGGTTTTCAGCAGAAAGATCCCCAAAACCGGGAAGGTTTACGATGTCTTCCTTCCTGAGTCTATAAATGTCGGGTATTGATTTAAGAAGCCCAACATCCACAAGTAAATCTACCGTTTTTTCACCAAGTCCTTCAATATCCATCGCTTCTCTACTGGCAAAATGGATAATAGCAGCTTTGATCCTGGCAGGACATTTAGGGTTAGAACATCGGTGAGCCACTTCACCAGGATTTCGAACCACCTTAGATCCACAAACAGGGCAAGATGAAGGCATGACGAACTCTCGCTCTTCACCAGTTCGTCTCTCTACAATAACCTCCACAACTTCTGGAATCACATCTCCTGCGCGCTGAACAATTACCCAATCGCCAATACGTATGTCTTTCCTCAGTATTTCGTCATAGTTATGTAGTGTTGCATTACGAACGATAACTCCCCCAATGGAAACAGGCTCAAGTTCTGCAACCGGCGTAAGAACTCCCGTTCTTCCAACCTGAACCCTTATATTCAGAATTTTGGTCTCAGCCGTGTATGCCGAAAACTTATAAGCTATTGCCCATCTAGGACTTCTAGTAGTTTCGCCGAGATGTTTCTGAGCTGCAAGGTGGTTTACCTTAATCACTACACCGTCAATCTCGTAGGGAAGCTCTTGACGCTGGTCTCTCAACCATTTGGCAAAATCAAGTGCATCTTTTATAGAGCCACAGGGCTTGCTCAAGGGATTAACAGGCAATCCCCATTTCTTAAGAAGATTCAAAACTTCCCAGTGAGTTGTTACAGAAATTCCTTCTACGCCACCAATACCGTAACAAAATATCTTCAAGGAGCGTTGAGCCGTAATAGAAGAATCGAGCTGTCGAAGTGATCCAGCAGCAGCATTCCGTGGATTAGCAAAAGGTGCAAGCTCTCGAGCCTTTTGCTCTTCATTAAGCTTCTGAAAATCCTTCTTGTCCATGTAAACCTCTCCCCTTACCGAAAGAAAGGGTGGAGGGTCGGGTGCTCCGTCAAAAGCCATCAATCTTAATGGGAGTCCACGAATGGTCTTTATATTGGGAGTCACATCTTCGCCTACTCTTCCATCTCCTCTCGTCCCCCCAGCAACGAATACTCCATTTTCGTAGATAATTTCTACCGCCACGCCATCTATTTTGGGTTCTGCCACATACAACGTGCCGTCCGAGGCAACAAGATCCAGCCCAGGAAAGCCTTCCAGCCCTTTGCGAACTCTTCTGTCAAACTGAACGAGTTCTTCCTCCGTCATCGCATTTTCTAAACTCAACATGGGAACTGTGTGTTCAAAGGGCTTAAATTCTTTTAAGGGAGGATGTCCTACCTTCTGAGTTGGCGAATCCGGTGTAATGAACTGTGGGTAAGCTTTTTCGAGCCTTTCAAGTTCACGGAAAAGAGCGTCATACTCTTCATCACTAATGATTGGTCGATCCAAAGCGTAATAGTAATAATTGTGCAGAGCGATTTCTTTCCTGAGAGCTTCTATGCGTTCCTGGATTTTCTTAAGGTCTTCCATACTTCTCTCCATCAATTTGCACAAAATCTTTTAAAACTTCAAACACAGCATTTCTAGTCTTTAAAAACTCAGGCGATTTCATACCTGGTTTCCATTTGAGCATAGCCAAGCTGTCAGAGACCATGAGTATAACACCCAGAGATATTCCACGAAACCGTGCTACGCTCATAAGAGCCGAAGTTTCCATATCAACGGCAAGAACATTGAGATTCTGGTAAAAAAGAACCTTGGATATGGTTTCCCGATAAGGAGCGTCGGTAGTCCATACATTACCTGAATGTAGTTTAACTCCCCAGCTTCTGAAAGCTTTCAGAATAAATTCCATACTGACAGGTTGATTAGCAGCGGGAACGAAACCAGCATCGCGTTCGGATAAATTTGAGCTGAGGTAATGACGAGATGTGCCCTCTTCAGAATAGGCCCCAACAGGAATAACCACATCTCCTATTGCCACATAGTTCTGGAGAGATCCACACCAGCCCAAAACAACAACCTCGCGCACTCCAAGCGCAATAAGTTTTTCAAGAACCATCCCTGCTTGTGGAGATCCCAGTAATGGACCAACCACACAGATTTTATCGTTGCCATCAATATGATAGAGCCAGCTCAAAAAAAGGTTCCTACCCTGCCGACATCCAGTCAACATGGAAACAATCTCTTCAAGATCTTCCGGCACAATGATTATCAAAGCCTTCAAAGGAAGAGAAGCTTCCTTTTGCCCACGTCTCGGTTTAATAAGAACTCTGTTATCGTACGCCCACCACATACACTGTTCTCTTTACTGGCTTAACAGCAGGACATCCTATCTCCTGATAGGATTGCAGTGATCTTCCACACTTTGCTCTCTTACATCACTGAAGAAAAATCTTCCTTAAGCTTGCCAAAAAAGAATCCCCCAAAGCCATACAGAGCTAGAGCAATAACCGTAACATACAGGAAATGCACCACATCAACCTGACCATTTCCAAGTAGTACCCAACGATAACTTTCGACAATGCAAAAAAGTGGATTTAACTGAGAGATACCTTTGAACCCTTCAGGAAGCAGATCATAGGGATAAACTATAGGAGTTGCATAAAACCACACTGTCATAAAAAGGGGCAAAATATGCCCTACATCTCTCCAGAAAACGTTTACAGCCCCTACAATCCATCCAAGCCCTACGGAAAAAATAATCTGGACAAGGAAAGGAAAGGGCAAAAATAACAGATGCCACCAGTAAAACCTAAGGACATCGAACTTTGCCAGAAAAAGGTAAATGAGAAAAATTCCGCATCCGATAACAAGCTGCACCGCACTGCTTATCACAGCGACGGGTATTAAAACTTCCGAAGGAAAGAAAACCTTCTTAACCAGATAGCTCTGCTCTACAACGGCCATGCAGGATCTAGAAACGCCTTCACTGAAGGCGATCCATGGAATTAAACCACAAATGAGGAACTCAAAAAATCCGTATACTCCTGTCTTAACAGACAGTCGAAACACTAGAGAGCAGATGAAATAGTAAATCCCGACAAGAGCCACTGGATGAAGAATAGCCCAGAAGAACCCAAGGAAAGATCCCGTGTAACGTCCTACCAGATCCTTCTTTACAAGGCTCATGATAAGCTGCCACCGAGTAAAAGGCGTAAAAAACACCGAGACTAGAAGATGATTCTGACGCGCCATTATTGTGTTCATTTTCTAAAATCCAGAGAAACTATCTCGATATTTTTGTTGCGGGTTTCCGCAAGGACTTTTTGAAGCAATTCCAGTGTGATCTTATGCGGATGACCTATGGCGATGGTTAGATCTTTTGTCTGGGCAATATCAAAAAGTCTCACCAATTGAGCACGAGCAAAGGACGCTGTAACTTCATGATCCAGAAAAACATCTCTTCTAAGGCACGGCACGCCAACTTCGCGAGCTACATCACAGGCAACGGTTTTATCTGTTGTTGCACTATCTATAAAAAACAAGTTCTTCTCTTTAACCAGCTCTAGAAAAAACCTCATAGCCTCTCGATTTTCCGTAAATCTGGAGCCCATGTGGTTGTTTACTCCCACCGCACCGGGAACCTGTTCCAGAGCTTTTAAAAAGAGTTTTCTCTGAGTGTCCCTACCTTGCCCCAGTAACAAAGCCCCTTTGCCGGGATTTTTTTCAGGATAACCGTGAGGTTCCATAGGCATGTGAAGGAGCACCACTTTGCCGTGTTCTTTAGCAAGTCGAGCCACTTCCCGGGAATACGGTTCGTAAGGCAGCACCGCTAAAGCTATAGGATATGGAAGGTCTATAAACTTTTTTGCAATCTCCATACTACCGCCCATATCGTCGATAATAATGCTGACACGCCTATAATGCTTGGAGATAGTTGAAGGAGAAGGAGCATCCCTTAGAGACGGCTCAGAAACAACTTCACGACTATCTGGCAATTTTTGCTGCGAAGAATGTTTATCTACATCCCGAGAGACAACATTTTCCCTATCATCATGCACATTCTTCGACCGTGGAGGCGACGCATGCGGTGTCTCTTCAGATTCCTCTTCGCCATAGCGTGGCAAAAGATTGGAAGCTGGACTATTATTAGAAGGAGCACTCGAGGAAGCGATCGGCCGACTGGGCTTACTATCTTCATTCTCCAAATTCGATTTCACCACTTTTTGATGCAATTCTGTCTTCTTAGATGACCAATGATAAGCCCACAGGAGAAGTCCCACCCAAACAATTGCTCCGAAGATCCAGATACTTAAAAAGAGCCCCTTAGGGTGGTGAGTTGCCGACTTGCTCCCACTACGTTTCTTAGTTTCCTGTCCCTTTGCTCGTCTGGCTGAATTTCTCAAAATTTTTGCCACTTCTAAGCAAACCTTTTAACGAGTAAAACCATGTAACCTTTACCGTGTTTTCTAAGAGTTTATTCAGCAGGAATACTGTAGTTGACAGAAAGGGCAGGCACTGAGGCCTACCCTTTCCGGATAAAGCAAACCATGTTTAAGGCTTGGCAAGAATGGCTAAGCCTTTAAGAAGATCGAGTGCTCTTTGCAACTGATTATCCTGTTCGAGCATCTTTTGAACTTCTTCTGTTTGTTTGCTTGTGCCTTTCTTCTTGGAGCTACGATCTTCACCTTTTGATTCTCCAGACCCACCATCGCCCTGCATATGTCCGGGCAAGTCTTTTTCTCTAATAGAAAAACGGCTCTTGGGTTGATCTGCCGCCGCTAACTTTTCTTCTCTAGGGACATAAATATCCGGTTGGATGCCCTTTGCTTGAATGGAACGTCCAGAAGGCGTGTAGTAAAGAGCCGTTGTTAGTCTAACAGCGGATCCATCTTCGAGAGGAATTACAGTCTGAACAGATCCTTTACCGAACGTAGGTTCGCCGAGGATAAGAGCCCTTTTATGATCTTGAAGCGCTCCTGCGACAATTTCTGACGCACTAGCGCTACCTCCATTTACAAGCACCACAATGGGATACTGATGCGTTTTGTCTTTTTTGTGAGCTTCAAATTTCATTTGCTGTTCTTCTTTTCTCCCCTTGGTATAAACGATGAGCCCGCTATCGATAAACTCATCGCTAACCTGAACAGCCTGATCCAGGAGCCCACCAGGGTTATTTCTCAAATCTATGATTAATCCTCTCATAGGCTTATTTTCCTGCTCCAGATCATCAAGAGCTTTTCTAAGTTGCTGAGCGGTATCGCTCTGGAAACTGGCTATCCTTACATAACCAAAACCCGGTTCAAGAGTTCGATATTTAACGCTCTGGATATGGATCAAAGACCGCACAATCTCAAATTCCAGCGGTTTCGGTTCACCTTCTCGAATAATAGTAACCCGCACCTTTGTCCCTTCTGGGCCTCTAAGCCTCTTGACCGCTTCGGTGATGCTCATGTCTTTAGTTGATTCGCCATCTATCTTTATAATTTGATCGTTTGCCTTTATTCCCGCCTTATCTGCAGGAGTACCTTCAATAGGAGCAACAACCGTAAGAACTCCGTCTCGAATTGTTATCTCGATACCAATTCCTCCGAAAGTTCCACGAGTTTCCACCTGAAGTTCTTTATACTCATCAGGCGTCATATAGGTCGAATGGGGATCCAGGGACTGAAGCATTCCCTTGATGGCTCCCTGTATGAGTTTGGCTTCATCAACCGGCTCTACATATTGATCTTCCACCAGGTTGAGGACTTCGCTGAACAGCTTAAGTTGCTTAAAAACATCATCGAGCGACTTGGCTTTTTTCTCTTCAGAACAATAAGCGGTAATGCCTTGAAAAACTCCCCATACTCCCAGAAGCACTACCAATCCAACGATTGCTATAAGACTCTTTCTCGCCTTTTTCATACCCGTAAATTACTCTCCTTTCTTTTCGCTAGTTTTAAAGGCAAACCATTGCTTAACATCTAATGGCTTCCCATTATGCCTCCATTCAAAATAAACCCCCGTTTCACCTAGTATTTCCGATTGAGCAACGTCTCCAATTACATCACCTCGAACCACCTGATCACCTTCATTCACCTTCAACGATCCCAGGTATGCAGTTACACTGAAGTAGTGATCACCGTGATCGATTATCACCGTCCTTCCAAATTCCCGAAACCACCCTGCAAACATCACACGTCCATCGGCAACGGCTCTAACAGGGGTTCCCTCCACGGCCTTTATAAACACACCCTTACTATACACCAAAGGCGCAGAATCCACACCTTTTTTTAAATCCACCGTCGATTCCACAACCCCGTCCACCGGAAGAATAAGTTTTCCCGGCTTTTGGCTGATGCGGGATGGGGCTGATTGTGGCTGAGTAACCTGACCGAAAAAGGATCCCAGAGTGTTATCTTCTTCTGGACGGAGCATATCTTCGCTGCGAGCGGCTCGCCTTTTAAGAATTTCTCTGCTCATTGACACAAGGCGTTGCAGATTTTTGCGAAAGGATGACTCGGCATCAACCATTTCTCGCAAGTTTCTTTCCAAAACCTTTTCCAGACGATCAAGCTCTGCCATCTGTACTTTACAAGCAGCCTGACGCCGGATGCTATCCTCAATAACCGATTTTAAGGCAAGCTCTGCGCTCCACCAGGCTTTTCCACTGTTAATGTTTTGTTCCGCCATAAGTCTTCGAAAAGCCATAACTTGTTGAAGCCTTATGACGTTTTCAGTAGCAGCTTGACGTTCATAAGCCAGCTCTCTCTCAAGTTGCTCATAGGCTTTCTTATTTTCTCGAAGTGCCCTGGCGATCTCCTGCTTTCTTTTTTCACTTTCGTTAACCAGCTTTGCCACCTCATCTATGGCCTTTTCTTCCTGACCGCTTGATTGTCCATAAGCCGAAATGGAGTAACCACATACAGTTACCCCTATTACGAAGAATAAAACTATCAAGAAAGTTCTCAATCGCTCCATATCCAGTCCGCCTTGCTGGATGAAACCCAGTTCTTCCTGAAAGCCCATTCTATAGTGATAAACACAATAAAAACCACCAAGGCAAGAGTAAGAATAGAAAATCCAAGAAGAGTCCCATAAGACGGCAAAGCTCTGCCTAAGCTGGATTGTTCAATGCCGAAAAAGTGTTCCACATGCTGCAAGTATTTTTTAAAGCGATATAACAAAAAAAGCGAAAGAGGCCATGCAAGAGCAATCATGGATATTGAATGTATGTAGCAGGCAAGGCGCTTAAAAAAAGGTGAAGCACCCAGAATATCCCACAAATAGATTTCCTTCATGCGCCGATAAAAAGACAGCCGATAAAGCAGGAAAAGCATTACAATCATGATAAGGAAAAAAGAGCCAGTAAGAGTCATCACAGAGTATCTAATGAACCTGAACCAATTTCTCGCTTCAACCGCCCATGCTACTCCGGAGTAAACGCTATCAACGGCGGGATCGGCGGCAAGGGAATCGACAAAAGCCTGGCATTTCTGGGGCTGATCAAGGCATCCACCACTTAGAGTAATTTCCACATAACCAGGAACGACGGACGGATCGCCCAGGGAAAACCCCTGTCCAAAACTCTTTGCAAGCCTTTCCACTTCTTTCAAAACTTCTTCTCCAGATACTTCTCTAATAGATTCGCACCACGTAGCCGACCTAATATTCTCAAGCACCCTATGACGATCTTTCTCGGATGCCTTAACCTTCCATGAAACCATGACTACAGCTCTATTAGCCCATGGAGGAATCAAACAGGTGGTAATAATTTTACTTCCCAGCGCAAGAGGTCCAGCAACACAGGCGAGAGTCATACACAAAACAGCTGTGGCAAAAATCAAAGGCTCTTTGACAATATCCTGATATACCCGATAAAGGACGAATCCCCAGGGAATTCTCACAGCGCTCTTTCTTCCTTCCTCACCGGTATGACTTCTACAATAGCCCGATCCTGTATCATGAAGATGTTCACTCCATCGACCCACATGGGCAAGCGACGGTCATGCGTCGCCACAATAAGTGTCTGTCCTCTCTTATTAAAAGCAGAAAAAAGCTTCAGTATACGTTTCGCATGGTCATCATCCAAATTACCCGTTGGTTCATCTGCAAGAATCAAAATAGGACTGTGAACAATAGCCCGTCCTATAGCCACAAGCTGTCTTTCACCTCCAGAAAGGAATCGGCATTTTGTTTTTCGCTTCGATTCAAGATCAATAAGCCTCAACACGGCTGAAACTCGCTTGCGAATTTCAGCGCCGGAAAATCCGGTAACAATGAGGGGCAAAGCAATATTTTCTTCTACAGAAAGATCCATAAGCAGTCTAAAATCTTGAAAAACTATTCCAATATGGCGTCTCCACTGGTGGATTTTACCAGGATAAAGTTTTTTCAGATTTTTACCGGCCACCAGAACAGTCCCGCTGTCGAAAGATTCCTGTCCTGAGATAATCTTTATGAGGGTCGTCTTACCTGACCCGCTGGAGCCAAGAAGAAAGAGGAAATCGCCGGCTCGGACGGAAAAATTTACATCTTCAAAGACCCAATCTCCTCCAGCATATCTTTTATAAAGATGCTCTGCGTATACAATGGTATCCTTCACTGCCTGAATCTTTCCCTGAATTCTTGTATTTTCCTGATACCGATCTCGCCAACAGAGGGTTGCCCCAAATCTAACTCATCATTATTACTTTACACTATTCGCCCATATCCATACAATCCCGAAGGTCGAGGGGAACAAAACAAAAGATTCTTTCCTGCTAGAGCCAATTAGAGTAATAGTAAGTCTGCAATAATTGACCTATCAGAAGAATCAAAGCGATGAAGACGAGGAGGAGAACATGGCTGAAATAAAAAGCACCATAGAACTCGCTATGGAACGCACAAAGCATCTCATCATGACCAGTGAAGAAAAGGAACGACAGCAGGTGATGGATATCATAGAAAAAATCCCCGGTCATATACAAAAATTCCTCGACGGATCAATTTCTGAAGAAACTGTCATCACCGCTTATAAAAACATTCCCGAAGGTTATCGCAAAGAAGCGAGAAAAAAGCTTCTGGAAGCAACTCTAGAGAGAATCAACCTTGAAACGGCGCCATCTATATTTGCGCTCCTTCAAAAGCTTATGGACGAAAAAGATCCTCTGCTACACCAAATTCTAGAACTTCGTGAAATCCAGCGTCGTTACACCGAAAAAGCAGAAAAACTAAAAGAAGATGTAAAACGCAAAGTTTCGGCTCGCCTTGCAGAAAAGAACATAAGCGGTGACGCAATCCTTGTAGTTCCGGAAGAAACGCCGGCTTTCATGGCTCTCACCAGAGACTACGAAAAAAGGTGGAATGATCTAAAACAGCAAATATTGACATCATGTTAGGAGTTACACTGCGACGATGGAAGAGCGAAATCAGGAAGTAACATTGTCCCTAACTCCAATGATGCAACAGTATGTTGCCATAAAGTCTCAGTATCCCGACGCCCTTCTTTTATACCGTATTGGCGATTTTTACGAACTCTTCATGGACGATGCCGTTACGGCCTCCCGTATTCTCAACATCGCTCTTACATCGAGAGACAAAAATACCGAAAACGCCGTGCCTATGTGCGGAGTGCCATATCATGCCGCAGAACAATATATCGCCCGACTTGTGTCTGCAGGCTATAAGGTGGCTATATGTGAGCAGGTTGAAGATCCGAGGCTTGCAAAAGGAATTGTAAAAAGGGAAGTTACCAGAGTTATCACGCCAGGGCTCATAGTCGAAGAGCAGAATCTATCGGCAAAACTACCGAACTACCTCTGTGCCATAGCTCGCAACAGCCGCACCTGGGGCATTGCTTATATGGATGTGTCAACAGGGGAATTCAGAACCGTTGAAGTATCGAATGACAACGAACTGCTTGAAGAAATTTGCAGGATAGAGCCGAAAGAACTTCTCATACCGGATCCAGCCTATGGCAGAATCAATGAGTCCCTAGTAGAAGAAATCAAAAAAGCCATTCCCGTTTCGATTCAAACGCTTTCGACAGACTACTTCGATGAAGAACTATCCCGTGAACGCCTATGCCGTCTGTTCTCGGTTTATTCTCTCGAAGGTTTCGGTTTAGAAGGATTCTCAGCCGCTATTGGAGCAGCGGGAGCAGTGGTGCGCTACGCTGAAGACAACCGCCTTCCCCTTACTCACATAAAAAATCTCACACCCTATAGCCGATCCGATTTCATGACCCTCGACGAAAATACCGAGAAACATCTGGAAATATTTTACTCCCAGAGCTTTCGAGGAAGAAAAGGATCCCTCATCGAAATTGTCGATCGAACCTGCACTGCCATGGGCGGAAGGATGCTCAACCGATGGCTTCGCTATCCTCTACTGAAAAAATCCGACATCCTCGAACGGCAAAACGCCGTTGAAGAACTGGTGCGCAATTCTCAATTGCTAAGGGAACTACGTCATCAACTCGAATCTATTGGTGACCTGGAAAGAATTCTCAGCCGTATAACAGTTGGATCGGCAACTCCGAGAGACCTCCATAACCTCAAGACGTCCCTTATCCCTCTCCCTGCCGTTCGTAGTCTTATCAGTTCATGCAATAGTTCGTTACTCAGACGAATAGAAATTCAATGGGACAGTCTTGAAGACGTAGCATCACTGATAGATTCCACCCTCGTTGACAATCCTCCCCTCAGCTGGTCTTCTCATTCGATCATAAAAGAAGGCGTGGATCCACAACTTGACGAATATCGCCAGATAGCCAGAGACAGCAAAGGATGGCTTCTAAAGTTTGAACAGCAAGAGCGAGCGAGGACAGGCCTTTCTTCCCTGAAGATCAAATATAATAAGGTGTTCGGCTATTTTATTGAACTCCCCAGAAGTCAGGCAGCTCAGGCTCCACCTCACTACCACCGCAAGCAAACGCTCACAAATGCAGAACGGTTTATCACCGAAGAGCTGAAGGAATTTGAAACAAAAGTGCTGGAATCAGAATACAGACGGCAGGAACTTGAACGCGAACACTTTGAAAGATTAAAGGCAGAAGTCCTATCCCATCGGGATCGTATCTATCACATGGCAAACATTATTGCTACGCTGGACTGCATAGCATCACTGGCTGAACTGGCCATAACCGAGCGATACTCCAAACCTATCCTTACCACCGACGGTTCCATAATCATAAAAGAAGGAAGACACCCCGTCGTTGAAAAATACCTTCCCAAAGGCTCTTTTGTTCCCAACGATATAGAACTCAACATGACCGACCAACAAATTTTGATTATCACTGGACCGAATATGGCTGGGAAGTCAACAATTTTAAGGCAAACGGCCCTCATTGTTTTGCTTGCTCACATAGGAAGCTTTGTTCCGGCTAGAGCCGCAACCATAGGGCTGGTGGATCGAATCTTTACTCGAATTGGCACTTCCGATGATCTAGCTAGAGGTCGTTCAACCTTTCTGGTGGAAATGCAAGAAGTGGCATCAATTCTTCACCGAGTAACACCGAAGAGCCTCGTTATACTGGATGAAATCGGGCGAGGTACAAGCACTTACGACGGCATGAGCATAGCACAGGCGGTGATTGAATATCTGCATGATGTTCAAAATACAGGAGTCAAAACCCTATGCGCCACTCACTATCACGAACTTACGGAACTGGCGGAAAAACTTCCGCGAGTAAAAAATTTCAGTGTGGCGGTTCAAGAATGGCGGGATCAGGTTGTTTTTGCTCACCGTTTGGTTCCCGGAAAAATCAATAAAAGCTATGGCATTCACGTAGCAAAGCTGGCTGGACTTCCGGAAAGCATTATAGAAAGAGCCAGGGTTATACTCAAAGAACTTGAAGCTCGTTCCCATTCTCCGAGGGATGAAGATGAAATTGAAAAACAGACCGTAGAAGTTGAGAAAATACAGCGAAGAGAAATCAAAAAGCCCAAAGCAGGCTTTCAACTACCTATTATGGCTCTGACCGAAGAATGGCTGAAACAAGAACTTCTGGCTCTGGACCTCGACCGCATAACTCCTCTTGCCGCTCTACAAATACTCTATGCAATCCAGGAACGTCTAAAAAAGGAACAGAAGCCATGATAATGCTTTTAAGAACCGCCACTCTGGTCTTCATGCTATTTGCAGTCCTGAGCGGAATCTCTTATGGCGCAGCAGAAAAGGAGATTCTATCCAGATCGCTACATTATCTTAAAGATGTGGCTTTCACCAAAACTCTCGATTCGGCTAAACTCACCCTGGTTTTCAGCGGTCCTGTGTCCTATCGAATATCTGAACGAAACAGCGGCAAGACAGGAAAGCAGTTAACGATACTGATTGAAAATTGTGTAGTAAATCCACGGCTTGAACGTATCCAGCCAGATAGAAAATTTATCGCCGCACTGAACGCCACCAATAATTACAAAGCCAGATCCGGAATTTCGACCCTCATAACAATTTCTTCATACCGTGAAGTTAAGTTCAGGTGGTCAGAGGCAACAGATCCTTTCCGCATTGTGGTAACAATGGTTAGAACTGAATCCAGTCCACGAGCAGAACCGAGCCAAACCAACAACACGGATTCTGCTTACCGTAGTGCCGCTGTCCAAAAAGATGCTGTAAATACTTTGCAACGTGTCACTGCTCCAAAAACATCCGAATCAACATCTACAGGAGGTAATAACGAGCAGGCAGTTACACCTGTTGTAAAAGAGCCTACCACTGCCAATTCTGTGTCCACCCAGATGAAAATTCCTACTACGGCGGTGCCTTACAATGATCGGGATCGTCAAGGGCTACCACTTATCATTGTCATAGACCCGGGTCATGGTGGAAAAGACAAAGGAGCAACTGGCGTTAATGGCGTTTACGAAAAAGACCTGACCCTTATGACGGCTTACTCTCTAAAACGTGCTATCGAAAAAACACTTCCTAATGTGAAAGTCGAGCTTACAAGATACCGTGATGAGTACCTATCGCTCGAGAAAAGAGTGAAGATAGCCAATTCTCTTAAAGCCGATCTTTTTATCTCGCTGCATTTTAACGCTCATGAAAATCCTTCGGTCCGAGGCATTGAGACTTATTATCTCAACATTTCAGAGGACAAAGAGGCGGCTCGAGTTGCCGCTATAGAAAACGCTGTACTAAAAAGAAAAATGACCGACCTTGAAGCCATCTTACAAGATCTTCTTAAAGCCAGCTCCATAGCCGAATCGGCAAAACTCGCTCGTGTGGTTCACAACCACATGGTGGATTCCCTCAAGTCCTTATCACCAGACATTAGAGACCTTGGAGTCAAGAGCGCACCTTTCTATGTGCTCTTTGGAATCACCATGCCGGGCATTCTTATAGAAGCCGGTTTCATCAGCAATAAAGAAGAACTCTCACTGATTCAATCTCCGGAATTTGCTCAGGCGGTTGCAAACGGTATCATTCAGGGAGTAAAACTATATGCGAAGGAAATACATCAAGGTAATGTAGCACAGGAAAACAAAATGGGCGCTGACTCAAACACAGGCGAAGCAAAACGCGACAGAGACGATTTTAAAACCATCCCTTATATTCACAATGCGGGTCCATAAAGACAAAAACGGGGGGACATGCCCTTAAAATAAAAGGTGGTGTTTTAAATGCGAGAACAGCAAGAACTTGCTTCCGGAACAATAGTTGAATTTTACAACGAAAAGACCATCTGTACAGGAGTGGTCCTGGCCACAAAAGGGCAACGGTTATTTGTTATTTCTGAACAGAACCGAGAAATGAATATCTCTCAAAACCGCATTCTCGAAACAATCGGTCCCGTTTTAGATGTGAAAGAAGATCGGGACATTCTCGTTACAAAGCTAAAGGAAATTAGTGCCAGAAGACGTGAACTCGCCAGTCAAATTAACATTGAAGAACTCTGGGGACTGCTTGAGGAAGAAGGAGGAAATTACTCTCTCCAGGATCTTGCCGGCTTTATCTTTAACGCACCCGACCATCATCAACTTGCAGCGCTAGAGCGAGCTCTTCTCGCCGACCGATTTTACTTCCAGAATAAAGACAGTCTCTACATACCAAGATCTAAAGAAAACGTGGAACAACTGAAAATTCAGGCTGAGCAAGAAGCTAGAAGAGAGTTGATGTTACAAAAAGGTAGTCTGTGGCTCAAAGAGGTGTGGAAAAATGAACCAAGTGCTATCCCATCCGGGCAATTTTCTGAAGAACAGCAGGATATTATTGAGAAACTTAAAGATTTCGCCGTAGCGGGAAACGAATCAGAACATTTGAACACTGTAAAGGAGCTTTTCAAAAGAGCAGAACTCAATCTAGACCCGCAGATAGCTTTCCGCCTCCTCGTTAACCTTGGCGTGTGGAAGCATGATGAAAACCTGTTAATATACAAGTTTGGCATTCCTCGCCATTTCTCCCCCGAGGTGATTTCCTGCGCAGAAAACCTGGTTATAACAAAAACAGTTTCCGAACCTGGTGCGATAGTAGATCCTCTGGACGCAAAACGAGAAGACCTAACGGATCTATGGACTATTTCTATCGACAGCGAAGAAACTAAAGATATTGACGACGCCATTTCACTGGAAGAACTCGACTCGAACCTGCTACGAGTTGGGGTTCACATCACGGACGTAGCGGCTTATATTGAGCGAGATAACATTCTGGACGTTGAAGCCAGATCCCGCATGACATCGGTTTATCTACCTGACGAAAAAATCCCAATGTTTCCGCCCATTATCTCCGAAAACCTGTGTAGTTTGATAGCCGGTGAAAACAAGCGAGCCATCACTTTTTTCTTCACCGTGGATCGCCACGGTTCCGTCGTAGAGACTCGAATAACTCCATCATTCATCCGAGTAAAAGAAAGGCTCACCTATGACGAAGTCAATGAAAGACTTAAACATGGCGACGAACGTTTGAAGGTGCTTCACGATATTGCGTCTGCCTTCCGGGAAGACCGGAAGCGCAAAGGAGCCATCATTCTGCACATGCCAGAAGTTTATGCCATGGTGGATGATCAAGGCATAATCCACATAAAAAAATATAATCAGGACGAACCAAGTCAAACAATCGTTGCAGAATGCATGATTGCGGCAAACGCTCTGGTCGCAAAATTCTTTATGGAGGAGGGAATCCCTGCCCTATATCGAGCTCAAGGAGAAGCCAAGCAAGACGAGGAATCCTATGGCGAAAACGTGCACCCGCTGTTCCTTCTCTTCCGGCAAAGACGTCTTTTTGCCAGAGCTGAGCTTTCCACGACTCCGGAACGGCATTGTAGCCTAGGAGTAGAGTGTTACTCCAGCATCACATCCCCAATCCGAAGATATATGGATCTTGTGCTTCAACGTCAGCTTAGATCCTATTTTCTGGAACAACCGCCAGCCTATTCAATCAATGACCTGGACGCCATAATAACTGACATGAATGAGATACTTCCCAAGGTTTTCCAGATTACTCGCCGATGGAATCGATACTGGATCCTTCGGTATATTGAGCAAGAAAACATTAAAGAAACCACTGCATTGATACTGGATCACAATGACCGAAGTGTTCATGTAGTGCTTCCAGACTTTATGCTGGAAACTTTTATCCCTAAAAAGGCTTTTCGCACCATGGCTATAGGGCAGGTTGTGCCGGTAAAGATTGAAAAAGTGCGTCCGAGAGAAGAAACCATAACGGTCGTTCCGCAATGATCCGCTTGCCGTAAAATAAAAACGCCAGACAGAGGGGGCACCGATGGAAGATAAAATCTTAGCAATGGTAGATGCAACTCTCGATGAATCTATTGCAGAACTTTGCGAATTTCTTCGAATTCCCAGTGTAAGTGCCAGATCACAACACCGGGAAGATATGATCCGGACTGCTCGCTGGCTAAAGGAAAAGCTCGATCAATTAGGCATGGAAACCTACATATATCATACACCAGGACATCCTGTAGTTTTTGCTTCCCTGTGCCCTTATTCTGAACGTCCGACTCTTCTAATCTACGGCCATTATGATGTTCAACCCGAGGACCCGCTGGGAGAATGGGAAACACCACCTTTTGAGCCATCCATTCGCAACGGCTTAATCTACGCTCGAGGCGCAACCGACGACAAAGGACAGCTATTTACATGGATTAAGGCGCTGGAAGTGGTAAAGAACGTAACGGGCTCTATTCCCCTCAACGTAAAAGTTCTCATAGAAGGTGAAGAAGAAATCGGAAGCCCTAATCTGCATGCTTTTCTTTTGGAACACAAAGAACGCCTTTTTGCAAATGCTGTTGCTATATCCGACGGGTCAAAATACTCCCGCGACATTCCAGCCATCACCTACGGGCTAAGAGGCCTGTCTTATCTCGAAATAGAAGTCACGGGACCTCGCATTGATCTTCACTCAGGAAGTTACGGTGGTGTTGTTAGAAACCCGATAAATGCTCTAGTTCAACTGCTGGCTAAACTCACCGACGATAAAGGACGTATAACCATACCCGGATTTTACGACGATGTGCTACCTCTAGAACCCTGGGAACGAGAAGAGATGGCTCGACTTGCTCTAAATGAAAGCGAACTAAGGGCTTACCTTGGAGTAGATGCGCTCTTCGGTGAGGAAGGCTACTCTGCACTTGAACGCAAAACTGCACGGCCTACTTTTGATATAAACGGCATTTGGGGAGGCTATCAGGGGGAAGGAGCGAAAACGGTCATTCCGTCTAAAGCAGGAGCAAAATTGAGCATGAGGCTTGTGCCCAATCAATCTGCGAAACGTATAGATGCTCTTGTTTCGGACTTTCTCACTAAAAACGCTCCTTCAGGAGTCAAGGTTTCTGTAAAACCCTTGCACGGCACGGACCCGGTAATCGTTCCCAGGAATTTGCCCGAGATTGAAGCAGCTCAAAAGGCTATTCATAAGGGCTTTGGTCGTTCTCCTGTATTCATTCGCGAAGGAGGATCAATCCCCGTTGTATCCACCATCAAGGAGGTTCTCGGCATAAACTCAATACTTCTTCTTGGATGGGGCGATCCTGATGATGGTCCCCACGGTCCCAACGAACACTTTGCTATAGAAAACCTCCGAAATGGCACGAAATCGGCGGCTATACTTCTAGAAGAACTTGCTCAGTTACAGGTAGGTCAATAGCATTCTCAATTTTCGAGCTATACTCGGGTAGGATCAACGCCAGTTACATCATTTAATTATTTGACCGCTTCTCGGTGCATTGCTGGGAGTGGAAACAGACCTGGTTGCACAGTCCTTCCGCCATTGCCAGTTCAGCCATGCGGAAATCCTGACAAGCAAAAATGAGCCAACGCTTATTTTCTCTCGTATAACACTCTCCATTTCGCTATAATTCCTTCACGCACGAGCGAGCGTCCTCTCGGAAATCAAATGAGCGAATTCCTTTTGTCTTTACTAACATTTTGGGCTTTTACTCGATCTTTTTAAACCATTCCCTATCTTTTCCACAATTTGGACATTTTTCGGGAAGGAGTCCGTCTTCTATCCACCCACAGTGAGTGCAGACGTAATAAACGGTCATTCTTTCGGAAAGCATGTGATTGATGGCGTATTTGTAAAGCTTGGCATGTCGTTCGTCAGCATTCCTTGCCGCTGTAAACCACCATATAGCCGCCTTGTCATCGTCCTGCCAGGCTTGCTTGATCATCTCAGGATAGGCAAGTTCACTTGCAAAGGTCTCGTTCTCAAAAGATCGCTTAAGGTTTTCCTCTGTTGTTCCCACCTTTTCTATAAGCGAAAAATAATTTCTCGCATGCACAAGTTCTGCTTCTGCCACAGCCTCAAATAGTGCAGCAATCTGTGGATAGCCTTCCTCTTCTGCTTTCTTCGCAAAGCTAAGCAGTCGAAAATAAGCTTTTATCTCTCCAACAAAGGCAATTTCTAAATTTTCACGGGTTTTGGTCTTTGTGGAATCCACTTGCGTTTACCCCAGTTTTTTCAGTTCTTCTTCAGCCATGCCAAAGCTATGTTCAGGACCTGGAAAAACGCCCTCTTCCACTTCTCGCTTGTACTGCTGCAAGGCTTCAACGATCTGGTGTCCCAGGTGAACATATTGCTTGACAAATCTAGGAACGAAGCGGTCGAAAAGCCCTACCATATCGTGAAACACGAGAACCTGTCCATCACACTTAGGACCGGCTCCAATACCAATTGTCGGGACAGGAACAGCTTCGGTTATGCGCTCGGCAATCGGTGCTGGAATAAGTTCCAGAACAATGCTAAAGCAACCTGCATCGGCAAGGGCTAGAGCGTCATCTATCAACCGCTTTGCCGTCTCTGCATCTTTACCCTGAACTTTGAAACCTCCAAGCTGAGCGATACTCTGAGGAGTAAGTCCCAAGTGTCCCTGCACTGGTATTCCAGCCTTAACGATGGCTCTCACCTGCTCAATTACCGATGCACCCCCTTCAAGCTTTACCGCCTGAGCTCGCCCCTCCTTTAGAAATCTCCCGGCATTGATCACCGCCTGTTCAACACTGGCCTGATAGGAAAGAAAGGGCATATCACCTATCACGAGCGCTCGCTTAACCGCTCGAGTCACAGCTCGAGTATGATGGATCATTTCATCCATTCCCACCGAAAGCGTATCCTCATGACCGAGCATAACCATAGCCAGAGAATCACCCACCAGAATCATATCAATCCCGCTTCGATCAACCCATACAGCGGTGGCATAATCGTAAGCGGTGACCATGGTGAGCTTCCTCTGCCCCTTAGCGGCGATAATGTCGGGAACTGTTACTTTCTTCATCGTCCCACCCCCATAATTTTTGGTTACACACCGACACCATACCCAAGTTCAAGGGTCTTAATAAGCTGAACCAGCGTCCAGTTTACAGGCGTAGGAATACCTAGCTCCTGTCCCAGTCTTACTATAGCCCCGTTTATAGCATCAATTTCTGTACGGCGTTTACGATCCACATCCTGTCCCATTGAAGAACGATTCCGTCCTGTGGCTCGAGCGACATTCAAAACATGATCCTCAATATCCTCCCGCACATGAACACCGAGTCGCCTAGCCACCTCCACCGCTTCTCTGACGGCTTTCCTAGATAGTTCACTGGCGGGTTCGTAGCGATATACTCCCTCGTTCAAAATACCCGTTAAAGCAGTAATGGCGTTAATTCCCACATTGATAAGAAGCTTTTCCCAGATTAGAGTTTTTACGTCGCTTTTTACATAAACTTCCAGGCCTGCTCTACGAAACACATCAGCAACCGGCTCAACAACAGCCATATTGTCCGGCTTCCAGGGACCAAGAAAAGTCGGACCTGATCCACCATGGCGAACCACACCAGGTTCAAGCAAAGTGGCTCCCTGAGCCGTAGTTCCCGCAATGAGTCGCTCTGGACCGAAAACGTCGGCAAGGATTTCGGCATTACCAAGCCCGTTTTGGAGTGTCAGCACAAGGGTTTCAGAAGTCAAAGCAGGACTTAAAACAGCACGTTCAGCAGCAACTTTGGTAGAATAGCTTTTTACGGCAAAGACAAAAAGATCGCAGGGGTCCTTTAAATCAACCGGATCGGTGCATGTTCCCTGTGGAAAAAATCCTCTTTCCCGACCATCAAGTTCCTTAACAATAAGTCCCCGGGACATGATTTGCGACATAAGATCGGCCTTGGGATCACAAAAATAAACCTTCTCACCAGCTTCGATAAACCTGGCACCTAAAAGTCCCCCTATTGCACCCGTGCCTATAATAAGAACTTTCATTGTCCCCTCACCTGCAACTTACATTTTCCTTTTACCTTTCTAAAACACCGCATCTAGGTTTGTAAGCTATCCACCATCGCACAGGAAGGCAAGAAAAAACAAACATTCTGTTTGACCCTTGAAGTTTGTTTCCGTATTTTAAGCAAAAAGGCATGTGAATGGGAATAAACGCCTTGAAGAGGAGGAGAATTTATGAGCCAGTCAGCAGCTCAGGCGATTGAAAGAACTGAAGTGGTAACCAAAAGAGCTAAGCCCGGGAAATATTTAACTTTTCGGCTTGGAAATGAAGAATACGGCATTGAAATTCTCAAAGTCAAAGAAATTATCGGTATGATGCCTATTACTCCCATTCCCCAAACGCCTGATTACATCAAAGGCGTGATTAACCTTAGAGGAAAGGTCATTCCAGTCATTGATTTGAGGCGTAGATTCCAGATGGAAGAAGTGCCATACAATGAACGAACCTGTATTATTGTGGTAGAAGTCAGACTGGCAAATGAACCAATATCGATAGGCATAGTGGTTGATGCCGTATCTGAAGTTTCTCAGATCAAAGAAGAAGAACTTGAAGCGACTCCTTCCTTTGGAACATCGCTGGATACGAGTTACATCCTGGGCATGGCAAAAACCGACAATTCGGTAAAAATCCTGCTGGATATCGATCAGGTTCTCACTCAGGAAGAACTGGCATCTCTGGAAAGAGCCTTTTAAAAGAAAAAACCGAATCGAAAAAATTTCTGGAGGAAAAGCGAAGGGACACTCTTCCCTTCGCTTTTTATCATACTTTTAAAAATTCGCCGCGCTCCATCACATAAATCGGCACATGAACTGGGGCAAAGGATGCAAACTTCAAAGCGTCCTCCAGCCTGGCCACAAACCAGAAAGCCTCATCAGCCTTTAGATTATCAACAGGCACATCACAGGGAGTTCGCCATTCGCGTTCATGTTTCCAGTTAGAGCCGGGAGGTTCGTGTTTTTGAAAACGATACTGATCGGCTTTCGGCAGTAAGTCAAAAGCATGTGCTGGAAGGTAACAGACTGGCCTGGTTCCAAATCTTTTCAAAACAGTTCTCAAAACGGCTATGCCGTAAGGTTCGACCGTCCATCGAGCAAGAGTCCTGTTCCAGCGCCTTAACAGATGAATCTCTACAGGCGGAACAGCCGTCCAGCATACTACCGGAATTCCACCACGAACAATGGCTTTTCCATGCATACCACTGGATGCTCTAAGTTTTCCGTCTTTTGCAATGCTTATCAACACATCAATGGCTTTGTTTCCTGAAAGGGGATCACCAGAAAGAAGCCGCCTGATATATTCCCTCCTGGTTTCTCCACTTAAAGGCCCCTGGGATCCTCTCGTGTAGTGATAAAGGTAGCGCGACCAATCAATCTGATGCTTTACCAGCTTTGCCTCGGTGGAAACACTCTGAGAGGTTGTCTTAATACGTTTTCGCTTCCATTCCTGGGGCACTTCCCAAAACATTATAGAATTTTCTGATGAAGGCGCACCAGCAGTCACATTTTCAATAGCCTTCCACGAACCTAACCAGAACGCCTTGGGTTTTGAATCTGACCGAAGAGTCAATAACTTTGCAAGAGTTCCGTTAGGTCTCAGTTTAATTGCCACTTGGTGAGAGCTAACACTGGAAACGATAAGATCCCGACAGGCTGGAAGATGCCTTTTATGACAGGAAGCTTCACCGAAGACACAGGAAGCTTCTAAAAAAACCGAAGACCTATCTTCATCAACGCAAACACTCAAAGGCAAAGCGAATGGATGAATCATGATAAAAGGAAGAAAAGTTTTGCCCGACATCGTAATGGGCTGAAGCCGATCCATGCACCATGTTGTAACAATATCATATCCCGCAGTCCCACTGCTCGAAACATAGGTTATGCTGGTCTTACGGGACACATCGAGAGCATAGACAAAAGCCTGAAGCCAATCATCGAAAGGGTCAATTTGGCGGGACGTGCGAGATTGGAAAAAGGCTGCCCTCACTGGAGGCAAAAACGGCAACAGCTCGATATTTTTAACAAACAGGAAAAGACCTTCAGGTTCCGATGTGGAAGCCAGATTACACTTCGCCTTTTCCAGATAGATCACTCCTACCCCGAGATTCATCAACTGCCGGGCTTTATTCTGCAAACGATCCACGTTCTTTACAGGAATTTCTGGTAGGTTGAGATTTGATTTCCCGCAAAACATTAACTTTTTACCCAGCTCCTGTATGTAGGCCGCAGAAGTAACGGCATTCGAAAGAGAAAGCGCAATAAGGATTTCTTGAATTGGCTGAGGAACCGTACACCACCACTGATTTTCATCCTGCGAAGCTGAACAGACTTGATGGAAAAAGTCCTCAAGACTTTTTTGTTCTATCATCCCTCAAAACGCCTGTCCTATGCTCAAGAAAAACTGGAAAGCACCGGATGGGTTATTTTCGGGGGGATTGAGAGCATAGCCCAGATCGAGCCGAATAGGTCCTACTATGGTTTTATACCGTAAACCAGCTCCCACGGCGTATCTAAGCTCGTCCAGATAAACATCTTCCTTGGGAAAAACCTGCCCGGCATCGAAGAAAATCACTCCTTCAATGTCTTTGGTGATGAACCGGAGTGGAAATCTCAGATCCGAGTTAAACTCAAGGATGCTTCGTCCTCCCAGAGCATTTCCCCACTCGTCGAGTGGTCCCAGCTTATGATAGGCGTAGCCTCGGTTGCTGTTGCTCCCACCTGCGAAGAATCTTTTAAATATGGGAATGCTAGGCCCTTGCTCGGGATTTGATATAACACCCCAGTGAACTCTAGTAGCGAAAATCCAATCATCTCTGACAGGCAGATAGGTTCTTAACTCCAGATCGGTTTTAACGTAGTTTATATCCGACCCAACAGCATCGGAAGCCCACTCCGTGGTAGCAAAGGCTCTAAACCCTTTCCTGGGATCGAGAAGATCATCCACCTTCTCATTGGCAAGACCGAAAATGAGCGAAGAAATAAAGTAGTTATCCCTTTGTCTTTCGGGAATGGTTGGATCGTAGGGATAAATGTTGAGTTTGGTAATTTTGTTCGTTTCCACATTTGGCCCCACAAAGCCTCTTAGAGTCGCAGTGATGGGAATGTTGAGTTGAGGTGTGAAAAACATGGTTTCAGTTTCGTAGCTTTTTTCATCATTATGACCGACTCCGCTTCGCAGGTCGAACCACCACGGGTCCAAAAGGAAATGAGGTTGAATAAATTGTGTTTCTAACTGCTGAGTAAGACTGCTGGCCTTTGCCTGAAGACTGAGCCGTCTGGCGTCTCCCAAAAATCGCCGAGCTTCAAAGCCAACTTTACCCCTGAGTCCATCTTCTGTCCCATAGCCGGCACCAGCTTTTATTGTGTAAGGCTTTGCTTCTTTGAGGCTAATGACAACGGGAAGTTCTGTTTCGTCCGAATCAAGCCCCTGCACGGTAATATCGACAAAAGAAAAAAGCTGCGAATCCCACAATCGCTTCTGACTTTCCTTTATTTTCGAGGCTTTAAAAACCTCACCTTTATGAAAAGTCAAAAGACGTTTTACCTCCTTGGGATTTATCGACTGGAGGCCTTCAATCTTCAAATCGCCAAACGTACATCGATCGCCTATATCAACGTCAATCCAGGCAAAGGCGTTGTGCTCTTCCTTGAAAACTCTGGCAAGTGTTTCCACTTTAGCCTTTGGATGTCCTTTCTCGGCAAGGTATCGAAGCACCACCTTTTCGCATTCCCTATAATCTTCGGTTCTAAAGATCTTACCTTCTTTCAGCGGAATAAGGCCTTCCAGTTCCTCTTTCCACTTCTCCAGCTTAGCTTCTTCACCTTTCATGCTTAACAACACGTGGCGAACTATTACGGGGCTCCCTTCAGAAATATCAATTACTATTCGCACAAGGCTAGAGTTTATCTTTTCGACCTTATAGGTTACCCCTGCGTCGTAAAACCCCTCGCTCTGATAAAATTGACGTAAACGCTCAACATCCTCCTTAAGCACGTCTTCATCGAAGGGGGCATACTGAAAAGGGCGAAGAATGGTCTTTTCTTTTGTATCCATGATTTTCTTAAGGTCAGACGCCGTGAAAGAAGCGTTTCCGTGGAATATAATTTCTTTAACTTCAACAGACGGTTTCTTCCGAACAAGTTCAGGATTTTCCTGGGAAGTCTTTTTGTTGCAACTGGGGCAAAGAGTATAAATGCCACCGACTATTTTATCCCAGATGCTTGAGTTGACGCTTTTCCGGGATTCTTCGTCAGCAGAGAAAGCGCAGGGAATCGTTATCGAGAAGAAGATGCTCACAAAGAGGGCGTTTATAGCAAAACGTAGTCTCTTCATAACACGAGCTATCCCCGCTACTCTAACCGGAACCAGTTAAAACTTCCCGTTACGACGCTGGTTACTTCTTTTTAGCACACAGGAATTACGCAGTGACCAAAAATCAGCTTTCATCAGCCTATGTATCATGAAAAAATTTAGCTGCAAAGAAGAGAAGAACCACGGTTTTCGATTCTGGAAAAAAGGAACGAACCGAACAGCAGGCAATTTTCCCCTTTACTTGACCTATAATTCCAAGCCTGCTAGAGGACAAAATGACAACATGGAAGAGTGATATTTTCTACCGGAGGTGGTTGCTATATACGAAGAACGATTTTACCGTTACTGGCACCGCAAAGTTCAATCGGGAACATCGGAAAAATCTTCGCTAAATTCCTATGAAGTGCATTATCGACAGACCAACCTGTGGGTGCGCAGTCAAGGAATCTTCCAGAAAGAAATCCTTGCCACGGTGATTAAATCTCATAACGAGATTTTAGCTTATGCAGGTCGAGAACCCAGATTCTTGAGCGCTTTGACTCCCCTTCCCTTTGATGATACAGCGCCTCCTATCGTAAAAACCATGCTTCGAGCAGCGAGCGAAGCAGGAGTTGGTCCAATGGCAGCGGTTGCGGGAGCTATTGCAGAACGAGTGGGTAAAATGCTTATGAATATGAGTCCATCAGATGTCATAGTGGAAAACGGAGGAGATTGTTTTATCTACTCCACCGAAAACGTTGTTGTGGGCGTTTATGGCGGGAAAAAAGCCCGACTGGCCAAACCAATCATGGTCAAACTACGTCGAGACCAACTCCCCATTTCAGTTTGCACATCATCGTCCTTTATTGGCCATTCATTGAGCTTCGGAAAAGCTCATGCCGCAACAGTTTTTTCCAAAGACGGAGCCTTCGCCGATGCCGTTGCTACGGCTATTGCCAATTCATTGAAAAACCCGTCAGACATAGAACCAGTTCTCAATCGGTGGGGATCTCATCCCAAAATCACGGCCATTGTCGCCATTGTTGAGCAATTCATCGGCTTTTACGGCGACATAGAACTTACAGATGGTTCAAACCACTAGACCAACGCAAAGGTTATCCTCACTAAAGCGATTTAGATCTTCCCTGATGAGCGAACAATCATTATAAGAAAATCCGATGGTCGTTCACCTTACAAAACAAAAGGAGACGGATGGCTTTATGAAAAGGTTAATCGCACCTTTCATGACGTTAATGACGCTATTTTTTTGTAGCCACTTTGCTTTGGCTCTTACTTCCGAAGAAGAAACCATTATCTCTTTATACGAAAAACTTGCTCCAGGAGTGGTAAACATTACCAGCACGGTTCTTGAACGGGATTTCTTCTTCAACATAATTCCAAAACGTGGTGTGGGATCAGGAGCTATTATCGACGCCAGAGGATACATTGTCACCAACCACCACGTCATAGAGGATGCTCGCAAGTTGGAGGTTACTCTAGCTAACGGGAAAAAATACACAGCGCAACTTATCGGCTCCGACCCTGACACCGACATAGCCATTATAAAGATTAACCCCGGAAACGCTCGTCTTACCGTGCTACCCATGGGCGATTCAAGCAAACTAAAGGTGGGACAGAAGGTAATGGTCATAGGAAATCCCTTCGGACTGGGGCAGACTCTCACGACCGGCGTTATAAGCTCTCTGGGTAGAACTCTCAGGTCTCCAACGGGAGCACTGGTTGAGGACATCATCCAGACCGATGCGGCAATAAATCCCGGAAATTCTGGCGGTCCACTTATTGACACATCTGGAAACATTATCGGCATAACGACGGCTATCTTCAGCCCCACGGGAGCCAGTGTAGGCATTGGCTTTGCCATTCCTATTAACACGGTTAAACGAGTGGTCAACGATCTAATCGCCAAAGGTCACTACGGCCACCCATGGCTCGGGGCAACTCTTATGACACTTCTTCCCGACATAGCTACAATGTTTAAACTCAGTGTGGATCAGGGCGCAATGGTGATAGACGTGGTTCCAGGAGGCCCGGCAGACCGAGCTGGTCTTCGGGGCGGAAACAGAAAAGCTCTGGTTGGAAACTTTGTGCTGCTTGTGGGGGGAGATATCATCACAAAAGTTAACGGAAAGCCTGTAAAAGAAGCCGAAGATGTTATAAGATTCATTCGGCAGTGCCGCCCTGGGGATAAAATTACTCTCGATGTGGTTCACTGGAGCGGCGGTTCCTCTCGCATAACCGTTCAACTAGGAGAACGTCGCGCCGACGGTGGATATTGATAAACAAGGAGAAGGTTATGAACAAAAGACTCCGTCCCGGTCCTCTTGTTATGGTTATCATGGATGGCATTGGCTATAGAGAAGCCAAGGAAGGCAATGCTTTCCTGAACGGTTACACTCCGCATTTCGATTTTCTCTGGAACAATTGCCCTCATACATTGTTGAAAGCTCATGGCACGGCCGTAGGACTCCCTTCAGACGACGATATGGGCAATTCCGAAGTTGGACATAACGCCATCGGAGCAGGACGAGTTTACGCTCAGGGCGCCAGGCTGGTGAACGAAGCTCTAGAATCTGGAAGGCTTTTCCAGGGTAAGGGGTGGCGCACCATTATTGAATTTTGCAAAAGTCACGGTGGAACACTTCACTTTATCGGCCTTCTTTCCGACGGAAATGTTCACAGTCATATCGACCACCTGAAGAAAATGATAGAACACGCCGCCACTCAGGAAGGTATCAAGCGAATTCGTATTCATATCCTGCTGGATGGACGAGACGTTGGTGAAACCTCGGCTTTAGATTACGTCCTCCCCTTCGAAGCATTTCTAGCCGACTTAAGGCAAAGAACAGGCGGAGATTACAGGATAGCAAGCGGTGGAGGACGTATGGTGATCACCATGGATCGCTACGAAGCCAACTGGGACATGGTGGCTCTGGGATGGAAAACTCATGTTGCCGGGGAAGGTCGAGGTTTCCGGTCGGCTCAGGAAGCCATCGAAACATACCGTAAAGAAATCCCTGGTGTTATAGATCAGGATCTTCCACCCTTTGTTATAGTTGACGAAGAAGGAAAGCCGATAGGTCCTATTCGGGATGGCGATTCGGTCATATTTTTCAACTTCAGAGGAGACCGAGCCATCGAAATATCCCGTGCCTTTGAAGAAGAAAACTTTTCCAAATTCCACCGAAAGCCCTATCCCAAGGTAATGTATGCAGGCATGATGGAATACGATGGTGACCTTCATATCCCGAAGCTTTATCTTGTAGAGCCTCCGCATATAGAACAAACAATGGGAGAGCTACTCTGCCTGAGAGGCGTCAGGCAGATGGCGATTGCGGAGACTCAAAAGTTCGGACATGTAACCTACTTCTGGAACGGCAATCGTTCGGGAAAATTTGATGAGCGTCTCGAAACCTACATTGAAGTACCATCCGACATAGTTCCCTTTGAACAAAGACCGTGGATGAAGGCGGCCGAAGTTACTGATAGGCTACTTGAAGGCATTCGCTCAGGAGATTTCGACTTTATTCGAGTCAACTATGCCAATGGCGATATGGTGGGGCATACGGGAATCTATCAGGCGGCTTTAATTGCCGGGGAAACGGTTGATCTATGCCTTGGAAGAATTATCCCTGTTGTGGAAGAAACCAGCGGCATACTCATAGTAACTGCAGATCATGGTAATCTCGAAGAGATGTATGAACTCGACAAAAAAACCGGCAAGGTAAAATACGACAGCGAAGGCAAACCGAAGCCGAAAACGGCTCACACACTAAATCCTGTTCCCTTTATCATTTACGATCCGGTGGGCATGAAACGAGGGGAACAGATCATCAGGTTTAATCCTGAACTGGAAAAGCCCGGGTTGACAAACATAGCTTCCACCTGTTTTCAACTTCTAGGTTTTGATCCACCGTCGTTTTACGATCCTTCCCTGTTATTGCCATTTGGATCATGAATTCCGCCAGGGGCGAGATACGGGGTGGGGTCAAAAAACAAACCAAAATACAGCAAAGGAGAATCATACCATGCAGAACACAAAAACTCTCTTAAGAATCCAGAACAGTAAGGACCTCACCCAGGTTGTAGAAGTCAACTGGGATGAAAACATGGAAACCTTTGTGACAAAGGGGCTAAAGGATCTTTTTAATGTAAAAGAAATAAAAATTCGCCCTGGCGATTTCCTGACCAGGCTTGAAGATTACGCTCACGTGATCGGCTGGCTTCTCGAAGCCATGTCTATGGCAGAAGATATGCACTTACCTTTTGGCTATGAAAACCATTTCACCGTGGGTGGAAGGGATTATGAACTTATCGACGAAGGAGATTACAAGCTCCTCATGCCTACGGTGCCAGAAAGAACCTAAAACGGGGAATCGGAAACTATGGTCAAAATAGCAACTGACACCGGCGAGCCAGAAAAAATAAGGCTGGGAGTTAGCGCCTGCCTGTTGGGGCAAAAGGTGCGTTATGATGGATCCCATCAGCGTGATCCCTTTGTTGTGGACATGCTGGGAACATTTGTGGAATACGTTCCGGTATGCCCTGAAGTGGAATGCGGGTTGGGGGTGCCTCGAGAAGCCATGAGACTTGAGCAAAACTCACCTCTACCACGTCTGGTTACTCACAAATCACGAAAAGACTTCACCAATCGTATGGTTGAATGGGCTAGAGGTAAACTCGTTGAGCTAGAAGGTAAAAACCTTTGCGGTTTTATCTTCAAGAGCCGTTCCCCAAGCTGTGGCATGGAACGAGTAAAAATCTATAACGAATCCGGAAGCGTTGTTGGTCAGGGGTCAGGCATCTTTGCAAAAATGTTCATGGACTGCTTTCCATACGTCCCGGTCGAAGATGAAGGCAGGTTAAATGATCCAAAACTCCGGGAAAACTTCATAGAACGAATTTTCGTGTTCCATCGATGGCAAAAGGTAGCAAATCCAGGTCGAAGCCTGAAGCATCTTATTGAATTTCACGAACGCCACAAGCTTATTTTAATGGCCCACAGTCAGGAGATACTTCGTAAGCTTGGACGTATTGTGGCATCTTGTTCAGACCGATCTTTCGGAAAGAACATACTAAAAGAATACGAAGCATTGCTCTGGAAGGCGATGAAACTTCTTGCAACTCCTAGAAAGCATTCAAACGTCCTTTACCACTGCATGGGTTTTTTCAAAAAGAATCTTTCCGCCGACGAAAAGCAGGAAATGATAGAAATCATAGAAGCCTATCGAGCAGGGCACGTCCCGCTCATCGTTCCGATTACGCTCATAAATCACTACGTGAGAAAATACAAACCCTCCTATCTGGAAACCCAGTATTACCTGAACCCTCACCCAATTGAACTTCGCCTGAGGAATCATGTATGATCAAAACTATACTGCGTGTAGCTGGTTGGTTAGTGGTTACCATCCTGACGGGTATTGTGTTTGTGTTCACCTTTGGGGTTGTCCCTATTTTCTTCTGGGCTCATGAACCTCTTACCCTGAAAACTCCTCAAGTAGTGCTCATACCCCAAGGTGCAGGAGTGTTCGATATTGCCAAGCTTCTCGTAAAATCTGGCGTGGAGACTGATCCATACCGACCCGTCGTCGCCGTATTTTTTATGAAATGGCACAATAAGCTAAAAAGCGGAGAATACGCCTTTAATTTTCCTATGAATCACCTTGATGTTTGGAGGAAGATCGTTAAGGGCGATGTGGTTCATCACTTCGTTACAATAGTCGAGGGAGCGACAATCTTTGATGTAGCAGAAGTTCTTGACCGCTCCGGCATTGCCAGAAAGGATGAAGTGATCAGATTGGCCAAAGATAAGAACTTTGTAAATTCCCTGGGATTTTATGATGCTCCAAGCCTGGAAGGTTACCTTTTTCCCGCAACCTATGACTTCACGAAAAAAGACACGGCCGAAACGGTTTTAAAGCGAATGGTCAGAGAATTCAAAAGGCGGTTCAAATCTGAATGGTATCAGCGAGCACGGGATATGAATCTTTCTCTTCATCAGGTAATAACCCTTGCCTCCATGGTTGAAAAGGAAGCCGTAAAAGATGAAGAACGTGCCATAATCGCAGGTGTGTTCTTTAACAGACTGAAGATAGGAATGCCGCTTCAAAGTGACCCAACAGCCGTTTATGATCTGGAAAACTTCCGAGGCCCTGTGTTGAAGAGCCATCTAACTCGACCTTCACCTTACAACACCTATTTGATTAAGGGCTTTCCTCCAGGCCCCATCTGTAATCCTGGCATTGCTTCGATAAAGGCAGTGCTTTTCCCTGCCAGTGTTTCTTATCTTTATTTTGTAAGCGATCATAGAGGAAGTCATAGATTTTCCACAACCTACGAAGAACACCTGCGAGCCATTCGAGAAATAGCCGCCAGCATGAACGATGGCTCCGGAGGAAAAAACTGATGGAAGTGGCAAGCTTGATTCTTGCGGCAGGGCGAGGCACAAGAATGGTGGGATACGGGGGATGTAAGGCTTTACTGCCGCTTATTCCATCGGAAAAACCAGATAGTGGTGCACACAAGATTTACGAAGGAGAGCGTCCATTTATTCTGGAAATTCTCGAGCAACTGCCTCCGGGACCTAAAGCCATCGTCATTCACCACGATGCCGACCGAATACGAGATATTGTAAAAACTCATGTGCCGCAGAATCTACAACCCGTTTTTATATGGCAGCCGGAATTAAACGGAACGGGGGGAGCCGTTCTTGCAGGAAAAGCCTTTCTCGAAAGTGTATCTTCGGAGTTTTGCATTATTACGATGGGAGACGTCCCGCTTATCTCCAGAGACACCTATTCCCGCCTGTTAGAACAGACGATAAAGATGGATTCAGCAGCAACCGTTCTGGCTTTCCGTCCTAGCAATAAAGGACAATATGGCTGCCTGGTTACAGAAGGACATCGAGTCAAAACCATAATTGAGTGGAAGTACTGGAAAGAGCTAGAAGCCAAAGGGGAAAAAGTTTCGGAACTTTGCAATGCTGGAATTTATGCCTTTCGGAGAGAATTACTCCTTAAATTTCTACCCCTTCTTTCGCAGAAACCACATACAGTGCAGAAAAACGTCAACGGCAAGCTGGTTACTTTTGAGGAATTTTTCCTGACAGACATTGTAGAGATTATGGATCATGAGGGGCTTACAGTTTCCTTCATAGAAGCGAGCGAAGAAGAAGTCATTGGTGTGGACACTCCAGAACAGCTCCAAAGAGCTCAAGAATTATATCGCCGAAAAATCATTTATTAGAAAGAAGAAGCCACGACTTCCACCATTAATAGATGCTGTTTAATAGGAATTTTTGGGCGGGTTAGGTGGTGGGCCGTGCTGGATTCGAACCAGCGACTCTCTGCTTAAAAGGCAGATACTCTACCTAGCTGAGTTAACGGCCCACAAGGAAGCTTTATTCCGCTATCAAAAGCTCGACAAAAAGTCAAGTAAAAGGTGGCAATTTTCGAATATCCCCAGTAAAAGATGAAATGATTTCGGTAATAAGCCGAACTGGAAAATTAAAAAGGCGGGAATTAGAAATTCCCGCCTTAGTTTTTACAAAGCTAAAATTACTGCTAATTACTGAGCAGGTTTAATTTCCTTTACCTTCAGGGTCTTGGTAGCTTCATCAAGAGTACCGGTTACCTGAACCTGCTTTCCGATGTAATCCTTGAGGCCTTCTCCCTCAAGCTTGAATTCCTTGCCATCTTCTGTCTTAAGAAGGATGGCTTCTCCACCCATTTCCACTTTGCCCTTCATTGAAGCAAGCTTAGCTTCGGCAGGAGCAGCTTCCTTCTTCTCAGCGGCAGGAGCAGGAGCGGCTTCCTTCTTTTCGCCAGCGGGAGCGGGTGCAGCATCTTTCTTTTCAGCAGCAGGAGCAGCTTCCTTCTTCTCAGCGGCAGGAGCCGCTTCCTTCTTGGCTTCCTCAGCCGCCTGTACTGCAGGCACACTGAACACCAGTCCAACTACTAGAGCCATAATTACGCTAACAGCAACCATCCAACCCTTCTTCATACCTTAAACCTCCTGATTTGTTTATTTTTTGTAACACATAAAACTAAACCTAAGCGGTCTGGATGATACTTTTTTCACACAATTTTATCAAGAGAAATTTTCATGTTTTCGTCATCCAGCCGCAACCAAAAAACTTTTATAGGCAAAGAATGTGCCATGCCGTAAACTAGTGAAAAGCGCTTGATTTACTCACTACAGCAAGAATTGAAAATTCTCAGCTCAAGCCCGTTTTGGGAACACAAGATTCCTCTACATGACACATGCAAACAGTTGCTTGACTAAAGACAATCTGGCAGGTTAAGCCTAAAAAAAAACAGGTTCGCAAAATGAAAAACATCGAAAGCACTGGCCGTAATAACGGAGGCTGATTGTAATATGAATCCAGACCGTCAGGCTAGCTTAAAAGCACTTAACGTATGGAAAAATTATTCTCTGCTCATTATTGTCTGTCTTATCACGCTGGGATGTTATGTGGCTTCTTACATGAGGATCCCTATAGTGCCTATATACGCCAAAAGTCTTGGAGCATCCATAAAAATGGTGGGGACAATAAACTCTGCTTTTTTCTTCACAGCTGGGCTTCTATCTTTTCCTATGGGATTTCTTTCTGACAAATTTGGAAGAAAAATTATTGCCTGTGGGGGGCTTGCCATATTGAGTCTTACATGTTTTGCTCTTTACTTTACCACATCCCCACTTCAAATTATGATCATTTATTTCCTCTTCGGGGTAGGGTTATCAACCTACGGGCCTACCATGATGTCATTTGTTGCTGATATAACTCCAGTAAGTCATATTGGTCGTGCTTACGGATGGTACACCACATCCCTCTATCTGGGCATGAGCATAGGGCCGGCTCTAGGAAGCTGGATTGCCGAGAGATTCAGCTACGGACTAGTCTTTTTATCATCCGGTGTCATTACTTTATTGCTCTTTGCCGCAATGTTTCTTCTATTGCCTAGCAGAAAAACAGCGGAATTTTCGGCATCTTCCGTGTCAAAGAGCGGCAGCAGGTCACCAAAAATATTACAAACTCTTAACAGCGCTCTTGTAGCATGCTGGATTGTCACCTTTGGAGGCTGTTTCGCTCTAGGCATGTTTGTTACCTTTATACCACTCCATGCCCATGATGCTGGTATAGCTCTTAGCCGCATAGGGATTATATTTTTTATGCAGGGTTTAACAAATGCTCTTTCTCGGGCTCCCTTCGGATGGCTCAGCGACCGGCTTTCCAACAGGAATAAACTCGTCATGGCTGGTATGGCCATGGCTATAATCGCTCTTTCCGGATTTGCACTATCTAAAAGTCTATCGCACTTCATCATAAACGCCGTTCTACTTGGCGCTGGTATGGCGGTAGCTTTTCCATCCATTGGTGCCATCATCACAGAGGTCACTTCTCCTGATGTGCGAGGTATCGCTATGGGAGGCTATAACGCATCTATTTATTTCGGTATCATGAGCGCTTCTCTAACCATGGGACCGGTTATTGAAAAATGGGGCTATCGTCTGGCATTCCAGACCGCAGCCCTTTTGATACTACTGCTCGCCTTAACTTTCTACATCATGATTAGACACTATTACCGCCGCAAGAAACTCCAACACGGAACTCCCACTTCCTCACGTCTAAATTCCCCCTGACTTTATATGAACATCGCGCTGCGGAAACGGAATTTCTATGCCTCGTTCTACAAACAACCTATACACGGCGGATCGAAGTTCTGCCTCCGTTATAATGGCATCCTTTGCGTGAGTAAAAAACCGTAAGCTAAAGACGATAGCACTATTACCAAAGTCTTTAAACAGAACGTCCGGTGGCGGATCTTTAAGTACTTTAGGGTTACTCATAGCCGCTTCCATAAGAGTCTCTCTAACCAGATCAATGTCCGATCCATAGGCTACTCCAACTGTTATGGAATTCCTTATGCTGGGATCCTGAAAGCTCCAGTTTGTAACTCTCCCGCTGATAAATTCCGAGTTAGGAATGATAAGAGATGCATTATCAAAAGTTTGCACAACGGTGGCTCTAACGTTAATCTTCTTCACCACCCCGCGAATACCTCCAACTTCAACCACATCTCCCACCTGTATGGGACGTTCAATAAGCAAAATAATGCCACTTACGAAATTATTAAAAATTTGCTGAAGGCCAAAGCCAAGCCCGACACCGAGAGCACCAAACGCAACCGTGAACGATGTGGCACTGAATCCAATCACGCTGAGAGCCAGCATGATCCCGAAGAACCATGTTACATAAGTTGTTATGGTTATTATGGATTCCTGCACTCCATGATCAAGGCCACTATATTTGAAAAGTCCCTCCTTCATAAAATGCCTTACTCTGCGGGTAACTAGACGAGTCAGGACAATAATTATAGCTGCATAGGCAAGAGATATAGGTCTGATACTCATATTTCCAACGGGAATGGGAGAGTGGAGTAGCTTAATGGCGGTAAGAAATACTTCTCTTTTTGCACCCCAGATAACCAGCAAAACGAGAACCAGCCCAATCACAAAAACCAACCACAAAATTCTTAAGATAATCCAACCGAGCGACTCCTGATATTCCTCAAAAACAGAATCCCTAAGAGTGTGTTCCCATTCTATAAGATCCTGAGCGATCATCCAGCCCCAGAGAGAAAACACCAAAGTGTAAGCCCAACCTGTAAGCCAGAAGGACGCGAAAATAGTGTATCCGATAAGCTCCATCAAAACAGTTCCACCCAGAACGAAATAAGAAAGAGTCATAAATCCGAAGAAAATAAATTTTGCCTTCTTCGATTCCAGCATTGGAGACATTGCAAGACGGCATTTTTTCCAGAACAAAACCGTCATGCCCAGCAGGATTAGCTCCATAATCAATCGGTAAGAAATGAAAAAACTTCCAAGCCCAACAAATTCCTTTACAAACAGGTAAAAGAGCACCAGATATCTCGTAATGTGTACGCAAACCGGAAAGTATTTTTGAAAAACCTTTTCTTTAAAGATACCCAGCACTTCCTGGTAAATTTTAGGGAAATCAAGCAACCATCTGGTAAAAAGCCAAACCGTTATGGCCGATACAAAAAATCGGATAGGAGTTGAAGAATTATACAATCCGTTGATTCGAAAATAAACGTGAGAAAAAACCACCGCCCCTAATAACCCGATGGATGATAGAACCAATCGGATGTGAGCAAATAAAAACGGTTTTCGCTGGTGTATATCTTCAAGCAATCTTGCTCGCGATAAGGATCCGCTGAGACGCTTCAAAACACGTTCAACCCCCACAAGCAATGCCAGAAAAATCGCCACAAAAACAAAGGTTGTTTTGGCAAACATCTGCCATTGGTTTGCCCAGAATCGCTTTGAAGTAAGACTAACCACCGTAGTCCAGAGTTGAGTTATTTCCTGAACAAAACTCTCGCGAGAAAATGTCGCAAAAATGGATTGTTTTCTCTGGAAAAGCTCTTCCCGTTTCTTTCTGGCAATATTTTCCTCGATTTTTTCAAGAAGGACCGAGCCATTATTTACGCTTGTTTTCGCTTGCTCGATCAGGCCACTGTAAGAAGCCTGCAGTTTCTTGAGTTCTTTTTCTTTCTTTTTCAGTAAGTCTGTAAGCTGACCAAGGGATTTAATAACAGCTTGAGCCTCTGGAATGGTTAATCCTCTGGCCTTAAAATCTTTCAACTGTTGCTCGTTTATGTTCCTCTGTTCTACCGTTTTTTCTATAAGCTCCGAAAGTTCTGCCTCCTTCTCCTCTATCTCTTTCATATGCTCGGAAATTCTTGCAATATTCCCCTTCAAATTGCTGCTCACTTTCTCCAGATCTTCCAGTCCAATACTGGAAAGATTGGCAATGTTAACATACGTGGAAAGCAACAAATTGAGAGAATCCAGCTCTGCGGTAAGAACACTCTGGATTCGTTTAAATTCCGCATTACGACTTGCAATATTCTCTAAAGCTGACTTCTCTTCCTGAATCGCTTGGGAAAGCGATTGAGATAATTTCTCGAACTGTTCCACATCTAGAGTTGAAACAGGAGAAGTTCCCTGTTCACATAAAACAACGTCTGAAAGCCCCAGACAGATCAGAATTCCTAACACAACCCATGCCGTTCTCATCTTCAGGCCTTTGCCTCCTTTATCTTCTGGCATTAGCTTTTATGTTAAGCCATTCGACAAAGACCGAAAAACCCATTGCAAAATAGATATATCCTCTCTCGATATGCTTCCCAAAGCCATCAGCCACCAGAGCAACACCCACAAGGAGCAAAAAACTCAAAGCAAGCATCTTAATGGTGGGATGGCGTTCTATAAAAGCCGAAACTATTCCACTAAAAAACATCATGAAAATAACAGCAAGAATAACGGCGAGAATCATAACACCTATGTGCCTTGCCATACCAATAGCAGTGATGATGGAATCAAGGGAAAACACAATATCAATAATAGCAATCTGAATTATTGCTCCTGAAAAACTCGAAATTGCCTTCGCTTTCTTATCTTTTTCTTCTTTTACTCCCTCAAGTTTAGCGTGGATTTCATGGGTGGCCTTAGCAATAAGAAATAGCCCCCCTAAGATGAGAATAACATCTCGCACAGAAAAACTGTTTCCAGCGATGGTTACTAAAGGCTTCGTAAAATGGGTCATAGCAAATAAAAGAGAAAGAAGCGCTATGCGAAAGACCAACGCCAAAGCTAAACCAGTGCGGCGAGCAGAAGACTGACGGTTAGCCGGCAGCCGTGAGGTTACCACAGCTATAAAAACGATGTTGTCAATTCCCAAAACAAGTTCCATTGCGGTTAAGGTAATGAGAGCAGTAAGATTTTCTAGAGAGAAAAAGTCGTAGGCCATTGTTTCCTCCATCCATTTTCGCTAAAAACAGACTTGTGTTTACATAAAGCACACCATAACGTCACCAAGGAGAAAAGAACGATGAAGCTTTTAATGTTCTTCGCCCACGAATTCTGGCTTACTCCTCGAGAAAAAACAATACCCAACGTGCCCGATCGCTATGATTCCATTGAAGCATCGCAGGCGGTTATCATCTTTTACCATGCAGAGCCAGCCGACGAGGAACGCATAGGAAATGTGGTTAGCAAATTTGTGAAAAACGCCAAATGGCTTGCCGGAAAATTTCAGACTAAAACTGTTATTCTTCACTCCTTCAATCATCTTGGATCTGAAAAAGGCTCTCCGGAAACAGCTATCTCGATAATCTCAGAAGTCAAACGAAAACTAGAAAACGCCGGATATACAGTCCTAGAAACACCTTTTGGTTACCAAAACGAATGGAAAATGCATGTAGCAGGAGATTCTCTCGCAAAGGTTTTCAAGGAAATATAAAAAACCAGGGGGACGCTATATAAACGTAGAGTCCCCCTTCGCTTTCGAAAAAGACACTTGCAATGCCCTAACCTGCCTTAGTTACTACTCCCCAGAAGGTTCAGAACTTTCAGGAGCTGATTCTTTCTTTTCCCCGCACCTTTCCAGCAATGCTTCCCACTCGGCATCCACTCTTGCTTGAATCTTTTCAATTTCTTCTTCCGTGAGGTGAGCGAATCGTCGCTGCATTTTCAGGTAATCTCTAACTGGCTTGGGCTTGGGATTTTTACGAGAGAGGATCCATTTGCCATCGATCACTTCATAAAGAGGAAACACATTGGTTGCTACAGCCATCTTTGCAACTTCTATGGCTATATTGGTCGGATGCCTCCATCCTGTTGGACAAACCGAAAAGATGTGAACGTAGGCAGGGCCGGGCACCATGGCTGCCTTTTTCACTTTATTCATAAGATCAAGCGGGTAAGCAGGGGATGCCGTTGCAACATAGGGGATACCATGAGCGGCCGCAATGGCCGGAACATTTTTCTTCCAGGTCGCCTGTCCTATGCTCTTTTTTCCAGGTGGCGAAGTAGTTGTCATAGCACCGTAAGGGGTAGAAGACGATCGCTGAATTCCTGTGTTCATGTAAGCTTCGTTGTCTAGACAGATATACACTATATCATGCCCCCGCTCTAGTGCCCCGCTCAAAGCCTGAAGACCTATATCAGCGGTTCCTCCATCACCACCGTATCCCAAGAAAACCACCTTCTCTTCCAGCTTTATTTTCCCTTTTCTGGCCAGCACTTTATAGGCCGATTCAACACCGCTTATAACCGCCGCTGCATTTTCAAAAGCAACGTGTATCCACGGCACTCGCCAGGCGGTTTGAGGATAAGGCGAAGTTACAATCTCCATACATCCGGTAGCGCTGGCAACGATCACATTTGTGCCAATGGCTTTAAGAGCAAGCCTCAAAGCAAGAATTTCAACACATCCCTGACAGGCTCTATGTCCCGACGAAAGAGGCTCTACTGCAGGGATGTTTTTCATCGTAAAACCTTTAAAATCTTTCAACGCTTCACTTGCTATTCCCATGGATTATTCCCTCACGTTGATAATCTCATATCCCATTGGTTCTTTCTTAGCCGCTCTGGCTTCAACCATGTCCACCATTTCCATGAAGTTTTCTACCGTAACATCGCGGCCACCAAGGCCTGCAATATAGTTCCACACATAAGGCGTAAGGCCATGGTCGAAAAGCACAGATTTTACTTCGCCACAGAGAGGTCCCACATGACCGTTGAAACTAAGAGCTCTGTCTATGACGGCCAAGATTCGAGCGTTCTTCAGAGCTGCGACAAGTTCTTCCACAGGGAAAGGCCTGAAAAGTCTTATTCGAGCAATCCCTACCTTTTTCCCACGAGCTCTCATAGAATCCACAGCTCTCATGGCCGTTTCAGCAATACTTCCCATCATGACAAGGATTACTTCAGCATCTTCACACTTATAGGTTTCGACAGGTCTATAAGTTCTCCCGAAATGTTTGGCAAATTCTTCCCACGCCTCTATGATAACTTTTTTGGAATTTTTTAAAGCCTCGTCCTGAGCCTTTTTAGCTTCGGTGTAAATTTCCGGCACGCCGACAGGTCCCATAGTAACAGGATTTTTCGGATCCAAGCGCAACAGTGGTTTGTAAGGCGGAAGATATTTCTGGATTTCCTCCTTGGATGGAAGTTCTATAGGCTCAATCACATGAGAAAGAGTGAATCCATCAAGGTTAACCATAACTGGAAGAAGAACTCGATGGTCTTCAGCCACACGATAGGCATGAATGAGAAGATCCACAACTTCCTGTCCATTTTCTGCAACGGTTTGAATCCACCCAGTATCTCGAGCGAGCATCATGTCGGCATGGTCATTCCAAATGCTTATAGGAGCGCTTAAAGCTCGATTTGCCACAGCCATTACTATAGGCAGTCTCATACTTGAAGCTATATAGCAAATTTCTACCATCAGAGCATATCCCTGAGAACTTGTGGAGGTAAATGTACGGGCTCCGGCTGCTGCAGCACCCACGCACACACTCATTGCCGAATGCTCAGATTCTACCGGCACAAATTCAGCATCCAAATGCCCATTGGCAACAAGTTCCGAAAGATGCTCGACAATATGGGTCTGGGGTGTAATGGGATATGCTGCCACGACATCAACATCTATAAGGGCGACAGTTTCCGCTGCCGCAATTGACACTTCCATTCCAACTCGTCTTCCCATTATTCCCCCTCCTCAACCATTTCTATTGCACCTTTCGGACATTCCTGAGCACAGATGCCGCATCCTTTGCAGTAGTAATAATTGAGTTCATAGTAGCCATCCTCTCTCGGGCTATAAACCATATCGGGGCACAGGATGTAGCATCTGCCGCATTTAACACACTTCTCGTAATCCACAACGGGTCGGCTTGAACGCCAATCCCCGGTTTTAAGTTCTGAGGCACTGCCAGGCGTAAGAATGGCAGCTCCTAACGCCAGCTCACGCCAACTATGAAGTCCTAATTCCTTTGCCACGAGTTATTCCTCCAACTGTTGTTATTTACTCTTCAAGTATCGTAACCTCATAAGCCTTCTTACAAGCAGCGAAATTTTTTTCGCCCAAAGATGAACCAAACCTTTCCATAATAGGTTTTTCAAGGCTTTCCAACGGCACTACCTGAGACACCCTGACAATAGAACCCATCATAGTGGTATTGGTAATGGGAACCTTGAGAATTTCTCTGGCTATGGAGGTGGCATCCACAGTTGCCACTCGAGACTTAAGGTTAAAGTTCTTCTTCAACTCCGCAGGAGACATAGGCGTATTAACGATAACAATGCCATCATCAGCAATGCCTGCTTCTACATTAGAAATTGGGATGAGGCCTGCGTCGAGAACAACCACCAGGTTTGGATTATAAATTTTCTCACGAGTCCGTACAGGTTCATCACTTATGCGAAGGAAGGCCATCACCGGAGCACCACGACGTTCAGGACCAAAACTAGGAAAAGCCTGAGCGTATTTACCAGTAGCGATGGCTGCAAGCGCCATCAGTTCCGCAGAGGTCACCGCTCCCTGACCTCCACGACCATGTATCCTGACCTCAATCATTTTAAAGAACCTCCAGCCGTTTAATGATAAGAACGTTATTCAAAGACCTTTGCAATTTCTGCAATATACTTTGGTTAATGAGCTTCAACAAGGTTTACTCATATCGAAGATTTGTCCATCCAGTCAAGCTAAATCGAAAATTAGAAACATCTCCTATTCCAAACCTGTTTACGAAAAAAAATTTTTTATGTAGAGTCTAGCGTTCGGAAGGAGAAGTTCGATGCCAAGATCACGCGGAAGAGAAACAGCGGAAGAAATCCTAAAAGCAGCACAGGAGCTTTTCTACATAAAGGGCTACGAAAACGCCAGCACCCGCGAAATATCCAAAAAAGTCGGTATCAGCAAAGCCGCCCTGTATCACCATTTCAAGAACAAAGAAGAAATCCTCTTCCGAATTTGTCTTCAGGCTGCAGACGAACTTGTCAATAACATGAAGCAGGCAATTGAAAGGAACATCCACTCAGGAAAACCATTAAAAGAACAATTAACCGATGTGCTGGTTGAATACGCAAAAACTTACATGAAAAATGAAAACTTCAATAAAATCCTTCTCCACGACATTGAATATCTTCCCGAAGACAAAAAACAGATAATACACCAGAAAGAAAAAGAAAACGTTCATCAACTGCGCAATTTCATAGAAAGCCTCATGGCACAAGGAAGCTTTAGAAAGCTTAACTCCACTGTTGTCACCTTTTCCATCATTGCATCCCTGCACTGGCTTTACTTCTGGTACAAACCGACAGGCCCCCTTTCTTTAACCGAGGTAGTGGAAGAAATGGCGGATTTGTTCTTAAAAGGTCTTAAGAACCAAGAGGCTGGGTAACCAATACAAGCTGGTATCAGGGCCAATGTGGCCAGGTTCTACTAATTCCAGTTACATTTATGGTTTCGGACAATTTTATATCGGAACGATCCGAAGTCAGGCCTGTTGAGGGATAGAATCCCTGAGAAGCAGGAAGAAGCTCCATCTTCAGGAATACAGTAGTACCGTGTTCCTGCCATTCTCTAACTCCAGAAAAAGCCCAAGTTGTAAGCCTGTTCTGAGAATTACTAAGTAATTTCGTAGCGATAAACACTCACTTTCGGAGGACTTTTCAGATAATGACTTATCTCAGCCTCAATAGCCTTACGCTCATCGCTTTCTTCCCATCGCTTCCAATCTTCTACGCTGCTCCATGTGCTGACCACCAGGTATTTGCGGGGATTATCGTAGGAAACAAGAGTTTCACCTGAGATATATCCGTGAGCTTTCATTGCTCTGGATCTCAGCTTAATAAGGTAGTTATAGATGTCGAGCTCTCTCCCTTCCTCAATTTCTCTTTCGATAAAAACCTTAATAGCCATGGCAGTCCTCCCCGTGGTTGATGGTTAACTCTGGCCTGTCCTTAATTCATTATATCCCATAAAAGTATTTCGAAAAGGGCTATTCAACAGCTAATTTTCTAAAAAGTGGGTCAACTAGTTGTTCAACCACGTCGCCAATCCGATTTTTGAAGCTTATGAGAATTTATGATTCTGCAAGTGCCTGAAAACTAGAGTTACGAAAAAAGGATTATATCGTCCCCCAAAGGCGTCCAATTTTAATGCCTTTTCCCGTTTCTGGCGCCATTATTAATGGCTACAACACTACCTCCTAGGTCATCTCAGCAAGTGTGGTCAAATTCCTTCACGGAGAAGAACTTTATATTCTCTTTGGACCTCTTCATCGTAGGAACACCAGGTTCCCAATTTTCGGGAGGATATCTATGGCCTGTTTTCGTGAATGCGGATTTTCTGGGCATTTTCAGATATGAAGATTACCTGGCACGGTATATGCTTTAAAGAAAAGGCGACGGTAGCGGTGAGGTTGGTCGTTAGATCAAACGCCGCACCGATGAGATAAATAGAAACTCATAAAATGGAGGATGAAACTTTATGAAGAAACAAGCATTGATGGGTCTTGTCACAGCAGTTGCAGTGGGACTTACATTTTCACTGGCTCAAGCTGCCGATGAAGCCAAGAAACCGGCTCCAAATCCACCAGCTCAGACTCAGGCTGCTCATGAAAAGAAAGAAGCCGCTGGCGAGGAGATGACGGTTAAAGGTAAAATCGAGGCTGTTGGCGATCACTTTGTGATCAAGACCAAAGACAAGAAAGAATTCAAGCTGGACGGAAAAGACCTCAAGAATTATGCTGGAAAAGAAGTAAAGGTCGAAGGCCAACTTGATAAAGCAACCAATACCATCAAGGTAATGGAAATCGAGGAAGCAAAACCAGCAAAGTAGCAATTGCTGGAACTTCAAGCTAAAAACCTAAATAGGGGGTCGGTAACGACCCCCTATTTATTGACCAACTCTCCACTTCCATTAGGCTACTCCAGAAATTAAAAATCCAAAGTCTCCCAGGTATCTTTCAGGACTCAAGCCACCATGTTCTGAAAGTAAAAAAAAACAACTTTACTACTGGCCTTTCTGTATGGTGAAGTAGGTTTGCAGTTTCTCCATCTTGAAACTTTACTCTCAACCTGTGTAACATCAGGTGAACTGAGTGTTCAGTTAAATGGCGGCTATTTGAGAATTTTTTTAACCGAACCGAATAATAAAATTTTCCGGTAAACTCAGGTTATGCAATCATACGATCTAACGGTAAGAGAGCTTTTGACCAAACCACTGTGCAGTCTCCTTGAGCATATCACAGGAGAAAAAATCAAAAGCTTTTTAGATCCATCTTTCCCTTCGGTCAAAGAAAGAAGAGCTGATCTTCTGCTTGAGGTCGAAAACGGGAAGATACTTCATGTTGAAGTTCAGAGCACAAACGATTTTTCTATGCCTCACAGGATGCTGGAATACCGTCTTCTAATCAAGAACAAATATCCAGATAGAAAAGTCCAGCAAATGGTGCTGTACATTGGCGATGAGCCATGTAGAATTTCAGCAAGTCTGGAGGAAGAAGGTCTGATTTATCGATACCAGGTAATAGACATTAGAGAAATTCCCTGTGATGTGCTTCTAGAGAGCGAAAGAGCAGAAGATTTAGTTATAGCCTTTCTTTGCAGAATAACTGACAAAAGCGAACTTTTCAGAAGGCTCAAGGAAAGGCTGGAAAACTTAGACTCAAGGGAACGAGCAGACTTTTTGGCGAAAGTCTTGACGATGTTAGGCCTAAGGCCTATGCTGAAAGAGGAAGTGTTAAGTTTTGTTAAGGAGGTTGGAAGGATGCCTATTACGGTGAGATTAGAAAAAGAACTGGTAGAAAATTTTCCGGTGATTGGAGATCTGGTGAGAAAAGGGATACAGGAAGGTCTTCGAGAGGGTATACAACGAGGTAAACAGGAAGCTTTAATTGGAGTCCTCGAGGCTAGATTTGGAGAAGTTGAGGAAAGCCTAAAAGAAAGAATAAAAGGTATCGAAGAAGTTAAAAAGCTGGAGGAGCTTTTGATAAGTGCCATTCGGGCTAACGATCTGGAAGAATTTAGGAAAGAGATCGCTGAAGATTAATCCTACAATGCAACATGATTTGAAGTATACGATTTTCGTTTGCTGTGTGTCATATATGATCGATAACAGAGGATTTGTATCTAGTGGACAAAATGGATTATAATTTGTAGGTTGAGTTTTCTCTTTGGCATAACAGCCTTAATGAGTGACCTAATATTCGATAGAATAATATATGGTGCTTTTTACCAACCTGAATAGGGGGTTCTAAGAGGATAATCTCCACTGGCACTGAGATCCTACCCAGGAGACCGCGTCATAGTTATAGAAATAACCACCCAAGTAAAACATCTAGTTGGATAGCACCTTAAATATCACTTTTGCATGACAACAATTTGCTTAAGAAAGAAGCGCTGTAAGGAATGTGTAGCCAATCCTGCGAATTTCTAAGCAATCAGAGCTGTTTTCCGCTCTACTTCGAGTCATACTGTTATAGAGGAGGCTTATAAAAGGGCAAAAGGTGATTGTATAGTGTGTTGGTTCACTAATCCCGACGGTTCCACCAACCATCTTGTCGTAGCAGTTTCGAAAATAAAAGTGGAACCTGAGTTCTGCTTTGCTTTCCTGGTATAAAAGGTATACTTTGTTTTAAGTTTGCCTATTTGACCGTTACTTATACCTGGTTCACTCTTTCGACAGCCCTGACCCCTGGTTTCAGTCTTTAGGTTATCATTTGCGATATTAAGCAAAAGGGAGTATTTTTGCCTTTGGTTGAGTGCATCAAAGAGAAAGGAGAATGTAGATGAAGCTTGGCATAGTAGGTCTTCCACGATCGGGAAAGACTACACTTTTTGCGGCTTTGACAGGTCGTTCCTACGATGAACTTGTGTCTTCATCAAAGGCCGGCAGTGTGCAAGGCGTGGTTGCGGTTCCAGACGATAGACTAGAATGGTTAGCCGAGCAGTATAACCCCCGTAAGGTAACTCCGGCTACCGTAACATATTTTGACTATCACGCCGGTAGCCAGCTAGATCCCAACGATCGCAAGGGGTATATCTCTCTCCTCCTTACCAACATCCGTCCTCTTGATGCGCTTATTATGGTGCTACGTAATTTTCAGGATCCCGTTCTCGGATCGCCCGATCCTGCTCGAGACTTCCAAACTCTGGAGGAAGAGTTCCTCATCGCCGATCTTTCTACGGTGGAAAAGCGTCTCGAAAAGATTGAACAAGAACGCAGGAAAGGACGAAAAGAACTGGGTCATGAAGCAGAACTTCTTTCTGAATGTAGCCGTATCCTTAATAATGAAGAACCGCTGAGAAATTATCCCGACATTGCTAGAGCCCCAGAGCTCAGAGGCTTTACCTTCCTTACTGCAAAGCCCCTGCTGGTCGTTGTTAACAATGATGATTCTAACGAAGTCCTTCCGTCCATTGATTTGAAAGGCGTTGAGGCAATAGCCGTTAGAGCTCGCCTTGAAATGGAAATTGTTCAGCTTCCTCCCGACGAAGTTGAAACATTCCGACAAAGTTTCGGTGTTAGCACTCTGGCAAAAGACCTTGTTGTAAAAAGATCCTATGCGCTTTTAAGGCTTATTACGTTTTTCACCGTGGGAGAAGATGAAGTAAAAGCCTGGACAATACCCGAAGGCACAACGGCTTTAAAAGCCGCAGGAACAATACATTCCGATATGGAAAAGGGCTTTATTCGAGCTGAAGTGGTCGCCTACGATGACCTTAGACGAGTCGGTAGCTACGCTGCGGCCAGAAAAGAAGGACTTGTGCGGCTGGAAGGTAAAGATTACATTGTTCGTGATGGCGACATTTTGCATATTCGATTTAGCTCTCCAGGAGCCAAAAAATAGAGCAATGTCAGAGTGCCAGTTGGTGGAATATCGCCCATGATGATTCGCCTTCGAGGTGTAAACCAGCATAACCTTGCTAACATTGATCTGGACATCCCCTTAGGGAAAATGATCGGAATTTGCGGGGTGAGCGGTTCCGGTAAGTCCTCCCTTGCGTTTCACGTCATTCATGCAGAAGGTCAACGCCGATATGTTGAAACTTTTTCGCCTTATGTGCGACAATTTTTGGAAAGACTTGCCGCTCCTTCAGCTCAGTCTATAGAAAACATTCCCCCTACTATAGCTCTGGAATCTGGCACAACGGTAAAAAACGCTAGATCAACCGTCGGCACACTGACAGACATCAACGATTATCTAAAGCTTCTTTACTCTCTGGACGTTCCGCTGCTTAAAGCTCCTTCTGCCGCACCGGATGTTCCACAGTCTCTTGTTGAGGCCTTTTGCCCTAATTGCAATGTTATTATCCGTCCGGCTACGGTGGAAACCATTCTTTCCTGGCTCAGGCAGGATCACGCCAATGGCGGAGTTGGCAAACGCTTTCTCATTCTTGCCCCGCTCGATCTGGACAAGTATGGCTTTAATCCCCGAGAACTCATTTACAGGGGCTTTGTGAGAATTTATGCTGGTGGTCGTCAGATTCATCTGGAAGAAGATCCCATCCCAGAAAGCATTTCACCGCCTATATTCGTTGTGGTTGATCGAGTGGTTTACAATGGTCGGGAAGACGAGCCACGCATAGCTGAATCTCTTCGAGTTGCCATTCAGGTGGGTGAAGGTATTGTGGAACTGGCTTTCCCGAGTGGCGACGAAAGCGGATCTTATGTCCATTACAGTTTCAATGCCCGGCAATCCTGCCCCAGGTGCGGTTTTGTTGTGCCGGAACGTCGCCCGGAACTTTTTTCTTTCAATAGCCCTCTGGGAGCCTGCCCGGAATGCAAAGGCTTTGGAAGAATCATCGGTGTAAATCCAGATCTTGTCGTGCCAGATCGGACTCTCAGCTTGGCTGACGGAGCTATAAAACCCTGGCCTCCGGGTAGTTACGAATATCGAGATCTTATGAGATTTTGCTGGCGAGAGGGTATTCCTACGGATGTGCCCTTTGATGAACTGCCTCAGGATGCGCGGGATAAGATCTTTAACGGCACGAGAGATTTTTACGGCGTCAAGGGCTTTTTTGAATGGCTCGAGGAAAAGCGTTACAAGGTGCACGTGCGAGTGTTTTTATCTCGCTATCGGGCCTTTATTCCATGCCCTCTGTGTGGTGGGACCCGTTATCGTAAAGAAACTGGCATCTTTAGATTGCTAGGAATACCTATCTATGAGTTGCAGTCGTGGAGCATAGCAAGGTGTCTTGATTTTTTTAAAGCCCATAGGGAACTTCTGTGTGAGCAACCATCATCAGCCATTGTATCGAACGAAATCATTCGCCGCCTGGAACTTCTTGTTTCGCTTCGGCTGGGCTATCTTTCTCTCGATAGGCCTTCGAGAACTTTATCTGGTGGAGAGGTTCAGCGAGTCCACCTTGTGCGAGTGCTGGGGAGTGGATTGAGCAATGTGCTTTACATCATTGATGAACCCAGCACAGGACTACATCCCCGAGATCAGGAACATCTTGTGAAGGCTCTTAGGCGCTTTGTTGATCAGGGCAATACTGTGCTTGTGGTGGATCACGATCCCGACATTCTGAGTGCCTGCGATGAGTTGATAGAACTTGGACCCGGTGGCGGGAAGAACGGTGGTCGTATCATCGCCCGAGGATCTCCTTCCGATCTCGCTTCCAATCCTGAAAGCATCACGGGAGCTTACCTATCAGGTCGGTTGCTAAAGAGCAGTTTTGGAGAAAAGCGCTTAAAACCTTCCTCCGTAGATGACCAGTCCCGCATGCTGATTGTAAAAGATGCGAGAGTTAACAACTTAAAGGATCTCTCCGCTCGTTTTCCTATGGGATGCCTTATCGGCGTAAGCGGTGTATCCGGCGCCGGTAAAACAACCCTTGTTCGCACCGTTCTTTATTCAAGCTGGCTCAAGCACAAGAGGTTACCCGTGGAAGATGAAATTCCACCTGGAAGCTGGAAGGTGGATGGTTTGAAATGGATAGATCAGATGATGTTCGTGGATCATCGGCCTATTGCTCGTACACCTCGAGCGAACCTAATGTCCTACGCCGGCATTATGTCCATAATTCGTAATCTTCTGGCGAGCACCGATGAAGCTCGTGAAAGAGGTTATGGCCCAGGGTTTTTCTCATTTAACCAGCCAGGAGGACGCTGTGAAGTCTGTCAGGGTGAAGGATATGAGCATCACGAAATGCAGTTTCTCGCCGATGTCTATTCCGAATGTCCTGCCTGTCACGGAAAGCGATTCAAGAAGGAAGCTCTGGAAATTCGCTATAGGGGCTGGAATATAGCCGATTTTCTCGATGCAACGGCTGAAGATGTGGTATCCCATTTTGGTGATAATGCTATGCTCGTTCGATTTCTACGGCCCTTTTTCCTGCTCCATCTTCACCATCTAAAACTTGGTCAGCCTCTAGCAACTCTTTCTGCCGGGGAATCCCAGCGGCTAAAGCTTGTGCCTTTTGTTCGAGAAATGCTGGCTGAAGAAAAGGTGGGTTTCCGTCGTCCCAAAAGAAACTGCCTTATACTTGATGAGCCTTCCAAAGGTCTTCATCCTCGAGACCTCGAGAATCTAGCGAAGGTTCTTAGGATGATCGTAGATCAAGGTCATACGGTCATCATAGTGGAACATAATCTCCAGCTTCTTTCGCTTTGTGACTGGATTGTTGATCTCGGTCCTGGGTCTGGAGACGACGGCGGTAGAGTGGTTTATGAAGGTCCTGTGGCGGGCTTGATGGAATGCACCGAAAGCGCTACCGGTGCCGCTATGAGGAGCCTTGTTGAGCGGAAAGAGGGCAATCATTCAGCCGGAGTTTCGTCACAGCTTGATCGTTCCTACAAGCCTGGCCGTGAAGAATTGAAACAGGTTCGCGAGATAGTTCTCAAGGGAGTTCGTCATCATAGCCTGAATATCGGCGAACTGAGGCTACCTCTGGGAGCTATGATAGCTCTTACGGGACTTAGTGGATCGGGAAAGTCAACCCTTGCTTTTGATGTGCTTTTCAGTGAAGGGCAGAGACGATACCTGGAGTGCCTTTCCAGCTATGTCAGAAACTATTTTCCTCTTCCCGAACGTCCCACCATTGAAATGCTGGAGGGACTCCCGCCAACGGTTGCTGTTGAGCAAAGGCTGAGCCGGTTAGGGAACAAATCCACAGTAGGAACGGTTACGGAAATTTATCATTTCCTGCGAGTGCTCTTTGCCAAGGCGGGAGAACAGTATTGTCCAAGCTGTGGGCGTCCTGTGGAAGCTCTAACCGAAGATGAACTAATCGCCCGTATAGAAACGGCTCTCCGAAGTTCGGATCCTCCTTTGGTGCTCACCCCGGCGGTTTATAGACGTAAGGGAGTATATCGAGACCTTGCTAACAAGCTTGATCGTATGGGATTTCGTGAACTCAGAGTCGATGGGGTCTGGATGAAGACATCTGAACTGGCTTCTTCTCTTCTTTCTCGCTTTACCGATCATACGATCGAAGGAAAGGTTCCGCTCTCGGTTCCCTTTGGTGATGAAGCTGTTGAGTGGCTCAGGAAAGCCCTTAAGATAAGTGATGGGCTTCTTGTGCTGGTTTATGGCGACGGCAGGGAGGAAATGCTAAGCCTTAAATTTTTCTGCCATCGCTGCCAGAGAAGCTTCATGCCGCTTGAACCCAGACTCTTTTCTTTTAACAGCCCCTACGGTGCCTGCCGGCGATGTGATGGGACGGGAAGAGAAGAAGACGGCAGTGTGTGTCCGTCATGCAGGGGAATTCGTTTGAACGAGCAGGCTAGGGCGGTTAGGTGGGCGGGGAGAGCCATACACGAATGGACGGCTCTCAGCGTTGAGGAATCTTTGAGCGTATGGGAAAATCTCGAAAGAGAATTGCTCTCTGGTGAGCTTGCACGCTGGCGAGAGGTTGTGGAGGCCGTTCGGGCTGAGATCATCAGCCGGTTGAAGTTTCTTATGGATGTGGGGCTTTCTTATCTAACTCTTGACCGCTCTGGTGATACTTTATCGGGTGGCGAAGTTCAGCGTATCAGGCTTGCTGCTCATCTTGGTTCCAATCTCTGCGGTGTATTCTACATTCTGGACGAGCCGACTATCGGACTCCATCCCTCCGATAACTGGAAGCTAATCCAATGCCTTAAAAAGCTACGCGATCGGGGAAATACCGTTCTGGTTGTAGAACACGACCTTGATACTCTCAAGGCAGCAGACGTAGTGGTTGAATTAGGACCTGGTGCAGGACATAACGGTGGACGAATTGTCGCTCAGGGAAGATTCGAAGATCTTCTTTGCCGGGAAGGAACTCTTACCGGCCGATCCTTCAGCACAGAAACCTGCTTTGATGAACTTGAAGCAAGAAGAAGACCGGTGAGCTCTTCGCATAAAGACTGGCTGACTCTTAAGTCTATTTCCATAAGAAACCTTAGGAGCGTTGACGTATCCATCCCGTTGGGGACTCTTACCTGCATTACGGGAGTTTCCGGTTCGGGTAAAAGCACTTTGCTTTTCGATGTGGTAAAGGTTGGGCTGGAACGAGTTCTTTCTGCTGGGAAAGGCAATCTCCAATACGACGACTTGCCTTTTTCTTCCATTGAAGGTTATGAAGGTATCTCACGAGTTCAGGAGGTTGATCACCAACCGATCGGACGGACATCTCGCTCTACACCTGCGACGTATATCGGAATATGGGACGAAATTAGAAGGATCTTCGCATCTCTTCCGGCGGCGAAAGCTCTTGGTTTTACTCCTGCTCATTTCTCGTTTAACGTTGAAGGAGGAAGATGCGAAATGTGCAAAGGGCAGGGGGTAATTGTTGAAAAGATGGGATTTTTACCGGACGTTACAAAAACCTGCCCGGCCTGTGGAGGAACCAGGTTTAGATCCGATGTGCTTTCGGTGCGTCATCGAGGTTGTTCCATCGCTGATGTGCTTTCTATGACCTTTGATGAAGCGGGGGAACATTTTAAAGCCTATGGACTTATTGCCAAGCCTGTTGAAATAGTGAAAAAGCTGGGACTGGGGTATTTGACTCTCGGGCAGTCGAGTTCAACTCTTTCGGGCGGGGAAGCTCAACGGATAAAGCTTGTTAAGGAACTTCAAAAGCAAAGCCGTCCAACGGTCTTTATGCTGGACGAACCCACCACCGGGCTTCATCGAGCGGACATTGTGAAGCTTATAGGTGTGCTGAGAGACCTTGTTGATCGAGGTCACACGGTGATTGTTATTGAACACAACATGGATTTTGTTAGACTCAGCGACTACATTATTGATATCGGTCCGGGAGGAGGCGTGCACGGAGGAAGAATTGTGGCTTGCGGGACGCCTGAAGAAATGAGAGCTTTTGTGAACGTTTCCAGAACGGCGCAGGCTCTTTGGGGTTCAGAAAATGGGAGGACAGGAGAAGGCCTTGCCCTGTCTTCAACCGTTCTCTCCGCCTGAGATTCTGGGATGTTGGTTATAGGTGAATCGAAGGGTAAGATAGAGCAAACAATCATTACAGGGGGTTAGAGATATGCCTATTAAGGGAGTTCCTCAGCTTACTGAGATAGTCAAAAAGTGCGAAGCTATAATGGCTAAAGTGGAAAAGGGCGAAATTGGAACTAATGCAGCCCTTTCGGAAATAGCGAAATTTATGGGGCATTTTCAGAAAATTGCCGAACAGGCAGGGCTTGTTGCTTTGAGAAGGCTTGGACGGGAAATTGAGAAGTTTGTGAAAAATCCAAACCTTAGTCCGGAGGAACTTACTGCACTTGCCTTTGTATTTCCAACTATACGTGGCGGCCTGGAAGCAGAAACAATAGAAGACATTCGCGTGGCTGTGCTGGAGTCTTTCGAATTGCTTAATCTTCCTATTCCTACGGACTGGCAAACGAGCACCTTTGTCGTGGTTGAGGAAAAAGAACAGAAGCCGAGAGAGGAAGTTAAAAAGCCTGTTCCTGAGCCGGAAGAAGCTGAGGAGGAGCGAGCCGAGAAGTTAGAAGAGAAACCAACTCCTGTTAAAGGAATTGAGCGAGAGATAGAGTCGGTTGACCGAGTGGTGAAAAATATAGGCGGTGTTGTAAAAACAGACGAAAAGGGTAATGTGACTATCATTCTTCCGCCTGATCAACTTTCCAAGCTGCAGCGACTTGTTGCTCCCGCAGATCCTGAAATAGATCTTTCGGAAACGATTCCAGCCGAAACCGAGACCGAAAAAGAGGTCCTCGCTCGAATAAAAGAATTCATGGCTGCTTTTTCTCAGGGTGACTTTGAAAAGGCTCAGGAAATTTTGGAAGATCTTTCCCAGGTTAAAGAAGGAAGTGAAATTTTCAAAGAAATTGGCAAGATTGCCAGACAGCTTCATTCTGCCTTTAAGGAATTCATGCAAGCTCTGGATCCTGCTCTTAAGGAGCTTGCGCTGGATTATCTTCCCGATTCTGAAAGCCGACTCCAGCATTTGATGAAACTTACAGAAGAAGCCGCCAACACAACTCTGGACTGCACCGAACGGATGACCGAAAGGAACGCTCGGGATATGGAACTTATAGAACGTCTCAAGCACCACGTTGCCCGCCTTAAACCTATTGGAAAAGGTGCGGAGGATCGGATGGGAGAAATTGAAGCAATTATTGCGAGCCTTGAAGAATCCAGAGCATCGGACAAGAACGATATTGCCACAATTCTATCAGCCCAGAACTTCCAGGATCTTAGCGGTCAGACAGTTATGAAAGTAATGGACATTATGAGAAATTTACAGGATCGTCTTGTTGGAATTATTAAAACCTTCGGGATAAAAGCGGAAAAGAGAGAGAAGAAAAAAGAAGAACTTTACGGACCAGCTCATGAAAAGATCGAAGGAGCTTTGAGATCTCAGGATGAAGTGGACGCTCTACTTGCTCAATTCGGCTTTTAAACTGGGGCTGGTTTATGCTCAGAGTTTTCATAGACACGATTCTTCCGCTTTTTGCGGTTATTGTTTTGGGTTTTGTCCTGAAGAGAAGAGAAATTTTGGGAGATGGATGGGCAGGTCCTGCAAACAAAATTACCTATTACATAGCGGTACCTGCAATTCTTTTTAAGTCGCTGGTTGAACAGGATATTAAAGGACTTTTGTCCCCGCAGTTGTTTGTTGCGGTAATAGCACCTCTTCTGTTGACCCTATTTTTGAGTTGGCTTATTGTGCTGGTCTTTTTCAGACATCTTCCCGGAAACGTCAGGGGTACCTTTATTCATTCGAGCATACACGGGAACATCGGTTATATGGCCTATGCGGTTTCCTATTATGCTCTGGGGGAACGCTTGTTTTCAAACGTTGTGATCTTCAGCTCTATTCTGATTTTGGCTCAGAATATTATGGGGGTCGTCGTTCTTACACTTCATAGCAGATCGTGGTCGTGTCGGGAATCATTCAGGATTCTTGGATTATCGCTGTTTAAAAATCCCATTATCATTGCGGTATTTATGGGTATTGTTATATGCCTTGCAGAAGTTAAATTGCCTGTCTTTTTTATGAGACTTATAAAAATTCTAGCCGACATGGGGCTTCCTACCGCTCTAATTCTTGTCGGAGCTGGTTTGATATTTGATGATGTTCGGCATTTTTGGAAGGAAATGGTTGCTGTTGGAATCCTTAAGCTTGTTATATTGCCACTCTTGGGAGCACTGGTTTGTCAATTCATGGGCTTTCCTAATGCCTTTACACTTCCCCTTCTTGTTCTTCTTGCTTCTCCTACCGCAACAGTTACCTATGTGATGGCCACACAACTTGGGGGTTCTCCCACTCTGGCTTCCGCTGTTGTTTCTGCTCAAACCATAGCCTGTGCTCTGTCCTACAGCTTTGTAATCGGACTTTATTCATAGCAATTAGCAATTTATTACCCCACGTTTCATCGCACTAACCTATTTGCCAAACCAGGTTTTCCCCGATTATCTAAGTATTTCCTTGATAATTTTGTGCAACTAGCCTGTCAAAAATAAAAAGTATGGAGGGAAAATTATGGGAAGTGCCTATGATGCCATGTGGGAAAGGTTAAACCTTGATTTGGATGCTCATGCCGCTCTTCTGGAAGTGCTCGGAAAATTCTACGGCGATATTTACCTTAGCCAGCAATGTCGCCTTAAAGGTATGGAATACCTTGATTTCGTTATTTCCGAGATTCACGGGCTTCGCATTAAAGAACTTCAAGAAGCAAAATCTCAGGGACGAAAGGTAGTGGGCACCTTTTGTGTTTTCGTTCCTGAAGAAATTATTTGGGCAGCGAACGGTATTGCTGTGGGATTGTGTGCCGGGGCAGAAGTCGGTAGAGACAAAGCGGAGGAAATTCTCCCGAGAAACCTTTGTTCGCTTATAAAGTCCTTTGTAGGTTTTAAGCTAGCCAGACTATGCCCGTTCTTTGAATCATGCGACCTTGTTGTTGGCGAAACTACCTGCGACGGTAAGAAAAAGACCTATGAGATTTTTGGGGACTACGTGCCCATGTATGTTATGGAAATTCCTCAGATGAAACAGGAAGCCGACCGAGAATTGTTGCGAAAAGAGATACTCAGATTTAAGGAAAAGATTGAATCGTTTACCGGGAATGCCATTACTTTCGAGGCTCTAAAGAAAGCGGTGAAAATGCTAAACGATAGAAGGCGTGTTCTGCAAAGGCTTAATAAAATTCGCCGTAATCATCCTGTTCCGATATCTGGCCGGGATGCTCTTTTGATAAACCAGATAAGCTTTTATGACGATCCAGAGCGGTTTACTCAGCAGATTAGTAAACTTTGTGATGAACTAGAAGAGCGAGTTCGCCAGGGCAATGGAGCAGTGCCGGAGAGCGCTGTTCGAGTGATGATTTCTGGCTGTCCCATGGCCATACCTAACTGGAAACTTCCCTATGTGATAGAATCTTCCGGGGCTGTTGTGGTCTTTGAAGAATCCTGCATAGGGAGTCGAAACACAAGGGACCTTGTTGATGAATCGGCAGAGACCATGGACGACTTGATTGATGCTCTTGTAGATCGTTATTCCCGTATAGACTGTGCCTGTTTTACTCCTAACGAAGAAAGAATTGCGAATATCATCAGTGCTGCAAAGGAGTGGAACGTTCGTGGAGTCATCCATTATCATTTGAATTTTTGCCAGCCCTACGAGATTGAAAGCTTTAGAGTGGAGAAGGCTTTAGCTCGGGAAGGAATACCATTTATCAGCATTGGGACAGATTACAGTATGGAAGATGTGGAGCAGCTTAAGACACGAGTTCAGGCTTTTATTGAGATGATCAGTGCATGAGGAGTGGTTTTGAAATGTTTTGGGGCATTGATGTTGGATCCCGCTCTATTGAGCTTGTGGGAATTGATGAAAGCGGAAGAATTGAGACTATAAGATTTGTTCCCACTGCTTATAATCCAGTGGGACAGATGAAAGTGATATTGGATGGAGTGCCTAGGAGCGACCCTATAGTCTCCACAGGCTACGGAAGAAGTCTCTTTATGGAGCATATTTCTTGGAACGGGCCAAAACGGTCGGTTACGGAAATCCAGGCTTACGCAAAGGGAGCTCTGGCTTTTCATCCCGAGGTCAGAATGGTTCTGGACATTGGCGGTCAGGATACTAAAGCGATTGCTTTGGATGATCGAGGACAGATTGTTAAATTTGAGATGAACGACCGCTGTGCTGCTGGAACGGGGAAGTTCTTGGAGTTTATGGCGGCGGCTCTTCGGGTTCCGTTAGAAGAATTCGGAGAGTTTGCCATGAAAGCCACAAAAAAGCTGAAAGTAGCGAGTTTGTGCACGGTTTTTGCCGAATCTGAAGCCACTTCTCTTATGGCAAGGGGCGAGAAACCGGAAGATATAGCAAGAGCGCTTCACGAATCTATAGTTTCGAGAACAGTTGCGATGATAAGACGGGTAGGCTTTCGAAAGCCCATTCTTTTTGGAGGCGGAGTGGCTCGTAATAGATGCGTGGTAAGCCTTATCGGAGAAGCTCTCGGTTGCGAGCCTGTTGTTCCTGATAATCCCGAAGCTGTTGGTGCTTTTGGAGCCGCATTGATCGCCAGGGAAAATTACAGTATCTAGTTTTCCGATGCTGACTATATTAGGTGCAGATAATAGACTTTTGGCTTTCCTTCAGCCAAGATCGGAGTGTTTATTCCTTCCGCTTTTCAAACACCCCCAGATTTCTCTTGACCAGTAATTACTCGTTATGTATAAACAAACGATTGTTAGTGGATCGATACTAAAAAACCAGGGGGGAGAGGGATGGTTAGAAGTCCTTGTTTGGATTGTGAGAGAGCAAACGAGGATAAGAACAAATGCCTTAATGATTGCGAGAAACTCAAACAGTATCAAGAGTATATTCTCAAGCTTGGTGTTTACGCTACCATGTAGAATATTGATGGCTCTGGTCTGATGCGGTGCTAGGCGGCGAAGAGCCGCCTTTTTTGTGGAAAGGAGATGAGACTATGTATGCAGTGATAGAAACCGGTGGAAAACAGATTAAGGTTGAGCCTGGTCAAGTTGTTCGGGTAGAAAAGCTTCCTGTATCCCCAGGAGAAGTGATCTCTTTTGACAAAGTACTTTTGGCTAGGGATGATTCCCTTATCTTGATTGGCAATCCCTATGTTGAAGGCGCAACTGTTACTGGACTGGTGGTGGATCACATAAAGGACAAGAAGGTGATAATCTTTAAGCATAAGCGCCGCAAGAACTATCGCAAGAAGAGAGGGCACAGGCAAATCCTTACGGTGGTCAGCATAAAGTCTATAAATTGTCCAGGTGGTCTCTCTTCAGACTCGGCCGCACTGGAGCAGTAAATTTAAAAAACAAACTATGGCTTTCCCGGAATACCGCCAGCTGGGGACTCGGGAAGGTCTGAAAGGGCGGAAATAAATACCCCAGCCTCAAACTGTGCTAAACTGTGCAGTTTGAGAAGCCAGGACTAGAAAATGGCTCATAAAAAAGCAGGAGGAAGTTCAAGAAACGGTCGTGATAGCGCCGGTAAAAGAAGAGGCGTTAAGCGTTTTGGAGGACAGTTTGTTAAGGCGGGACATATTCTCGTAAGACAGGTGGGAACCAAATTCCACGCTGGAAAGAATGTGGGAGTAGGGAAGGATTACACCCTGTTTGCCTTGATAGATGGAGTGGTCAAATTTGAACGTATTGACAAAACCCGCCAAAGGGTAAGTGTGTACCCTGTTACGGCTTAGAATGGCCAAACAGTCGGTAACAACAGAAATAGCTAAGCGGCCGTCGGCGTTAGCTAATTTTGGCGGTCGCTTTTGTGTTTTTATATGGCTAGATTCATAGACGAAGCAATTATTCACGTGAAAGCCGGTGATGGTGGCAATGGTTGCGTAAGTTTCCGTCGGGAAAAGTATGTCCCCAAAGGAGGACCGGACGGCGGTGACGGTGGTAAAGGGGGCGACGTTTACCTGGTCGCTACATCTTCAAAACATACTCTCTTGGATTTTCACTATCGGCGTATTTTTCGAGCGGAGCGGGGACAGCACGGCCGTGGGAAAAATCAGCACGGGCGAAGCGGGAAAGACTTGCTTATATCTGTGCCGGTGGGAACTGTGGTAAAGGATGCTCTGACGGGAGAAGTTCTTGCAGATCTTGCTGAAGATGGCCAAAAATGGCTTGCTGCTCGAGGAGGACGGGGGGGACGGGGTAACGCACGATTTGCTACCCCCACAAATCAGGCTCCAAGATTTGCCGAAGATGGGGAAAAAGGCGAAGAGCGAGATCTTAAGCTAGAACTTAAACTGCTTGCCGATGTTGGAATAGTTGGATTCCCAAACGCCGGTAAATCAACTCTTATTTCGGTTATTTCCGATGCTAAACCTAAAATTGCCGACTATCCTTTTACTACTCTTGTCCCTCAACTGGGAGTTGTTGGTGTAGGTACAGATCGGTCTTTTGTCGTGGCAGATATACCAGGTCTTATCGAAGGGGCGCACCAGGGTGCTGGATTGGGCATTCAGTTTCTTAAACACATAGAACGCACCAGAGTTTTAATCCATCTGATAGATATAACATCTATCGAACTCGACGATCCCTTCAGACCTTATCAAATTATCAGAGAAGAGCTTAAAAATTTCAATCCCGACCTTGTTGAAAAACCCGAAGTGGTGGCTCTGAATAAAATTGATTTGATTCAAGATCAAAATCATGTGAAGAAGCTGGTTGCTTTATACCAGAAACAGCTTGGAGTGCCGACTTTTGCTATTTCAGCTCTAACTCGAAAGGGTGTTTCCGCTCTCATTCACAAAGTTTCTCAGTTGCTGTATGATCAAAAAGAGTAGTAAGCTGATAACTGCAATAGGATTCACTATCCTGCTTGTGTAGGAAGGGGGCAAGGAAGTTGGATCGTTTTGAGGATAGAAAAAAAGTTTTCGATAAGTGCCGACGTATTGTTGTCAAAGTAGGTAGTGCTGTTCTTACCGGACAGAAAGGGCTTGACCGTGTGATGATTCATCGCCTGAGCGATCAAATAGCTGAAATTCGAGAAACGGGGCGAGAAGTTCTTGTTGTTTCGTCTGGAGCCATCGCTTCAGGAATGAAAAAACTTGGGCTTTCTGAAAAACCAAAATCCATTCCTTCCAAACAGGCTACTGCGGCGGTAGGACAGAGCTTTCTAATGCAGGCATGGGAAGAAGCCTTTAATAAGTATGATATTTTGGCTGCTCAGATACTCCTTACGGGTGAGGATCTTGCACATCGCCAGAGATATTTAAACGCCAGGAACACTCTTGAGACGCTTCTTGAATGGCGAATTGTGCCGATCATTAACGAAAATGATACCGTAGCAGTGGAAGAAATTAAATTTGGTGATAATGACCAGCTTGCGGTTTTAATTGCTGGATTGGTAGGTGCAGATCTCATCATTATCTTGACCGATACAGAAGGACTTTATGACAAAGACCCTAGAACCTGTCGTTCGGCTAAGCTCATCACAGAAGTTCACAAGGTTGATCGGCGAATCCTTTCCTGCGCTTCTTCTCAAACGAGCTCAACAGGAACTGGGGGGATGTTAAGTAAGCTCCTTGCAGCCAAAAAATCTCTATCTATTGGCATCCCGCTTATTATTGCCCCTGGCAGAGAACGTGATGTTCTTATCCGATTGATTCAAGGCGAGTGTTTAGGAACTCTTTTTATGCCTGATAAAAAACTTTACCAGGGACGTAAAGTCTGGCTTGCCCATATACCTCATCCATCTGGTGACCTTGTCCTGGACGACGGTGCCGTTGATGCCATTGTTCATAAAGGAAAATCTTTGCTTCCTGCTGGTATTCTGGAGGTTAGAGGAACTTTTGGAGTGGGCGCTCCCGTCAGGTGTCTGGATTCTTCAGGGCGGGTTATTGCCATAGGGTTATCGAACTACAAGTCTTCGGAAATAGAAAAAATAAAGGGATGCCACACGGCTGAAATAGATAAAATTCTTGGTTACAGGCATTCCGATGAGGTAATTCATCGTAACAACCTTGCTTTAATTTTTGACGAAGATATGCCTGAATCAGGGGAGGAAAAGAATGAACTGGCAGGACACGCTTAAAAACATTGGGAAAATGGCAAAACTCGCTTCTTATAAGATGGCTAAAGCTACAACTGCTCAAAAAAACGAAGCTCTCAGCTTTATGGCTCAGGCTATTAGAGAAAGGCGAGATGCCATCCTTGAAGCTAACCGTATTGATGTGGAAGCTGCAAAAAAGATGGGACTTCCAGGTGCCAAGCTGGATAGGCTAACTCTATCGGATAAGGTTATGAACGAAATGATAGCTGGTATCGAAGAAGTAATCAAACTTCCTGATCCTGTTGGAGAAATTACCAAGATGTGGATTCGCCCTAACGGGCTAAAGGTGGGAAGAATGAGGATCCCTCTTGGGGTTATTGCCATTATTTATGAATCACGCCCTAATGTTACCGTGGACGCTTCCATTTTATGTATCAAGGCTGGAAATGCGGTTATACTTCGAGGTGGTTCGGAGGCTTTTCATTCCAATAAGGCTCTTTGTGATGTTATCCGTGAAAGCCTTGAAAAGGCAGGACTTCCAAGTGACGCCGTCCAGGTTGTTCCTACGACAGATAGATCTGCCGTTTTGGAACTTTTGAAAATGGAAGAAGAAGTTGATGTGGTTATCCCCAGAGGAGGAGAAGAACTAATTCGCTTTGTAACAGAGCATGCTCGTATGCCGGTTTTGAAGCATTACAAAGGCGTATGCCATGTTTATGTGGATGATGAGGCAGATCTCGAAAAAGCCGAAAAAATTTGCTTCAATGCGAAGGTTCAAAGGCCTGGCGTATGTAATGCCATGGAGACTCTGCTTGTCCATAAGGATATTGCAGACAAGTTTCTTCCCAGGATGGCTGATATCTTCAAAAAGGCTGGAGTTGAGCTCAGGGGGTGTGATCGGACTCGGAAAATTATCGATTGCCTGCCAGCAACAGAAGAGGACTGGTATGCCGAATATCTTGATTTGATCCTTGCCGTGAAAATAGTGGATTCTATGGATGAAGCTATTGACCATATTCACCGCTATGGTTCCAGTCATACAGAAGCAATCGTTACGGAAAATTACACCAAAAGCTGGCGTTTTCTCGAAGAAGTTCAGTCATCACTTGTCTTGGTTAATGCTTCCACTAGATTAAATGACGGCTACCAGCTTGGTCTGGGAGCAGAAATAGGAATTTCTACATCCAAAATTCATGCCTTTGGTCCTATGGGGCTTGAAGAACTAACCACCACAAAGTTCATCGCTATAGGAAACGGGCAACTGAGAACTTGAGATGTCACCCCGAACGAAGTGAAGGGTCTCCCCAGGAGATTCCTCGGCATTTTGTGCCTCGAAATGACGGGGGAAGCGGCGTGCCTCGGAATGATCGTCGTATTGGTATCTTTGGCGGGAGTTTTAATCCGGTTCACCTGGGCCATCTTAGAGCTGCGGAGGAAGTTTGCGAAGAGCTTGAGCTGGATCAGGTTATATTTGTGCCTACTTTCATCCCACCGCATAAGGATGTTTCGCTCTTGGTGGATTTTGAACATCGCTATCAAATGTTAAGTCTTGCTTTAAAAGAACACCCGAAATTTACCGTTTCGGATCTGGAAATGAGACTCGGTGGTGTATCCTACACGGTGAGAACTCTCGCCGCCCTAAGGGAAGAGCATGATTCGTCGGAATTTTTTTTCCTCGTGGGAAGTGATGCCTTTCTGGAGATTGACTCATGGTGGCATTATCGTGAACTTTTTCAGCTTGCTTCCATGGTGATCATGACCCGACCGGGGACGTCTCATGGGGATTTCAAACAATTTATTCATGAGCGAATTGATTCCAATTACAGGTGGGTTGATCTAAGAAGGCAGTTTGAACATCCATTGTTTTATCCGATAATACCTGTGTCGGTGACCCTCATGGATATTTCGGCTTCGAGAATCAGAAAACTCGTTGCCATGAATCGATCAATACGGTTTTTAGTTCCCGAAATCGTCAGAGAATATATAATTTATTACCGCCTTTACGGAAGTAGTGAAACATCACAAAGGGGAGAACAAAAATAGAAAAAGGTAGAGGTGAAGCCTGGTTTATGATGGTGGAAAAACGAGTAAAGGGGGCAAGAAAGCGCTCCAGATCAAAGAAAACAGAGGGAATTTCTTCTCGAGAAAAGGCTCTGCTTTGTGCCCGTATCGCCGAGGATTATAAGGCTCAGCGAATTGCCGTCCTATTTATAGCAGACCTTTGTAATTTTACGGATTACTTCGTAATATGCAGCGGTCAGTCAACAAAACAGGTGCAGGGAATTGCCGATCATGTTGAAGAAGAAATGAGTAAAGCTGGCTATCGTCCTTTAGGAATAGAGGGTAGGAAGGATGGCCGCTGGGTGCTTATGGATTACGATGATGTGATTGTGCATGTTTTTCACGATCCTGTAAGAGATATTTACGATCTGGAGAGTCTCTGGGCTGAAGCCCCAAATTTGTGGGTATCAGAGAGTAAGCTGGATGATCCGGTAGTTGAATAAGAAAGGATTACCAATGGTTCGTAAAACTTTGGTGGTTGTTTTGACAATAGTTTTGGTGGTTGTAGGGGCATTTAGCCAGGTGATGGCGCTTGATCTTAAGGAAGAAATCGAGCTCGGGAAAGAGGTTTTTCGCAAAATTCAGGAGACCTATCGTTTTCTCAATAGCCCTGAAGTGAATTACTACGTCATGGAGCTCGGTAACCGCCTTAGTAAACATGTAGCTCCAGCTCCGTATAAATACCAGTTTTTTGTTATAGATAACGATGTTCCCAACGCTTTTACAATTCCTGGTGGATATGTTTTCGTGAATACGGGTTTAATTTGCCTTATGGCAAAAGAAGGGGAACTTGCCTCTGTGTTGGCTCACGAACTTGGTCATGCTGAAGCTCGGCATATTCATCGGCAGCTTGAACAGCAGAAACCACTTATGGTTGCTTCTCTCGCTGCTATACTGGCGGGAGCTTTGATTGGCAATCCTCAGTTAGCTCAGGCGATAACCGCTGGTAGTATGGGAGGGGCTCAAACTATAGCTTTGAGTTATAGTCGTGATCATGAACGGGAAGCAGATCAGATTGGTTTAAGAATACTTCAGGCTACAGGTTATCCTCCTTCAGATGCTCCTTCGGCGATGCAAAGACTTGCTCAAAGGCAATGGCAGGGCAGGCCTGGAAATTACGATTATCTGATGTCTCACCCTGGCGTTGTAGAACGTGTAGGTTATTTATCTGAAATTGCGGCTAAGCTTAAAGGTTCAGGAGAGAATAAATCCCTCGATCCTGGATTGTTTCCTTATGCCAAAATTACTATTCTTGGGCTCAAAAACGACAATCATGGATTGGATCGCTTAATAAATGATGCTTCCCAGCTTGGTTATGATAGTTCGGTAGTGGCTTTCGCTCGTGGAGTCAAGGCTCTTGGTTACGGCGATTTTTCTAACGCTGTGGCTTATCTCGATAAAGCATGGCAATCTCAGAAAGGTAACTTCTTCATTGCACCAAAACTTGCCGATGTTTTTGTCAGACAGCGTCAGTTCGACAGAGCCAAGGCTGTCCTGTCTCAGGCTTTGAGTTTATCTCCTGAGCACCCGGTCTTACATTACCGTTATGGAACGATTCTTGAGGAGGAAGGTAGTTTTTCTCAGGCACTTGAGCATTACGAAAAGGCGTTACCTGCTTCAGACTTGTTGCCAGATATTGAATATCACATGGGCACCACCTTAGGAAAGCTTGGTAAGCTTAGAGAAGCCCATACGTATCTTGGTGATTACTATGCAAAAATTGGTGATCAAAGACTTGCCGTTTTTCACTACGAAAAAGCTATTTCTTTTGCTTCTTCGCAGGCAGATAAGGAGCAAATTCAGAGCAAGCTCAGAAAACTGAAAGGCAAAGAAGAACGAGAACAGCCCAAGGAAAATCCCAGGACTTTTCCTAATATCCCTACCAGAAGAGGAATGTAAGGTGGCAAGGGGAGTTCTGGCCAGGAGAGAAACTGGCGGGAAACCGAAGGAGAGTCTTTACTTAGTTCGGGGTGACAGGTTGTTCTGTCATTCCGAGGCACGAAGCGCCGAGGAATCTCCTGTGTCTTGGGTGTTGGTTATTTCTTGAGTTTTTGACACTATGATGATAAGCAGTAAATGCCTATCTGTAAAAGGTCTGTTTATTCCAGAAATACAGGGGGGAAACAACAATGTACAGAATTCTCATAAGCGATCAACTGTCAGAATCTGGGGTGCAACGGCTTGCACAGATTCCCGAATTCGACGTGGAAGTTAATACAAGTCTGACGCCAGAAGAACTTCGGGAGGTCATAAAGGAGTTTGACGCTCTGATTATCAGGAGTAGCACCAAGGTTACGAAGGATATAATTGATGCAGGGAATAGGCTTAAAGTTATAGCCAGAGCAGGAATAGGGCTTGATAATGTTGATATTCAGGCGGCAACCAGAAAAGGCATTGTGGTAATGAATACGCCTGAAGGCAATGTTATAACGACGGCGGAACATGCTATTGCAATGCTTCTTGCCGTCAGCCGTAATATACCCCAGGCTAACGCTTCTATGAAAGCAGGGCGATGGGAGAAGAAGAAATTTAGAGGTAAAGAAGTTTTCAACAAAGTTTTAGGCATTATCGGTATAGGTCGTATTGGTCGAGTGGTTGCCGATCGAGCGAAGGGCCTCAAGATGCAGGTTATTGCTTACGATCCTTACATTAGTTCCGATGTGGTTGAAAAACTCGGCGTTGAAGCCGTAAGCTTTGATGAACTTCTCGCAAGGTCTGACTACATAACAATCCATACTCCCCTTACTCAGGAAACAAGAAATCTGATAAACAAAGATGCCTTCAAGAAAATGAAGCGAGGCGTTTTTATTATCAACTGTGCTAGAGGTGGAATCGTTAATGAACAGGATCTGTGTGAGGCCATAAAAGAAGGAATTGTAGCAGGTGCGGCTCTTGATGTTTTTGAAAAAGAACCTCTTCCACCAGATCATCCTTTGCTTTCTTTGGATCAGGTTATTATGACGCCACATCTGGGAGCTTCAACAGATGAGGCGCAGGAAAATGTAGCTATAGCGGTAGCTGAGCAGGTGATAGATTACCTTCTTAAAGGAACTATCAGAAATGCTATAAACGCTCCCAACATAGATGGTGAAGTGCTTGCTAATTTGAGCCCATATCTCATTCTTGCAGAGAAACTCGGTTGTCTTGTTTCTCAGATTACGAAAGGAGCGCCTAAAGAATTTAGCATTGAATATGTAGGAGATGCAGCTGAAGTGGACTTCAAACCCCTTACTATTTCTGCTGTAAAAGGATTTTTGAGCACCTATCTTGGAAGTGACGTTAACTTTGTCAATGCTATGGCAATAGCTAAAGAAAGAAACATTCTTGTCAGGGAGACCACTCGAAGAGAAACTGAAGATTTTACAAATCTAATTATGCTGAGGCTTAAGACATCGGAGGAAGAAAATCTTGTAGCAGGGACTATTTTTGGCAAAAAAGACCCCCGACTTGTTCGTATTAACGATTTCAGACTGGAAGCGGCTATGGAAGGAAATCTCCTTCTTATTTACAACATAGATACTCCAGGAACTATCGGTGCTATAGGAACATGTTTAGGACGGCATGATATTAATATTTCGATGATGGATGTTGGACAAGTGCTGGAAAAAGGGCAAAATATTATTCTTCTTAGAACTGATACGCCTGTTCCGGATGAAGTTATTAAGGAGTTGTTGGAAATTCGTAACGTTAACGTGGTGCAGAGGCTTTATCTATAAAAACTTAGGGGGTCTTGTAGGATGGCGGAGAAAGACGATAAGGGATTTGTGTTTCGGGATAGGAGAAAGGTAAAACCTGAGGACTTGGAAGAAGATCGCTCAAGGGAAGAAACCATACCAAATGAGGCTCAGAGAGAAGAAGCGGCCAGGGAATATGAGAAGGCGGTGAATAGTAGGGAAGAGGCAGGAGAAAGGCCTCTTCCAAAAGTGGATTTCTCTACCTTTATTTTTTCCCTTGCATCGTCGGCTCTGGTTCACCTCGGCGAGGTTAAGGATCCGTTAACCGGGCAGGTTTCAACCAATCTCCAGCTTGCTCGCCAGATTATTGATACACTTGGAATGCTTGAGGAAAAGACGAAAGGAAACCTGGATGAAGCAGAAGAGCAGCTTCTGAAATCTCTTCTTTACGATCTGAGGATTAAGTTTGTTCAGAAGGTCTCGTAAAAACACCGTAGAAGTGATGTGGCAAACTGAAAGTGTGACTCGCATTGTATGCCCGGCTAAGATCAATCTATGGCTTCAGGTTGTAAGGAAAAGGCCTGATGGGTATCATGATCTTTGGAGCCTCATGCTTCCTATAGATGTTTGCGATGAGCTGGAGTTTTCTTGGTATGACCAGCCTGAAGTGTTGATCTCCTGCGATAACCCTAATGTCCCCTGTGATCATAAAAATATACTCTGGAAAGCCTACGATATTTACCGTGCTCGAACTGGATGGCCAGATTCTGGTGTCAAAGTTGTGCTTAAAAAGAACATCCCTATAGGTGCTGGATTGGGTGGAGGAAGCAGTAATGGAGCGGCTATGCTTAAATTCCTTAACAGCACGAATCCTTCGCCTTGTTCATTGGAGGAACTTCTGGATATAGGCAGTAACGTTGGAGCCGACGTGCCTTTTTTTATTATGTCACTCCCGGCTGTTGCGGAAGGAATTGGTGAAAAGCTTACCGTGGTTGAAAATCTTCCCGATTATCCGTTGCTTTTGATTAAGCCCCCTTTTGAAGTTTCCACAGCGTTGGTTTATAAAAGTTTAAGATTGACAGAAGAAAAGGCTTTTATTAGCATTAAAGCGCTCTTGGAGGATCCGTGGAGATTGAGAAATGTTCTCCGTAATGATCTGGAAGCTGTGACGGTAGCTCTTCATCCGGAGATTGAACGTGTGAAGGAGTGGCTAATGAAAGAGGGAGCGCTGGGTGCGGCTATGAGCGGAAGTGGACCCACGGTGTTTGGGGTTTTTGGTTCTGAAGAAGAAGCAAAAGAAGTGCTGTTTAAAGGAAGGGATAAGTGGGGCGATTCTTACTGGATGCGGGTCTGCCGAGTGCTCTCTCGAGTAAATAGGTAGAAACGTAGATAAAGGTTGGGGTGTCGCCAAGCGGAAAGGCACGGGTCTTTGGAACCCGCATTCGGAGGTTCGAATCCTCCCACCCCAGCCATTTTTTTGGGAGGATTTGGCAAAGGTGATTGAGGAAACTCCAGGTTACCGCGTATTTAGCGGTAATGCTAATATAAAGCTTGCCGATGCGGTTTGTTCTATCCTGAACATTCCAAGAGGAAGAGCTTTAGTTACGACTTTTCAGGATGGTGAAATCAGAATAGAAATCGAAGATAATGTTCGAGGCCTCGATACATACATTATTCAATCTCTGTGCTGTCCTGTGAATAACCACGTGATGGAATTACTAATAATGATCGATGCCCTTAAAAGAGCTTCGGCTAAAAGTGTTTGTGCGGTTATCCCATACTACGCCTACGGGAGACGCGACAAAAAAGATAAGCCACGAGTTCCTATTACCGGTAGAATGCTTGCAAACCTTATCGAAGAAGCCGGGGTTGACCATGTGGTAGCTTTAGACTTTCATTCGGGACAGACAATGGGTTTTTTCAAAGTTCCTGTGGATCATATTAGTGCTATGAGCGTTATGGTAGATCATGCGAAAAAAAATCTTCCACCTAACAGCATTGTGGTTGCACCTGATGCAGCAGGAGTTAGACGTGCTCGAGTATTTGCAGCCGAATTGAATCTTGAAATGGCAATTATGGATGAACGTGACGTTGATCCCAGTATTGTCGGCAATGTAAAGGGACGTCATGTCGTGCTTTATGATGATATAGTAGATACAGGGCGAACTATAGAACGTGTGGCTCAAGCTGCTCGAAAAGCTGGGGCAGCTTCCGTGATGGCTTACTGTGTGCACGGAATCTTTTCTAAAGGCTGTGGAGAGAGAATTGCCAAAGCCGGTATTGAACGGATTATTGTAACCGATAGCGTTGTGCCTTACACTAATCCGGCTGATTTTGGCATTAATGTTGAATACATTACGGTGGCTCCTCTTTTTGCTGAAGCCATTGCGGCATTGAACAGAGGTGAGACTATTTCGTCAGTGTTTTACTCGATCTGAGAGAAAAATGATCCGAAGGGAGGCAAAAACAAGATGGAATGGCAGTTGGTGGCTGAATACCGAGCAGAAACGGGTAAAAATGCTGCTCGAAAGTTAAGAAGAGAAATGAAAATTCCCGGAGTTCTGTATGGCTATCACATTCAGGGAGCTGTCCCTGTGGCTCTGGATGCACGCCAGATCCATAAGCTTCTTACAGCACTTGGAGAAGAAACTAAAGTAATCCAGTTTACTCTTAAAAAAGATTCTGGTGAGGAAGAACGTCACCAGGTTCTCATCAGAGAAGTTCAGGTTCATCCTTTCAGACGCCAGCTCTTACATGTTGATTTCTACGCTCTGGCAGCTGACCAGCTTCTGGATGTTGATGTGCCTATAGAACTTGTGGGAGAGAGCCTAGGGGTTAAGAAAGGTGGAGTAGTCGAACAGGTTATGCATACGCTTTCTATAAGATGTTTGCCTAGCGAGATTCCAGATAAGATAGAGATTGATGTAAGCAATCTTGATTTAGGTGACGTCATCCACGTAAAAGATCTTCGGGGACGATATTCTTTCAGAATTATGGACGATGATGAAGCACCAATTGTTGCTGTAAATGTTCCTGAAGATTATGAGGCAAAGGCTGCCGCCTCGGCTGAGGCTGAAGAAGAGGCTGAATCTGAATAGATTGCTGATGCTGGATGTAGAGAAGTTGGCTTGCTGTGGAACTTTCCTATACGTCGCTACAGTGGTTTGTTTTGTCTATTTGAGCATATGCTCTGAATTTTGGAAATAGACGAACAAGTGTTTATAAATCGGGGATTATAGACATAGGAAGTTTTGGTGATTCTTGTTGGGGACACGGTGTTTGTTGTGTGCCGTGTCCTTTTTAATTGTCATAATCAGGTGCAGGAAATGGTAACGCTTATAGTTGGTCTTGGAAATCCTGGAAACCGTTACGTCTTTACGCGCCACAACGTGGGTTTCATGGTTTTGGATATTATAGACACTCTGGTAGACGCCGTGCTGGAAGAAAAAAAATCGTCCTGGGGGATTGTAAAAAAACTTCGGTGGAAGGATCTTTATCTGATAAGTCTTAGACCACTTACTTACATGAATAATAGCGGTGAGGCTGTGTCAAAGATAATGTCTCTAGAAAAACTGAAACCGGAGGAAATCCTTGTAATTCACGATGATCTGGATTTGCCTCTAGGACGGTTGAAAATAGTTAAGAAGGGTAGTGCCGGGGGACACCGTGGTGTTCAGTCTATAATTGATTCGATAGGTTCTAAGGAGTTCCCAAGATTAAAAATCGGAATTGGACGGCCTCTTAAAGGCGAAGAAGTTGTCGATTATGTGTTGTCTCCACCTTACCCTGAAGAAAGAACTCGCTTTCGGGCTGTTCTGGATCACGCTGTTCGAGCGGTTGAAATGATTTGTAGGGATGGAATCGATAAGGCCATGAACGTCTTTAATGGGCTTTTGATACAAGAGTAGCACTTAAGTATTCCGCAGGAAATACCGTGCGTCTTGTAAGGGCGTATTGCAATACGCCTCTACCTCTTAAACAAATGGCATTATTAAGGCGAGAAATAGAACTTTTAAGATTTTTCGAGTATCTTCTGTCCAGACTTGCCAAGAATAGCAAAAATTGCGAATCTAACCTGTGGAAATTTTCTTTCCAGAGAAAAGCATTCCAGAGGAGAGAGGGGGACAAATGGTAGCGACGTCAAACGCTATTCGTTTTGAAGGCACGGATCGATACTACCTTAACCCAGAGCTTCGGGAGATTGTAAACATTGCTATTGCCATGGAAAAACCGCTTCTTCTTACCGGAGAAGCCGGCACCGGTAAGACGAGACTCGCCTACGAAATTGCTCGAGCTCTGAATCTCAAAATGGAGGAGGCTCGGTGTAAATCCACTTTCAAAGGTGAAGAACTTTGCTATGTTTACGATACAGTTCTGAGACTAAACGATTCTCGTTTTGGTTCGGGCAATTCAGGTAGGAATGTGGACAATATCTGGGATTACATACGCTTTGGGCCTATAGGAAGGGCTTTCATTGCGGAAGATCGTCGAGTCCTTCTCCTCGATGAAATAGACAAGACAGATTCGGATACCCAGGATAACCTTCTTGACGTCCTTGAGGAAGGTTCTTTTATCATTCGAGAAATCAATCATAAAATCGAAGCCAAGGTAAGACCTATCATAATCATCACGAGCAACGCCAAGCGAGAGCTTTCAGACCCGTTCCTTCGTCGCTGCTTCTGCCATTACATTCCCTTTCCTTCACCAGAAGAGATGGCGATCATTGTTAAGCTTCATTATCCGGATATTCCAGATACCTTTTTAGAAGCCTGCCTCACGGTTTTCTATCGCCTGAGGGAGCAGGAGTTCGAAAAACCACCTGCGACGGCTGAACTTTTAGACTGGATCGGGGCTCTCAAGGCTGCTGGCTTAAAGGGTCCTGGTGGAGGTAAAGACATTCCTTTTATTGGCACTCTTCTTAAGCGCACAGAGGATATTCTTAAGTTTAAAGGAATCAGGCGAAGAGAAAGGTTCTAACCATGATAGAATTTTTCTACAGGCTTCGTGATGCCGGTATCCCCGTAAGTCTTCATAGCATCATGGATTTCTATGAAGCTGTGAGAAAAGGGCTTGTCAGCGATATGGATTCGCTCTTTCTCGTGGCGAGACTGGTCTTCGTAAAGCGAGTTGAACACTACGATCTCTTTGAACAAACCTTTGCTGCGTACTTTTATGATAAGGACGGAGCAAAAATCCTTGAAGAATGGGAAGATCTTTTCAACTCAAAGCCGTTCAGACGCTGGCTTGACGAGGAAATTAGATCGGGGAGGCTGGATCCTAAAGATGCTGAGACTTTGCCTATGGAAGAACTCATAAAACGTTTTTGGGAAACCGTTATAGCCCAGCGGGAAGCTCATTCGGGAGGATCCCGCTGGATAGGGACTAACGGAGGATCGCCCTTTGGACATAGTGCTGCGGTGCCTCAGGATGGGGGGATTCGAGTTTATGGAGCAAGCGTTCACGGCACGGCAAGAAAAGTTATCGGAGAGCGAAGGTATATAAACTATGCCGACGATGCGCCACTTACAAAGGAAAACCTCCGTCAGGTTCTTTCAAGTATGAAAAGCCTTCGCCCGGTGGGACCTCTTGCCGAACTGGACGTGGATGAAACAATCTATAGGACTGCGAAAAACGGAGGCGAGATCGAACTTATATTTCGGCGGGAACTTCGAAATAAAGTTGAAATAGTCGTCCTGCTAGATAACGGCGGCTATTCCATGACGCCCTATATTCCTCTGGTGAAAACGATCTTTCACAGGATTCGTGATACCTTTGAACATGTCCGCTACTACTACTTCCACAACTGCATCTACGGCACAGTTTATAAGGACCCACAGCGCACAAAACCTTTACGCTGGGAGGACCTCCTGCAGCTTGGTCCTAAAGCAAGGCTTATCATAATTGGCGATGCTAACATGGCTCCTTCTGAGTTAATGGCATCCTTCGGAGCAATTGATATGTTTACTACGGTGAGAAAGCCCGGCTATCAGTGGCTTCAGGAGTTAAGAAAGGCTTTTCCTGCAAGCGTTTGGCTAAACCCGATAAAAAAAGAACTCTGGAAGTATGAGAGCTCTACGATACGTCGTATAGCTTCCATCTTCTACATGGAAGATTTGACCCTCGGCGGTCTTAAAAGAGCGGTAGAATATCTTAATCTTCAGGGATCAACCGTTGATGCTCTTTAGGAGTAAACAATAGACGAAAAATGGGAGCTTACCTGGAGCAAGAAATTAAACATCTTTTTGGTAAAGCTGTTCACGGCTATGGCCTTATAGAAGATGGAGATAGAATTGCCGTTGCCTTTTCGGGTGGGAAGGATAGCGTGTTGCTTCTCTATATGCTGAAGGAACGTTTAAGCTACATCCCAATCCGTTACGAACTCTTTGCTGTGTATGTTGATCTAGGATTTGATCCAGAAATGCCGAACGTTGTAGAAACTATGCTGAAAGCAGCTTCCGTTCCCTACGAGATTATCAGAACGGATTTTGGTGTGAAGGCTCATAGTAAAGAAAATCGGGAAAATCCGTGCTTTCTTTGTTCAAGGCTTAGGCGGATGACGATTTTTAAGACAGCCTGGAATCAGGGGTGCAATAAAATAGCTTTTGGCCATAATCAGGATGACATTATAGAAACCTTCTTCCTCAATATGTGTTATTCAGGACAGCTTGCTACAATGTTGCCGAGACAGGAATTTTTCGGCGGTAAAGTGGTGGTTATTCGACCTCTTTCGCTTATGACAGCGGCAAAAATCAAAAGATTTGTGGAAGAAAAGAGGCTTCCCTATGTGGATAACCCCTGTCCATCAGCGTTAAGTGGCAGACGGGCTATGGTGAAGGAGCTTCTTGAGCATCTTTACAGGAGTAACAGCAAGATTAGAGGAAATATTTTTCGTGCCATGAGCAATGTAAATCTGGAGTATCTTCCCCCACCACTTAATGGAGGAATGATGGATGACAGGAAGTCAGGACAAAACAATATATCTGATTGACGGGAGTTCCTATCTCTACCGAGCTTATTACGGCGTAAAGGCTGCTCTAACAAGCCCAAAGGGTGTTCCTACCAAGGCTATCTATGGTTTTGCTCAGATGCTCCATAAGGTTCTCAGGGAAAAGAATCCCTCATACCTTTGCGTGGTTTTTGATGCTCCGGGGAAAAAGCTGCGACATGACCTTTTCGCAGATTATAAAAAACGGCGAGAGATTATGCCCGAAGACTTAATCGTCCAGGTTGATTACATTAAGAAGCTTATCGATCTTATGGGCATTCCTCGCTGGGAAGAGCCCCAATATGAAGCGGACGATCTTATAGCTTCAGCCGTCAAATGGGCAAAAAAAGCAGGATACAATGTAGTGATAGTTTCCGGTGATAAGGATCTTCACCAGTTGATCAGTTCTCCGCAGGTTATTCAATGGGATCCACAACGAGATCAGTGGTATGACGAAAAGGCTGTAGAAGAAAAATTGGGAGTCCCGCCATCAAAGATTGCTGATTTTCTGGCCATCGTTGGCGACAAAAGCGATGATGTTCCAGGAGTTGCAGGCATTGGAGAAAAAGGTGCTGTGAAGCTTCTTAAGCGATATTCTAGTCTTGAAGAGATCCTCGAAGCGGCTCGTAAAGGAGAACTATCCGATGAAGCCCAGCTTCAAAAGCGTCTTCTGGAGCATGAGGAAGAGGCTCTTCTTTCGAAACAACTTGTCTTACTTAAGGAAGATTTCTCCGAATTTATAAGTTTAGAGCGATTCACAAAGCGAAATCCTGATATTGAAGCCTTGAAAGAGTTTTATGAAGAGCTCGGCTTTAAAAGCTTTCTTAGGGAACTTTCTGCTTTGGCAAAGAGTGTTGAAATTGCCCCATCTGTCATCCCTGTCACCCCGAGCGATAGCGAGGGGTCTCCTCGGGGGAGATTTCTCGGCACTTCGCGCCTCGAAATGACAGGACGAAAAAGCCTAGAAACAGCCACTCTCCCACAAACCGAACTCCAGCAACCTATCAGACAGGTTACAATTGTGAAGTCGAAAGAAGAGCTCGAACAGCTTATTGGGGAGATTCAAAAATATCAAGCTGTCTCGGTTGATCTGGAAACGTCTTCAGAAGATCCTATGCAAGCAGAAATTGTCGGCTGCGCTTTTTCGGTTAAACCCTGGGAAGCATTCTATGTGCCTGTTAATAGAGGGAGCAAACAAAATGAATGTTTAATGCTCGATGATTTTATAAATACCGTTCGTCACGTCCTGGAAAATGAAGGAATCGCCAAATACGGGCAGAATCTCAAATATGAGCTGGTAGTTTTCAGGAGACATGGAATTGAACTGCGAGGGATCGGGTTTGACACTATGGTAGCGAGCTATCTTCTGGATCCTGGTCAGCGATCTCACGGTCTAAAATGGATGGCTGAACGCTATCTCGGTGAGACCATGAAAACCTATCGTGAAGTTACTACTGCTCGCATTGGTGATGAAGAAGACGATAACTTTGAAGATTCCACCGATACTGGCAAGAGAAAGCAAAGGCAGATACCTTTTGAAGAGGTGCCTGTGGAACTGGCGGCAGAATATGCTGGAGCGGATGCTGAAGTTGTTCAACGTTTGATACCAGTGCTAAGAAAACGGCTTGAGGAAGAAGAACTGTGGGATCTTTATACCAACCTTGAGCTTCCTCTTATTGAAGTGCTTGCTCAAATGGAATTGAACGGCGTGATGGTAAACGCAGATAAGCTTCGGGATTTGGCCAAAGAGTTTGAAATAAAGCTTCAAGAACAGGAAGAGCGAATTTATAGCATGGTGGGAGAACGCTTTAATATTCAGTCCCCGAAGCAGTTAGCTGCCGTGCTTTTTGACAAGCTGAAACTTCCGATCATCAAAAAGACCAAGACAGGACCATCCACTGATATGAGCGTCCTGGAGGAGTTGGCTCTTCAGCATCCAGTAGCTCAGGAAATTCTTGCCTATCGAACATTTGCAAAACTTAAGAACACCTATGTGGATAAGCTACCCGAACTCGTTAATCCGCTTACAGGTAGAATCCATACATCTTATAATCAAACGGTTACAGCTACGGGACGTCTTAGCAGTTCTAACCCGAACCTTCAGAACATTCCGATAAGAACAGAAGAAGGACGTCGGATTCGAGAAGCTTTCATACCTCAGAAAGGCTACAAATTGATTGCCGCGGATTACTCCCAGATAGAACTCCGCATTTTAGCTCACTATAGTGGTGATGAAGGACTTATGGAAGCCTTCAGGGTAGGGGATGACATTCACAGCAGAACGGCTTCGGAGATATTCCACGTGCCGATTGAAGAAGTAACTTCAGAAATGAGGCGTCAGGCTAAGACGATCAATTTCGGCATCATCTACGGCATGGGGCCTTATAAGCTATCGAGATCTCTCGGCATAAGTCAGTCTGAAGCCAAGCAGATGATAGAGAGATATTTTGGAAGGTATGCGGGTGTGAGGCGTTTTATTGAAGAAACTACAGCGCTGGCTCGAGAAAAAGGCTTTGTCCAAACGCTTTTTGGCAGAAAGCGCTGGATTCCTGAAGTAAGCAGCCAGAACAAAACGGTGCGGCAACAGGGTGAGAGACTGGCGGTAAATACTGTTATTCAGGGCACAGCGGCTGATATCATCAAAAAGTCTATGGTTGATATACATCAGGAACTCAGGAGAAATTATCCAAAGGCTATGCTTATTCTTCAGGTTCATGACGAGCTGGTCTTTGAAGTTCCAGAAGGTATATGCCAGGATGTGGGCGAAATGGTTAAAAAGCTAATGGAACAGGTGTGTTCTTTGCGTGTGCCTCTTCAAGTAGATGTTGGGTATGGATCAAACTGGGCGGAAGCTCATTCTTAAAAACGAAACCGCCCTCAAATAGAAGGGCGGCTTATAGGCAAATATTTTAAGGGATTTGTTTTACTTTTTCTGAAGTTCTGCCTTGAGCTTTTCTACTTCTTCTTTGTATTTTTGAAGCTCTTCTTTGTACTTGTTGATATCTTCACCTCCTGCCGATGATGTTCCAGCAGGGGATTCAGTGCCTTTTTTCTTTAGGAAGGGTATGTTAACCTGGTCCTTAACTTCGTCATATCCTAGGTAAGCTGCCATTGCTCCGCCAAGTAGCAGTGCTAGTGGCAAGGCACCAGCAAGAAGGTGTAGAAAATCTTTGAAAAACATCAAAATACCGATGATACCCAAAAACGCCGAAGCCAGCCCTCCAACAAATACTTTCATTGTTTTTCCTCCTCTATGTTCGTGTCATACAATAACAAGAGCCATTCTGACCAGATCCTTTTCCCAGCCTCATTTATCATGCACAGCTTGATAATGCAAGCACAAAGAGCATCAGCTAAGAACAATTATTCCGCCAGAAGTTACAGCTTGTTGGGGTTTGGATTGAAATAGTAATGTGAATTTTCACCACTATGAACTAGATTTTACGATGCCATAGCAAGCGGCTCCTTTTCGTCGAGCAATTTAAGATAACTTTCCAGTTTATCCCGACATTCCTTAAGAGCAATGATTCTTTCAGAGAGAATTCCCAGGCTTTTGCTTACTTCTTCCTTGCTGGTGTTGTGAAGTGCTATGGCTTTTTGGAAAGAAAGTCGAATAGCTTCCAGAGTCTCATCAATTTTCTGAAGAAGTTCCTTTTGAAAGCCTTTTACCGTATCTTGAATACGATTTACAAGGTCGTAACGCACTCTTCCGCAGTGCCTGTCTAAAAGCTCAGTAACGGATTCCTTCATTTTCTTAAGGATCATCTTTTTTGTCAGAAATCCAGGTAAAGCCGATGTTAAAGCCATCTGGAGAAGTTCTAATCCTACGGGGTCATCCTTTAAGAGAAAGTAGAATTCACTTTTTCGGCTAAGAGTGGGCACGCTGGTAAATGGTTCGAGTTTCAATGAAAAGATGCTGCCTGCGAGATCTGTGATACGCTCGATTGTGCTGTTTACTTTTCTTGCAAAATCTAGATGAATGGCTTCAAGTTGGGATGAAATCGATTCAGTAAGCACCTGACGCCATTCGGAAAACGTGTTTTGGATGGCTGAAAAGACAAATTTCTCCAGATCTTCCCTTAAGTTTCCGCCTCCCAGCGCTGTTCTTCTCATGTATTCTTGCTCCAGATCCGCCAGAAGTTTGGGTAGCCTTGATTTTTTGAATTCCCCTATGGCTTCGTCCAATTCCTGGATAATCTTTTTAGTGTGTCCTTGGAGTAAGAAAACATTAGCTTCCCGTTCTTTTTCAATAAGTTTTACTTCATTTTCGAATTGCTCTATTTTGCGCCTAAGTTCTTCCAAAGGAAGTTTGAGAGATTCTTCTTCCAGCTTGGATGAAATCATTTCGTTTGAGACAATCCTCAACAAATTGTTGGTAATTGATCTAAGGAGCACCAATCCCTTTTCTTGAATAAGGAAATTCCGCAGTCTGGCTTCAAACTCTGGAAGCAAACTTTTCTTTAGTGTTGCTTCATCTTTGTTAAGCTTTCCCTCTAGTGCCCATCGTGCAGAAAGAGGAAATATTTTAACTTTACCTTTGCCGAAATCATCTTCTATGACTGTTTTAGTAAATTCCAGAGATTCCCGTCTTTCTTCCTCGTTAACTTGATCTATCTTGTTAAGCACAAAGAAGATCTTGTCGGCAGATGATTTTATATCTTGAAGGAAGGAGTGTTCGCTTTGAGACAGAGGTGGATCGGCAGATACGATGAAGATACCAGCATCTACGTATGGGAGATAGTTATAGGCAACTTCAGTATTGTGGTTATACACTGACCCGACCCCTGGAGTATCAATAATACGAACGCCGTTTTTGAGGTATTCGGATGGATAAAAAACTTCAACCTCCTTCACTCCTTTTTCATTTTTCGGATTTTCCTTTTCGGTTATGTAACTGGCAATTTCTCCAATATCAATTACCTTCTCTCCGCCAGAAAGGAATCTTACTACTGCTTTTGGAGATTCTCCGTAGCTGAGAATGGTTACCACAGATGTTAGTGGAACTACGGCTGTCGGCAGGATAGGAGCTCCGAGAAGTGCATTAATGAAGGTGGATTTTCCTCTCTTGAACTGCCCCAGAACAACAAGATTAAAACTTTGGGAACGGATCTTTTCCTGTTGTTCCTTTACTCTCTCAGCGTTATTGTTCTTTACCAGCTTTTCAAGCTTTTGAGCCATGGTTTCTAGATTCTTGAGCATCTCTTCGTATCTAACCATTGGCTTCCCTCCCTAGTGTTGTCTCTAAAAAAAAAGACTTCTACTTCGACCAATCGAAGTAGAAGTCATCAGCTTCCTTGTTATGGAAGGAAGCAGTTAAGGGCGGACTTCATCGCCCGTTTACACTTTTTGTCATGTGAATCCTAACACTAACCTGTTTGGATGTCAAGATTTAAACATCAGGAAACCATGATTAAGTGGAAATTTCCTTGCTTGCTACACTTGATTACAAAGAGAGCGAACTAGAGTCATACATCCTGTGCCTTAGTCTTAGATTACAGAATCCACTCGGTCAGTAAAACATGGGATTTTAGATCTGACTTCGCCAATCGTTTTTAGATTAACGCTAGCCATAACAACCTGTTCCTGATTATCCCCTTCCGAAAGCGCCTCTCCCCAGGGATCAATGATAGCCGATGCCCCTGGGTAAGTCATATTACCAATTTTGCCGCAGCCATTACATCCCACAACAAACAGCTGATTTTCTATAGCTCTGGCGCGCAAAAGAACACGCCAGTGGGATACTCGCAATTGAGGCCATAACGCCGGAATGCAGAGTATCTCCGCTCCCTGTAAAGCTGTTGGACGACATATTTCCGGAAACCTGATATCATAGCAAATCACCACTCCAATTCGACACATAGACGTTTGAGCAACCAGCACTGAGGATCCTCGAGCAAAGTATAGATGTTCTCCATGGGGTGAAAAGAGGTGAACTTTGTCGTAGCTTCCGACTATTCCAAATTTAGGATCAATGACATAAGCTCGATTAACTATGCCTTTTTCCGATGTTTGAGCTATAGATCCCACAACTACTGCATTCCATGCGTTAGACCATCCGGTCATCCAATCAAGCACGTAAGATGCATTGGAAGCGGCTTCCGAAAGTTTCTGATAATCGAATCCGTATGCCCACATTTCCGGGAGCACAACGACCTTGGGATCTGGCGATTTAAGGGAGTTGCCTAAAAAGTTCACTTTCCGAACATTTGCTTCCACGTCGCCTTCTACTACCGAAAACTGTAAGGCCACAGCAGTAAGTGTCTCCATGTTCCTGATCCTGTTTTTACATAGGTGTTCTTGCTACAGATAGTCCAATAACCTTCCTTGCACCGGCTTTTTTCAATATCTTCGCACATTCCATAATGGTTGTGCCAGTCGTTATAACATCATCTATAAGGAGCACCGACGCATGGTTTAAAAATGGTTTCCAGGACTCACTAACAACAAAAGCTTTTTTAAGATTTTCCTTTCTTGCCTTTTTGTGAAGGCTCACCTGAGGTGGTGTGTTTCTGATCTTTACAAGCACTGAGTGGTTCCATGGAATCCTGATTCGCTTTGCAAGGTCTTTTGCCAGCAAGACTGACTGGTTAAAACCCCGCTTCTTTAACCTGTCTATGTGCATAGGAATCGGAATGATAAGATCGATTTTTTCTTCCCTGAGCCATTTCAAAAAGGCTTCTTCCATGAGTTCTCCCAGAATAGGAACATTAGTAAGGTGTTTCCCGTACTTTAGCCCCGTTATAAGATCAGCTACGATGCCGTCGTAGAGACAGGCTGATCGTATCATATCGTAGGCTGGTGACATCGTGAGACAATCGCCACATAGGGAAAACTCTTCTGAAAATTTTTCTCTGTAAAACACATTGAATGGAACTCCACAAACTGAACAAAAAGGCGGCTCAAGCCATGGCAATTTCTCCCTACATGTAGGACACCAGAAGTTAGACGTTTCAGACCAGACAATTTCTCTGCATATAGGGCATCGCCGAGGCACCAAAAAGTCTCTAGCGAGCTTAAAAATCCGCCCAGCTTTTCTGAGTATGTAGTTCATGTTAAATTCTCGACTGATGGTATTGGGCAGATTGCTTGTATCCGTAAAACTTTTACTTAATCCTGTTGGTATTGCAAGATACAAGTTGGTGAGCTATTGCTTATTTTGAATGTTTCATTATTTTAATTTTGATTAACACTTGGAGAGTGAAAATGGCTAACGAAGATTTGACTCAATACTTGCTTCCTACTTCTTTGATTGATAGTGACCACCCTTCAGTTAAGGAGCTTGCCTATAATCTTGCGGGGCATATTACATCCCCTTCTGAAAAGGCTGTGAGGTTATACAACTGGGTGAGGGATGAAATTGTGTATGATCCTTACAGCCCTTTCCACAAACCGGAGCACTATCGAGCAAGCGAAGTTTTGAAGCGAGGTAGAGCCTTTTGTGTTCCTAAGGCATCACTTCTTTGTGCTCTTGCCAGAGCTCAATCCATTCCGTGCCGACTAGCCTTTGCCGACGTGAGAAACCATCTCGCTACGAAACGTTTTTTAGAAAGGTTAGGCTCGGATCTTTTTGTGTATCACGGCTACGTAGAGCTTTTTCTTAATGGACGATGGGTTAAGGCATCTCCCACCTTTAACAAAGAGCTTTGTGCTCGATTTGGTGTGCCTCCTCTGGAATTCGACGGGGTTCACGATGCAGTTTTTCAGGCTTACGTTCCACCTGTTGATGATGAAGGCGTGGTGTTGCCTGATCACGAACCTCGCCGTTTTATGGAATATGTAGCCTTTCACGGCACAAGAGCTGATGTGCCGATAGATGAAATTCTTGCCGCATGGGAAAAAGCTTACGGCAAGGATCGGGTCAGACGATGGATTGAAGAAACGGAAGGAAACAGCTAAACTAGGAAATAACCATGAAGTGTTCATCTAAACCAAATCGCTCAATGTTCTGGACTCCCGTTGTGGATGTTAAAATAGAAAATCCTGATTTTCCTACAGCGTTCAAAGTGGCCAATGATGTCGCAAAAAGTAAACACGAAGAAGCCATGATGATTGCATGGTACGACGGTTTGCGAGATACCTTTTCACCGAATGTCGAATGTTGTAGCGAAGAAATGCCAGGATGGCTCGTCTATGCAAAATCCCGTGGAGGAAATTTCATAGCAAGCATTAACGATGAAACATTCGTCTTTGTGTTTCTTATTCCTGAAAGTTCCTAAGCGATCATGAACTTAGCCAGGCTCTTTCTTAAGGTTTGCTCCATATAACTGCTACAGCCTTGGCTGGCTTGTCCCCAACACAGCGAAAAGCGTGGCTTATTGATGAATCAAGATAAATACTGTCTCCTACTTCAAGGATTTCAACTCGATCAACACTTCTAAATTCCACCGTTCCCTCTAAGATGTAAAGAAACTCTTCACCTTCGTGACTGGCAAAATTCATTTCTTCTACACTTATAGGAGGAAATTCCACGTAGAAGGGTTCCATGTGTTTGTCGCGTTTTTTTGTTTCTAGAGATTCGTAGATATAGGAAACAGTTCCTTCACGGTCATGGTGAGGCCTTCTCTCAATCCGTATCCGTTCATTACGTCTGGTAATAGATATTTTCTGCGTTGTAGTTTCGTCCTGGAAAAAGTAGCTAAGACTAACATTGAGAGCTCTTGCCAGCTTAAGAAGGGTTGCTATAGGAGGCACAACATGATCGTTTTCTATCTGAGAAAGAAAAGGTTTGGAAAGTCCTGTTTTATTGGCAAGATCTTGAAGTGTGTAGTGATTCTTAATTCTTAGCTCTCTTACTTTGGCACCTAGTTTAAGCGCTTTAACGGCCATTGTTAAGTCATTACCTGCACCCATAGATCCCCCTTTCCTCGATTTTCTTGTGAAAGGCCTGATGATTTTGCCAAAGACTTTTTGAGGTTAGCAAACTTTTGGAGTATGCGCAAGTGCGTGATGGGTGAGTCTATAAAACCACATGTATTCTTACTATTAAGCCTCCCGGGGGCATATCCGGCGACGGATGATCCCCCGCTCCTGGGTAATAAATGCTATATTCAGCAGGGCATCCTGCCGGGATAGGCACTTCCAACGTAAATGGTTCTTCAACAAATCCACGTCCTACACAGGCCGGACAATCTCTGAATGTTCCGGGCTTGGCCATACAGGTCTGACAATAAACAAGTCTTGTGTAGGATATCGATTCGACTCGTTCTTCTTTGATTTGTTCTGCTGTCAAATATATGTCAAACCGAAGATCTCGCCACCAGCATTTTTTTGATGTTTCCCAACAAATACCGAAGTATTCTTTCATTATTTCCTGTAGAGCTGGCTTGTATTGTTCTGCTACAGCAGATGAAGTTGATCGTATAACGTTCTTCCGCCTTCCTTTGCCGTTTGAACCTTTTGGCGAGGGATAACCCATAGAGCGGTTGTAAAGTTCCCTCGTTGAGGGATTTATAAGAGTCTCGTAAGCTTTTCTCAGTTTTTGAAAGCGTTCATTAGCTTCTGGATCTTTGCAATGGTCAGGGTGCCATTTAAGAGCTAGCCGGCGAAAGGATCGCCGAATTTCTTCTTCCGATGCCTCGATGGATAAACCCAGCAATTTGTAATAACAGTCCATAGTTTCGCTCTCCCGAAACGCTTGCTTGGGAATATGGGGCATCTATACGTGCCGTCTTTATTAGCGAGTTAGCATTTAAAAGAGCGGTTTTTTCTCTCTTTTGCCAGGAAAATAATTGTGGTATTTGGCAATAGAAGTTTATCAAAGATCAAAACGGCTTTTCAACTCTTTCATTAAAAATATTGGGGCGAGAGAAGCTACTATGCTTGCAAAGGTTTTTACTTTTACCATTGTTGGAATTGATGCCTATCCCGTTGAGGTAGAAGTAGATATTTCTCCGGGGATGCCACAGTTTAACATTGTGGGTCTTCCGGATAACGTGGTCAAAGAGAGTAAAGAACGAATCAGATCAGCCATAAGAAACAGTGGCTACGATTTCCCTATGGAACGCATAACAGTAAACCTTGCACCTGCTCAACTCAAGAAAGAAGGAGCCGGTTTTGATCTTCCCATTGCTATAGGCATCCTCACGGCGGCTGAAGTTATTCCTCCACCTCCTATGAATTCCCTTTTTGTTGCCGGCGAATTATCTCTTGACGGATATGTCAAACCCATATACGGCGCACTTTCTATGGCGGTTAGAGCTGCTCAGGATAAAGTTCAGGCCATAATGGTTCCTGAAGGAAACGCATCGGAATCTGCGCTTGTGGACGATCATCTGGCGGTGTATCCCGTAAAACATCTTAGGGATGCAGTGATGTTTCTTGTTGGCAAGCGAGATATAGCTCCTCATCGAGTAGATAAAGCCAAAGTTTTTGATCATACTCTCATGACATATCTGGACTTTTCTGATGTAAGGGGGCAACATCATGCCAAACGAGGACTCGAAATAGCAGCGGCAGGAGGGCACAATGTGCTTATGGTTGGACCTCCTGGGGCAGGAAAAACAATGCTCGCTCAACGACTTCCTGGAATCCTTCCACCACTTACTTTCGAAGAAGCTCTTGAGACAACTCGTATCTACAGCGTTGCGGGACTCCTTGGTGACTCTCCCATGGTGGTTACGAGGCCATACCGTTCGCCGCACCATAGCATTTCCTATGCCGGGCTAATCGGTGGGGGATCGGTGCCTAAACCAGGTGAAGTGAGCCTTGCTCATAATGGAGTTCTATTCCTGGACGAGTTTCCCGAATTTAGCCGTAATGTTCTTGAACTTCTACGCCAACCTATGGAGGATGGTAAGGTTACCATAGCTAGAGCCACAACCACCATTACATATCCGGCTCGGTTCATGCTGGTTGCTGCTATGAACCCCTGTCCCTGCGGGTATTTCGGTTACTCACATAAAGCCTGCACTTGTTCCGCTAACCAGGTTGCAAAATACAGAAGTAGGATTTCCGGGCCTATCATAGACAGGATTGATATTCATATAGATGTGCCCGCTGTTGAGTATGATGATCTTGTGGATGGGCGAGGAGCCGAAGAATCTTCAGAATCCATCAGAGAAAGAGTTATAAGGGCAAGAGAAATTCAGCTTCGGCGACTAAAAGGCACAGGAATCTTTTGTAATGCAGCCCTTACAGCTTCCCACATTGACGCTTTCTGTAATCTCTCACCGTCTTCAAAAAAACTTATGAAAGAAGCACTAAAACAACTTGGGCTAAGTGCTAGAGCCTACCACCGCATTCTGAAAGTTGCCAGAACTATTGCCGATCTGGAAGGTAAAGACGAGATACAGGATCATCACCTTTTTGAAGCTATTCAGTATCGGTCAATGGATAGGAAAATTCCTTCGGTCTAGTTCAGCCTCAATGATCTCTCTTGTTCTTTCTGCGCCAAGTAAGTTGATGGGTGGGTTTTCTCTTTGATGCTTTGGTGCCCGCTCTTCTGCCAGAGCTTTTTTTATTTCCTGACTTAGAACATCCGGTTTTGGTTCTTCTATGACGGCAAAGTTTCCAAATCTGGAAAGCCGTTCGGCTCTAAGCCCTTGCTCACGGTTTTGCTTAAAGGGGTAAAGAATACCATAAGTACCAGTGCTCAAGAGATCCATCAGCGTGTTGTATCCGGCCATACTTACGGAAACGTCAGCCTGTAGTAAAACTTCAAGGAAATCCACGGCGAAAGGTTTGAGCTGAATGCGAGCATCACGGCTTGCAATGGCTTCTAGCCTTTGTCTTTTCTGCGGGTCTAAAAACGGGCCTAAATAGACTTCCATAATTACGGGAGGAGTTTTAATATCTTCCAGAGCAATCATTGCTGCTTCTATAAGCTCGCTTCCTACTTTGCCACCTCCAGTGCTGACAACTATTTTCTTCGTTTTAGGATCTTTTCTGGGAAGTGCTAATTTGTTAGCCGGATGTCTTGCCACAAAGCCTGTATAAAAAATGGGCACGGAAATTTCACCAACTCTTTCAAAGCTTTCCTCGAGCTTCATAATGCGCTCATCGGCGTGTATCAGAAGCAGATCGAATAGGTCGTTTAGGTGCTTTAGAACCCATGTTTCGTAGCTTTCACGGTTTTCCTTTTCTACAAGAATGTCTCTAAGACTGCATACGACAAGGGGTTTTTGAACCTTTTGTTTAACCGCGTGAAGGAGTGGCATTAGTTCAAAAGAAAACTTTTTTCGCCCAAAGGGAAAAAGTTCTATGATGACCGAGTCGGGGGAAAATTCTTCGTAAGCTCTGAGCAGTTTTTCCTTCCGCTCCTGTTGAACTTTTAGAAGTTCTTCTCCTTCAAGGTTAAATCTTTCAAAGTTTTCATCCATCATGAGAGGCGGCAGGAATAGTCTGTGAATATGAGGTGGTGAAGGAATGTCGTGAAAGGGCTGCCCGCCTTCTACAAATAGCACTTCATGTGGAGCAAAGGCTTTGGCAATTTCAAAGCTTCTGAAAAAATGCCCGATTCCCAGAACGTGCTGGCAGTAAAATAAAATTCTCACTGTTTTTCCTTCCTGTAGAGAGCTATCAACCCCTGATTACCAACGTCGGGGTTTACAAGTGTTAGACCTTCGTAACGTGGAATAATAGCATTGAAGCCGTAAACCATATAGAAAGAACCCCATCGGGCTTCTCTTGCTATGAATTCTGCAAAGGCGTCGTGAAGAGTTATGTAAGTATAGAAAATGTCAATGTCTTTTAGCGTGATCGATGTGTTTTTGAAAACTATGTTGTAAGTTTCGGGATTTAGAGAATCACCGTTTATAATGAAGATGTTTGATCTGAGAGGCAAACAATTTTGCTCTTTGAGAAAGTGTTCAAGTTCCGCTTTGCGCAATGGGTATTCGTCGTAGATAAAATCTTCAAGTTCAATGCCGATAGACCAGTGGGTGAGGTAGCTCATGAAAAGGTTTACTCGCCCATCTCCGCATCCAAGGTCAAGGAAGACGGTTTTTTGCGGATTAAGAATGCCTTCTTTAAGGAGATCCCGACAGGCTTCAAGTAGGACGTAAAGGTCGGTTGTTTTCCTGTATCCGCTATGGCCGGTATAACCAATCTTTATGGCATCGAAGAATTCGGCAACAGCCTTAAGAGTTCTTTCCGTATCTTTGTCGATCATAGTTTTGGATCGTTCCGGATGATTCTTGATATGGCTTCGCAAAGTTTAAAGGTAAGGTCTATTTCATCGCCTATGGTTGTCTGGAGCAAGACTATTTGTTCTATGCCCAGTATGTTGTAAAGTCTTTTACAGAGGAAATTTACACAAAGAGTGTGCCTGAAGAGAAGTGTGCATCCTTTTGGGCCAAGGAAATAACAGCTTTTTTCATTAAACCTTGAAGAAGGAAGAGTAACGCCGGCGAGAAGATTTGCTATCAAAAGAGGCTCCGTGTAGCGATATTCTATACCGGCGCCACAACAACTTCCTCCTTCCTCTTCATCACATCTACGGCAAATCTCGCTGACTCCCAGATTTTTGTAAGCGAGCTTGGACTTTTCCACAGCTTTGCGGGTTTTTTCCACAAGTTCCATTACTGGTTTTTTTAGGTGAGGCTCGCAAATGAGGTATGTCTTGCGAGCCTGTTCAATAAGGTCTTCGATTTTGAGTGAACTCATTTTACGTAGCTTTCCAGGGATGGTGTTTCTATCGTGTAAGGGTTAGAATCTGTTGAAATAGGGCAGGGGGTCTGGAGTATTTTTACGGCATATCCCGGAAGGTGGAAAAGAGATACATGGCGTTCTGGGGAATACCAGAGGAGATCTCCAATTTCGCGATGCTTAAAGCGTCGTTTCAGTTCCTCATTTGTTAAAGCAGGGAAGGGGGTGGAAGAACAGATAGAAAAGGCGAAGTCGAAAAGATAGCCCGGAATGAAAGTGATAAACTGACGTTGATGTGGAAAAACGGATTTTACGGTTTTAGTTATGACATTAAAAGCTTCGGGATAAAAGAAAGGGGAATCGTTGTGTAGAGAGAGGATACCGCCAGGGTTTAGGCGATCTCGGCAGAGTTCGTAGAATTCCCTGGTATAGACATATTTTGACGGCTCCATGGGATCGGTAAGATCAAGAATGATAATGTCATAGTGTTCTGATTCATGTTCGAGAAAGGCTCTGCCATCGCCTATGATGAGTTTTACTCGCTCATCGTCGAAGGCTTTACCACATACAGATGTTAAATAACGGCGAGAAACATCCACTACCTCACCGTCCAATTCCACCATGGTCACTCTGGTTATGCTTGGATACTTAAGAACTTCTTCCAGTGCACCACCGTCTCCTCCTCCTATTATGAGCACCGATTGAGGATGTTCATGGGTCATCATAGCGGGATGAACGAGGCTTTCGTGGTAAAGGAATTCTTCCCGTTCTGATGTTTGAAAACGTCTGTCGAGGAATAACACTCTGCCGTAATCGCTGGTTTCCACGACTTCTATGAGTTGATACGGTGATTGTCTGGCGTGCAGAATGGCATTGACTTTTAATCCACGTCGCATTGTCATGGTGAGAGGTTCGTAAAAATAAAGATCTTTCTCCATTTTTTTTCATTGCACCTCCATCACGATTTTTTTAGCAGGAGAGCAATTTTTGAATCATCAATTGGGGAATTGGTCAATAAAAAAGGTAGGATGTTCAAAAATACGATAGGGACGATTCTATCCAGCCTATCAGGCTGTTTCATAATTACATTAATGGAATTGCCATAATTGTAGGGGCGTACGGCCGTACGCCCCTACATAAACGCGCATCTAATTGCGACACAGTCTTTACGGCGGGAAATGTCGCCCCTACATGTGATTAATACATTTCAGGCATGCCACCCATTCCTGGCTGTTTGTCTTCTTTCTTAGGAATCTCTGCTACCATACATTCGGTTGTAAGCATAAGGCCGGCGACACTTGCGGCATTCTGGAGAGCTGAGCGAGCGACCTTAGTAGGATCAATGATACCGGCTTGAATCATATCGCAGAATTCACCCGTTTCGGCATTATATCCGAAGGCTCCATTGCCAGCTTTGATCTTCTGAACGATAACCGATCCTTCTTCTCCTGCGTTGTTGGCGATTTGGCGAGCTGGTTCTTCCAGGGCTCGTTTGATAATGTTGAGTCCCATTTGCTCATCGCCCTCGAGGGTGACCTTTTCAAGGGCGGGTATGCAGCGAATGTATGCCACGCCACCACCTGGCACAATGCCTTCCTCAACGGCAGCTCGGGTGGCATTCAAGGCGTCTTCAACTCGGGCTTTCTTTTCCTTCATTTCAGTTTCTGTTGCCGCTCCAACACTGATAACCGCTACACCGCCTACGAGTTTAGCGAGTCTTTCCTGGAGCTTTTCGCGATCATAGTCGCTTGTGGTTTCTTCGATCTGAGCTCGAATCTGTTTTACTCGAGCTTCTATAGCCTTACGGTCGCCAGCTCCATCTATTATCGTAGTGTTATCCTTATCAACTCTGACGGTTTTGGCACGACCGAGGTCGCTCAACTTAGCGTTTTCCAGCTTAATACCCTTTTCTTCGCTGATAACCTGTCCACCTGTCAAAATTGCAATGTCTTCCAGCATGGCTTTACGGCGGTCACCAAAACCGGGAGCTTTCACAGCGCATACTTGCAATGTGCCTCGAAGCTTGTTGACAACAAGCGTTGCAAGAGCTTCACCTTCCACGTCTTCGGCTATGATCAGGAGAGCCCGTCCCATCTTGGCAACTTGCTCCAGAATAGGCAGGAGATCTTTCATACTGCTGATTTTCTTGTCGTGAATGAGAATGAGAGGATCGTTCAGTACGACCTCCATTTTTTCCGGGTCTGTGACGAAGTAAGGCGAAATATAGCCGCGGTCAAACTGCATTCCCTCGACTATCTCAAGGGTTGTTTCCATTCCTTTAGCTTCTTCAACGGTTATAACCCCTTCTTTACCGACTTTGCTCATGGCCTCGGCTATAATATTGCCGATGGTGGGATCGTTATTGGCGGATATAGTTCCTACCTGAGCGATTTCTTTTTCGTCTTTAACGGGGCTACTTAGCTTTTTGAGCTCTTCAACTACAATTTTTACGGCCTTATCTATGCCTCGCTTCAGGGACATAGGATTAGCACCAGCTGCTACGAGTTTGGATCCTTCGTAGTAGATGCACTGAGCCAGTATAGTAGCTGTGGTAGTTCCGTCTCCAGCCACATCGCTTGTTTTGCTTGCCACCTCTCTTACCATCTGAGCGCCCATATTTTCGAACTTGTTTTCCAGTTCTATCTCTTTGGCAACGGTAACACCGTCTTTGGTGACAAGCGGGCTTCCGAAGGTTTTTTCGATTATTACATTACGTCCCTTAGGTCCTAAAGTTACTTTGACAGCTTCGGCAAGAGCGTTGACTCCTTTCAGAAGAGCGTCTCGAGCCTTCACATCATATATGATTTGTTTTGCAGGCATGTAATGGATCCTCCTTTCATGATGGAATGATTATTTTTCGATAATAGCGAGCACGTCATCTTCTCGCATGATGAGTAATTCCTCTGTTCCGACCTTAACCTCTGTTCCGGCGTACTTACTGAAAAGGACTCGATCACCAACTTTGACATCAAGGGGTTTCCTCGATCCGTCTTCCAGAAGTTTTCCGGTGCCGATTGCTATAACTTCTCCCTGGATGGGCTTTTCTTTGGCAGTGTCGGGAATGATAATTCCACCAGCGGTTTTCTGTTCCTCTTCAATTCTCTTAACCACAATACGATCATTAAGCGGTCTCAGCTTCATACTCTCCTCACCCTCCTTTTGACAAGATAAAGTTGATTTTTGGTTAGCACTCGATTTAATCGAGTGCTAATATAATCACTACTCCCGATGCGTGCAAGGGGATTTGCCGAAATAATTTTAGGTCAAGCTGGTGTTGCTTAATGTTCAGGCAGTTTGTAGAGCGGAAATCTAACGAAAAACGTTGAACCTTCACCAGGTTTAGACGTTACGTATATTAACCCATTGTATTTTCTCACAATTTGGTTGACAATGCTAAGCCCCAAACCAGTTCCCTTAGCTTTTGTAGTAAAAAACGGTTGAAAGATTTTTTCTTGAATTTCTGGTGGAATGCCTGCTCCGTAATCCCGTATAGCAATTTCTATGTATTGTGGCAGTGATTCGCTACCAGGAGAAATCTTTACATCTATATTACCGCCATTTGGCATAGCATCGGCTGCATTTAGCAGGAGATTCCATATAACAACTTCGAAATCCGACGGGTTAACATCAATTTGGACATGATTCGGCAATTCGTTTTTGATATTTATACGATAAGAATTTGACTGGCTACTGTGTGTATAGAATTTATGGCATATTTTTTCAATCTCACTAGAAACTCTTATAGGATCTTTGGACGAAACAGGAAGACTGGCAAGGCTGAGTTTTAGAAAGTCCTGTACAATGGCATCTATTTTCTTAGTCTCTCGAATTATGATATCTCCAGCCTTTTTCAGTACGGGCGGTAAAAGTGGCTCTTCTTCCTTTATCAATTGAGCGGCGCCGTGAATTGCGCCAAGAGGGTTTTTTATATTGTGAGCTATATTAGCGGCAATCCTCCCAATAAGGCTCATTCTTTCGGTTTCTTCCACGTTTTTTTGGAGACGTTTTACTTCTGTCAAATCTTGAAAAAGAAAAATAAGGATCCATGCCTTTTGGGAAAGTTTAAGTGAGTGGATAGTGTAACCTAGAATTTTGGTTTCTCCCGTGGGATCGGTGTAATTCATTTCTTTTCTCGCGAAAGATGTCACATCTTCCAGTTTGAATGGGAACTTGATATAGTCATCTATGGAACTTTTTAACAATTTGTTTACAGGCACGCTGAGAATTTGCTCAGCCATCCGATTTGCGTAGATAATATTTCGATCCTGGTTTATAACCATTACCCCTGATGGGATATTGTCGAGTATGTTTTCATGCAGGGATCGTAAGAATCTGAGTTGAGAAAGGCTGTTTTTAAAATGTTCTTCAGCAATATGCCATTTTTCTACAAAAAGGCCAGATAGGAGAGCGGTTATACCAAAGCTTACAATGTTAACCACTAGGTTGGGAATAAAGAGGTTGTTTAGTAAAGTATGTTCTACCCGTGTATGGTGGTAGTGATAAACCTGGAAAACCCCATAAAATTGGCAGATCAGAATAAAACCGTATGATATAAAACATAACGCACCGGTAAGTATTCCTCCTCTTATCCCAAATAGCATAGATCCCATGATAATAAGCGGTATATAAAAGGCAACAAAGGGACTGATGACTCCGCCTGAAAGGTAAACAAACAGAGAAACCGAGAATATATCTAATGCAAGCTGTAGGTAGCCATATAATACAGGCTTTTTGGCAGTTTCTGGCTGTTTTCTGAAATAGATGAATGTGATACCACCAACAATGGTAAAAAAGAGGAGGGCGACGCCGTAAATATAAAGAGGAAGTAAAAGAGGCGAGGAAAGATCATATTTTCCTCGCATTGAAAATATGAATACCACAAGAAGGAACACGATTCCCAAAAAGAATCGTATAGTAATTAGAATGGCAAGACGGCGTACGAAGTCGCCAGCAGCAATATTCATGGAAGTGTTTTAATTGTTACCCTCCTTGGGCTCCGATAACCTGTCCAATCTGGAAGATTGGTAGGTACATAGCTACCAAAAGTCCACCTATTATCACACCAAGCACTATGATAAACAAGGGTTCTAAAAGTGACGTAAGAGCTTCTACGGTTCTATCAACCTCATCTTCGAAGAAGTCTGCTACCTTTCCAAGCATCTGATCTAGAGCTCCTGTTGTTTCGCCTACGGCTATCATTCTTGGAACTATCAATGGAAATACTCGAGTTTCTTCAACAGGATCCGCCAGCCCGCGACCTCTTGAAACTTCTTCTCGAGCATACAATAGGGCTCTCTCGATAACTCTATTTCCTGCAACTCGTGCTACGATCTGGATACTATCCAGTATAGGAACACCATTTCCTAGAAGAGTTGAGAGAGTTCGACACATACGAGCAATGGATGCTTTTCTTATGAGATCCCCTATAACAGGGACTCTCAGAAGGAATCTATCCGTTGCAAGCCGTCCTCGCTCGGTTTTTCTTATTCTAACAATAATAAAAGCCAAAAGTATGAATCCTATAATGATCCAGTGGATGTAACTTCTTAGAGCCGTGCTGATGTTGATAACAATCAGCGTTGGAAGAGGTAATTTAAGACCGGCATCTTTAAACATATTTGCAAATACAGGTATAACATACACAAGCATGACCATAACCACGATAATAGCGAAAGAAATTACGGCAATTGGATAAACCATTGCTCCCTTGATTTTACGTTTAAGAGCCATTATTTTTTCTAAATAGTCGGCTAGTCGATTCATTATAACGTCTAAGGCACCGCTTGTTTCACCAGCACGGGTAAGACTTACTGTCAGTTCATCGAAAATTTTAGGATGCTTTGAAAGAGCTTCAGACAGTGTTTGTCCCGCCTTTACATCTTCCCGTACTTCTCGAAGCGTCTTCTTGAATGTTATATTGCTAGTCTGATCTCTCAAAATATCTAGAGCTTGGACAATTGGAACGCCGGCATTTATCATAGTTGCAAGTTGCCGTGTAAATATTACAATCTCGGGCAACTTTACTCTTGGACTAAGAAAAGGAAGGTATTCTGAAATATGTTTAGGACGGGGTTTTACTTTTAGAACTTTTATGCCCTGGCGAGTAAGAATTTGCTCTATTGCCGCTTCATTAACCCCTTCAAGAATACCACTTACTTTGTCACCTCGCTTGTTAATACCAGTCCATACGTATTCGGGCAAAGATCATTCCTCCTTCTTTAATCTTTTGATGTTACTCGCATGACCTCTTCGACAGATGTTATCCCTTCTCTAACCTTATTAAGCCCGCTCAACCTTAGAGTTTTCATTCCGAGCCTTACGGCTTCTTTTTTTATTTCTGCTGCCGGGGCATTAGCTAATATTAGTTCTTGTAACTCATCGTGAATAGGCATAACTTCATACAGAGCAATTCTTCCTCTATAGCCTGTGTTGTTGCAAGCAGAGCAACCTCTGGCTTTGAAACATGTAAATCCTTCTTCTATCCAATGTTCTGGCACACCTATGTCCAAAAGTAGATCTGGGGTTATAGTATCATCAATTACTTTACACTGATCGCAGAGCTTTCTTACCAGGCGTTGAGCCAGAGCCAAATTTAATGCTGATGCAACCAGAAAGGGTTCTACACCCATGTTTATAAGGCGTGTGATTGTACTAGGTGCGTCGTTTGTGTGCAGTGTGCTTAACACAAGATGTCCCGTAAGGGCCGCTTTTATTGCTATTTCTGCCGTTTCGTAATCTCGAATTTCGCCGACCATTATAATGTCAGGGTCCTGTCGCAAAAACGCCCGCAAGGCCGCAGCAAAAGTTAATCCTATGGCTTCATGCACCTGTACTTGATTTATACCCGGGAGATTGTACTCAACCGGGTCTTCAACGGTTGATATGTTTCGTTCCGTTTTGTTTAATTCCGTAAGGGCACTGTAAAGAGTGGTTGTTTTTCCGCTTCCTGTAGGTCCCGTGACCAACACCATGCCGTAGGGTTGATAGATCGCTTTTCTAAATGCGTCGAGTTGGTCTGGTTCAAATCCTAGCTGAGTCATATCCAATTGGAGATTGGATTTGTCAAGAATTCTGAGCACTATCTTCTCGCCGAATATTGTAGGGAGGCAAGAAACTCGAAAATCAATTTCTTTTCCCAGAATCTTGGCTTTAATGCGACCATCTTGAGGAAGCCTGCGCTCTGCTATGTCTAGGTTGCTCATGATCTTTACTCGAGAAGCTATGGCATTTTTATATTTCACAGGGGGTCTCATGATTTCATAAAGAATACCGTCAATTCGATATCGGATCCGAAGAATTTTTTCGTATGGTTCAATGTGAATATCGCTGGCTTTCTTGCGGATGGCGTCTGTTAAGAGAGAATTGACAAGTTTAACCACAGGAGCATTAGCGGCGTCTCCTTGCAATTCCGATAGATCTAAATCTTCTTGTGTCTCAGATGTGACTTCGATGTCTTCGCTAAGTAATTTAAGTGCTTCGTCCAGCGAATCATTCGATTGCGCTTTTCTGTGTTCTAGTATCTGTTTGATGGCATTTTCTGGAGCAACGTGAATTTTGATTGCTTTCTGGGTGAGGAAACGCAAATCATCGGTCATTAGGCGATTCGTTGGATCTGAAGTTGCCACATGAAGCACATTGCCGGCTAGTCCGAAAGGAATGGCCTGGTACTTTTCAGCCGTTTCCTGCATGATTAAATTTTGAATTTCATCAGGTATATTGATTTTCAAAGGGTTTACTAAGGGTAACTTTAGTTGCCTCGCTAGAGCATTGGCTAGATCTATGTCAGTTATGAACCCCTTTTTGATAAGGATTGTACCAAGACGCTCACGAGAGCGCATCTGATCATTGAGAGCTTCCTGTAACTGCTCCTTAGAAATAACTCCTTCCTCAAGCAAAAGCTGCCCTAGTCTTTTTGCCGTGCCTATATGGGTCATTATCCTCTCTCCCAGCTTATCCATTCCTTTCTCAAAATGTTATTGTGTTTTCATTTTTATTGCAAGGAAAAAATACTTGACATCATTGTTGTCATTCTTATTATTCGGCTGATTCCAAAGGGAAGAATAGTTAGAAAGTTGGTAGGAGGTTTTAAAAAGATGATTTGCCAAACAGTTCGAGCTGGAGCAGAATGTGCTTTCATGACACCGAATGGATGTGGATACAACGGAGGAACCTGTTATCCTGTAGTGGAGCAGTGCGAAGGATGCCAGCGGGTTGTGGAAGTGTCTGGAGGACGGTTCTGCATAGTGTATCCTAACCCGTCAATTAAGTGGAAAACTGGCCCTTGTAACATGGCCACTCATGTAAAAATTGAAACTTCTAAGCAACAGCAGGAAAAGATCAATCCGCTTAAGGCATCCAAGCGATCTGCAAAAGGCAAGAAATAAGAATTGCCTAGTGGGTAAATTTGTGTGTAGGGCACCCAAAGGTAGAAAAGGGTGCCTTTTTGCTTTCGATTTTCTACGCTTGTCTCACTTTCGATTTATCACCTGTTAAAGCAAACAAAGTTGAAGTTGCGATTTGCCATTACTAAGCGCTAAAGATGTTGTAAAGAATTTTGTCTTAGGTTATAAGGGTAACCTCAATAATTATGGCTTATCTTAACAGTGAGAGGGGATAAGGTGGAACAATATCAGATTATTACAGGCAATCAGGCTGCAGCTCTTGGGGCGAAACTTTGCCGGGTTCAGGTAATTGCGGCTTATCCCATCACCCCCCAGTCTAAGATACCGGAAATACTTGCAGAGTATGTTGAGCAGGGAGAATTAAAGGCAGAGTTTGTAAGGGTTGAAAGCGAACACTCGGCTTTAACGGTTTGCATTTCAGCTTCGATTGTTGGAGCGCGTGCCTTTACTGCTACTGCGGCTAATGGACTTGCTTACATGCATGAACAGCTTCACTGGGCAGCGGGTGCTCGAGTACCCATTGTAATGCCAGTGGCTAACCGAGGACTTGGGGCTCCCTGGACTATCCTTAACGATATGCAGGACTCCCTTAGCCAGCGGGACACGGGATGGATACAACTCTACTGCATGAATAACCAGGAAGTGCTGGATAACGTAATTATGGGTTATCGAATCGCTGAGGAAGTGCTCCTTCCTGTTATGGTATGCTTTGACGGCTTTAGACTTTCCCATACGGTAATGCCCGTAAATGTTCCGTCTCAAGAACTGGTGGATCAGTATCTACCACCCAGAAAGCCTGTTTTTACGCTTGATCCGGAAAATCCTGTTAACATTAATCCCGTCGTCATGGGTGAACTGATACCCGGTGTTGATGGTAAACTTTGGCCTGACTACATGGGTATAAGACGTAGAATGCAAAAGGCCCATGAGGAAGCTCTCGAAGTCATTATCCAGGCCGGGAAATCCTTTGGGCAGATTTTTGGAAGAACCTATGATTCTCCTGTTACGCAGTACAAAGTTGATGATGCCTCTACGGTCTTTCTCACTATGGGATCCCTTGCCAGCGAAGCTATGGAAGCTGTGGATTTCCTTAGAAAGGAAGGTGTTAAAATTGGGGTTGTAGGGCTTCGGGTCTTCAGGCCTTTTCCTGCAAAAGAACTTGCTGAAATACTTGGATCGTTGGAAAAGATTATTGTTGTAGAGAAAGCCATAAGCTATGGGTATGAAACCCCGCTTGCTACTGAAACTAAAGCAGCAATATTCAGTTTTAGCAGCACACCTTATCCGTTAGTATGGTCCTGGGTTGTTGGACTCGGGGGGAAGGACGTTAAACCTAGAGATCTCGTTGGGATTTATCATGCCGTATCACGCAATGTTCCTCGGGAGCATCCGCTGTGGTGGCATGAGGAGGAATACACCTATGAGCATGCCGTTTGTTGAGATTCCCGATCGGGAGTATATACTTCCTGGTACAAGGACATGTGCAGGATGTGGGCTTACATTAGCTTACCGCTATATCTTGAAGGCTCTTGGCCCCAAGACTATAGTAACTCTCCCAGCTTGCTGCCTTACAATACTTCACGGAATCTACCCTAAAACTCCTGTGGCGGTGAATGCTGTGAATACAGCTTTTGCAAGTACCGCAGCTTCGGCTTCGGGACTTGTTGCCGGACTTAAAGCAATAGGGCAGGATGATTACGTGGTTGTTGGTATGGCTGGCGACGGCGGCACCTTCGACATGGGGATTCAGGCCTTGAGTGGAGCTGCAGAGCGGCAGACCGATTTTATTTACATCTGTTACGACAACGAAGCTTACATGAACACCGGTGTTCAAAGATCCAGTGCAACGCCTGAGGGAGCTCTTACTACAACAACGCCTGTAAAACCTAAGCAACAGCCAAAAAAAGATTTCCTGGCCATTATGGAGGCTCATAAATTAGCCTATCTTGCTACCTGTTGTTCGGCCTATCCTCGAGATATTTATGAAAAACTTTCCAAAGCTAAGCATATTAAAGGCACACGTTTTATTCACCTTTATGTTCCTTGCCCGCCTGGTTGGGAATTTCCGACTAACAAAACCGTAGAAATGGGTCGTATGGCTGTGGAAACGGCCGTTGTTGTTTTGCTTGAAATAGAAGATGGCAAATTGCGTCTCACTGGGCGAAGCCTTACAATGGCTCGTTCTGGACGCAAGAGGCCCGTGGATGAATATCTAAGACTTCAAGGACGGTTTAAAAAAATGACCCCCGAACAGATCGAATCCTTCCAGAAGGCTGTGGATGAAAAATGGGAGCAGTATCTTAGACGAGCAGAGCTTTAGTTAAGGGAGGAGTTTTAGAGTGGGAGAGGATCTCAATATCGAAAAAGTAAAAAAATTTATTGTCGAAGTGCTTCATGAAGCAGGACGTATTGCTCTTGAAGGTTACGGTAAGGGAAGATTGGATAAGAAATTCGATGCCGAAATGGTAATCTCTTTCGAAATGAAACTCGAATCTTTTGTTAAGTCGAAGATTGAGGAAACCTTTCCAGGACATTTGCTTTTTGGTGATAGCGTAGCAGACAGCAATTACCGCCACGATGCAGGGAAGCACTTATGGGTTTTTGATGCTCTTGATGGAGTTGCCAACTACCAGGCGGGTATCCCAATGTGGGGCATGTCTTTCGCATTGTTGGAAAATTTCTGGCCTGTGGTAGGGGCGTATTTCATGCCGTCCACAAACGATATGTGGCTCGCTGTTGGTGGTGGTTCAATGTATTTTAATGGAGAAGAAAGAAAAATCATAGAAACAGAACCCACCAACAATGAAAGTTTGCTTTTTACCTATTCTCATTTTCACGACCATTTTCAGACCACATTTCCTGGCAAAATCAGGAATCTTGGCTGCACAGGAGCTCATATATGCTATGTGGCTCAAGGAAGAGCCGATGGAGCTGTAATACATAATGTAGCTTTCAAAGATATGGTAGCACCGTTGCTTATTCTCGAGTCGGCCGGTGGAGCTGTTGAATATTTTGAAGGTGGGAAGTTTTACATAAACGAATATTCCGACGGGCGACGTGTGAAGGATTTCTTGCTGGTTGCACCAAAGGGCTTTCATCCCCAACTTCGGGGATATCTTAAAAGAACGAATGTGATTGAGTAGTTTTTGAATAAAACAAACTTGTAGGAGGCTTATAATGACTAGCTGGAAATGCAACAAATGTGGTCATGTTTTGCAGGCGGTGCAACCGCCTGATGTGTGTCCGTCATGCAACGAGAAGTGCGAATTCATAGATGTCACCTGTTATATACCGGAATGTGGCGGACCTGAATCTGGTAATATAAACCCACAGATTTTCGTAACCAGCGGGGAGAAAGACAGAAAGTAGTATATATAGGGTTGTATTTTTGTCGTAATGGAGGAAACCAGAGGGTTGGTGAAAAAGTCGAACTGTGAACCAAGGTGGGGAGTGCAATGAAAGAAGACCTGGCAAAAGTGAGAAATTTTGCGCTTGGAGCTCACACAGGAGCAGGAAAAACATCGCTCGGAGAAGCTATGCTCTTTATGGCTGGAGCTACCACAAGACTTAACAAGGTCGATCAAGGTAATTCCGTGCTGGATTTTGAACCTGAAGAAGTAAAACGAAAAATTACCATCAGTGCTGCTTTTTACACGTTTGATTGGAACAAATACACCTTCCACCTTATAGACACTCCTGGTGATTTCAACTTTATAGCGGAAACTCAGACGGTTCTTCACGGAGCTGATGGTATCGTGATCGTAGTGGATGCCGTAGATGGAGTTAAAGTTCAAACCGAAAAAGTTTGGGAACTTGCAGAGACTTTAGAACATCCGAGAGTAATTTTCATAAGCAAGGTGGATAAAGATCGTGCTGATTTTAAGCGGGTTGTGGAGGATATTCGCAATAATTTCGGTGATAGATGCGTTCCGGTTACCATACCTATTGGTTTAGGGGAACAGTTCAAAGGTGTTGTGGATGTCCTACATGGGAAAGCCTTCGTTTACCCAGAACCTGAATCTAAGCAGTTTAACACTCAGGATGTTCCTCCCGAATTCGCTTCAGATGTTGAAACGTACCGAGATCAGCTAGTGGAACGTATAGCCGAGGCCGATGACGAGCTTCTGGAAAAATATTTAGACCAAGGCGCTCTTGACCCCGACGAAATAGAAAAAGGGTTAAGGATGGCCATTACTACTCGCAAACTTGTACCTATTCTTTGCGGATCTGGAGTGACTGGTATAGGAGTAGCCCAGTTTATGGATTTCATGGCTCGCTACTTCCCGAGCCCTATAGATAGAGGAGAAAGAACTGGAAAAACACCCGAGGGACAACCTGCATCGCGAAAACCGTTACCGGAAGAGCCTTTCAGCGCTCTTGTTATTAAAACCCTTAACGATCCCTATGCGGGTCGCCTCACCATAATGCGAGTATTTTCAGGAACGGTTAGTTCTGATTCCACGGTTTATAATGCAACCAAAAAGTCTAAGGAACGATTTGGGAGTCTGTTGCTGCTCCAGGGAAAAACTCAGAAGCAGATTTCTGAAGCAGGGCCTGGTTCGATCGTTGCCGTGGCTAAGCTTAAAGATACCATGACGGGAGATACGCTTTGCGACGAGAAGCAACCCATTTTGTATGAACTTCTTCCGCTTCCTCCTGTGGTTTATTCGCTTGCTGTGGAACCGAAGAGCCGAGGCGATGAGGAAAAGATATTCTCATCGTTGGCTCGCCTTATGGAAGAAGATGTGGCTCTGAAACTTGAGCGTAACGATGAAACCAAAGAAATGATTCTCTCCGGTATGGGAGAGATTCATATTGAAGCCACGGTTGACAAGCTTCAGCGTAAGTTTGGCGTTGAAGTTAATCTGCGGCTTCCCAAAGTTCCTTACAAGGAGACGATTCGCGGTAAAGCAAGAGTTCAGGGCAAATACAAAAAACAGACAGGCGGTCGCGGGCAATACGGCGATTGTTGGATTGAGATTGAACCTCTACCCCGAGGTGAAGGGTTCAAGTTCGTGGATAAGATTGTTGGAGGTGTAATTCCCAAGCAGTTTATTCCCGCAGTTGAAAAAGGCATCGTTGAAGCAGCCAAAGAGGGTGTGCTTGCTGGTTATCCGACTATTGACTTTAAAGTGGATCTTGTTGATGGATCATATCACCCCGTTGATTCTTCGGAACTTGCCTTTAAAATAGCCGGTTCAATGGCTTTCAAGAAGGCTGCAATGGAAGCTAAACCGGTTCTTTTGGAACCGATCATGTATATGGAAATAACCGTGCCGGATGACTGCATGGGTGACATTATCGGTGACCTGAACGGGCGTAGAGGAAGAGTCCTGGGCATGGAGTCTAGAGGTAAGAAGCAAATCATTAAAGCTCTGGTGCCCATGGTTGAAGTGCTTAGATATGCGCCTGATCTTCGTTCTATGACCGCCGGGCGAGGCATGTTTGTAATGAGGTTTGACCATTACGAAGAGGTTCCACCTCAGCTCCAGGAGAAGATTATAGAGCAGGCGAAGGCTGAAAAAGAAAAGGAAAGCAAATAAAACAATAAAGGGGGCGAATTTTTCGCCCTCCCAATTAGTACTTGTGGTCGTTGTAAATTTCTCGCCTACTTGGAGAATGACACAGTGTGGAGAGCGGCTATTGTAACGGTAAGTGATCGATGTTCTGCTGGAACGAGAGAAGATCTTACAGGATCTAAGCTCCGCGAAGTTTTAGTTCAAGAAGGGTATGATGTGGTTGATGTAAGAGTTGTACCTGATGAAATGGATAAAATTGCTGAAGCCCTGAGATTTTTGTGTGATGTTTTACGTTGTGACCTTGTAGTAACCAATGGAGGGACTGGTGTAAGTCCTAGGGATGTCACTCCTGAGGCGACAAAGCAGGTTATCGAGCGTGAAATTCCCGGAATGGCAGAGGCTATGAGACATGAAAGCCTCAAGAAAACCCCTCACGCTATGCTTTCTCGCGCAGTTGTAGGAATAAGGGGATCTACCCTTATAGTTAATCTGCCGGGAAGTCCAAAAGGGGCTTTGGAAAATTTTATGGCCATTAAAGCCGCTATTCCTCATGCTTTAGAAAAGATTCATGGTGATCCATCTGACTGTGCTTCTGTTATAGCTACAGAATGATCAACCAGAAAATAGTCGTAATGAAAGGTGGGTGCGACTAGCCGCCGTTTTTCCCACCCTTCAACAATTTTCTAGAAACCATGCTTTAAATTTACGTGGTTTTTTAAGATGTCTCTTCCTGAGATTTATCCGGTAAGGCTTTTATGAGAGCCTCGGTTTGCTTTCTGATCTGGATTTTCTGAAGTTCAAAATGTTTTTCCAGATCTTGTCGCAACCTATCAAAATGATTCACATTGGCTTCGGTAAGACGAAGCATTTCGATTTTTTCTTTGATTGAAGGTAACTCCATCCAATCGGTTTTTCCTTCCTTCACTGAAGTAGCATAAACTTCACTACCAAATTCCTTCAGCATCTTATCCAGCTTTCGCTTGGCAAGGCATTTTTGAATGGCATAACGGCGGCTTCTTATGATTTTCCATATCCATTTTGAAAATATCTGAACATATTCTTTTGCGTAGATGACGGACTTTTTTAAAAGTTTTTGAAAAGTACTAGGAATCTGCACCTTGTCTATCATGGTTAATTCCTCCTTTTTGGGTTACGTCTATGTTTAACCAATCTTTGATGTGCTCATACATTCTGGATACGTGGGTTCCCTGCCAATAAATCTTTCCGCATGATGTACACTTAAAAAATTCTTGCATCGAGTTCCAAACATAGTCAGGAACTTTTCCATATGCCTGCTCTCTTGGGCATTCTTCAAGTTCTTTGTTACAGTAAGAGCACCTGGCCAGGAAAAGTTCGGGATCGTATTCTAAATCGAGCACAGAAAAAAGCTCTTGTAGTTGTTCCCGTGTGTTATTAGCTGAAAGACATACCACTCCATCCATCCGACACCATTTTCTGGCTCGAGTTACCACTATACGTCCATCTTTAACGTAACTCTTTATTTGGTCAGGGGTTTTCAAAAATGTCACGATAGTATCCCATCCCATAATCCGCAGCCATTTTGCCATCTTGCCCAGCATGGCGTCCACAACAAAACGTTGCCTAGTTTCTTGTGGTTCCATTTTTTCCATCATAATTCGATAACCGATGTTCCATGCGGATATGAAATTTCAAACTTGCTGCTGGACATTACATCCTGTTTGGTTGCCTTTTGCAGTTCGAGATTGATATCAGAGTCTGAAGAGTGAATACGAATTGTTTTGGGTAGGTTTTCAACAACAGCCAGAGAGAGGGGAGGGGAGTAGTCAATCTCCCAGATGCGATCGTTTTGCTTGAGCTTAAGACTTACGAGATCAAGTCCCTCACTTTTGGTAGATAAAATTTTTACAGATTGCCCCATCTGACTGGAGATGCAACCTGTAACCATAGGTAAAATGTCCGTAACATGTCCTTCGATACCAGCAAGTCTGCTTAGCAAATTATTGGCATTAGATGTTATATAAACTGTTTTTCTAGCAGGAAGCCATAAAGTAACCCTCTGTGGCTTGATGACGAGAACAGCGATAGTGTTTCCCCAAAGTGATATCAAATCAATTCTTAAACGATCGTGATCTTGATAATATGACAGAAGATACCGATTGGGGTCATAAGGAGCATTAAATTTCAGGGAGAACTGAGCTTCGAATCTTTGCCAGTAAGCGCACCTTTTTTCTATAAGATCACCTGCTCTGTAGAGAAAATCATCAGTTTTTTCCTTAGGACGTAACGTTGCACATCCTATTTCCAAAACAATGCATAGACTTAATATAATTACCTTCCAAGTTCTAATGTTTTTCACCATTGCTTATAAGCTCTCTTATTTTGTTTTCAATTTCCACCGATTTATCGTGACCTAAGTCAATTGCTCGCTGATATAACTCAAGGGCTTTTTTCTTCATTCCTAAAGCTCTATAAATATCTCCAGCATGTTCTGAAATGATGGGATCATCGGAAACGAATTTGAGGGCTTTTTCAATATACTCCAGCGCCTTTCGATACTTTCCCATTTTGTAATAAACCCACGCCATACTGTCCAGGATGTAGCCATCCTGGGGGGACTTTTCCAACGCTTTCTTTATGTATCTCTCTGCTTCATCAAGCATTATGCCCTGTTCGGCATAAGTGTATCCTACATAGTTCAACGCTTCGGGACTCTCCGGATCAAGAATCAGAATATTTTTCATGACTTGAAGTGCTTCTTCTTTTTTGCCCATTTTATCTAGCACTACCCCTTTTCTATACAAAAGTTCAGTTTCTCTTGGAAATTTAGCTATCCCTTCTTCGAATACTCGTAAAGCCTCGTCCAGTTGGCCTTTGTCCTCGTAAACCATCCCTAAGTATAGATAAAATTCGGGAATATCGGGATAAGCTTTTATGGCTTCTCTGAGAACGCTTACCGCTGAGGAATGATCCTTTTTCTTTACGAATAGTAAAGCAAGTCTGACCTGAGCAAGTTTCCAGAGAGAGCTTTCTTTAGAAATCAATCGGTAGTTAACAATAGCTTGATCCGTATTGCCTTCTTCTTCATAGGTAGTAGCAAGATAAAATAGTGCTTGGTCGTATTTGGGTTCCTCCTTAAGAAGCTGGGTGAAATCTTCTATCGCCTGCTGGTAACTCTTCTGCTTTAGATGGATTATTCCTATCTTAAGCCTGTTTTGGAGATCTTTCTTGTTGAGAGATGAAAGCTTTTCAAAGAGCTTAAGCGCTTCGTTCAGTTTGCCCTGGCGCATGTAAAAATTACCGGCTCGTTCAATTACTTCCGGGTTTTCCGGATCAACGATAATCATTTTTTTATACATTTCTTCAGCTTTTTTGTACGAGTTCCTGAGTTCGTAAAGGTAGGCTAAGTCGCTCATGGCCTCCAGGAAAAACGGATCTATTTGTAAAGCTTTCTTGTAGGTGAGTTCCGCGTAGTCGTAGTATTTCATTTCGAGGAAAATTCTAGCCTTGTAATAATAGGCTAGAGCATTGTCAGGAAGGAGTTCTGTAAGGCGATCAAGGGTGGTAACGGCTTTAGTGAAATTTCCGGCTTGAGCGTAAAGAGTGCCCAGAAGAAGATAAATTTCCGGGGCATCAGGACGATATTTGAGAGCTTCTTCAAAAACTCCAATTGCCTGGTCTTTTTTTCCCGTGCTGGCATATAATCTTCCAAGGAAAACAAGGATCTCCTGATTGGTTGGGTCAATTTGGTGTGCCTTTTCCATGTAGGTAAGTGCCTTGTCATACTGACCCTGGCGCACATAAAGAAAGGCTAGATCAGTTAGGATAGCAGTTGATTGTGGATTTCCCTTAAGGGCTTCTTCGTAAGCTGCGATTGCTTCGGGTATTTTTTCTTCCTTGAGAAGTTTTTGAGCCTTTAGATAAGCATAGTAAAAAGGAGCTGATGTAAAAACTGGCAGTTGTTTAGACTTTTCTTCTTTAGAAGAAGTTACTTGAAGGGTGGAACAAGACCACGTAAGCAAACAAAGAATAATTGCAGCAAAAAGCTTTTTCATTTCCTAACCATCCTCCGACGGCCTGTTAACTTTATCCCCTGAACGGAGACGTTTTGCCTCTAATATAATACTCCTTTTTTGCAATTAGACATAGTTGTATGGAGGGAGGTTCGAAAATTGCCGGTATTTTGTAAGACGCATGACCGTGCACCCATACCAATCCTTTAGCCGAGTATAAAGTTACCCTGTAGGTTTTTTCGAACATCCTCCATAGTTGTATCGATTTGGTTTACCCGCAGGACACAGGAGCAAAAAGATAAGAGCCTGATTGAATTTGGAAAAACTCCAATGCCCCGCTTTCTTCCTCTCCTCGTCAAGTTTCTTTATACCATTTGGGTTCGTAAGATCAATGACTTAGATCCGATTTTTAGTTTAAAAGCGTTAGTCTTTTCCAAAAGAATCTAGCATGTAGGCGATTCTTAATGGGGGATTTAAATAAGCAAAAATTTCCTGAGGAAGAGATGATGGGTTAATGGTTTGTTCAATATCCAGGGATGGATCTTCTTCCAGTGAGATGACAGGAGCTCTGGATGGAGGAACATTTGGATCGTAAAGCATGACGGAGGGCTTATGGGGGAGGGTTGAAGATTTGGAAACCACAATACCTATAGCGCCGTTAGAAAGTTTTACAATGGTTCCAGGAGGATAGACACCAAGTAGCCTAATAAAGATTTCCATTAACCTTCGGTCAAGTTTTTCTCCAAGTTTCTTATACATGAAAGCTAAAGCCTGATAAGGTGTCATCGCTCTTTCTAATGCGGGTGGGTTGCATAAGTTATCGTAAATGTTAACAATGCTTACGATTCTGGTTCTAATCCCTATTGCATCACCCTTTAGGCCTTTCGGATATCCTTTGCCGTCAAGTGTTTCATGGTGCTCGCCTATAATTTTCTTCGGTCCTTCCGGAAAAGACGCAATTTTTGAAACGATTTCTAATCCGAATTGAGGATGTAACTGAAGAAGAGCTTTCTCTGGTTTTGTAAGAGGTTGAGTTTTAAGAAGAAGAGATTTGGGGATCCGAAGTTTTCCTATATCGTGGAACAAAGCACCTAGTCCAATTGTAAAAATGTCCTCTGGTGGTAAGTTATCGGCTCTGGCAAGGATTAGACTTAAAATGCAGGTGTTCAGGGCATGATGGAAAACTTCTTCCTGCTTTTTCTTTGCGTTTATTAGAAAAATCATGGCTTCTGGGTCGTTTATCAAAGTGTCCACCATGTTTTTCATCATATTCTGAGCATCATGGAGAGACTCTTCGGAGAAAAAGAGTAATCCGTTAAGGAGCGTCTTAACCTCGTTAATAGTTTTTTCATAAGCTTTCTGGCATTTTTGATGTTTTATGAAATACAGCTTAGCAGATGCGGGCATCTCTCCCTTTTCCTGGTAATGTGGAGCAGAGCTAGATGGCAAATTATCTCCTGCGAGCAACTCTTCGGGATGAACCTCTTGTTCCGCCTGGGCTTCTTTTCCTGATAGAACCTCCTGGTCTTTTGTTACTTTCTCTTCTTCGTGTGATTCCGAAATTAATACAAAAACAAAGGGGATGTCGAGTTGCCTGATTTTTTCTATCTGGCTGTCTTTTTTAATCACAAAGCGAGAACGCCAGAAGGGATGGCGGAACCATGATAGGGGAATCTCTACCAGCATTCCTTTCCTTACCCTATCAGGTGGTATTCGAAGCCGCCTTAACTTTGAATGTTTGTTGCGTCGGAATATCATTTTTCTCTCATGGCTTTTTCTATTTCTCGAATAATTTCTACAACTGCTTTCTTTGGATCTGCAGCCTTTAATATGGGTCTTCCCACAACAATATAGTCGGCTCCATTTCTAATTGCATCAAAAGCTGTGATGACTCTTTTTTGATCTTGTTTGTCTGCACCCTGAGGTCTAATTCCTGGCGATATTATTAAAAGTTCTTCGCCGCAGTGATTCCGAATAAGAGAAGCTTCTTTACCCGAAGCTATCACACCGGCGCAACCAGTATCTCTGGCCATCTGGGCTCGTTCTATCACCACCCTTTCAACGCTTTTACCGTATTCGGCCTCAAAGTCCATCGGATCCATACTGGTAAGCACGGTGACTGCTAGAATGCCTGGTTTTCCTTGAGTGGCTTCTACTCCAGCTTTGAGAATGGAACGCTCAGCATGAAGAGTTGTAAAAGTTACTGGATGTTTTGACATGATTGATAAAGCTTGCACCACCGTATTAGGAATATCGTAAAGCTTAAGATCCAGGAATACCTTGAATCCTTGGTCGCCCAGGTAATCGACTATCTCAAAGTGGCTTGCCATGAAAAGTTGGAGTCCTATTTTGAAGAATTTTATATGTCCACCGAGTTGAGCTATTATGTTTAAAGCATCTTCCCGTGTGGGAACATCTAAGGCTAATATCAGCCTTTCTTCCGGTAATGTTGGCTTCATTATGAGTTCTCCTCAGCAGTTTAAATTTTAACCTCTTTCAAAAATGCTTCAATATGTTGAACGATACGGGGCATAACGGGTGGCTTCCCAAGCTTACCCCTGATCTCGCGTAAAGCCTCTTTCTGATGGCTCCATGAAGGATGTTTGTTGGCTTCGTATATTCCCTCAATTAGATCTTTCATTGCATTGATGATGTCTTCCACTTCAAAGTACTGAATGAATTCCGGTACTACAGCTTTACCCGCTATGAGATTAGGCAGGGATACAAAGGGAGTCTTAATAACCTTTTTCCCGATCAGTGCAGTCATAGATGAAACCTTATAAAACACGACCATCGGCATTTCCATAAGGGCTACCTCAAGAGTTGCAGTACCTGAAGCAACAAGAGCACAATGGCATTGGTTTAGCACTATTTGAGTAGCACTCTGACATTCTGAACCGCTAACCAGTTGTATCGGGGAAGCAATCTCAAAATTGGATAACTTTCTCTCTATTCCAGGAGCTATTGGGAGTAGAAAACGTGCTTGAGGATATATTAATCTGAGCCGTTTCACAACTTCATTTATTATCGGTATGTGGTGTTGAAGTTCAGAAAACCTACTTCCCGGAAAGACTCCGACGGTAAGTGGGTGGTCTTTTCCAGGTGAGAGCTGTCTTTCCTGGAATTTGTCCAGGATCGGGTGTCCAAAGTAGAATACTTTATGCAAGCCATGGGCTTTATAAAAGGTCTCTTCAAAAGGTAGTATGACTATCACTTCATCAATTAGTTTTTTCAGAAGCTTTACACGAGAGGATCGCCATGCCCAGGCTTGCGGCGGTATAAAATAAAGCACTCGAGCTCCCTTTCGCTTTGCCAGGCGAGCGACGATATGTAGATTCATATCTGGAAAATCGATGAGAATTACGGCCTGGGGAGGAGTATTATTGAAAAACCGAAAAAGAGCCTTCGTAAGCTTGTACAGTTTTCTAAGCTCGTTCAGAACTTCTGTGGCTCCGACTACTCCTACGTTTGAGACAGAACTTATAGGAGTAGCACCTGCTTTTGATATGAGACCATTCGTAAGGGAGAAAAACTCGGCTGTTGGGAATGAATTTTTGAGCCCCTTTAGAATTTCGGCTCCGTAGATTTCCCCGGAGAGGTCACCTGCAGAAATAAGAATTCTCACTGGTTTACAATCCAAACTGTTTAGTTACTAACAAGTTTGGAAATTTCCAATGCTATGGCCAGAGCCTTTCTTGCCGTCCGGCCGTCCACCAAAGGTTTAGAACCTGATCTAACCGATTCTACAAAGCTTTGGAGCTCTTCTTGAAGTGCATCAACGGGGGTTGTATCAGTTGATATCATGATTTTTGAATTTTCCTGCTGGCTTTCACAGGATTTTATGGGTATTTCATAAACTTCGCGTCTTTTGTAGTCCGCCACCACACAGCGACCGTTATCTATCACATCCATTCTGCGAATATCTTCGGTGAAGACACGACATGCTTCCAGATGAGCCACAGCTCCGTTAGAGAAAGTTATACAAGCGAAGGCTATGTCAGGAAGATCTGTTGCAACCGATTTTCCTACTGCCCATAACTCCGAAATTTCATGAGGTACCATGGCAAGTAAAAGATCTATGTCGTGAATCATCAGGTCCATTACAACGTCAATATCTGTGCTTCGTTCCTTGAAGCGACTAAGGCGTCTTGCGTGTATAAATGAAGGAGACCTGACCTGCTCCTGTAATGTTTTAAACGCCGGGTTGAATCGTTCTACATGTCCAACCTGAATTATGCAACCCCTCCGGTCGGCAAGATCAATGAGTTGGTCAGCTTCGTCCAAGCTCAATGTCATGGGTTTTTCTATAAACACATGAATACCAGCATCGAGGAAGTCCTTAGCTATGACGAAATGTGAGAAAGTGGGGGTTGCTATCACAACGGCATCTAACCTTGATGAATTAAGGATTTCTTTATGAGACAAAAAGTATGGTACTTTAAACCGTTCGGCTATAAGCTTAGCTCTATCTTTGCTGATGTCCACCACGCCTTTAAATTCTATGTGAGACAATTGAAGAAGTTTTTCTACATGAAACTGTCCCAGATATCCTGCTCCCACCACTGCTACATTTAATGGCTTTGTCTTGTTTTTAATCATTGATGGAGCAAGACTTGAAATGACGTTCTTGATTTGGTTGCGCTTTGATGCTTTGAGACTTTCCAGAGTCTCAGGCCCTTTTATTCCCACGATTGCAATACCCGCTCGGTTGGCTTCTTCAATCATGGCATCACGGTCAAACATAAGGGTTTTTCCTGCTTCCACAGCAAGCACAGAGGCTCCAACCTTTTTCATGGCTTCAATAGTTTTCAAGCCCACGGCTGGGACATCGAAGCGCAGATCCTGACCCGGTTTGCTTGTTTTAACGACGACCGCTCCTTTACCGCCGCAGAGCATTCCACCTCTTGTTATGGTGGCGTCTGTGCCATCTATTGCTTCTATAGCAAGCACTGCTCTGTGCTTTACAACAACACATTGCCCGACATCCAGTGATCCGATGGCTTTTGCTATTTTCCATCCAAAAGCGATGTCTTTACATTCTCGATGTCCAGGCGTTCGTCTGGAAAGCACTCCTTCGGGAGCTAGCAAGTGATTTAGAAACAGAGTTGAAGGTTCAACAGAGATGTTTTCTCTTTCCAGTTCTTCCGCAAAAGCCCTAAGCACCGCATCGTCGTGCGTGCTATCGGTAAGGAGCTTCATGGCTAGGCGAGCGCCGCGCCAATCCAGTTTAATTCGGGAATAAATCCGCTTCTTATCAATATTTCCGGCAAAGGCTACTCGTCGAACTCCCGAATTCTTCAAAATGTTTATGATCTTTCCTACTTCTCCAAGCTTTACCCAATAAAACTTATCAACGTAATGCAATAACTCGTTGGTGGTTTCTCCTTCAATACCAATTGCAACGACATCAAAGCCCTTTTCGATAGCGGCTTTCGAGAAAAGTATGGGAAATTGTCCACCTCCGGCTATCAGACCGATACGGGTAAGTTCCTGGAAGTCGGAAGATACTTTTTTCTCCATGTCCTGATTTTTGCTACCTTGTGATTCCTCTTTTAGATGGGGCCTCCAGAAATGCTATTATCTCTTCGACTTCTTTGCACAGGATACCCTCACTCTGGATTCTTTGAATAGCCGCTTTTAGTGTAAGTCCGGAGCGAAACAGTATCTTGTAAGCTCGTTTAATGGCAAGAATGGTTTCTGCAGAAAAACCAGCTCGTTTTAGTCCCACAATATTTGGACCGTATAGTTTTGCGCGATCACCGGCAGCGATCATAAACGGAGGAATGTCCATGGAAATTCCACTTACGCCCCCGATAAAAGCGTATTTTCCTATGCGTACGAATTGATGCACTCCCGTAAGTCCTCCAAGAACAGCGTAATCGTCAACCACGACATGGCCTGCAAGGGATGCACAGTTTGCCATGATGACATGGTTTCCTATGATGCAATCATGGGCTACGTGGGAGTAAGCCATCAAGTAATTGTCGTTCCCAATCTGGGTGATACCAGTTCCTCTGGCCGTACCCCTATGAATGGTTACCCCTTCTCGGATAACGTTTCTATTTCCGATAACAACCTCGGTAGGTTCGCCTTTGTATGTTAGGTCCTGAGGGGGCAACCCTATGGAAACGAATGGGTAAATGATGTTATTATCGCCGATGGTTGTCTTGCCATCAATGACCGCGTGAGCCCCCACTCGGTTTTCTCTCCCTATGGTGACCTCAGGGCCTATAATAGCATAGGGTTCAATAACCGTTCCTTCTCCTATTTTTGCGCCTTCGTGGATAATTGCTGTCGGATGAATTTGGATCACCGTTTCTTTTGCTCCTTAACTGTTGTGGAAAGTCATGGGCATACCGTTTTACCTGTCATCCCTAGGCTCGAAGTGCCGAGGAATCACCTGAGGAGACTCCTCACTTCGCGTTCGGGGTGACAGCATGAGATCCCTTATGCGCTGTCATAGAGGTTTTCTGAGGGCGATCATTAATTCCCCTTCTGCTGCCACTTCTCCATCAACTGTTGCCACGCCTTTGACTTTGAAAATATCGCCTCGATGTTTCAAGACGGATACTTTAAGGACAATCTGGTCACCTGGCCGCACAGGTCTTCTAAATCTGGCATTGTCAATGCCTGCGAAATACCCTCTCTGTTCCTTTTCTTCGCCTTTGATAAAGCTGATCAAAATTCCTCCGAGTTGAGCTAGAGCCTCGAGTATGAGCACTCCTGGCACGATAGGTTCATCCGGGAAATGTCCCTGGAAGTATGGTTCATTTATGGTTACATTTTTTATCCCAACGGCTTCTTCAGTGGATATTTCAGTTACTCGATCCACCATTAAAAAGGGATATCTATGCGGTAAAACTGACTGGATCCATTTAGTGTCTTTAACCATTTTCTTCCCAGTCCTTTAGAATTCTTTTAACGGTTGATTCCAAATCTTTGACGGTCATTCTTAAGCGTTCAAGGCGTCTTATATTCATTTGAGCTTTGAAAAATTCTTCTTTTGGGAGGGCCGGAATTCCTACAATTTCCATACCTGGTTTTATGTCGGAAGCTACACCGCTTTTAGCTCCTATCATTACGTTATCACCGACGGTCACGTGGTCTGCTATGCCCACCTGTCCCGCCATAATAACTCTGTTACCTATTTTTGAACTGCCAGCCACACCTGATTGTGCCGCAATGATACAATTTTCCCCGATAGTCACATTATGAGCAATTGTTACCAGGTTGTCGATCTTGGAACCACGCTTTATCCTCGTTTCCCCAAAGGTCGCTCGATCTATAGTGCAGTTGGCACCTATCTCCACGTCGTCTTCAATTACAACGATTCCCGTTTGAGGAATTTTTACATGTTCTCCGGTTTCATCCTGAGCGTATCCGAAACCGTCGCTTCCTATCACTGTGCCGCTATGGATAATAACCCTGTCCCCGATTTTACATTCATCCAGGATGATGACCCCAGGGTATATGAGACATTCCGAACCGATAGCTACATTTCGCCCGATATAACAATGAGCCATGATGCGAGTTCCGTTTCCAATAACGGTACCACTGGCTATGCACACAAAAGGACCTATTCCTACGTTTTCGCCGATCTTTGTTTCCGGTTCTATCCATGCTGTTGGATGCACCCCTGTAGGGATGGGTGGTTCTGTTCCGTGAAAAATCTGGGCTATTCTGGCAAAGGTCGCTTTCGGACGGTTGGATATAAGGAGTGGGAACATCTGGAGTTCATCAACGAGTGACGGGGAAACCACAATAGCCCCTGCTTTTATAAGAGATGGATCTACAAGGCGTTTCTTGCTTTCTACGAAGGAAATATGTTCCTTATTGGCACTGTCTATAGGAGCAACACCACGTATAATAACTGAACCGTCTCCGTGGAGGGTTACTCCACAGAGACGGGCGATTTCGGAAAGAGGATATTCTCGTGCCGAAACCTTCATGGATCCGCGGTTATTTTTTCTTTCCCGTTCCTGCGCCGGAAGGAGTTGAAGATGGAGCAGGGGCTACGGTCTGGGGTTGTTTGTCAAGTTCTTGAATGATCTTCTGGGTTAAATCGTATTTGTCGTCGCCGTAAATTATCCCACCCCTTCGGGCTTCAACCACTATGTCGTATTTTTCTTTCTTTGCAATGTCTTTGGCTATTTCTATGATTTTGTCTATGAGAGGCTTCATGAGCTGTTCAGACATGTCTTGGAGCTTCTTGTTGGATTCGAAGAGGAACCTCTCACCTTCCTGGCGTTTTTCTTCAAACTCTTTCATTTTCTGTTTTTTAGCCTCTTCGGTCATTTTACCTTTGGCTTGAATCTCGTCTCTCATTTTAGAAAGTTCTTCCTGTTTTGCCTGAAGCTGGGATCTGATCTGGCTTTCCTCTTTTTTAAGCTTTTCCTGGACAGACTTTCCCCACTGTGATGTGGATAAAACTTTCTCCAGATCGAAAAAGGCGATCTTTTGCTCCGCTTGAGAAAGCGAGACACCCAGGACAAAAACGGCCGCAATTGTTAAAGCTAAAGTTGAAAACCATCTAAAACGTTTCATAAAAACCTCCAGATAGTGTTTGTTTAATTAACGCTCGTAACCGAGCGAAAAAGGGGTGAATCAATATCTACCCCCTTACTTCCACTAGAAAAATGCTCCCATTGAGAACTGCCACCGACTTCTTGAGTCTCCAGGCCCAGGGTCAGGGTTATAAGCCCATTCGATTCTGAGAGGTCCTAACGGTGATGCCCATCGCAAGCCTCCACCTACACCCATCTTGAATTTATAGATGTCTATAGATTCTCCTTCAGGAAAGGCATTTCCTGCATCAAAGAATACAACTCCCTTAAGGTTTATTTCTTCCACGATTGGGAAAATAAGCTCTGTATTAAAAAGTCCGTATTTTGTGCCGCCTATTTTGTCTCCTGTTTTAGGATCTCTAGGGCTTAGATCACCCCAATCGTATGATCTCACCGAATTTATACCGCCAAGAAAGAATCGATCGGAGATAAGAATGTCTTTGTCGCCGGTTTTAAGTATCCATCCCATTTCTCCCTTGACCAGCCAAACAAGTTTCCAGAAAAGCGGAAAATACTTACCAGCGGCTATCTCGTATTTGGTAAAATCTGTTTCACTTCCCAAATAACTGCTGGATTCCTCTACCGAAACTCTTACTATAGAACCCTTTGTCGGAAGAAATGGATGATCCGTCGAGTCTCTCTCTGCTGCTAGTATCACACTGCTTTTTACGTGTCGCCCTTTCTGGCTTTGTATGATTGATGAAGCATTTTCGGAAACGTCCGTTATGTTGGTGTCTTCAAATATGTATCCTACTGTGAATTTGCTCCAGTTTCCAAAGGATCTTCCAGTCCTTAACTGGAATCCTTGTGCGTCTTTTGTGAAGTCGTCGTATTCACGAAGCCAGTCGTAAATATCGGTGGCGAAGAAGTAGTATGAGTCAAAAACACTAGGCTCAACAAAGCTCAGCATATACCGATGTACCGATCCTCCCAAATGTGCTCTTAAAGCGAGCATTTCGCCTCTGCCGAAAAGGTTTCTTTGGGTAATTTCTCCGCCCACAAACGGCCCTTCGTCAGATGAATACCCACCGCCAGCTCCTATGTGTCCCGTCAGCTTTTCCTTGACATTAACGTTTATGTTCATCACATTAGGTGATTCGGTATCTACTGTATTGACCTTGACCTCCTCAAAGTAGTCAAGCCTTTTCAATCTTGCTTCGCTATCTTCAATCTTTGTAGCACTGAAGGTTTCTCCCTCAGTGATCAAGAATTGACGCCTTATAACCTTTTCTTTGGTTTTTGTGTTTCCCGATACTTCAATACGTCCAATAGTGACTTTAGAGCCTTTTTTTACTTCAAGTTCAATGTTAGCTTCGCGTTTATTTGGATCTTTTTGGACATGAGGTTCTACTTCTGCTCGGGCGTAACCTTGATCAAGACACAACCTCGTGAGGTATTGGATATCCTTTCTTACTTTTTCGCGGCTAAAATATTCTCCAACCTTTGTCTGAATCTTTTTGGCTATGTTCTCCTTTGTATCAAGTGGATCGCCGGTGATTTTAAAAGATCCTACCTTGTAACGAGGTCCTTCTTCTATGGGCACCTCAATGTAAAAGCCGTCGCTTTTTTGCTCTACCTTAGGAGTTCCGACTCGAGCATCCATGAAGCCGTTATCGTGATAAAAAACGGTCAAACGATCCACGTCTGCTTCTAGTACATCATGCTGCAAAACGCCGCGCTCCTTGCTCCAGAAGAATAGAATGCTTTTTTCCTTGGTTTGCATTACCGACTTAAGCTTTCTTTCAGAAAATGCCTTGTTCCCACGGAAGCTAATTTTCTTGATGAAAAATTTATTGCCTTCCTTAATCACAAAAGTCACCTGAGCTTTTCTCGGGTCACTAGGAAACTCAATGGTGTAGTCAACTTTTGCTTCGTAATATGCCTTTTGATGGTATAGGTTCAATATGCTTTGGACATCATCGGCGAGTTGTTTCTTTTTAAGCACCGTGTGTGGCTTGGTCTGAATGGCTGCCAGTATGTCCTTTTTGTCTATGCCCTTGTTTCCCTTGACTTCAATTACATCAACAATGGGATTTTCTTTGACTTTGAATACAACCTCCTTGCCTTCAGGGGTATCTCTAGCATCAACTCGGACATCTTCAAAATATCCCATGTTGTATATAGCATTTATGTCCTCTTGCAATTTTGCTGGAGAAAAAGGCTGACCTTCTGTGGTTTTTATAACCGATTTTATCGCGTCAGCTCCTATACGTTCATTACCTTCCACCCGGACTTTAGCGACTATCTGCTGAGGAAAAACTTTTGCCGACACTTTATCCGCAATTTCCCCCATAGCTCTTTCGAGATCCTTGGTTCCTTTAGCTTCTGAGAAAACAGGGAGGGGAGTTCCTCCGATTTTTACCGGCACAAGCCTTAAATCCACACTCATAACATCTCCAAGCACCGTTACTGCACCCCAGAGAGCGTAATCCCATCCTTTGGTGGTTCCTACACGTTTTGCCTGGTCGTCTGAGCGAAATATTTCACGTTCAACGGCAACTTTTATGCCCTGTTTCTGGAGTTGTTCTTCCAGTGCGGTAACAATTGTTCTTTGAAGAGCCTCCCCATCCTTTGCTCCATGAAGCATAGGGTATGAGATACCCACCAGAACATTCTTGCTTTCCTGAGCGTTGGCGATTCCCATGCCCACAAGGAAGAACATTATGATGTATACAGTGTTCTTTATAGATTTAGTCCGCATCCTTCACTCCTAGGTTATTTTCCGTGCCATTCATGTTCATCATAAAGCCATGGACGGAATGCAGTCATTTTTCCTGGACCAACCGTCCATCAACTAACCTCAAAGACCTATGCATCATAGAAGCAAGTTCTGTATTATGAGTCACCACGACCATTGTTAACCCTAATTCTTCGTTAAGTTCAACAAGCATTTTGTGGATTGATCTACTGGTTCGACTGTCTAGGTTCCCTGTAGGCTCGTCAGCAAGTAGTACGGGAGGGGAGAGGACTAGCGCTCTAGCGATGGCAACCCTCTGCTGTTCACCACCTGAGAGTTCCCCGATTCTCCGAAACAGACAATGACCTAGCCCGAGACGTTCCAGCCAATTAACGGCTCTTTCCTTTAGCTCGGATCGGGATTTACCGGCAATAATTCCGGGCATCATAACATTTTCCAGTGTATTGAATTCTGGAAGGAGGTAATGAAACTGGAAGACAAATCCCACATGAGTATTACGAAAATGGGCACGTTTTTCGTCACTTAACCCCAGAACATCCTGCCCGTTGTAATAAACACGGCCTGCCGTGGGTCTATCCAGGAGTCCCAGTATATGAAGAAGTGTGGATTTACCAACTCCTGATGCTCCTGTGATTGCCACCCTTTCCCCACTTCTTACTGTGAGGTCCAGATCCCTAAAAACTTCCACCTGCCTTATGCCTTCACCGTAGATCTTAGTAAGCCCCACTGCTTGAATAAAGGGTATTTCCGAACGTTTTTCATTCATACCGTAACGCCTCGACAGGATCAAGCTTTGCTGCTTGATGAGCAGGATAAATCGTGGCAGTGAAACTAATAATGATCGCAGCCAGACAAACGAAAAACACATCCAGGAATTCTACTCTCACAGGGAGTGTAGAGATATAATAAATGTCCTTGGGTAGCTCTATGAAGTGATATCGTTTAAGTATTCCGCAGAGCAAAAATCCTCCCGCCATTCCCAGGACTGTCCCACAAATGCCTATGAATAACCCGACCAGCATGAATACACGGCGAATGCGGGATGCCGTTGCTCCCATGGCTTTCATTATGGCAATATCCTTCGACTTGTCCATTACCAGCATTATAAGCGAACTGACAATGTTAAAGGCAGCTACCAACACAATGAGAGTCAGTATAATAAACATGGCGGTTTTTTCGAGTTTAAGAGCAGAGAAAAGATTTCGGTTCATTTGCATCCAGTCTCTAACCCAGTAGGAATAACCGAGCTTTTCCTGAAGAATTGGAGCTACTCGAGCAGCCTCGTCTGGGTTGTTAAGCCATACCTCGATTCCCATTACTCGATCTGTCATACCAGCAAGTTGTTGAGCCTCCCGAAGACTGACAAAGCTAAAGGTCTGATCGTAATCGTAAACTCCGGATTGAAACAAACCCACCACCCGGTAAGGACGACTTCTTGGAACCTGACCCACAGGAGTTATCCTTCCTGATGGCACAAGAATATTCACAACATCATTAATATGGACGTTGAGTTGTCTTGCCAGTTCGACACCAAGTATTATGCCTGGTGAAGATGGATCTTTATCCAGATCTTCGATTTTCCCCATTATGATGTTTTTGGCTATCATTTCCGATCGTCCATGGGAAACGTCAATACCTCGAATGACCGCTCCACTTGATCTTCCTCCAGTACTCACAAGCCCTTGAAGGTAGATAAAGGGGGAAGTGATCTTTACTCCCGAAATGCTTCCTATTTCGTTAACCACTGACTCGTAGTCTGGAATGCTTCCCTGGAGACTTCTTACGACTATGTGCGCTGTCACGCCAAGAATTCGCTCCCTTAGATCGCTCTGGAACCCATTCATTACGGCGAGCACCACAATGAGAGCCATTACACCCACCGCAACTCCGGCTATGGATATAACGGTTATGAGGGAAAGAAATCCTTGCCGTTTGCGAGCCCGAAAATATCTGAGACCTACAAACCATTCGAATGGAAGTTTTTCCTGAAAAGACACAGCTTCAGTCACCTTTCTTTTCCGGTTTAAGCTGCGGGAATAGGATAACGTCTCTTATGGATGGCATGTCCGTAAAAAGCATAACAACTCGGTCTATCCCTATACCTTCTCCTGCCGCTGGAGGCATACCATACTCAAGGGCACGAATGTAATCCTCGTCCATTTCATGAGCCTCTTCATCTCCAGCTCGTTTCGCTTCTATCTGTTTAAGAAAGCGCTCCCTCTGGTCTCTAGGATCATTCAATTCGGAAAAGGCATTGGCGATTTCCTTTCCAGCGATGAAAAGTTCGAATCTATCCACAAATTCCGGATTCTCGTCATTTTTTCTCGAAAGAGGCGAAACTTCAAGTGGATAGTGGATGATAAAAGTAGGCTGAATGAGCTTTGGTTCAACGGTAAGATCGAACAATTTTGTAAGAAGCTTTCCATGGCCTTCGTAACGTTCTACGGGAATACCGAGAGATCTTGCCAGTTCAGCAGTTCCTTCAAATGAAGCCAGCTTATCTTCTGGGAGACCACCGATAACAGAAAGGCTCTCCATGAATCTGTAAACTTTCCATGGGGATGAAAGATCAATAAGCTGCCCTTGATATGTAATCTGACGGCTTCCCCCGTTTACAGCATCGCAGAGAAATCCGAAAAGTTCTTCTGTTAGCTTCATTAGATCCTCATAAGTTGCGTAAGCCTGGTAGAATTCGAGCATTGTAAATTCTGGATTGTGCTGGGTTGATATACCTTCGTTCCTGAAATTTCGATTAAGCTCAAAAACCCGTTCAAATCCTCCGACAAGAAGCCTTTTCAGGTAAAGTTCAGGGGCAATTCTGAGATAAAGATCTATTCCCAGAGCATTGTGGTAGGTCTTAAAAGGTCTTGCTGTCGCTCCACCAGGAATAGGTTGCATCATCGGAGTTTCTACTTCCATAAACCCCCTATCTGTCAAAAACTGGCGTATTGTCTGTATGATCTTGGTTCTTTTGCGAAAGACCTCACGAACAAAGTCATTCATAATGAGATCTACATATCGCTGGCGGTAACGGATTTCGACATCTTTTAGACCGTGGAATTTTTCGGGTAAAGGTCTGAGGTTCTTTGTAAGAAGCACGAAGTCTTCAACGAGAATGGTCAGTTCACCTGTTTTTGTGCGAAAAGCCTTTCCTCGCACCCTTACAATATCACCGATATCTACCTTTTTTGCGAAGGCGAATTGATCTTCTGGCATGTGATTTTTTTGAAGGTAAATTTGCAAACGGGCTCGGTCGTCCTGAAGATGCATAAAGATTGACTTTCCGAAGGAACGTATCGCCATAATGCGTCCTGCGATACAGAAGCGTTCCTGGTGCGATTCAAGTTCCTCAGCAGTCTTGTCCTTAAGTTTCTCAACAACATCTGACAGTTTGTGGGTTACTTTGTAATGATTAGGATAGAGCGATATGCCTTCCCGTTCAAAAGCTTCTGCCTTTTTTAGTCGCTCTTTCATTACGAGATTCAGATCTTCCATTGTTCACCATCCCTTCGTCACATGATTCTTAACATTTTTCGCCACACAGTTTCGAAACGCTAGATGAAAGCTTTCATCCAGTCAAGCTGTTCATGAACTGGGTCCTTTAAAAAACCCCGAGATTGTAAATCCTATGATGAGAACCCCTATGATGGCAAGAGTCCATTCATCATGGGTAACGATTCTTATGATACCAGAAATCAGAACACCTATGCCTCCAATAAGGCAAAGTACACGTGTCCCTGTGTTCATAGGTTTGTTCTCTCCGTTTGTGTTTTTGTTGTTAATTTACGGATTTTTTTCCTCTCTTATCACTCTTTTCTTATCCCGATTGTTGTGCTCTTTTACGTGTGGTGGATGAAAAAGTCAAAGGTGAGAAAAACAAAAAAGGCATAATTTTACTATGACAGGCTCTAAGAGAAGCTATGTCCTTTCCTTTAACCCTGTGGTCGAAGCGGATAGGTACAGGATTTGTGCAGGAAGAATGCCGAATGAAGGAGATGTAGCTCTTATGAAGCGAGCCAGAGCGATTATTCTTCCTCAAGGATGTTCTTCTGAGCTTTACTGGACGGCGGTTCGCTATTGTCCTAATGTGTTTCCTAATTACCGATGTCGTTTTCTTTATCCCGGGAAGACCGGCCAGATCAGAATGTTTCGAGACTTTGGTATTCCTCACCCTAAAACCATGCTCTTTTCCAACGTAGATAGTTTTTGCCACCATCTCTTAGACTCTCTTCCTTACCCTGTCGTGTTGAAGTCGTCTCATGGAGGAGAGGGCGAAAATGTTTTCTTTGTTCCAGATCAAAAAACTCTGAAGGATGTTCTTGATTCGATCAGAAATATGGAACTGGCGGGCTTTTACGGCTTTCTTGTTCAGGACTACGTTCCAAACGATGGTAAAGACCTTCGAGTTGTTATTATGGGGAAGAGGCTTTATGCCTACTGGCGTGTTGGGCCTGAAGGAGAGTTTCTACACAATGTTTCTAAAGGGGCCACCTGTGACCTTACATCGGACGAAAAAAGAATACTGGCAGGTATGTCTTTAGCCGATAATTTCAGAAAGCTTACCGGCATCAACCTTGCCGGTATTGATATTATCTTCCATAAAGATGATCTGGAAGGAAAAAAGCCGCTTCTACTTGAAGTAAACTATTTCTTCGGCAGGAAGGGACTGGGAGGAAACGAAGTCTATTACCAACTGTTAAATGAAACCGTCAGGGAGTGGCTTTTATCCCTACCGAGCAAGTAGCTAACCACCTCCCACCGGAGGGAAAAAGGCAACCCTTTCGTCTCCACTTAGTTGGTGATCCAGTGATGCGTGGACTCCGTTAACCATCACTATCTTTACTTCCTCCTTCGGGATACCAAGAAGTTCTATAATTCGTGCGACAGTTTCGCCAGGTTCGATAGACACAGAAATCCCTTTTTCAGGATTGTAATCAGGGATAAAGCGTCTTAAAGTTGCAGCCAAAAAAACCTGAACAGGCATGGTAATGTCAACTATTGTGCGTTTGATGGTTGAGTTTGTCCGTGGCGAAAAACTCGCTTTACATGGACGTTTGACACCAAAGCCGCATAGTCTTTTCCTTGCTCTACACGCACACTGATTGTCTGGTGATCAATCTCCATGTATTTTGAAAGGACAGCGATAATTTCGTTTTTGATCTTTTCCATTACCTCTGGTTCTATGCTCAACCTGTCGTGGAGAAGCACAATTTGCATCCTATCCCTTGCTATCTTGCCGCTTTTTCTGTCGCTAAAAAATCTCTTTATTGCGTCGAGCATTGTTCATTCTCCCTTATTCAGTAAGCGTTAGCAGAATCATGCATTCCAGAGGAGTTTTTTTACCTTTCCCAGAAGCCCTCCTTCGTGGTTATCGGAAGGAATAGGAATGTTTTCACCCTCAAGTCTCCCAGCAATGCGCCTGAAAGCCGCCGCAATGGAGCTTTTCTTTTCGTGCACAAGAGGAATGCCTCGGTTGGTGGATATTACTACTTCTTCACTTTCGGGAATAACACCAATGAGCGGTATAGATAAGAGAGAACAGATATCTTCAGTTGACATCATGTCTCCTCGCCTTATCATCTTCTGGTTTACTCGATTTATGATTAGTTGAATATCTTTTAGCAGATTGGCTTCCAGAAGCCCAATGACTCTATCTGCGTCTCGGATGGCGGAAACCTCAGGAGTTGTGACGACGAGAGCTTTGTGAGCGCCTGCAATGGCATTTCTAAACCCCTGCTCGATGCCTGCTGGACAATCTACGAGCACATAATCGAAGGTTTCGATAAGATGGTCGCAGAGTTTTTTCATATCTTCCGGTCTGATGGCATCTTTGTCACGGGTCTGAGCTGCTGGAATGAGGTATAGCGAATTGATTTTGCGATCACGGATCATTGCTTGTTCTATGCGGCACCGTCCTTCTATAATGTCGACCACGTGATAAACTATTCTATTTTCAAGCCCCATTACTACATCAAGATTTCGTAGGCCTATATCGGCATCTACAAGAACCACAGACCGGCCCCTCATGGCAAGGGCTGTTCCTAGGTTGGCTACCGTTGTTGTTTTACCTACGCCACCTTTTCCTGATGTTATAACAATTGTTGTCCCTGGCATATCTGCAACTCTCCCTCAAAAGGTTGTTAGAAACTTATGACCTGTATCTGGTCATCTCTTATTTCAGCAATCTCATAACGTTTTGTATGTGATGACCTATCCTGACGTGGTGGTATTGCAACAAGATCCGCTATCCTGAGCTGGCTTGGTTCAATTGATAAAGCCCATATTTTGGATTCCCTGTTACCATAAGCCCCAGCATGGGCGATGCCTCGTAAAACTCCAAACACTATAATGTCTCTTCCCGCAATTATTTCTGCTCCTGGATTTACATCACCAAGAATCACACAATCCTGGGGAGCTTCAATCCTGGTGCCTGATCGGCATGTTTGCTTTATGATCACAGGTTCAGGTTCTTTTTCCTGGACTGGGATTTGGTATATAGGGATCCCGATCAGTTTGGAAGCCCATTCAAAAAATGAATCGAACCTATGTCCCAATCTTAGTTCCGTAATGTGCGCTTGCCAGTGGTTTTTAAGAAGATCTCTGAGTGTCACCACTTCATCAAATCTGAAAGGACGAAGCCCAAGGTCAATGATAATCTTTGCCGACCTGAAAAACCTGTTTGATTCCTCAAGTCGTTTTTCCAGATATTTCAGAATCATCTGAAAGGGAAGGGATGAGTCTAATATAAACACAAACTGCCCATCCCTTTGAGCTCTTACTTGGACAGCATGGGCAAACTCTTTTTCCATTTCTCATCCCTGTTTTTATGGGAATGTTCTAAATTCTTCGTCATTTCGAGAAAACCGAAATCGATAGTATGCGTAATTTACTTCGCCTCTCGGAATGACATTTTTAAACTTCCTTAGGCCAAATGACAAATTTTTCCAGCTCCTGCCAATGCGATATTCTAGGGAAACCGATTCCCTTACGGTTCCACGGTTGGTCGTATATGATAATTCCGAAACCTTCGGCCTGCAATTTTACACATGTGTCCAGTCGATCTTCAACAAAAACTTTAATGTTCATTTCCCTGAGAATAACGCTTTTCCTGTCAGGATCACCTGTGGCTATTACCGTGATGGCTTCTTTGGGCACGTCCGGCAAGAGGTTATGAAGCCAGCGAGTAATGGATTCAGGCCATATTCGAGCTGTTACGAATTTTAAAGGGGCATATTGGCTAAGTTTCCTTAAAAATTCTGGAGCACCTGGACATGGTGGCACTCTGAGCGTATACTCATCGCTCAACACAAGACAGATCAACTCATTGAGGGTATCTTTGCTGATTCCAGGAAGACACTTGTGGAGTTCATATTCACAAATGTGATCCTTCGAAAAATGCGACATGCCGAGCTTTTCTTTTACCAGATCAACAAAAACAGCCATTGTATCGGCTACGACTCCGTCAATATCAAAGGCTATTTCCCAGGGGAGTGCAATAGGATAATCAGGATGTGCCGGTCTATCATTCAGTAATGCATACTTGAGCTGGTTCATCGAATCTGAACCATATTTCATAAACGCCTTCCTCCAGATGGCTATGTATAACGTATCCCACTTTGTGGAATACGCTGAGCATTCTTCTATTGGATGCTAAAACATAAGCGCAGAAACCTGTTATTCCTTTGCTTTTGGCAATTTCGCACAAATAGTGCAATAAAAAGGTGCCTATTCCCCGCCGCTGATATTCTGCTCGCACGGCAAAATCAACCTCAGCCATATTGGAACGTTGATCTAGGATGTATCTTCCAAGGGCGATAATGGTCTCGTTTTTGTTAATATCCCCTACGATGCCCACGATTGCCATTTCATGTTCGTAGTCAATGTTACACATTGCCTGAATGTCTCTGTGCGGGAAAACCTTCATGGCAGACAGAAAGCGGTAATAGATGTCCTGATCTGGTAGAGAATAGAAAAACTCCTGAAGAGCTCTTTCATCGGTGGGCTTTATGGGTCTGAAGAAGACCTTAAGATCTCCAGGAAAAACCTGATACACCTCCCATTGGCCTGGGTAGAGAGGTTCATAAATGGGAGGCAGGATCTGATCCTGATAGACGTATCGAATGCGTTTTGCTTCAGCAAGAAGTTTCTCCCTGAATTTTGGATGCGCTATATTTATTAGAGCCAACGCTCTTTCTCGAATAGCTTTTCCAAAAAGATTGGCTATCCCGAATTCGTTAACCACATACCAAACAGTACTTCGGGGATTCACTACTCCAGCTCCACTTGAAAGGTGAGTTACTATTCGAGACTTTCTACCGTCCGGACTTGTAGATGGAACAAGGATAATTGTTTTACCATCCTCCGATTTCGATGCCCCCAGCATAAAGTCTATGTAGCCACCAATACCGCTGTATATTTTATGTCCTATGGAGTCTGCACATACCTGCCCGGTTATGTCTATCTCAAGAGCTGCATTAATCGCCACCATTTTGCGGTTTTGACTGATGACCATGCTGTTGTTTACATACTCTGTGGGATAAAGTTCTACCTGAGGATTATTGTGAACAAAGCGATAAAGCCTTTCTGTGCCAAGGCAGAATGTTGCAACAGCTTTATTAGGGTGAAGCGTTTTATGTCGTCCTGTGATGATTCCTTTCTCTATTAGCTCCATGTGAGTATCCGTTATCATGTCAGAATGAAGCCCCAGATCCTTCTTGGACGCTAGATTGCGAGTTGCTGCATCGGTGATACGACCAATTCCCGTTTGAATGGTTGAAGAATCTTCTACAAGGCGAGCTACGTACTGTCCTATACGGTCATAGATTGCGCTTTTGAATTGTTGAGCAACCTCCATGAGAGGTTCGGTATGTTCCACAAAGTAAGAAATCTGAGTTACATGAAGGAATGTATCGCCCATGGTTCGAGGCATTTTTTCGTTTACCTGAGCAACAACAAACCTGGCGTGTTCAGCCGCCGTTCGGGTAATCTCAACCGAAATGCCAAGAGAACAGAAGCCGTGTTCATCAGGTGGAGTCACGTGAATTAAGCATACGTCCAGAGGTAAATGTCCGCCCGGTTTGAACATACTTGGAATAGAGGAGAAGTATGCTGGAATGTAGTCAGCCAGCCCCCAGTTTACAGCCTGCCGTGATTTGGGTCCCACAAAGAAAGTCCTTAAACGGCAGTGTTTTTGCCATGGAGACAAGTCCTCCGGAATTTCTCCCATGGATAGATTCTGGATAAGTTCCACGTCCATGTAATGATGGATGACGCTGAAGAGAGCTTTTACCAAAAAACGAGGCTCGGCACATCCCGGAGTGATATATACTCGGCATCCGTCTGACAAAACCGATTTTAAAGCAGTTTCAGCATCTACGGTGCGTTCACGGTAATATGTTTTCCACGATGACATGGCAGACATCCTTTTACTGATTGTCGAACACTTTTCGTAACACTATTGTTTCTTCCCGACCGGGACCAACAGAAATTATGGAAACGGGGACACCGACCATTTCTTCAATTGTTTCGATGTATTTTTTCGCTTTCGGCGGCAGATCACTATAACGTCTTGCAGAGCGTATATCTTCATCCCATCCAGGAAGTTCTACATATTCCGGCTTGCATTCTTCAAGGATTTTTACCTGGGAAGGCATTTCGTCGGACATAACGTGACCGTTATGTTTATAGCCATTTGAAATCATTACGGTTTTTAGGCCTGTAAGGACATCCAGTTTAGTTATAGCCAACGATGTCAATCCGTTCACACGTTTTGCTACTCGCACCATTGTTGCATCAAACCAACCGCATCGTCTTGGTCGCCCTGTCGTTGAGCCGTATTCTCCACCTCTATCTCGCAACCAGTTCCCAAGATCATCGGCAAGTTCAGTAGGGAAGGGGCCTCCACCGACTCTTGTGGTATAAGCCTTTGCAACCCCGATTATTTGATTGATAGCGAGGGGGCTTATTCCTGAACCGCAACAGATATTCCCAGAAATAGTGTTTGATGATGTCACATAAGGATAGGTGCCATGATCTATGTCCAGATGGGTTCCCTGAGCACCTTCAAAAAGTACATGTCTTCCTTCTTTGATAGCTTGATCCAGCCTGGTTGATACATCCCCTATGAAGGGAGCAAGCTTTTGACCGTAAGCAGAATACTCTTCCGCAATCGCTTCCGGAGAAAAAGGCTGTTGATGATAGTAGTGCTCGAAGAGAAAATTTTTCTCTTCCAGAATTATTTTCAATTTTTCTAGCAAGACATTTTTATCGAGAAGATCCTCCATTCTGATGCCGTTTCTTGCCACTTTATCTTCGTAACAGGGACCGATTCCTCTTCCCGTAGTGCCTATCTTGCTTTTTCCCTTACGGCTTTCCCGTGCAATGTCCAGAGCCTTGTGATAGGGCATAATGACGTGTGCTCTTGGGCTAATTATCAGTTTTTTCCCGCTAACTGGTATCCCGTTTGTTTCGAGCTTCCGGATTTCTTCGATAAGCACCGAAGGATCTATCACCACCCCATTTCCGATCATACATACGGTTGGTTCGTGAAGGATACCGGAGGGAATAAGATGAAAGATGTGCTTTTTACCGTTTACTACAAGAGTATGTCCAGCGTTATTTCCGCCCTGAAAACGAACTACAATATGGGCTTTTTCTGCGAGAAGATCAACAATCTTTCCCTTTCCTTCGTCTCCCCATTGCGTTCCTATGATAGCCACTGTAGCCATGAACTTTCAAACTCCTTTCCCGCTTTGTTTTGCATCTTTGTGGTAATTCCATTTAAAAACCCTGGCATCCTCATTAAAGGGACGTCCAGGGTTAGAATAGAGCAAAAATCTGCTGTTTGCCACAATTTTTATTATAGCGCCTGACGATCTCTAAGCGATAAAATCTTTGTAACTCCTTTGACTAAAGCAATAGCTCCACCAACGTTTCGATTTTCGGGCGTTTGCGGTTTACTTAGTTTCTCCTGCCTGTTTTGCAGCGCTCTTTGGCATTACCATCAGCGTGCCGTATTTGTCGTAGGTAACGTATTTGCCTTCAACCTGAGACAGCACGAAATTCTTTACAAGACTTGCCGCCGCATCCTGGATAGCTCGAGCGAGCAGAACATCTGGATCGTGCTCTCCATAGACAGAGCGTGGCGTGGTTTTTACTTCGGCTCTATTTGCCCACACAATCTCACCTGTATCCGCATCCTGGACGATGACTCTTACCTGGATGATGGCTTTGTCAACTCGACCACCTTCATGAGCAAGATAGGCAGCTCCAGAACCCACCAAACCCCATATGGCCACATTTGCCGCGCTCCACTTGTTCGATTCTACAATACCACCGCCAAACCGAGGATGTCCTTCCACCGATTTGCTCGGTTCAACGGGCACTCGATTGCTACCAAGTGTAAGTCCCATCAGACCTCCAAGTGCCATTTTGTCGATCATTTCGTAAGTATCAGATTGCGCTATTCCAAAGACAGTTCGGGATCCTACCTTGAAGAAGAAGGGGAGAATACCTGTTTGAACAGGATTAAAGCTATCGTCCTGTCCAGTGGACAAGTCAATGATACGGCCACGTACTATGAATCTGGCGTTGAATTGTTGACCAAGTTGATTAATCGTCTCTTTGTTAAGCGATATTAAACGCTGCTGGTTCCAGAATTTATCTTCTGCAGTCTTAGACTGGCTAATATTGCGGTAGATGGACAGAGCGATTTCCTGCTTCATTATATCGCTCCAGTTGGATGATAGTTCTTCCTGGAGTGCCGCCACTTCTGGATGAATTGGGCGATTGGCAGGAGCCTCCTGGATAACGCCTTTGTCAAGTAGGTATTTGATTACGTCTTCTTCAATAGCTGTTCCAAAGCCGTATTTTTTGAATTCATCCTGTAAGGCTTCCATCACAAGAATGTTTCTACGCCAGTACTCATAGGGCGTACCACCTTGAGTGTAGTCAGCAAAAGGAAGAATTACCACCTTGTTATTTCCGCCAAATGGAGACTGCTGAACAACGGGCGATATGGTTTCTACCGACTTATGACCGCATGCAAATAGAGCAAATAATACCAGAACCCCTAAACAAACCAAGCTAATCTTACCGAACACGCTTTTGTAGGTTCTCATAGGCTACCCCTTTCATGTAAATAAACCGCCAACATTAACCCTCCCCATCTCGTTTCAACACAAACAGAAAGTGAAAGTTTTGTCAACTAACCAGTGATGGATATTTGAAAAATGTTATCAGGCAACCAACTAATTGTATATTTGACAAGGGATTACACAGCGATGACGATCTTATGGCACAGCGTTACGGGCGGGACTGGAAAACGTTGAACCACTCTCCCCACCAGGAGAGAGTGGCCGTCGGTGGATATGGGATCAGAAAGCCATCGCTCTCAGCCTTCTTATACGTTCTTCAATGGGGGGATGAGTGCTGAAGAGATGCAGGATTCCTCCTCCGGTGAGAGGGTTTACAATAAACATGTGAGCTGTCGCAGGCTTGGCTTCTACCATTGGAATTTGTTCCGCAGCGTAAGCAAGTTTTTCTAAGGCGCTTGCAAGAAATTCGGGATTTCCGGAAAGTTTTGCGCCTTCTTCATCAGCAAGATATTCTCTGGATCTGGAAATTGCCATCTGAATTAGCAAAGCCGCCAGGGGAGCAACTATAGACAGCACAATGGCTCCAATTATACCCAAGCCGCCGCCTTCTTCTTCGTCCGACCGCGCTCCTCCAAAGATTGCTGCCCATCTTGCCATATCGGCAAGAACCATAATGGCGCCTGCAAAAGTGGCAGCAATAGAACCAATCAAAATGTCACGGTCTTTAATATGAGCAATCTCGTGACCAAGAACTCCCTTTAGTTCGTGTGGCTTTAGAAGCCTTAGTATTCCTTCAGTCACTGCCACAACAGCGTGTTCTGGATTTCTTCCGGTGGCAAAGGCATTTGGACTTTCGCTCGGAATAATGCAAACCCTGGGCATGGGAAGCCCCGCTCTCTGGGAAAGCTCTCTCACCATGGCGTAAAGTTCAGGCGCTTCGTCTTCGGTAACTTCCTGAGCTCCATACATAGCCAGAACAATCTTATCTGAGAACCAGTAGCTTCCTAGATTCATGATAGCCGCTATGACAAGAGCAATAACCATTCCTTGCGGGCCTCCAATAGCTCTACCTATGAGCACAATCAGTATGGTAAGAAGCCCGAGAAGCAAAAACGTTCTCAATTGATTTCCCATCGCTACTACCTCCTAATCTTGTGATATGTGATAAATGACTGCTTGCAAAAATATAGAAAACATAATGCCCGATTTTGTCAACGATAATCGGGTTCATACAACGGGAAAAGCCAAAACAGGCTTTTCAAATTTTCGTCAGTCGGTTATGTTTTTACTGAAATTAAAACCGAAGGGGAGGCGTCATTAATGGGAGCCGCAAGGTATCTTCCTCTTTACCTCTGCGTTGCTGTTGTCCTGGTGTTAGGTATTCTGATAGGGGTGGTTCATCAAAACAAATCCCCTATCACCATCGGATTTATGGGACCTCTTACCGGGAAATATGCCGATCTTGGTGTGTCCGGAAGAAATGGAGCAATGCTTGCCGTAGAAGAGATAAACTCCGGAGGTGGAATTAACGGGCATCCGTTAGTGCTTATACCAGAAGACGATAAGGGAACTCCTGAAGGAACTAGGGAAGCTTTTGAACGCCTTCGAAAGGCTAACGTTGTAGCAATTATAGGACCTATGCTTAGCACAAATGCTGTCGCCTTGAAGCCATTGGTTGACGAGGCTCATCTTGTGACTATAAGCCCTGTTGTTTCCACATCTGAGCTTTCCGGACTAAAGGATTATTTTTTCAGGGTTATAAATGACAATGGAACACGGGCTCGAGGCCTTGCCAGGTTTGCTATAGAAACTTTGCCGCCACCACCCAACCCACCAAGGCTTTGGTGTTTGGTTTACGATCTGGACAACTGGGATTACACGACAGATTTTGTTAATAATTTTTCAGATGTTGTTACCTCTTACGGGGACCTTACTGCTTGCCATGTTGGTTATAAAACAGATGGTGGAGTAGTTCCGCATTACGTTTTTGAATCGCTTGAAGCAGTTAAGCCTGATGCTATAATGTTAGCTGTATCGGCAATAGACGGCGCTCAGATAATCAACCATCTTTCAACCAAACTTCCGAACGTGCCCATTTTCGCCGGGGCATGGATGATGACACACGAATTAGTAGCTCGTTTATCGCAAACCAATAATGATATTTTTGTCGAGCACATTTTACCCCCCCCCGAGAAACTTCGAAATTTTGAGAATCTATTCTGGAAAAGATACGGCAAACAGCTATCCTTTCCAGCAGTATATACATATAACGCTGTTAAGATACTTGCTAAAGCCATTAGTGAAAGTGACGGCAAAACTGAAATGCTGAGAGAAATTCTGTCCTCAGGCATAAGCTGCGATTGTTTAACGGGCAAGGTCCATCTCGACCAATTTGGAGATGCCCATCATCCGGTGCGGATTTATAAACTGGAAAACGGTTCCCTTAGACTTATTAAAGAGGAGCTTCCCCAATGACGGAACCGACCAAAACATCTATTAGCACTGTTGTTAGGAAAATAGTGCTGAGTAATATTATTGTTCCCATCATATTGTTTTTCTTGATCGTGGTGGGTCTAGCGTTTGTTTACCAGGTTACCATTTTAAAAAATCAGATGCTCCACAAAGCTCAAATTTCATCTATAGCTGTTCAGGATTATCTTGATCATGCGGTAAAAATCCTTCGTGTTTATTCTATTAGTTTTTTTCTTACTGGTCAAAAGCAGGATGTAAGTTCTGAAGAACATTATTTGGTTAGTACTTATTTTCATAATATCGTGGCTCTTGATAAAAATAGTAATCAAGTCATCAGTCTTACACTATCACCTCGTGACGCAAGAAAAACTTATTTGCCATATTTTCCTTTTCAGGAAAGTGAGAGCTTGTATGGTCTCAGTACCGTCAGCTTTATTCCTCCGTATTATTCGCCCATCGCTAAAACAATGGTTTTGGGGATTATGCAGCGTTATGATTCAGATTATGTTTTTCTCGGCGAAGTGGATCTTAGAAGATTGTGGAAGTTTATTCAGTTTTCTACAAAACCACCTGATGAATTGTTTCTGGTGGATAATTTTGGGAATTATATAGCTCATAGGGACATTCAAAAGATTTACCGGCAGGAAAACGTTGGCGATCAAGATTGGTTTGCTAATAGAAAGCCATTAGAGCCCTTTTTTACTATAGGCTACCATGAAGGTTCTCTGGTTTTTATAGCAGGGCGTTACATTCCTGTAATAAATGTCTGGGCTATAGTTCTTACCCCGTTTTGGAATTTTTTAAAGCCAGTTTACTTCGCCTTTAGCTTTTTATTAGTTTTCTGTTTGGTTTTTGCTGTTATATTGAAAAAGTCAACCCAAAACTGGCTGGCAAAATATTTCATTTTGCCCTTTGAACTGTTTTCAACGTATGTGAGGAAAAGACTTGCTGGCGATCACTGTTTTTCTCCAAGGATCAATGGTTTCTTTCCTTTTTACGAAGGAAAACTCCTTGAGGAAAGTTTCGATCAAGCTATGATAGAAATTTATGAACAGCAGAAAGCCCTCAGAGAAAGTGAAGAAAAGTTTAGGCTAATTGCAGAGACGGCCCCGGTTGGCATCTTTATATTTCAGGATGACCGTATTGTTTATGCCAATAATTACGGTGCCCAGATAACGGGATATTCCGAAGAAGAATTGTATAACATCGTCCCGTTTTGGAAACTTGTTAAGGAAGAATACAGGGATGTAGTAGCTTATAACGCTACGAGAAGGCAAAGAGGAATTCTTCATGAACGGGTTAATTATGAATTTCCCGTGATAACGAAGGGCGGCGAGGAAAAGACCATACGAGCTTCAGTTAGTTCTACTACCTACGGAGGAAAGCCGGCTGGGATTATCGTAATATGTGACATAACACCCTTCAAGAAGGCTGAGGAAGAAAAAAGGAAATTGGAAGCCCAGCTTGAGAGAACTCAACGGCTTGAATCTCTGGGAACTCTTGTTGCTGGTATTTCTCATGAGTTCAACAATATCCTGCAAGCTATTGCTTTAAATATTGAGCATCTAGCTATAAAGCTGGCAAAACTTATCGAAGCTGATGATTCCTGGCAGAGACATATTAAGGACATATCTGTTCTTCATCACAGAGCGGCTAATGTTGTGCGAGAACTTCTCGCCTTTACCCGTGCTCAGCAGGGAGAAAGAAAAGAATTTTCCCTCCATAGAGAAATTAACCGTGTAGTGGGGCTGAGCAGACAGATATTCCCCCGCTCAATAGAAATTAGAACTAACCTGGCGAGCACCGATGTTACTGTTCTTGCCACGGAAGGACAAATAGAACAGATTCTCCTTAACCTCTTGAACAATGCAAAAGATGCCATTGAGGACAAGGGAGAGACTGGAATTATCGAAATTGCTACCGAGCTTACGAGCGTTCACGATGACATAGGATATGGTCTCCCTGTTGGAAAATACGTGAAGATAATCGTTAGGGACAACGGCATAGGAATGACGCCAGAGACAATGGAAAAGATATTCGATCCTTTTTTTACCACTAAACCGGTAGGAAAAGGTAGTGGCCTGGGACTTTCGGTTGTTTATGGAGTTGTGAGACAGCTTGGTGGAAGTATCTCCTGTGAAAGTAGATTTGGTGAGGGCACTGAATTTACCTTGTTTTTGCCGATTCATCGGACGCTAGCATCAACAGAAACAGTAGAAAAGAAGCAAGAACCAAGTGAAGAAGTCGCACAAGCTCCTAAGTTGTTAAGAATCCTGTTTGTTGAAGATGAGCCTACTGTGAGGAACCTTATGGCGGAGTTTCTTAAAAGTGAGGGCTATGAAGTGGATGCAGCGTCAGATCCAGAAGAGGCTCTTAGATTTATCGAGAATTCCCGCTATGACCTGATCATAACTGACCTTGGCCTTCCCGGTATAGGAGGGGAAGGTTTGCTGAAAGAGATAAATGCAAGGCAGATCAAAGTGCCAATAATAGTCGCAAGCGGATATTTACACGGCAAGATTCTGGACGAACTGCATCTCTATGGAGTAGTGATATCTCTCACCAAGCCCTTTACCCCATCGGCTTTAAGAGATGCCATTAGGAAAGTTGAGAAGATGCAAGAAAAGAAATTTGCGTAATCCTTTTCTAATTCTTGTAATCAATTTTCGGCGAAACCACACGATCTGCCAAGGGGTAAGGGTGTGCCGTGGGACGGGCCACTTTTAATCTTTTCTAGTAGTCATGATTTTTTCTGTTGCTTTAATCGCCTGGGCAAATTAGAAATAAACTGTCTTGCCTATAACTCCTGCCACGAAGGCAGTATAGTATTCGAAAGACTTTTCATTTTTAGAACCTAAGACCTTTTTCTGTTCGATTAAACCCAACCGCCGAGTCAAGAAGGCTCAAAATAATAAAAAGGGCTTTCAGCATTCTCACGCATAGGAGGTTAATTATGCAGAGGGACAGTTTTATTGTGGCTTTGCTGGTAGTAGCAAGTTATTTTGTTATGGTTTTTCATCAGTATTCATGCCTGGCTTATGAAAGTGGATCATCAGATCTTGCAACTATTATTGTTACTGCAACGCCCATAATAGAAGGTAACGAGCGGGATCGGTATGGAAGTGAAAAGACCGTTGTTAGCGAGGACCAGATGGAAGATCTAAACGCCCAGGATCTTACTACAGCTCTCAGACGTACCCCCGGTGTAAACATATCAAGATATAACATGATAGGAGCTTTCGGGGGAGCAACAGGTGGAGGTGTTTTTATTCGTGGTATGGGAGCTAGCAGACCGGGAGCAGAGATCAAAACTTTTATAGACGGAGTCCCTATGTTTATGAGTGTCTGGAATCACCCACTTCTTGATCTTATGTCAATCGACCCTGCTGAATCCGTAGAAGTTTACAAAAGCCCCCAGCCTCATATGTTTGGTAACGCCCTCGCTGCAGTCAACATTGTGCCAAAGGTGAAAACAACAGAAGGATTTTTAACAAAACTTTCCTTTTCCGGTGGGGCTCACGAAACTTACGTGGCAAAGGGTGAACAGGGAGGCAAGGTTGGTCACTTTGACTACTATGTCGGGGGTGGATACAGAACTTCCGATGGACATCGAGAAAACTCGGATGGAGAACTCAAGGATTTCTACGGACGACTTGGGTATCAGCTTAATGACGAGTGGCGAGTTTCTCTTTTTGGTTTTCATACCGATAACTGGGCTGATGATCCGGGTGTTGAAGGTAAACCATCCACCAGGCTGGGAAGATATAAGACTAAAGCCTGGCTTGGTATAGCCACGATAGAAAACAGGTATCCCATGGCTGAAGGCTACCTTAAAGTTTATCGAAATAGCGGGGATGGAGACTGGCTCGACCAACCATCAAGCACCAAACCGGGAGTTAAAGAAAACCTTTACAACAACTTCCTCTTTTACGGCGTAAAGGTTCGAGAGGCTCTCCATCTATGGGAGGGTGGCGAGATCGTTACAGGGCTAGATTGGGACTACACCGACGGCGATTACAACAAGATCTTCACTGACGGAACTACCGATAGATGGAATGGTCATGATTACGATATCCTTTCACCTTATCTGGCTATAAGCCATCAGTTTGGGAAGAAAGAGGGACTTTATCTAATACCGTCAGCAGGCTTCAGATATTATGATCACTCCGATTTTGGATCTGAAATGTCTCCCCACGCAGGTGTAGTGGCAGGTTATAGAGATACCGTTTTGCATGTTGGGTACTCAAAGGGAATACTCTATCCCGGCCTGGACGTGGTTGTAGTTTCAGAGAAGGTCAACCCTGCCTTAAAGACTAGCTGGCAGAATCTCAGTCCAGAAAAGATGGATCATCTGGAAGCCGGTTTCAAACAATACTTTTTTGACAAGCGGCTGGATCTGGACGTTACCTGGTTCTATAATGACGGAAAGAATCGCTATATCGTTGTTCCTCCACCTCCACCACCGCCTCACTACGCAAATATTGGAAAATATAGAACCAAGGGTGTTGAAGTGGCCATAACGGCTCATCCTACTGAAACCATTTCTACCTTCCTGGGTGTGACCTTCCTCGACAAAGAGCCTGAAACAACCCCCTACGCTCCCGACGTAACCCTCAGCGCCGGAGTCAACTGGCGGTTTTTCGATAATTTTAAGCTGAGCCTAGATTGCCAGTATGTGGACAAGGTGTACGTTGACTCTAAAGCTAGACGGCTTGGGGCAGTGAATACCGCAACTGTTGACAGTTATTTTCTTCTTAACGGTAAGCTTAGCTATCAGCTTCCTCTTCCGACGAAGCGAGTTCAGGGAGAAGTTTTTATTGCTGTCGAGAATCTTACAGACACAGACTACGAATACTACCCCGGTTATCCCATGCCCGGCACAACCTGGATGATAGGGGGAAAGGTGATTTTCTGATGAATGGAGAACGGAGGTCTAATATTTTATGAAGGGAAGCAGAAGTAAAAAGGAGTTTTTTGATAAGGAGGCTCTGGTTTGGGAGGAGAAACATTATCCACCGGAAGTTAGACAAAAACTGGAAGATCTCGTTATATCTGAGTTTTCCATTATTCCCGGTATTCGTGTGCTTGATGTTGGAACGGGAACGGGGATTCTTATTCCTTATCTTGTTAAACTTCTTGGCAACACGGGGCTTATATGTTCACTCGACCTGTCTTTTCCTATGGTGTGTGAAGCGAAGAAAAAATTATCCCGAATGCAGGATGGAGTGGTGTGTGCCGATGTTCATCACCTTCCTTTCAGGTCGGAAGCTTTTGATCGAGTCATCTGCTTTGCAGCTTTTCCTCATTTTGATGAGCCAAAGAAGGCAATCGGGGAGATGACTCGAGTAATTAAGCCCGGAGGGATGCTCGTTATAGCTCACCTATTGAGCCGTGAAGAACTTGCTCGTCATCATGCATCCCGTAGCGAAGTTGCCAAAGATCTTCTGCCCGATGATGAAACATTCCTGCATTTAGCAGATGCCTATGGGCTTAGAGTAGAAAAAATCGACGATCGTCCTGGCAGATTTGTCCTTAAAGCTTTTAAGAATTGAATTTGCCAGATTGATTCTGAATTGCTTAAATTGTAAGGGGCATCCTATAATGATACCCCTGTGCAAGTGCCGTGGAATAAATGTGAAAAGTGGAGATTTTATGGAAAAATATCGCCGTATTATCACTCAACTTGGGAAACCCACAGTTCCTCCAGCATCGCCCGAGGAAGCTGTTCTTGAAACTTTTCAGAATCCTTACCCAGGTAGAGACTATGTGGTGAGACTTACCGCTCCTGAATTTACAAGCCTCTGTCCCATAACAAGTCAACCCGATTTCGCTACGATCATTGTGGACTATGTGCCCGACATGTGGCTTGTGGAGAGCAAATCGTTTAAGCTTTTTATTGCAAGCTTCAGAAATTACGGCATTTTTCAGGAGCAGGGAACGGTTTACATTCATGATCGGTTGCGAGAAGCTATGGAGCCAAAGTATATTCGAGTTATAGGATTATGGAATGCCCGGGGAGGTATTAGTATAGATGTGTGCGTGGAAAGTGGAACTCTCCCCCCCAATTGCCATCTTCTTCCTATCCCATCAAGGCGGATAATAGGAGAATGAAGTAAAGAAGTGATACTTGGCCTAAAGTGTTCATGGTAAGCGTAACACGTGCAGGAGCGCATGTCCATGCGCCCCTGCTTCTATTGATTGCAACAAAATAACGGGATTTATCCTATTACGATACTCCGAGAAAATTCGAATAAGCATGTTTAACAACCCACTGTAGCGAATACAGGAAAGACTTCGAGTAATGGTAAGCCTGGAAATTACAAGTGCTCAGGCAATGTCGAGAACAATTCTTTTTCATTTCGGCAAGGGCTTTGCGATCGAACTTAGGACCTTCAAAGAGATTTCCCCAATCTTCATTGGATCCGTAAAATTCAAAGCAGGGAGCGAAGCTGCCATCGAGGCGAATCACCATTGTAAGTTCTCCCGCACGACATCCCCAGGGTTTAAGTCGTCCCCGAATGAAATCTTTCATCGCTGCAAGATGTTCCACAGAATTTACCATAGGATAGCCAGCTTTGTTTTTCTCTATAAGCCAATCTACCAGTTTATCGACAGCTTCAAATTCGTTTGGTGTGATCCACCATCCATCGTCATGATGAGGGAAGTTCTCGTAAGTAATTGGTGGTGGTTCGTTGATGTGGTAGTCTGTGGCTATACCGAGTTTATTGGCTATTTCGGTAAGCTCTTTCGCATCCTCAATGTTATAGCGGGTAATGTTGATATTCAGGAAAGTGATGTAGCCATATTCCGGCTCTTTGGCTATCAGATATTCAAGCTGATCTCGTATTCTACTTAACGCCTTTGGGAGTCCTTCTTTGGGTTCAACTACATCAACTGCCAGATTTATGGTTGCTACTCCTGCTTTGCCTATGGCGTTTATGAATTCTTCGTCCAGTAAAATGCCGTTTGTTGGAAGATAAACAAAAAAGCCCTTGCGCACAGCGTATTCCGTAAGCTCAATGATGAAGTCCTTTCTTACGAGAGGTTCTCCACCCATATAAGCTAATACTCTACAGCCTAGGGAATCCAGCCAATCGACAGCCTTAACGGCCGTCTCAAAAGTCATCCCCGGTATGTGTTTACCTCGACTGTAGCAATAACGACAGGACATATTGCAATCAAGATCGGTGTAAAGATAAGCCAGCACGGGTTTAAATGTATCAGATGCCAGGCATGATTTTATGTAAGGAATCAACCACGATCGGACAGCTCGGACGAAATTTTGAGCATAGTAAGATCGCCCTTTTTTTGGTAGTCTGCTTACCATCGGCTGAATGAACTCTTGCCATGTTGTTACAGACGCCATTTTCCCACCTCCTTATTTCGAGGTTTTCACATTAAGCGTTTTTTATTATTTTCCTTGGTCGAGGAAAAGACAAGGGGGTTACGGGGATATTCGAAAATTGCCGGTAACCGACCCTTTAGTTTTTTCAAACACCCCCAAACATCTATTGCGCACTCAATAACACAGTTGCTATTATGATCAAGGATCAGCTCGAATTGTGTGAAAGGAGCTGAAAATTGATGAAGATTAGACTACTTCTGAGATTTGTCTTAAAAACCTTTGAGTGTCTTGGTTTTTGTTTGTTCCTGGTTTTTTTGTTTTCAGACCCCGCTTTTTCTCTACAGCTTCACGGTGATCCTGAAGGATTATACGTTCATCAAATCGCTCATCTGTTCTTTGTCGTCTCTTTGGCGATACTTATTTACTGGCTTTTCCGGATGAAACTTTTGTTCCAACGAGGATGGCGATTCATTGGGCTGGGCGCTCTGCTTCTTATCCTGTGGAACATTGACGCCTTTGTCGGACACTGGATTGAAGGCACCGAGGGGGTTAAGATGGTTATTGATGGGAACCGCTGGAGCGGCACAATAAAATTTCTATCCGTTAGCAAAACCATTGCTGTTGTTTATTATTTCGCGAAACTGGATCATCTTCTTTGTGTTCCTGCCGTTGCGAGCATATTTTTGGGACTAAGAGAGTTCTACGCCGATTCCCTTAACGCCCTTCATTCGCGAGAAAAATCATGACTTTTCCGTTTTTCCCCTTCTGGTTTATAGATGTGTTCGGCTCGTTTTTGATGGTTGTTTTCGGAATTCTCTGCGTTGTGAAGGCTTTTTCTATTCGCCGATTGGATCCCCATAATGTTGTATGGGCTTATTTCCTGTGGCTTTCTATGGCTCTCGCCTTTTTCGCTCTATCTCGCTCAATTGGCCATATAATCCAGCACATTCTGACAGTCACAGGGTATAAGCATATATGGGAGATTCTTCGTCCCTACAGCGGATCTCTTAATACTGTCACTTTCATCGTGGGAGGCTCAGTTACTCTCTTCTTCGGAGGTGTCTGGGAGATTTACCACAGAATCATGAAAGATCAGGATGCTCTTCGGGAGGCTCACAACAAGCTGATTTTCATTAACAGGCATCTAGACGAACTGGTTAGGGAGAGAACACGAGAATTTGTTGCGTCGGAGCGTAAGTACAGGCGTCTTTTTGAAGAAGCTCACGAAGCTATCGTCGTAGCTTCTCCGGATGGAACAATTATGGATATGAATTCCGCCGCATTGAAGCTGTTCGGGTATAATCGAAGCGATATCGGAAAAATCTCGCTGGAGATGCTTTTTCAAAACGCCGATGATTTCAGGCATTTCTGGGAAAAGATCAAGAAAGACGGGTCTGTAACGAACTGGGAATGTATTCTGCAGAAAAATCAAAATCAGGATAAACTGGTTGTGCTCATAAGCGGGTCCAGAGAAGAAGAGTATGTGGAACGATACGTGCTCTGGCTGAGAGACATCACTCAACGAAAGATTCTCGAGCGTCAGCTCCTTAATGCCGACAAACTGGCATCCATTGGAAGGCTTGCTGCCGGTATAGCTCACGAGATTAACAACCCTCTCGGGATCATTCTGGGCTATACTCAACTGCTCCTTCGTTCCGAGCCGCCTGATTCGGAACGCTATGAGGATCTCAAAACTATAGAAAAACATGTGAGGATGTGTAAAAACATTGTGGGAGATCTTTTAAAGTTCTCACGGATGAGCCAGACAGAAAAACAAATTGGAGATATCCACGCTGTAATTGAAGATGTGCTTTCTATGCTTCATCACCAGTTTGATGGATCACGGATAGTGATAGAAAGGGATTTTGACAGCTCGGTTCCAGAATTTTCTTTCGATGCGTCCAAGATGAAACAGGTTTTCATCAACATGCTGATGAACGCTCGAGACGCTATTGGTGACAAGGGTGGGCGAGTTTTTGTAAGAACCAGGTGGCGACAGGATCAGGATGCTGTCTGGATTCAGATCGGAGATGACGGTTGTGGCATTCCTGCGGAGCATCTCGGTAAAATCTTTGAACCGTTTTTTACCACCAAGCCCCCTGGGAAAGGCACAGGGTTGGGATTGGCCGTAAGTTATGGTATTGTTGCAGAGCACGGTGGGGATATTTTGGTGGAAAGCACAGAAGGTAAGGGGACTGTTTTTACCATCATTTTGCCCCTTAAATAGAGGATGATCTTTTTGGTCATCATGACTGAAAATAAGCATGGGCAGTTCGAAAATGAAAGCAAAAATACTGATTGTTGATGACGAGCCCGATTTCTTGAAGCTCCTGGGGCGCGTTATACGGATGGAACTACCGGACTGTGAAACTCTTTTTGCCGACTCGGGCTCCAAAGCTGTTGAGCTTCTTAACCTTCACGAAGTGGACGTTGCCTGTCTTGACATAAGAATGCCTGATATGGACGGCTTTGAACTCCTCAGGTTTATCCAGACTCATCATCCTCTCGTAACTGTTATCATGATCACAGCCTATGGTTGCATTGAAGTGGCAGTGCGAGCCATCAAGGAGGGTGCTTACGACTTCATAACCAAGCCCCTGGAGCAGGATGTGTTTATCCTTACTCTCAGGAAAGCCATGGAGCGAGCCAAGCTCCTGCGGGAAAACCTGCGACTTCGGGAAAGCGTTAAGCACTACGAGGTCTTCCAGAATATTGTTGGAACAAGTCCTGCAATTCGCAAAGTCTTCGATACAATTCGAATGGTAGCGGCGACGGACGTGACGGTCCTTATACGAGGAGAATCCGGGACGGGTAAAGAATTGGTGGCTAGAGCCATCCATGAGCTTAGCGAACGCCGAAGTGGTCCTTTTGTGCCCGTGAATTGCCCTGCTGTGCCCGAACAGATTCTGGAAAGCGAACTGTTCGGCTACAAAAAAGGTGCCTTTACTCACGCCGTCCATAACAGAAAGGGACTCTTTCAAGAAGCTCAGGGAGGCACCATCTTCCTGGACGAAATTGGCGATATTCCCATGAGCATACAGACAAAGCTTTTGAGAGTCCTTCAGGAAAAGGAGATAAAACCTCTGGGGGACAATCATACTGTGAAAATAGACGTTCGAGTTATCGCTTCAACAAATCAGGATCTTGAGCGCAAAATTGCGGAGGGGAGTTTCAGGGGGGATCTCTTTTATCGGTTGAATGTAGTGCCGATCTTTCTGCCGCCTCTTCGTGATAGACGAGAAGATATCCCTCTACTGGCCGAGCATTTCCTGAAAAAGTATGGTGAAAAGTTTAAGAAGCCCGTTCGTCAAATATCGCCTGAAGCTATGCAATGGCTTATGAGTCAAGAATGGAAAGGCAACGTGCGGGAACTTGAGAATACCATCATGAGGGGCGTGCTTTTTTCCCACGGTGGAGAACTTATGTTGCGGGATTTGGGACTTCCTGCAGAAGCAGGAGAAATGCCGGATTCTTCAAAAGATTTTGAAAACATCGGTAGCGGAGAATTTTCGTATAAGGATGCTAAGGAGAAGAGCCTTAAGGAATTTCATGAGCGTTTCTTTGGACGCTTGCTTTCTATCACAAATGGTAATATCTCTCAGGCTGCAAGGCTTTGCGGACTTGAACGCCAGGCTTTGCAGTACATCCTGAAGCGTTACGGCATCCAGGTTGAAAAATACAAGCGAGATGAGCAGAACCATGGCTGAACATTACGTGATTAAAGAAGCTTCCGAGATGCTGGCTTTATCTGAGAAGGAAGTTTTTGAAGCCATACGTGATGGCTTGCTTCCTGCAAAGCTCGAAAACAACGAATGGCGTATTCCGGACTGGGGCATAAGAGCTTTCCTTAGAATGCGAAAGGTTCTGGATAAGATAGAAGGCCAACAGTCTGATCAGCCTTTAGCTAAGGATCCCGCTCTGGAAGTTATTCTTAACCGTATTGACCTGATTCTTGAACAGACCCAGCAGGAAAAAATAATTATGGAGCTTATCAGGCAAAATGAAAAGCTAACGAAGAAAATCCTAGAGCTTGAAGATGCTTTAAAAGCCAGGGATGTTGAAATTGAGAGACTCAAGACCGAGCTCCTGGAAAAACTCATGGAAAGAGAGAATGCTTTGAGAAAGAGCTTTGAGGAAGAGAAGAGGGTGCTTGAAGAGCAAATTAAAGAACTCGAACGAAAGCTTTCTTTAAGACAGGCAAGAGATGAACACTTTCAGGACTACTTTCTTCCTGCTGAAACTTCTCGGCAAGGCAAAGAAGAGGAAGGCTTCTGGCGTCGCTTTGTAAAAATGCTTACCTGGGATTAGGAGATTCGATGATGGAAAGGGGCATGCTTGATCGTCTCAAACGGTTAATTCTGGAACGATCTTTCCAGTATTCAGAAACACCAGTTTTTAAGCTTGTTCACGGCGGCATGAGCAATTTCTATTTTAACTGCAAGAAGGTTACTCTCGATCCCGAAGGGCAGTTTCTTATTGGGCACTTGATCTTTGACCGAATCAAGCATCTTAAGCCTAAAGCCATAGGTGGGTTGACTCTTGGAGCCGATCCGATCGCTATAGCTGTATCTTATACTTCGTGGCTCAAAGGAATGCCTATTAGTGCCTTTGTCGTTCGTAAAGAACCCAAAGGTCACGGAGCTATGACCCAGATAGAAGGTAATCTTTCTCCTGGAGATCGAGTTGTGGTGGTGGATGATGTGATAACAACAGGGGGTTCGACCATAAAAGCCATAGAAGTATGCAGAGCGGCCGGGATTGAAGTTTGTAAGGTGGTTGTGCTGGTGGATCGCGAAGAGATGGACGGCAGAGCTAACATCTCACGCCTTGTGCCTGATGTGGAGGCTCTCGTGACCCGAAGCGAAATAATGGAGCTTTACAGAGCGGGCAAGGAATGATCTTTTTCTCTGAGTTCGGCTATACGCTTGTAGGCGCTTCGCCTGGAAATGCCGAATTGACGGGCTATTTCCTGAGCCAATTCCTTGGTTGATATGGCCGGGTTTTCTTTAAGTAGCTTTCGGATGGCAGAATCAATGGATGAGAAATCATCAGAATGTGGTGTGCTAGAAAAAGTGGTAGCAGGAGCACCGCACCGATGTTCTTCTACCACAATGGTTATCTCGCCTTTGACCGTTTCCCCTCGTTCTCGAAATATGCGAGCTAGATCAAGAGCGGAGCCACGAAGGGCTTCTTCAAAAACTTTGGTCATTTCTCGCACAACGCATACCTGTGGATTCCCCCATTGATCGGCAATATCTTCCAGGGTTTTAATGAGCCTTACAGGAGATTCAAAGAGCACTCGTGTCATGGGAATCTCCCTGTAGCGATCAAAAAAATGCTTTCGTGAACTGCCTCTAGGTGGCGGGAACCCCAGGAAGGCAAAAGGGGTCGGCGGAAAGCCGGAAATAAGAAGGGCAGATAAAATGGCAGACGGTCCCGGGATGACAGTTATATTCAGAGCTTCCTCGATAACTCGTCGTATCAGTCTAAACCCGGGGTCGGAAAAGCCCGGCATGCCTGCATCGGTTACAAGAGCTATCCTTTGTCCCTGCTTCAGTCTGGAAATTATCTCTTCATCCCGTTCTGTGGGACTGTGTTCGTGGTAGCTTATGAGCGGTTTGTGAATGTTGTGATAGGAAAGGAGTTTGCGAGTTCGGCGAGTGTCCTCTGCGGCTATAAGATCCACGGAGGAAAGCACTTCTAGGGCTCTCAGGGTAATATCCTTCAGGTTTCCAATAGGAGTTCCCACAATAAAAAGCGTGCCTTTTTGATCGTTCATATAGCGTCAAAGGCGCCTTTTAGCCATTTCACTTCGGGTTCTCCGTTACTCCGCCAGATAACACCTACAACATCAAACCTTACAAAGGCATTAATCAGCCCTTTGCGCTTTAAGTACCAGTTGGCGGTCTTTGTAATGTTCGCCTGCTTCTTTCTGGTTATGGTTTCAAAGGGATGAACCAAAAAGCTCTCTGAAACCGAGCGCACTTCCACAAAGACCATATATTTGCCATCCTGAGCCACTATGTCTATTTCACCCCAGCGGCAAGAAACGTTGCGATCAATGATCTTGAGACCTTTGGACTGGAGGAAAGCTTCCACCAGATCTTCGGCTTTCTGTCCGGCTCCTCGACGATCGTCATTCATCACTCTTTTTCTTTAGTCTTACAAGATCTTTAATTGCGCCTGCAATTTTACTGAGTTCTCCGAGCCGCTCCTTCGCTCTTTCAAGGTAGGGCAGAGCTTCAGGGTTTTGGTGGTTAGCAAGAGCCTGAGCAACCCAGTTTACTACGTAGGGATTTTCGTGTTCCGTGAGTCTTGCTAACACGTCAAAGCTTTCAGGTGTTGGAATTTTTCCCAGCACCATGATGATGCCCACCTTCAATTCGTCGAAGGCTTTATGTTCTTCGATTGTTTCCCTGATAATCGGCACCGAACGTTCTCCGAAGGATTCTAGAGCTGTCAGACAGCTTTGGGCAAAGAATGGATATCGGAACATGGAAAGCTCCGCAAGAAGCTTGAGAGCTTCGTCTGTTGCGATGGACTGAAGAATTTCCGGCACAAAGAGAGTCGCCCAGGAGAAATAATAAGTAAGCGGGAGTAGGTGGGGGATGGTGTCTGAGCCAATGGCCTTGAGTTCTTCAATTGCGGAATTCAGGGCCTGTCGCCTGATCTGGTATCCTTCCCGATCTCGCTGTGGAAATTTTTTGATGTCGTTTGCTGTCTTAATTTCTACCACAAGCTCCGATATTCTGGCATCTGGTTTTAAGGGGAAACGCTCACGATAGTAGCGGGCTCTCTGAGCGATCCAGAATTTCTCTAGCCATGTTGAGGGAGAATAGAAATGAACGAGATGTCCTTCTCGCTCTCGCCTGTGAGAACCACTTTCCTGGAAAGTTTCTCTTTCTTCGAGAGCAACCTGCCAGCGGTCTCTAGCGGTATAAAAAGCTCTGTCATAGTCTCCCAGAGCAATGCAGGCGGTGAATAGAATATCATGTAAACGATCGTCTTCCGGATACCGTTCAAGAAGATTTTCCGCATGTTTTACGGCTTTGGAAAAATCTTCGTGAAATAGCAAATCAAATCCTCTTTGAATTTCCTGTTCAAGACGTTTCTTTTCCCGAGCCTGCTGCTCCCTTCTGAGGAGATCATCTCGTGGTATGGTTTTTCTTATCTCTTCGTGAAGTGGCATACAGCATTTTTTGTATTTCTTACCGGATCCGCAGGGACAGGGATCATTTCGAGACAGTTTTTCCGATGGCAGGGAGTCCTGCAGTGCGGCACGGCGGCAGAATTCCTGATATTCAACGGTTCTCCGATTTAATTCCTCCCTGCTTATGCCAAAGTCCTTGCAGACCTGGTCTGGCGGAGTGCCCTTAAGCACTTCAAGTACCGGTTCAAAGGGATGAGCAATGGGTTTTTCTGGATTCATGTGGCCTCTCTCCTTTCTTTCAAGTAGAGATGATTTTTATCACAAACCGGCAAAAGCTCCAAAGAGTAAATTAACTGCACTCTCTGGAAAAATTGTGATCAATTCTTGCTAATTTTCGGATCGCAGCTTTTTGATTCAGTTAGATTGAAAGTAGTTTGACATCGTTATAATGGGTGGTATAAAAGCTTCGATACGGAGTGGGAAAGGGGATCGAAGGATAATGGTTTAAAAAGGAGCCTTAACAATGCGGGAGATTCACGTAGAAAGGATTGTGGATGCTGTTCGTGATCTCGCCATAAGGGCGAACATTGAGCTTGGTGAAGATGTTATTGCAGCCTTTGAACGGGCGCTGGATCAAGAGGAATCCCCCACAGGCAAAGATATTCTCAAACGACTTATAGAAAACGCACGGATTGCCCGAGAACAAAGGATTCCGATTTGTCAGGATACGGGCTTTGCTGTAGTGTTTGTGGAAATTGGGCAGGATGTGCATGTGACGGGTGGATCCCTGAGAGAAGCTATTGAGGAAGGTGTGAGGCGTGGCTATCAGGAAGGTTATCTTAGAAAATCTATATGCCACTGCATAACGAGGAAAAACACGGGAGACAATACGCCTCCTGTGATACATTTCGATGTTGTGCCGGGAGACAAGCTGAAGATTATTTTTGCTCCTAAAGGTGGTGGGAGCGAAAACATGAGCCGAGTAACGATGCTTACACCGGCTGTGGGTATTGAGGGGGTGAGAGACTTTGTTATTCAGCGTGTGAAGGAGTCGGGACCAAACCCCTGTCCTCCCACCATTGTAGGAGTAGGCATAGGTGGTACCATAGAGCAGGCGGCAATTCTTGCCAAGAAGGCGCTCTTAAGACCTATTGGGTCAGAAAATCCAGACGAAGAACTTAATGCTCTTGAAAAAGATTGGCTCGAACGTATAAACCGCTTGGGTATTGGGCCGCAAGGGTTAGGAGGCCGGATCACATCGCTGGCCGTCCACATTAACATGATGCCATGCCATATTGCGAGCCTTCCTGTCGCGGTGAACATACAGTGTCATGCCGCAAGACATAAGGAAGTGGAACTTTAAGAGGAGCTTACCAATGACAGAACCGATACGATTAACCACACCTCTTACCGATGAGGATGTGAGACGCCTTAGAATTGGCGATAGAGTTCTTCTAAGCGGTGTAATCTACTCCGCCCGTGATGCTGCTCACAAAAGACTTGTGGCGTTGATTAAAGAAGGGAAGCCCCTTCCTTTCGATCTTCAAGGGCAGGTTATTTACTATATGGGACCTTCTCCAGCTCCACCGGGAAGACCTATTGGAGCAGCCGGGCCTACAACAAGCTATCGTATGGACCCCTATGCTCCGGAGCTCATTGCTAAAGGGCTTAAGGGGATGATCGGGAAAGGGGCTCGAAGTCCTGAAGTCAAGGAAGCCATGAAAAAATACGGAGCGGTCTATTTTGCGGCTATTGGAGGGGCAGGTGCTTTAATGTCCCAATCTATCCTTTCTGCCGAGGTTATAGCCTACCCAGAACTTGGCCCAGAAGCGATAAGACGGCTTGAAGTGAAAGATCTTCCCATAGTGGTGGCTAATGATATCTATGGTGGAGATCTTTACGAAGAAGGTGTAAAGCGGTATGCGCTTTTGTAGAATTTACTCATGGTGTCGGCTCATATGAGCCTTTGATCGTACTACCAATAGAAGGAGGGCATTGATGAAAAAGGTTGTTTTTCAACCAAAGGTGCGTTACCGGCTCCATCCAGGTTATATAGCCTGGATCCTTCATCGCGTAACTGGAGTGCTTCTCGGTCTTTACCTGTTTCTTCACATCTGGGTGATCCACCACATTGCCCAGGGGGAGGAATCCTTTAACAGCGTGATGGCGGTGGTTAATTCGCCCTTTTTCCATTTGCTTGAAATTGGTCTTGCAGGAACGGTTGCTTATCATGCAGTGAACGGATTGAGAGTGTTTTTCATCGATTATGGGAATCTCGCTCGAAGAGATCTTTTCCGTAAAGCCACTTATGTAACCTTTGCAGTATCGATTGTGCTTATGGCTATAGGAGCGATTCCTATGGTGAAGGCTGTGTTATTCGGGCATTAAGAAAGAAGGAGGAATTAAACAATGCTTGGAAAGTATCAGGGATCTGGACGTTCTGGAGCTTTTGATTGGTATTTTCAGAGAATTTCTGGAATCGCTCTAGTGATTGGGTTGTTTGCTCATTTCGTAGTGCTGCACTTCCTTACCGATCCCCCCCTTACCTACGCTAAAGTTATGGCCAGACTTTCATCCCCCATTTGGAAAACCTTCGATATAGCCTTCCTCGTCTTCGCCGTTTATCACGCTTTGAATGGCTTCAAAATGATTATAGACGATTACGTTCATGCTCCAACTCTAAGAAGTCTCCTGATAGGAACGTTGTGGGTGGTGGCGATTGTTTTCTTTGTTATGGGATTTTTAACCATTGTTAGCCTGTAATATTTGATCAACATACTTAAGAAAAGCCTACAAGGTCAAGGGAGGGCTGGAAAAAACTATGGGAAACAACAACGCATTCGATGTCGTTATTCATAAGCACGATGTAATAATTGTAGGAGCAGGTGGAGCAGGGCTTAGGGCGGCGCTTGAGGCTTCAAAAGTTGTAAACACTGCAGTTATAAGCCAGGTCTTTCCTACTCGATCACACACCGTTTCTGCTCAGGGGGGTATCGCCGCATCGCTCAGCAACATGGAGCCTGATAACTGGCTCTGGCACATGTTCGACACCGTAAAAGGAAGTGACTACCTTGGTGATCAGGACGCTATAGAATTCATGTGCCGTATGGCTCCGGAAATTGTTATCGAGCTTGAACACATGGGTATGCCCTTTAGCCGGATAGAAAATGGAAAAATTTTCCAGCGGAAATTTGGTGGGCATACGAAGGAATTTGGCAAAGATGCTATACAGAGAACCTGTGCCGCCGCAGACCGCACTGGTCATGCCATGTTGCATACGCTTTTTGAGCAATGTGTTAAAAACCAGGTTGTGTTTTACAACGAATTTTTTGCCATAGATCTCATTATGAACGAAGGTCATGTAGTGGGAGTGCTTGCCTGGGATATCGTAAATGGTGGATTCCATATCTTTCACGCTAAGGCAACAATGCTTGCTACAGGTGGTTACGGACGCTGCTATAAGACTACCTCAAACGCTCACATTTGCACAGGTGATGGTCTCGGGATGACACTCCGCGCCGGTCTTCCTGTCGAGGATCTTGAATTTGTTCAGTTTCATCCTACTGGCATTTATGGTGTAGGCAATCTCATAACGGAGGGAGTGCGCGGCGAAGGTGGTTATCTTATAAACAAAGAGGGGGAGCGATTCATGAAGCGATACGCTCCCAGAGTTATGGATCTCGCCTCCCGAGATGTTGTATCGCGAGCTATGGCCGAAGAAATTAGAAATGGACGAGGTTGTGGCCCCAAGGGAGATTATATACTCCTCAAACTTGATCACATCGGTGCTGATGTGATTCATGAAAGACTTCCCGGCATCTGGGAACTGGCTTACGTTTTTGCCGGTATTGACTGCACAAAGGAACCCATTCCCGTTGTCCCGACAGTCCATTATTGTATGGGTGGCATTCCCACTAACTATTACGCTGAAGTAGTCGTCGGAAACATGGAAACTCCCGAAACCCCTGTCAAGGGATTTTACGCTGCTGGAGAATGTGCCTGCGTTTCCGTTCATGGAGCCAATCGCCTTGGATCAAATTCCCTACTCGATATTATGGTTTTCGGAAAGGTTGGAGGGCAGAGGATGGCAGAGTTTGCCGAATCCCTCCCAGAGCATGTACCTCTCCCAGATAACCCGGGTAAAAACGGTATTGAGAGAGTCATCAACCTCTTCAACTCAAACGGCAGAGAACGCATGGGTCCCATTTGGGAGGAGCTCAAAGAATCCATGGATGCTAACTGCGGAGTTTTTCGCACTGAAGAGACCCTCACCAAACAAAAAGCGATAATTGACGTGCTTATCAAAAGATTCAAGAATGTTGGCATAGACGACAAGAGCAAGGTTTATAACCTTGATCTTGTGGAAACCCTGGAACTCGGAAATATGCTGGAATATTCAAAGGCTATTGTTGAAGGAGCTTTAGCCCGCACAGAAAGCCGAGGAGCTCATTACAGAGATGATTACCCCAAACGTGATGACGTTAACTGGTTAAAGCACACTCTTGCCTACCTTGAAGAAGATGGTTCGATACGGCTTGATTATAAGCCTGTTAGGTTAAAACCACTTACGGCTGAACCTTTTATGCCTGCGGAACGAGTCTATTGATGCTCAACATGATGTGTAAAAAAGAGGGGTGAATCCATGGCAAAGACTGTGACTTTCATAATTTTTCGATACGATCCTGAAAAGGACAAAAGACCTTACTATAAGGAGTATAAAGTCGAAATCCGCCGTCCCGGTATGATGGTGCTGGATGGGCTTAACCAGATCCGCTGGGAACAGGACGGAACCCTTGCCTACCGCAGATCCTGCCGTGAGGGTGTATGCGGGTCTGATGGCATGAACATTAACGGCGTCAATATGCTGAGCTGTATAACTCATATTGAAGATTTAAAACCCCCTATCGTTATTCAGCCGCTTCCTTCACTTCCGGTAATTAAAGATCTGGTGGTTGATTTTACGGATTTCTTCAACAAATACTACATAGTCAAACCCTACCTGATCACAAAAACACCTCCTCCAAGTGATCGTGAGCGGCTTCAGAGTCCGGAGGATAGGAAGAAACTCGATGGACTTTACGAATGCATTCTCTGCGGTTGCTGTAGCACTTCTTGCCCGAGCTTCTGGGCTGATCCAGACTATCTGGGTCCTGCGGCGCTCCTCAAAGCATGGCGGTTTATAGCTGATTCCCGGGACGAAGGAGCCGATGAACGGCTCGAAATTGTAAATGACCGTCACGGTGTCTGGCGTTGCCATACAATCCTAAATTGCATAGAAGCTTGCCCCAAGCAACTTAATCCCACTGAAGCTATTGCCAACCTGAAGAAAACAATAGTGCAAAGAAAATTCTAACCCTTTACTTAGATCACCCTGGGAGATTACCACCCCAGGGTGACCTGTTCTGTCATTGTAAAAACTTATGGTCGGGGTGTTCTAAAATAATTATTCGAGCTGTTCTGAGGCTCCTTTTTTATTGCTTTTTTAGCAATGGTTGTCTCTCCTATCCATCGCTCCGAGCGACAACGAAGTGGGGAGCCTCCTCATAGGATGCCTCGCATTTGCTCGGTATGACAAGTGGAAAAGACTGTCACCACGGGCGATAGAGGCAGAGGAGAGCAGTTTGTGTTTTGCAGGGCTGTTTTTATAAGACGGATTAACCGATTCGAAGTGGAATGTTTGGTTAATGGTAAGATTTCAGAGGCGTATCTTCCCAACCCGGGAAGACTCTGGGAAATTCTTTTGCCGGGTAAAGAGCTTTATCTAAAGAAAAACTTCGGTTCTGGAAAGCACGCTTTTACCGTTTGGGCGGCAAAACGTTACGGTGCGCCTGTGCTTTTACATACTCATTACACTAACGACGTAGCTGAACAGTTTTTACGTGATCGTATGATTCAGAAACTGGAAAGCTTCGTGATTAAAGGCAGGGAAGTCCCGGTGAAGAACGGAAGGATAGATTTTTTGCTAGAAGATTCCGGAGGAAACAGGCTTTTTCTGGAAGTTAAATCCTGCACCTTGTTTGGTGATAGCGTTGCCATGTTTCCCGATGCTGTTACTAATCGTGGAAAACGACATGTTGAAGATCTGGCTCGAATTGCTTCGGAAAACTCATCCGTAAAGGCGGGGGTGCTTTTTGTAGTCCATGCTCCTCATGTGAGCGCATTTCTTCCGGATTTTCATACCGATCCAGCTTTTTCTCGAACTCTATATGAAAATCGCCACCGCCTTCTTCTAGTTCCTGTCTCGGTTAAGTGGAATGATGACTTACAACCAAGCTTGGTTAGGACTCTCGATATTCCTTGGACGATTTATGAGAGAGAAGCCCACGATAAAGGAAGCTACTTACTTTTAGGTTTTCTTCCGGAGAATCTTACTCTGTCCATTGGAAGCCTTGGGAAGCGGTTTTTCAGAAAGGGCTTTTATGTTTACGTTGGTTCTGCCATGAATTCCCTTTCTCAAAGGATCAACCGCCATTTACGCCTTAAAAAATCGACCCACTGGCATATTGATATGATAACGCCGTTCCTGAAGAACATGGTACCTTTAAGGATAGAATCATCCGAAAGACTTGAATGTCTTATAGCCGAACGACTTCAGAATATCGCCGATGCAACTGTTAGCCGTTTTGGTTCATCAGACTGCCACTGTCCGGGACATCTTTTCTGGATGATATCAAATCCGCTTTATCGAGAATCCTTTATTAAACTGCTTATTGATGTCCGCATTAATCGGCTTTCTCGGTGGCGTCCAGATAACGAGCAAGAGTAAAGAGAAAATCGGCAAGCCGATTAATGTAGGATAAAACTTCCTGCCTGACCTGTTCCCCCTCATCCTTTAGAGCTGCTATTCGCCTTTCGGCTCGCCTTACAATAGTCCTGGCAACGTCTGTAAGAGCTCCTATCATGGTGGCTCCAGGATGTACGAATTTTCTGGGCAGAGGAACTTCTAGCTGGAGATCCTTTATCCACTTCTCTAGACGTTCGATTGCATCTGGTGGGATTTTGTATGGAGTATTTTCTTGGGTTGACGCAAGCTCTGCTCCAAGAATCACTAAATCGGACTGGATTGTGTCAAGCATCTCTTTTATGAGGGAACTTCGAGTCAAAGCTTTAACAACACCCATCATAGAACTAGCTTCGTCCAGAGTCCCATAAGCTTCGGGACGAAGGCTTGCTTTGGAAACTCGCTCACCAGAAAGAAGACTTGTTGTTCCGCTATCACCCTTTTTCGAAAATACGAAAATTTGCTGAACCGGCTCAGACGCCATTCTGTAACTCACCTCCGTCGCAATAGGTTAATGTTTAGGGACATCGTACAGTTGCTTCATTGTAGTTTCGTCGTAGAGCTTTCCAACCTCTTCAAGAAGCTGATTTGTGGCTTCTTCAATACTGCTTATCTCCTTTTCATCCACCATGTCATCTTCTAAGAAATGAAAGGAATTTCTGAGCTTACGGAAGTGTTCTACAATTTCGGGTCGGATCATTCCCTCCCCCAGCCTGTCGCTTAAGTCTAGAATGGTTTCAATACAGCTCTGGAGACGCCAACGAGCTCGTTTTCCGCTTTTCTGGCTTTTGTTATTTTTCCAGAAGATTTTGCTCCACATGGCTAGCTCGCCCTCAGTATCTGAAGTTCTTCTAAAAATGGCGCATAAAAACGCCTTTTGTGAGACAGCGAGTAATGCAAAAGCTCATCTATAAGTTCCAGGGAATTTTTATTTACAATGAGATCTGCACCTAATCGGAAGGCGGCCCACTTGTCCCTTGTTTTAAGAGAGCTACTGAGCAAACACAGGAAGAAACGGCGCCTTATGTTCATAGGAAGTTTTTGGATGTAGTAAAGCAAGATGCTGTGCTCGTGACTTTCCGTTCTGCCTATAGTTTCGTCAAGAACGACCGTTTGGAAGTATCCTTCTCTGAGATATCTGAAAGCTTCTCTCCCGGTTTTTGCAACTTTTATGTTGTAATCTTCCTGACTGAGAATGCTTAAAAGCTTTTGAATAGATTCTTCATCCGACGAACATACAAGAACTCCTTCTCGTCCATCTAAAAAAAAGTCTTCAGGTGTCGTTTCATCTCGCTTCCATCGTTCAATTTCTACTTCAAAGCTATCCTGAACCTCTTCATCCCGGGATACTTCAATCATGTTTTGACAATTTGGGCAACGCAGACGTGCTTTCTTGCCAATTGGTATTTTCTCCGAAGGTATGAGAAATCTTTTTTCGCACTTTTCGCAATAAGCAGGTATTTTATCCGGTTCGCTACGTTGCTTTAAATGATTTTCATCTTTTAGTCGGGCAGCTTCGAGTATGAGTTGTTGCCATGGTTTGTGGATTGATATTTTACCTATCATTTCTAGTTCTGTAGGGACTACAATAAATTCTCCCTCGGGCCAGGAAAGAATTTCGTAAAAAGCACTTTCCCCTTCTCCTGCTAATGTCTGAGCGTGAACTATTTGACCACTCGATATACAAATAATCCCTTCTTTTGAATCGCTTTTTACTTTAATCTTGAGATTCTCTGTGGTGGATGTGCACAGCAACTGGATTATATCAGGCAAGCTAACTCCTACCAAGGTTCCTCTAAATCCTCTGGATTGTTCCTCCATTGCATATCTCCTTTTTTGAGGCGAACATAGTGACCTTATTTCGCCAACGTGTTAATAATAACACTGCTGAGTCAGATTCAGCAAGGGTTGGGAAGAGCTTTTTGCGGCTTAATGTTGCTAGAGGTGAAAAATTATGGGTGAGTATGTAATTTTTGGTAGCACGGGACTTAGAGTATCAAGACTGGTTCTGGGAACATGGGTTACAGGTGGATGGGCATGGGGCGGTTCAGACGAAAATGAAGCTTTGAATGCCATTATTACCGCTTTTGAAAATGGAATAAACTTTGTCGATACTGCCCCTATTTATGGCTTTGGTAGAGCTGAAGAAATAGTGGGAAAAGCCCTAAAACTGTGGGGAAAGAGAGAAGACATCGTTGTTGCCACAAAAGGCGGGCTAGAATGGGACAATGGAGGCAGAAATATTCGCCGAAATTCCAGACCTGAGAGGCTAGCTCAGGAAGTTGATCAGAGTTTAAAAAGACTCGGCGTTGATGTTATAGACCTTTACCAGATTCACTGGCCTGATGAACAAACTCCTTTTGAAGACTCTATGGAGATGCTCATAAAACTTCGGGAAGCCGGAAAAATCCGATTTATAGGGCTGAGCAATTTCAATTCCAGTCAAATAGAACGTTGTCGTAAGGTAGGACCTGTGCACAGCCTTCAACCGCCATACAACATGTTTGAAAGAGAAGCCGAAAAAGACGTCCTTCCTTATTGTATAAGGCACGGCATTCCAACTCTTGTTTATGGCGGGCTTTGCAGAGGGCTTCTTACGGGGAAATTCAAGGGTTCAGAGAGTTTTCCTAAAGGGGACCTTAGACGACATGATCCTAAGTTTAAGCCACCGGCGTTTCAACAGTACGTGCGGATTATTGAAACTATCCGTAAAGAAGTATGTCCCGAGAAAAAATACGGAAAAACAATGGCTCAGTTTGCTCTTCGGTGGGCTCTTCAACGCCCCGGAGTGACTGCCGTGATTGCTGGAGCCAGAACTCCAGAACAGGCTCGGGAAAACTGTGGAGCTCTTGGCTGGGCAATAGATAAGGAGGATATGGAAATTGTGGACAATATCCTTAGTCAGTGCCCGTCCGAATCAAAGCCTTTAAGGTAGAAAAGGCTGTGCTATGGTTTGTTTGCGTTCAACAGCTCCCAAATTCCACGCTTGATATCCATCCAGGTATCGCCTACCTTTATGGAAATCATGAAACCTCCATGTTCAAATTCCACCAGTCTCGCTTTGCTGAGCAAATTCTCCACGGTAGCTTCAGATGCCTCGATTCCACGTTCGGACAGAATTTGCTTTATTTTCTCACTTATGATTTTTCGCTCTCGCTCCAGCCTGATTTGTTCCCAATCCATGCTGTTTTTCCTCACTCCAAAACCATAGGGGGCGGCCACACAGGGTTGCCCCTACTTCCTTCGGTTTACGTTTACAAAGCCAGATCTCTTTGTTATAGAAAAAACGCACATTTTCTTTAGATGCTAAAACAAAATACTCGGGGGTAGCAACTTAAAAAACTATTATGAGTCGATGTAAAAAGTGCCGAAGTGCAGCGGGACAAGGAGGTTCGGGAGGACAACCCTATCAGGATCATTATTTTCACCGAGCCAAGAAGGAAGGATATCTTAGCCGAGCTGTTTACAAGTTGATGGAAATTCAAAAGTCTTACAGCATTCTAGGTCGGGGCATGAAAGTTCTTGATCTTGGAGCAGCTCCTGGTTCGTGGCTTCAGTTTACGTCAAGCGTTGTGGGTGAGAATGGCTACGTAGTTGGAATAGATCTTAAACCGATTGAGTATCCTTTCCCTGCTAATGTTCATGTTATGCAGGGGGATATGAGAGATCCGAAGTTTGTAGAAAGTCTTGCCGAGCGATTCAGTAGTTTTGACGTGGTTATGAGCGATATGGCACCTGATACAATTGGAAATAAACATGCTGATTCGGCAAGATCTGCATACCTTGTCGAGCAGGCTTTTGAACTTGCTAAAAAAGTTCTTAGACCGGGAGGGCATTTTCTTGCTAAAATTTTTCAGGGAGAGGACACTCCCAAGATAATTCAAACCATTCGACAGCACTTTCAGAAAGTTAGGGTGGTAAAACCTATGGCGTCGCGTAAAGAAAGCAAAGAAGTTTACATCCTGGCGATGTGTAAAAGACCGCTCTGAATTGCGAACAAAGCTAGTATCTCGGCTATATGCGGAGAAGTTCCCCATACTGGATGGAACTTCGCTGAATTCATGATGAAATGATGAGATAAAAGACCAAAATATAAGGAGGCTAAGGCTATGGCTGGACATTCCAAATGGGCTAATATCAAGCATAGAAAGGCTGCTCAGGATGCACGTCGTGGCAAAATATTCACGAAGCTTATTCGAGAGATCATGGTTGCTGCTCGTATGGGTGGAGGAAATCCTGAGGCAAACCCAAGACTTAGAGCGGCTATCGCAGCGGCAAGAGCCGAAAATATGCCTAAAGATACGATCGAGCGCGCCATAAAAAAAGGCACCGGCGAAATTGAAGGCGAAACCTATGAAGAAATCACCTGTGAAGGCTATGCTGCAGGTGGCGTTGCTGTTCTGGTGGAGGCTATGACCGATAACAGAAACAGGACGGTAAGCGAATTAAGAAATATCTTTACAAGAAATGGAGGTAACTTAGGAGAAGCTGGTTGCGTAGCCTGGATGTTTGAGAAGAAAGGGCTCATCGTATTTTCTAAAGACAAATATTCTGAAGATGAAATCATGGAAATAGCTCTGGAAGCCGGAGCCGACGATGTAAAGGATCAGGGAGATCAGATAGAAGTGATAACCTCTGTTGCCGATTTTAGTGCGGTGAAACAGGCTTTCGATAGCCGCTTCATGGAATACAGTCTTGCTCAGATTACCATGATCCCTAAAACAACCGTTCGAGTTGACGATCCAAAGCAGGCTCAACAGGTTATTCGCCTTATGGAAACTTTAGAGGATCACGATGATGTTCAGAATGCTTATGCAAACTTCGATATACCAGATGAAATCTTGAAATCTTTGACATGACGTCATGTGAATGTGTGCTTGGCATAGACCCAGGATCGCTTTACACGGGCTATGGACTCGTGAAGTTTGAAAATCAACATTTCAAAGCTCTGGATTACGGGACTATAAAAATACCCAAGAACATGTCCCTTCCTGAGCGGTTAGGGTTGATCTATAGAGAGCTTGAAGTAATCATAGCCCGAACAAAGCCTTCTGGAGTAGCAGTAGAGGATGTGTTTTTTGCTCACAATGCCAGAAGTGCTCTTCAACTGGGTCAGGCTCGAGGAGTGGCCATACTTGCAGCAGTGAATGCAGGTGTCCCAGTTTTTGCTTATTCAGCTCTTGAAATTAAGCAAGCCGTGGTAGGTTACGGCAGAGCTACAAAGGATCAGATGATAGCCATGGTAAGGCGTCTTTTGGCAATTAAAGATCCTGTGGATTCACACGCCGCCGATGCCATGGCTGTTGCCATCTGTCACTTAAATATGTTCAGGTTGAAAAACCTTGGAATAAAACCATGATAGCCTATGTTAAAGGAACTCTGGCTTTTAAAACTCCTTCTTCCGTTGTCGTGGATGTAAACGGCGTTGGCTATGATATAGCAATTTCGCTTAACACTTTTTACGGACTTCCAGAACTTGGCCAAGAAGTGTTGATTTATACCTACACTCATGTTCGAGAAGACCTTTTGCAACTCTACGGGTTTAAGACTCTGGAGGAAAAAAAAGCTTTCCTTGACTTGATTGCAATAAATGGTGTTGGGCCAAAACTTGCTCTAGCCATACTTTCGGGTATTGCTCCAGACGAACTGGTTCGGGCAGTGTATGAACATAATGTTGGGCGTCTTCAAAAGATACCGGGCGTTGGTAAGAAAACAGCAGAGCGCATCCTTCTTGAAATGAAACACAGGCTGAAACCTCCTGAGATTCAGTCCTGTGGTGACGTACCAGATTTGGGGGAAGAATCACCCTATGGAACCGCCTTTGCCGCTTTGATTCAGCTTGGGTATAAACCTCAGGAGGCGGAGAAAGCTCTTGCAGCTGCAAAAAAGAAGGTAGGTGAAATGGCTTCTGTTGAAGAAATCCTTAGAGCGTCACTTCAGGCAATGGCGGTTTAAGATGAAAACGCTGAGGTATGTAAAATGGCAAATAGGCTTATTACTCCAGAACCCAGAGAAGAAGACCTGGTTGTTGAGCAAAACCTTAGACCTAAAAGACTGGCAGATTACATAGGGCAGGAGGAGATAAAGGAATCCCTTAGAGTGTTTATCGAAGCGGCAAAACAACGCGGAGAAGCGCTCGATCATGTTCTTCTTCATGGGTATCCGGGACTGGGTAAAACGTCTCTTGCGACTATCATAAGTCATGAACTAGGCGTTAATCTGAGAGCCACTTCTGGGCCTGTTATAGAGCGTCCTGGGGATCTTGCCGCTATATTAACTAATCTGGAACCGAGAGATGTCCTTTTTATAGATGAAATCCATCGGCTGAATCCTACAGTGGAAGAGATCCTCTATCCTGCTATGGAAGATTTTCAGATTGACATTATTATCGGGCAGGGGCCTTCTGCTCGCACGATAAAACTCGATCTTCCGCCCTTCACTCTTGTCGGTGCAACAACTAGGGCGGGATTATTGTCTCCCCCGCTTCGAGATCGTTTTGGAGTAATTCTCAGGCTTGATTTTTATAAACCTGAGGAGCTTAAACAGATTGTGCTGAGATCTGCTCGAATTTTGGGAATTGCTATAGAAGAATCTGGTGCTATGGAAATTGCAAAAAGGTCGAGAGGCACGCCACGTATTGCTAATAGACTTCTAAGACGCGTCAGGGATTTCGCTCAGGTGCGAGCTCAAGGTGTGATAACCGAGGATGTTGCCAAAAAAGCTCTGGAACTTCTGGATGTGGACGAAAAGGGATTTGATGCTATGGATCGCCGTATTCTTCAGCTTATCATTGAACATTACGATGGTGGACCCGTGGGCATAGAAACTCTTGCCGCAGCACTTTCGGAAGAAAAGGGCACGATAGAAGATGTTTACGAACCATACCTTATACAGCAGGGATACATTAGAAAAACGCCCAGAGGCCGCATGGCGACCAGGAAAGCTTACGAGCACTTTGGGAAACAGAAAATTGTCGGAAAACAATTAACAATGTGGTAACTCTCGCTCTAGGAGAAAGCTTTAATGAGATGGCGATATGCTGTTATCTATCCTGATGATTCGGAGAACGGCTGGGAGTGGTTACATCATAAGACCTTTGGACGGTCGGCTCTTGAACGGCTCGTGATAACTTTACAGAAAGTTGGTATTAAGCAACTTAGGCTGTTTCCTGAACCTTCCCAGAATTTTTCTGCCTATCCCGCCTGGAACAATGAACCGGATAATTCGGAGCCGATTCTTATCATCAAAGGCGGTTTGATCTGGAAACCCGAACTTCTCGCGTGGTTCGATAAAGTCATAGATTCTCATAGTGAAGAAAGCCTTGGCATTGGAAGCAATAAACCATTTGTTGCTTCCTGCCCTTATGGAATATGGAAAAGCCAGTGGGCTCTCTCAAAGAATTTTCCTGACCCCTCGCTATCGCTTGGGGTGACATTGCTTAAAGTTATAGAAAGTCCACCGTCTCATTTAATGCCAGTTAAATCATGGGACGAAAACGGAATCTTAGAACTTGCAGGCAAACCATCCGATCGCCCACATGTTGTATGGGTGAGACGTAAGCTTTTGCCTTTTCTTAAGTTTTGCGCTCGCAAGGGTATTCATCCTAACACAATAACCTGGATTGGCTTTGGAGTTAACCTGCTTGGCTGTCTCTTGCTCCTTCCCAAATCTTATTTTTTGGGTATTCTTGCTACTCTTATTTTGGTTCTTTCATGGGTGTTAGATTGCGCCGATGGAAGCCTTGCTCGAGTTACCATGCAGGAATCGCCTCAAGGGAAAAGGCTTGATACCATTCTCGGAAACATTTCTAATCTTACGGTTTTTACAGCACTAATAGTACGAGAATACGGCGATAGGCCTTTCTTGGCTCTTTTGCTGGCTTTCTTTATTATCGCAGGAATTCTTATTGCCTATTTTGTCCATGAACGTATGCCAGAAAAAACACATCCCAGGGTTACCTTTATTTCTGAGTTGCTAACCAAGATCAACCACCGAGACTACACCTTTTTGCTTTTTCTGCTCGCTTTATTTGATGCTATGAAGGTGTTTATCTGGTTGAGCCTTGTGGGTGTTCATGTTTACTGGATTGTTGAACTGATTACACGAAAAGGCGGTTTTAAGCATGGGTAAGCAGTTTCAAAATCTTATCCTTTTCTCCCGGTTCTAGAGGATAAGCAGAAAGTTTTCCCAGGCGATTTTTCATAATGATTTCTTTTTCCTTGACCGCTACTATCGCTGATGGAACGAGTGGAATTTTTCCTCCTCCGCCCGGGAGATCTATAACGAAGTGTGGAATACCAAGGCCTGAAAGCCTGTGGCGGAGAGCCTGAAGAATTTCCAATCCGCGACTTATCGAAGTTCGGAAATGGGTTGTGCCTTTCATTAAATCCATCTGCAAGAGATAGTAGGGACGAACTCTGTGTTTGAGAAGAAGCAGGAAAAGTTCCCGAAGAGTTTCATCGTTGTCGTTTATGCCCTTTAGGAGCACTGTTTGACTACCCAGGGGGATTCCTGCCGAAGCCATAGCTTCAAGAATCTGTTTGGTAGGAGTAGAAAGTTCTTGAGGGTGGTTTATGTGTATGTTGACGTAAATGGGTTGGTGTGAAGCTAAAAGAGCAATTTTCGATGGTGTTACTTGTTCAGGATCGGATATAGGAAGTCGTGTTCCAATACGCAGTATGGCTACATGATCAATTGAGCGTAGGGCGTAAATGATACGCTTAAGAGTTTCTTCGTCCAGAAGAAGAGGATCTCCGCCGGAGATGAGCACATCTCTTACTTCGGGGTGGGTTTTTATGTAATCTTTCACGGCTACGATATTTTCTTCCGTAACGACAATTCTATGTTTCCAGAGACGTTTTCTTGTGCAAAAGCGGCATCTTGCAGCGCATCGGGATGTTACCAGCCATAGAACTCTATCAGGATAACGGTGCACAAGATGTGGAACTGGCGAGAGATGTTCTTCTCCCAGTGGATCTTCCATTCCTCCGTCTTCTGCTAATTCTAGCTCGCTTGGTATGAACTGTTTTCCTATGGGATCATCAAGAGATTCCATAATTTGCGCAAGGTGAGGTGTGATTTTAAAAGGATATTTTTTGTGAACCTCCTTTAACACCGGATCGGAATAGACCAAACCTCTCAGCTTTTTTACTGTGAAAGGTGCTGTTTGCATGAACAATTTCACACCGTTGTAAAGACTTCCTCGAAGGACTTTCTTTCCGGGCGAGGTAGTAATTTTGCGTCTGGGCGTTTTTTACCTAGAGCAACCATCATAACGGGAAACTCTCCGTCTCCAAGCCCTAAAAACTGTCTGACGCCTTCTACGTCGAATCCATCCATGGGGTGAGTATCCCAACCTTCAGCTTCCGCAACGAGAATGAATAACATAGCGAAGAGCCCTACGTTTCTTGATGCGAAGGCTATTTCCCGTCCCCCATACAGGCTTTTCACTGCTTCTTTAACTTTATCAATTGCCTGCTCCGACATATAGCCTTTTGCGACTCTATCTTGAAGCACTCTATCAATATTGGTTTCGTAAGCTTTACCTTGGCCGATAAAAACAAGTATTGCCGAAGCCTCGGTGACCTTCGGCTGGTTCATGGCTAATTCTCTTAGTCTGGCTCTTTTTTCTGGCGATTTTACAACGATAACCCTCCATGGTTGAAGGTTGAAAGAGGATGGTGCTAATCGAGCAACTTCGTAGATTTTCCTAAGATCATCGTCTTGAATTGTTACAGTAGTATCGAAAAAATTAACTGCTCGCCTTTTTTCAGCTATTTCTCTGATGTTCATTGTTGTCTCTCCCTCTCAATAAAACCAATCCATTTTAACGACGACGCTTTTTGTATCCTATAGGGTATAAAAATTCTACCGTTTTTCCAGAGGTCGACGTCAATGTAAAAATATGGCTTGGGATCAATAAAGCCAAGAGGAAGTTCTTCACCATTTCTGTATGGATATAGCCTGTCGAAACGGTTATATTTATTGAGAAAGCTGTTTTTCTAATGAAGGTAGGCTATGAAGAAAATCACAGACGGAATCGTTGCTTTGATTTTTGTTATGTCATTAGTGTCGGTTTGCTTTGCCGAGTCTGGATTTAGTCAAGAAGATAGAGACAGGCTGATTCGTATGGAAGCAACCCTTCAGGTTTTTATGCAGCAGGTAGATAAACGTTTTGAACAGGTGGATAAGCGCTTTGAAGAACTGCGAGAAGACATGAACAAACGCTTTGAGCAGGTAGACAAACGTTTTGATCAGATGATGACGTTTCTATGGATTCTTGCTGGGATTTTTACCGCACTTGTTGCTGCAGTTATAGGCTTTGCTTACTGGGATAGGAGAACAATTATCCGAAGAGCCAAGGAAGAAGCGATTGAGGAGATGAAAAGGGTCTTTCAATAAAAAAGAACGTTTTGGGATTTGCCCAAATTGGAAGAAGCACTAAGAAGGCATAATTTACTTACTTTAGGAGGTTACGCTAATGAGACTTAGAATAGTAGCAGTAGTTCTGGTTTGTGCGGTGATTTTTACAGCGGTTTACTCCTCCGCATCAGAATTTACTCAGGAGGATAGAGACAGGCTGATTCGTATGGAAGCAACCCTTCAGGTTTTTATGCAGCAGGTAGATAAACGTTTTGAACAGGTGGATAAACGTTTTGAACAAGTCGATAAACGTTTTGAACAGGTGGATAAGCGTTTTGAAGAACTGCGAGAAGACATGAACAAACGCTTTGAGCAGGTAGACAAACGTTTTGATCAGATGATGACGTTTCTATGGATTCTTGCTGGGATCTTTACCGCACTTGTTGCTGCAGTTATAGGCTTTGCTTACTGGGATAGGAGAACAATTATCCGAAGAGCCAAAGAAGAAGCTATAGAGGAAATGAAAAGGGAAGGGTTTTCAAGAAGTATTTTAGAAGTGCTTAAAGAAATATCTCCAGATATTCCCAGATTGGAAGAAGCGCTGAGAAGGCATAATTTGCTGTGAAGTTTTACAACATTTCGGGAGGTTACGCTAATGAGACTCAGAATAGTAGCAATAGTTCTGGTTTGTGCGTTGATTTTTACAGCGTTTTGCTCCTCCGCATCCGAATTTACTCAGGAAGATAGAGACAGACTAATTAGGGTGGAAACAACCCTTCAGATATTTATGCAGCAAGTGGATAAACGTTTTGATCAGATGATGACGTTTTTATGGATTCTTGCTGGGATCTTTACTGCACTTGTTGCTGCGGTGATAGGCTTTGCTTACTGGGATAGAAGAACAATTATCCGCAGAGCCAAGGAAGAAGCGATGGAGGATATGAAAAGAGAAGGGCTTTTAAGAAGCATCCTGGAAGTGCTTAGAGATATCGCTCCAGATAACGTCAAACTGGCAGAAGTTCTCAGAAAATATAATTTGCTCTAGATATTTTGCTTGAAAGACTTGACTTTTTGGACTTTTCTGATATGAAACTTCTCGTGGTGGTTGGGGGATCGTCTAACGGCAGGACGGCGGACTCTGGATCCGCTAGTCTAGGTTCGAATCCTAGTCCCCCAGCCATTATTTGTCCCTATGATGGTCCCATCGTCTAGCGGCCTAGGATACTGGCCTCTCACGCCAGAGACACGGGTTCGAGTCCCGTTGGGACTACCAAATCGCAGCAAAGTATAAGGCCCTGGCTTATAGCTCAGGGCTTTTTTATTTGCCTACCTTGCTGGATGGAAGAATTCGTAAATGTTTTTTGCTACCTCTTCTGGAATGCCCGGAATGGCAAGGAGATCCTCAAAGCGAGCGTTACTTATGGCTTCTACGTCCCCAAAACGTTCTAAAAGAATCCGCTTTCTCTTGGGCCCCACACCTTGAATGGCATCAAGTATGGACGTTTTTAGTGATCTCCTGTGTTTTTTCTGGTAAGAACTTAGAGCGTATCTATGCGCTTCATCACGAATCCACTGAAGAAAACCTAATACATGAGGATGCTCCGACACAAGAATTGCCTCTGGTTTGTGGGAAAGATAAAGTTTTTCTCCTAAAAGACGCTCCAGCTTTGACGTAGAATTCCTCTCCTTTGCTATTGCTACGAGAATCGGGCAATTTCTGACCTCATAATCGTCTCGCTTAATGACTTCAAGCGCTTTCATGGCTCCTTGAAGCTGTCCTTTGCCGCCGTCAATCATGAGGAGGTCGATTTCACTAAAAATCTCGGGATCTTCTGTGGCCAAACGTCTAATGGTAAGCTGAATCATAAGAGGATCATTTTGATCTGCCGTTTCTTCTAAACTATAGACCCGGTACAAATTTGGTGCAGGTCTGCCGTTTTTGAAAACCACAACGGCTCCAACCGTGTGCTTACCCTGAATGTTAGAGATATCTACACACGCAATCGTTCGAGGTATCACACCAATGTCCAGTACATCCTTCAATAATTGAAGAACTTCCTGGCGGGAGGCCGAATCAGAAGCTGTCGATTTTGCATATTCTCTGGCGTTGGTCTGAGCAAGTTCCAGTAGTTTACGGTCTTCTTCGTTTTCTCCGCCGCAGATAATTGTTACTGGTGCTCCCCTGAGCTCGGTAAGATAATGTTCTAACTCTTCTCGTTTATCAACTTCTATGGGAAGAAGTATTTCTTCAGGGATGAAAGGATAAACGTCGTAATACTGGCTGAGAAATCCTACCAGAAATTGAGACTCATCGTCTGATGCAACGCCTACATCAAAACATTTGTGTCCTGTAACGGCTCCACCTCTGACATATACAACAGAAAAGAAGGTGTGTTTCCCATCTGAAAAGTATCCCATTACGTCTCGGTGTGTTCGCTTCTGAGAAACCACCGCCTGTTGTTCTATAAGAGCATCCAGCGCAAAAAGACGATTTCGCAGAATAGCTGCTCTTTCGAAATTAAGCTCCTCGGCTGCTCTATGCATCTCTTCCGCCAGCCTTTCTCTTAGCCTGAGGTCGTTTCCGTTGAGAAACCTTATCAGATCTCGAACAATTGCGTTGTATTCCTTTCTGGAGATTTTGCCGGCGCATGGAGCAAGGCAAAGTCCCAGGTCGTGATTCAGGCATGGACGGCTACGCTTCATAAAGCTTTTTCCGGGGCATTTTCTTAAGGGAAATGCCTTTCTTAGCACTTTTATAGCTTCGCTCATTGCGTAAGGAGAAGGATAAGGACCGAAATAAAAAGCCCCATCTCTCTTGACTTGCCGAACAGTTTCAAGCTTTGGAAAGGGTTCCCTTATGTTGATACGTATTGCAGGGTAGTTTTTGTCATCTCGAAGAATAACATTATAAGGCGGGCGAAAACGCTTAATAAGCTGGGCTTCTAGAAGCAGGGCTTCTTTTTCGTTTCTTGTAACGATGAACTTAAAGCCTCCAGCCTTTTTGATCATGGAGGCAGTCTTCAAGGAAAACGGCGGTTGTCCATAGCTCAACAACCGCCGTCTCAAGTTAATCGCTTTGCCTACGTATAACACAGCCCCCTTGAAGTCTTCAAAAATATAAACGCCGGGACTTTCGGGAATGGTTTCCCTACCTATCGGTGTATTTTCAAAGAGAAGGTCTATAGAAAAGCTCTTTTCTCCAAGCTCTTTCAGATCAAGCAAGTTGAAACTCATTAGACGTATTCGTGAGTACCCATAACAACTGGAATGCCAAAGTTTGTTTCGATCATCTTGGCAAGTTCTTCAGGTTTGTAATAAGGACAGCCAGGCTGTGCCTTTACCATACAGGTGCTCAGATAGATTACATCGGGTTTCATGTCAGAAAGCTTCATTGCCATCTTCATGTTTGGTATTACAGTTCTTCCTGGACATTCACACTCGACAAAGAAAACCACCTGGCCGGGTTCGCTGAATTTTCCTTCCCCTAAGGCCGCTGCTTTGTAACAGCGCCATTCCCCGGGGCATCCATAGCCACTTGCCATGTAAGCTCCACATCCTACAAGTCCTACCTTCTTCATGTTGCTTCCTCCTCTTTTGGTGAAACGTTAAAGAAGGTTAAAGCGTTACTCACCGCCAGTAACCTAAATTGTTCTTCGGTTAAAGATTCATGTTTGTCAATCCATTCAAAATATGGTTGAGACAACTCCTTAGCTCCATCACTGTTTACCATGATGGCTTTGACCGTTCTGGGATATTTCTCGATGATTTTTATAAGATCCTCTGGAGAACTTTTCCCCTGCTGGAGTGTTACTCCAGCCACATAGCCTTCACCATAGACCATATCGTATGTTGTGGGTGTAACATGATCTATGAGTATAAAAGGGTGAAGAGGTCTGTAATCTTCAAGAAGTCTGAGAAGCCGCTCTGTCATTGCCTCCTTGTTTTGACGGGGTGTATGAATCCCTATACGTTTTGTTTTCGGGAGATAGTCTTCTGCCCACTCGAGTTGCCATCGGAATATTTTTTCTTCTTCCAGAGTGCCAGAGTCCATACCAAGTTCCCCAAGTCCGAGACAAAGCGGACTTTCAATATGTTTTATCATAGCGTCTGTGATTTCAGAAGGAAGTTTTCTTACACCTTTTAGATCAGGCGGTATGGAGCGAGGGTGAATACCAACAAGGTAGAAGAAAGTTATCCCATCTTGAGTCCATCCATCGCAAAGCCTTTGAAGTTCGTCCCAATAGTCAGGGTAATGTTTAAAAGAAACAATCTGCTCATTGTAAGACCAGGTGATACCACCTATTTGCTTTGCACGGTATGTTTCAATGAAATCTGGTGAAAATCTTGAAAGCATATCGGCATGACAATGTGAATCCAGAGCTTTCATATCGTAACCCCCGTGGAGTAAGTAAAGCGAACTGAAATAATACACATTAAGTATAACTAAGTTGACAACTCAGGTCAACCATAATAGAAGTGGCAATGATTTTTGCGGAAGTGAAACATCACAAAGGAGGTCCAAGAATGACTGCTGGGAAGAAACTTCGTGTAGTAATTATTGGAGGAGTTGCCTGCGGACCAAAAGCCGCCGCTCGCCTTAAGCGGCTTCTCCCGGATGCGGAAATCACCATCCTTGAAAAATCGCCCTACGTTTCATACGGTGCCTGTGGAATTCCTTATTATGTTGAGGGACTTTTCGATGATGTGATGACTCTAAACGAAACACCAGTAGGCGTCAGAAGAACCCCTCAGTTTTTTGAACAGGCTAAAGGGGTTAAAGTGCTCACCGGAAGGGAAGCTTTATCTATTGACCGTATTTCAAAGACTGTCCGGGTCAAGAATATTGAAACAGGTGAAGAAGAAATCTTTCCTTACGATAAGTTAATCCTGGCAACAGGTGCTAGCCCTGTTCGTCCCCCAATTCCTGGAATTGATCTACAGAACGTCTGGACTGTTAGAACTCTTGAAGATGCTCAATCAATGCGTCAGACTGTTGAAGAAAAAGGCTTGAAGAGCGCTGTTATTATCGGTGGAGGTTACATTGGGCTTGAAATGGCAGAAGCTCTCACTGTTCGCGGTGTTAAGGTGACTGTTGTGGAGATGCTAGATCATGTTCTTTCTCACATGCTTGATCCAGAACTTGCTCTTCTGCTTGAAAATCACATTCGACAGAAAGGTGTAAATCTTTTGCTAAATGAGAAAGTTCAATCCATAAACGGCGACCGAGCTGTTAGATCTGTGACCACTGACAAGCGAGAAATTGATACCGATATGGTTATAGTAGCTGTTGGCGTTAAGCCAAATGATAAACTTGCTCGGGATGCTGGCCTTGCCTGTGATCCTCGAGGCGGCATAATTATCAACAATTATTGCCAGACGAACGATCCGAACATTTACGCTGGTGGAGATTGTGTGCTGAATCCTTACGTTTATCCGTTCACTGGAAAACCAATCTATGTGCCTCTTGGATCTACAGCCAATAAACACGGCAGAGTGATTGCCAACCACATTGCAGGAATTGTTACACCGTTTCCAGGTATTACCGCTACGGCACTTTGTAAAGTGTTTGATTTTACCGTCGGTCGAGTGGGTATAACTCAGGAGCTTGCGGACGAACTACGACTTGATGTCGAAACAGCTATATGGAGCGGGCCTGACAAGCCTCACTATATGGGTGGGAAACTCTTGGTAATCAAGCTTATCGCTTCAAAACGTTATCGCACTCTTCTCGGTATGGAAATTCTTGGTCCTGGTGATGCCGCTAAACGTTTGGACGTTGCCGCAACGGCTATCACCTTTGGAGCCACTCTCGATCATGTTGCTTATTTAGATCTGGGCTACGCCCCGCCTTTTGCTCCTCCGCTTGACCCGCTGCTCACCGCCGCTCACGTCCTTCTAAACAAAATGAACGGCCTGGCAAAGGGCATCAATCCGCTTGAAGCTTACCGATGGATGCAGGAGAAAAAGGATCTTATCCTTCTGGACGTCCGCACTCCTCAAGAGTTTAAAGAACTTCGTATGGACGATCCACGAGTGTTGCATATCCCGCTTGGAGTGCTTCGCCAGAAGGCAAAAGAGCTTCCTAAGGACAAAGACATTCTTGCCTTTTGCAAAGTGAGCATGCGAGGTTATGAAGCTCAGAGAATTCTCAATGCTGAAGGGTTTGAACGGGTATGGTTTATAGAAGGTGGATTGATGGCATGGCCCTTCGGTAACCTTGTTTCTTCATGACGCCGACCTGGAAGAATCGAATAGTTCCGTAAAACTCCTTAACCGCTCTCGTTCTTTTTCGGGAGCGGTTAGCATTTTATGAATGTGCCCGAAGTAGGGAAGATGCGGTTTGGCGAGAGAAAAAACAAGAGATGCAAGAATAAAAGCCAGAATAAAAACGAAGGGATAATGAACCGATGAGCCTACGAAGGGGATACTGACAGGTAAAGGCAGGGCGATGTTGCTAAACCATCTCTGCATCCATCCCAGAGCGAACGGAGCAGGCCACAGCGATGCGGCTGAGTATGCCACAGAGAGGAAGAAAAGCCTTCCAAAGGCGTCATTTGCCTTTTCGTTAGCGGCTTTGTAAGCTTCTTTATCGCCAGCTTTAATAGCGTCAATTGAAAGGTTATTCCATTTTATCAGGTCGTTGTTTAGATTTTCCACGTATTTGCGGTTGAAAAGAAAGGCAATTGATAGAGTCGTTTGACCTATCACCACGCTGGTCAAAGCCAGAAGGAACGTTCCAACAAAGAAACCGATGATAGGATCGGGAACAAGCCGAAAAAGTCCCATCAGAATGGGGTCGATAACTTCATAAAATTTTTCCATAAATTGCTTCTCTCATAAGTTAATAAAAAACAGCGGGGGAAATTCCCCCGCCTCTTTGTTGTATTTTACGGAAGAATGGACTTTCCGAAAAATCCTTCACTGGTATATTTGATGCCGACGTAGAGGGCAAGCAAGACAAACAATCTTTTCAGCCATATATCGGGTATGTATCTTTGAGTCCTCGGTCCTATAATAGAACCGACAAAAATGCCCACTAATTCGGTACCAATAAGAGGCCACCAAACTACAACACCCTGCACCATGTAGTTGAAAATGCTTGTAATCATGCTGATAAGCACTGCAAAGGCAGACGTTCCGGCGGCTATAAACATAGGAAGCTTGAGGAGGTCCGTCATAAGAGGGACAAGAAGAAAACCACCGCCAACACCTATAAGTGAGGAGATCGCCGCAATAACTAAACCACCGAGAGCGCCAAGCAAGAGATTGAAGCTGAATTCCACACCGTAAAAGCTTATTGTGCATTGTGTTAGACTTAGGCGAACAATCTTAACGCCTTCACCCGTTGCCGATCCCTGACGAGCTGCCTCCTGGAATCTTTTTGCTGCTTCTTGAGTCTTTTTGCGTTTTTCTCTAGCTCTTTGAGTGGTGCCGTAATACATGAAACCGGCCACCAAAAACACAACCAGACCGAAAAGACCGGTGTAAGCTTTTGCGGTTACTTTTCCAGTGGTAACCCACGGTATTATGGTGGCGCCGATAATGGAACCTACACCAAGAGCAATTCCCAGAGGCAGACAGAGTTGTTTCGTTCTGGCGTAAGAAATGGACGAAATGATGGCACTAAGCCCCACGAGGAACTGGTTGGAAACTCGGATGGTGTCGGTGATGAACTTATTGAGAGCTTTGTTGGTATCTTTGAAGCTTTTGGCATAGCTTCCAAGCCCGAAAACCGTAATGTGACCAACTCCAGCCATTATCCCGCCAAAGGCTCCAACAGTTGAAAAAATCCAACCCACCCATAAGGCCCACAAGAATGCGAGAAGATAAGAAGGCTTGGGTGCTCCTGGAATGTCAAGATAACCTCTGGGAGCATCAGGATTAATGCAACCCTTTGTTACTTCGGCAGAACATTTTGGCGTTTCGGCTATAATTTTAGCGAGTTGCTGGGAAACACCACTAATTGTTCCAACCTTTTCTTGAGCTAGACCTACGTGAATGAATCCTACCCATCCGGCAAAAAACAGAACCAGCAGACCTACTAAAATGATCTTGTAACGCTTCTTCATAACGTAGCTCCTCCTGTTAAGAATTTCTATCCCGCAGGTGATCCCTCTGCGACCAGGGTATATTTGTAAGCAACCGCTGTGCCATACGGCGTTTATTGGGGGTGACAACACCTAAATCGCCGCAATCAAAGGAGAAGTGTGTCTGGGGATAGTCAACGGGGAAAAACCTCTACCACGACTTGTGATTCCCCTGAGAGACTATATTGCTTACCTTGACATACTGGTCAGTCTTTCTGTGCAAGAAAAAATTTTTTTCAGTGCAAAATATTTTTGCTATAGATTTATGGTTGCGCTCAATTGAATACCGGATGTTCCAGAATTTCTGGAAACACAACACAAGATGTTCGTTGTCATCAATCTACCATAGACCAATCACGCCTAATTTGAAGGCTTGGTTTTTGCCCTGGCACTAGCATTGCATAAGTGGCAGGCGGTTTTTGTTGTCCACTTTTGTTCAGAAAATGTTGAAAAAAGGAGTGAAGGAGAGATCAACATGACGAAGACTGTGTTCAGCTTGTGTTTCATGTGCACTGTGCGTTGCCCTATAAAAGTTGAGGTAGAAAACGGACAGGTTAAATGGATCGAGGGGAACCCTCATGTTCCCGGCATGCAGGGAAGTTTGTGCCCACGAGGGGTCGCTGCCATAGCTCTGGTGAACGATCCTGAACGGATACAGGGCCCAATGGTCAGAACAGGGCCTAGGGGGTCAGGAGAATGGAAGCGAGTATCATGGGATGAGGCGTTAAACCTTGTAGCAAGTAAGCTACAGGAGATTGCCAAATCCTACGGATGGAGAAGTATAGTATGGGGGGAACGCGCAAACTTGAATACCCACGTGGTCAAGACTTTTATGCGACTTATCGGATCTCCCAATTATTTTTCCCACGACGCTCTCTGTAAGGGCTCTGTCAACACCGCCTGCCGCTCTCTTTTCGGTTACACCGATCCCGAAATCGGTATCGATTACAAAAACACAAAGCACATTGTGCTATACGGCAGAAACTTCTTCGAAGCCCTTGAAGTTCGCCCCGTTAATTTCCTCCTTCAGGCTATGGAAGAGGGGGCAAAACTTACTTACATTGATCCCAGAGTGACCGTTACGGCTACAAAAGCTCATAACTACTTTATGATTCGCCCTGGCACAGACTTAGCCTTTAATTATGCTTTGATGCATGTCATTATCAAAGAAAAACTCTATGATGTGAAATTTGTTGAAAGATGGGTGAAGGGTTTTCAGGAGCTTGAAGCCTTCATCCAGCCTTACACTCCAGAATGGGCAGAAAAAGAAACAGGTATTCCAGCCGCTAGAATTGTGGCGCTTGCTCGCGAACTATCCCAGCAAAAGCCTTCCGTCATATTCCACTTCGGTTACCGAGGAGCAAGCCATCCTAATGAAATTTATTTCCGCCGTTCTATTCTCATGTTGAACGCCCTTATGGGTAGCATTGAAGCTAAAGGAGGATTGTTCTTCAAAAAAGGACCTAAAGAAGCTGGCGGAAAACCTGCAAGAAAACTTACCGAACAGGACGGTCTGCCTAAAGTTACCGAAGTTCGGTTTGACAAGGTTGGAACCGAAGTTTTTCCTCTGCCTGATCCTAACCATGGAGTGCCTCAAATGCTTCCTTTTGCCATTCTGAATGAAGATCCATACCCGATTAAGGCTGCTATTTTCAATCGCTTTGATCCGCTTCTTTCGATTCCTGATAGAAGCCTTACAGAGCGAGCCTTCGAAAAGCTTGACTTCATCGTAACAATTGACATCCAGTGGAGCGATATTGCATGGCATTCAGATGTTGTGCTTCCTGAATCGGTTTTTCTTGAACGGACGGACTGTGTCCAGCAGGCTAATGGCTTGAAGCCTCAGATGTTTCTACGCCGTCAGGCAGTTCTTCCCCGGTATGATACACTCCCTGCCCCGATCATCGTTAAGAGACTTGCAGACAGGTTAGGTTTTGGCCGCTTCTTCCCGTACGAAACCATGGAAGATCTCGTAAAGTGGCAACTGGAAGGAACAGGTTTTACGCTGGAGGACTTTGACCGCAAGGGATTTGTTGCTTACACAGATAAGGAAATATGGTGGGACCGTGAAAATGGGCTTAAATTGAAGACTCCATCTTCTAAGATCGAGTTCGTTTCGTCCCTCCTTGAAAATGCTGGTTATCCTTCTTTTCCGCCTTACGAGCCTGTGCTACCACCTCCCGAAGGTCGTTACCGACTTATGGTTGGACGTTGCGCCCAACATACTCATATATCAACCCAAAACAACCCATACCTTAACGAACTGGTTCCGGAAAACGTGCTCTGGATTAACCGACGTGAAGCCGAACGGCTTGGGATCAACAATGGAGACTTTGTGGAGGTTTCTTCTTCCTGTGGGGATGTGTGTTTAAGAGCCTATGTGACCGACCTGATTCATCCAGAAGCGGTCTTTATGCTTCATGGCTTTGGTCATACAGCTCGTTTCGCTACTCGCAGTTTCGGTAAAGGAGCAGCCGATGTTGTGTTGCAGGAGAATAAATCTGACAATGTGGGCGGTAGCCCGGCTCTTGATGATACGCTTGTGAGAGTACGTCGAGCTTACAGAAAGTAGAAAAAGGGAGGAAGCGCCAATGAGCCAATATTACCTTATGCAGGATGCAAAACGCTGTATAGCCTGTCGAGCCTGCGAAGTCGTATGCAAGATAAATAAGGGACTTCCAAAAGGTCCCAAACCATGCGAAGTTGTTGTGGTGGGTCCTAAATTTATAAGTGGACTTCCTCGGGCTTTCTTTAAGTTCATGCCGTGTTTTCATTGCGAAAAGCCATGGTGTATAGCCGCATGTCCCACCGGGGCTATGCAAAAGCGGGATGACGGTATTGTTTACGTAGATGAGACGCTCTGTGTTGGTTGTAAAGCCTGCATGTCTGCCTGTCCCTGGGGAGTGCCTCAGTGGAACGCTGAAAAGCGCAAGGTGGTAAAATGCGATTACTGCATGGATCGGCTGGATAAGGGACTTCTGCCTGCCTGTGTTACGATCTGCGTAACCAAATGCCTTTATTTTGGCAAAGCCGATGAAATACCATCGGTTAGACGTGAAAGAGCCGCTAGGGCGACGGCTTATTTTGAGTAGAGAAATCAGGTACCGATAAGAGAGGAGGACAACCTTGAGCGATAAGGCAACGCTCAACATCAAATGTGAGGTAGCTCTCACCCGTGCGGAAGTTAAGGCTCTTCTAGATCGTATTGCTCACCCCCGATGCCGTATGTTTGTTGAAGAGATTATTGCTTTGATTGATGATATTTCCTGGGGACGGGCAGAACTTAAGCACATGGATGCTCTAAGAAAACTTGCTCGCACGATTGTTGACGAGGGTGAATGCGATGAATGTATCAGAGCCGGCATGAAAGTCCTGGACGCTCTTGACCAGTTTGCCGAAGTGTTCATCAGTCATATTGAAACAAGAAATTGCCCTACAGCCGACTGCACAAAACTTGCTCCTTCTCCATGTCAGATGGCATGCCCCGCCGGGCTTGATATTCCGAGTTATGTAACCCTCATCGGTATGGGGCACGATGAGGAAGCGATTGAAATCATCCGAGAGGATAACCCCTTTCCATGGGTTTGCGGCCTTGTGTGTACTCATCCCTGTGAGTTTGTATGCGTCCGCGGGAGAATAGACGCTCCAATTGCCATAAGAAATCTCAAAGGTTTTGCTGCAGAGCGAGTCATGGCAAAGGGTGGTTATAAGAATCCGCCCAAAGCGCCTCCAAAAGGGAAAAAAGTTGCCATTATAGGCGCTGGCCCTGCTGGTCTTACCGCCGCTTATTACCTAGCTCTTAAAGGTTATGATGTGACGGTTATTGACGCTCTCCCTGTTGCTGGCGGAATGATGATGGTGGGTATCCCTCGATACAGGTTGCCTCGGGAGGTTATCGATCGTGAAGTTGATATGATTCGAGAACTGGGAGTTGAATTTCGGCTAAATACTCGCCTTGGACGGGACATAACCATAGAAGACCTTAAGGATCAAGGCTTTGAAGCGATCCTTATAGCTATTGGTGCTCACAGTTCTTACAAGTTGAACATCCCCGGGGAAGATGACTATCCTCAGGTTATAAGTGCGATCGATTTTCTTCGTAGAGTGGCTTTAGGTGAGCGTATCAAACCAGGCCGAAGAGTTGCCGTGATTGGAGGTGGCAACGTCGCCATTGATGCGGCAAGAACCTGTATAAGGCTCGGGTGCGAAAAGGTCACGATGGTTTACAGGCGATCTCGAGCTGAAATGCCGGCTCATGAAGAAGAAGTGCTCGAAGCTGAAGAAGAAGGCGTGGATTTTCTTTTCCTGACTGTTCCTATTGAGATTCGAGGCAGTGATGGGCGAGTAGAAAGTCTTCGCTGTGTTCGCACTGTTCTGGGACCACCAGATGAAAAGGGAAGAAGACAGCCTATCCCGGTTGAAGGAAGCGAATGCGATCTTCCCGTTGACTGTGTTATCACCGCTATCGGGCAGGTTGTAAACAAAGAAGGTCTTACGGAACTACCTGATCTTAAATGGTCTAGACGTGGCACGATTCAGGTTAATACGGTTACCATGGAAACGTCCATTCCTGGAGTCTTTGCGGCGGGAGATGTGGTGACTGGTCCAGCAACGGTTATTGAAGCTATAGGTGCGGGTAAAAGAGCAGCGGAAGCTATTGACCGTTACCTTCAAGGACTTCCACAACCCAAACGTCCGCCTGTTCCGGTTAGACGTAGGCGACTGCCTTTTCTTCGAACAACGGCCAATCAGAAGATGCGACTTCAACGACCTAGAATGCCCCTTCTCAACTGCGACCGCCGTAGAATTACTTTCCAGCAGGTGGAACTTGGTTATGCAGAGGAGGATGCTCGACGGGAGGCTTACCGCTGCCTGAGGTGCGACGTTTGTAGGCGTTGCGGAAAATGTGTTGAAGTATGTAGAGACCGCATGAAAGTTGACGCTCTTCCCTTCGGACATTTCGATTTCGATCATCCGGTGGAAACAGATTTTCGCAAGGTGGCTGAAAAATGTATCCTTTGCGGATCCTGTGCTTATAACTGCCCTAACGATGCTATGCAGGTGGAAGAAGTTGATGGAGAGCGTATTTTGAGCATTTGCGGTACCGAACTTAATAGACTCAAATTGGAATATTGCTCCGAATGCGGAGCTCCTATAGGTCCGGAGCGATACCATGACTTTATTTTCAAACGGCTGAAGGATTTTATTGATGTGCCGCCCAATGTGAAGTTATGTATAGACTGTGCACGTAAAAAATCGGCTAAAAAGCAGGATGAAACTATGCCACCGGTCATGTAGAGCCGGGTTTGAGAGAACCCTTTTCCCAAAAGGGGGTGGGGCTATGACGTTCAAAAAAGGCCAAAAGGTAGAAATTTACAGAAGATCTGATGATGAATGCTGGGAAGACTTTATGGATGAATTCATCGGGTTGCACGGTGTGATTACCGACCCTGACACGGTAAAGAATGATCCCGATGCTTTGATCGAGGTGACTATCGACGAAAAAGGCACTTATCGGTTTCCTCAGGATTGCTTGCGAGTAATTGAATAGGTTACAGTTCCGGGGAAACCGCGCCACTGGCGTTAATTGATGTGTCGGCCAAAGGCCCTATGTTTTTGTGTGAATTTCATAGGAGCAGGTTCCTAACCTGCTCCTACCCGGCCTGTTAGTTGTATTGAAATCCATAAAAAGCTTGCCTTTTAATCTTTCCTTGTTGGTTTCCTGTTGTGAATCTTGAAAAATCATGCCATAGAAAAAACCTGAATGTGGAAATACAGGATGGTTTTATTGCTTTTGGGCTAAAGAGAAGGTATTAAACAAAAGCTACGGTCACTTTGTTATTGGGGTGGTAAAACGATATGAGTGGAGAACTTATTGAATTTGAATCGGGAGGACAGAAGAAGAGTTTTGCTCCTGGTGTAACGGCAGGAGAAATCCTTAAGGCTATCTACTCAAAAATTGATCCGGAATGGATAGCCGCAAAGCTGAACGGGCATCTTGTAGATCTGAGCCGTCCTCTTACGGAGGGTGGCAAGATAGAGCCTGTTTCTATGCGATCAGAAGAAGGGTTGGAGATTCTCAGACATAGCACCTCTCACGTGATGGCTGAAGCTGTTAAGAGTCTTTTCCCTGAGGCCAAAGTTACCATAGGTCCTGCTATTGAAAACGGCTTCTATTATGACTTTGATGTTCCTGAGCCTTTTTCAGATGAGGATCTGGAGAAGATCGAAGCGAAGATGCGAGAAATAGTGGCTTCCAAACAGCCCTTTGTACGCCGTGAAGTCACTCGTGAAGAAGCAATTTCCTTTTTCAAACAGGCGGGGGAAACCTACAAGGTCGAAATTCTCGAAGAATTAAACGAACCCGTTGTTTCTCTCTACCAGCAGGGCAGTTTTGTAGATTTGTGCCGAGGTCCCCACATTCCCGATACGAGCTACATTAAAGCTTTCAAGCTCACGGGAGTTGCGGGAGCGTACTGGCGTGGCGATGAAAGAAATCCCATGCTTCAGAGAATTTACGGCACAGCTTTCCCGGATGAAGAATCTTTAAAAAAGTATCTTGCCTTTCTTGAAGAGGCAAAAAGGAGAGATCATAGAAGACTTGGGCGAGAACTGGATCTATTTCAGTTCAGTGATGAAGTTGGCGCCGGGATGGTTATTTACCATCCTAAGGGAGCTATGATTAGGCATATTCTTGAAACCTTTGAAAAGAGAGAACATATTCGAAGAGGATACCAATTGGTTGTGGGACCGACTCTTCTTAAAACGGAACTATGGAAGCGTTCAGGCCACTTCGATAATTATCGAGAAAACATGTATTTTACAGAAATTGAAGGACAGTCCTACGGCATAAAGCCTATGAACTGCCTGGCTCACATGTTGATTTATAAGTCAAAGATCCGAAGTTATAGAGATCTTCCGATACGCTACTTTGAGCTTGGCACGGTGCATCGCCATGAGAAATCAGGGGTTCTGCATGGGCTTTTGCGAGTACGTCAGTTTACTCAGGATGATGCTCATATTCTGTGTACTCCTGAACAACTCCACAGCGAAATTGAGGGCGTGATAGATTTTGTTATTGAAGTCATGGATATTTTTGGGTTTCCTTACGAAATGGAAATCAGCACCAGACCTGAAAAGTCAATTGGCTCTGATGAGGACTGGGAGCGAGCAACAAAAGCATTGATGGAAGTTCTTCAGGCAAAGGGTATCCCCTATGCTATATGTGAAGGAGAAGGGGCTTTTTACGGTCCTAAGATCGATGTGAAGCTAAAAGATGCTCTCGGGAGAAAATGGCAATGTGCAACCATACAGTGTGATTTTACGTTGCCTGAACGGTTCGATCTAACGTATATTGGACCGGATGGAGCCAAGCATCGTCCTGTGATGCTTCACAGAGTAATTCTTGGAGCGATCGAACGTTTTCTGGGGGTTCTAATAGAACATTATGCAGGTGCTTTTCCTGTGTGGCTCGCTCCTGTGCAGGCTATTGTTTTGACTGTAACGGACAGGCATATAGAATATGCTCGTGGAGTTTTTGAAACTCTTAGAGAAAAGGGCATGAGGGTTGAGCTGGACGATAGAAATGAAAAACTCGGTTTCAAAATTAGAGAAGCTCAACTTCAGAAAATTCCCTACATGCTGGTTATAGGTGATCGGGAAATGCAGGCTCGCACCGTTGCTCCTCGCCGTCGTGATGGAGTTCAGCTCGATCCTATGAGTGTTGATGAGTTTTGTGAGCTTGTGGATAGGGAGTGTCTTGCCGCTACCAAAGGGCGGCTTGGTATGAGGGTCATTTAATAAAACAAGGAGGTTGGAGCTCTGGAAAAGGAAGTTCGAGTCAATCATCAAATCAAGGTAAAGGAGGTTCGGCTTATAGGAACGGATGGTAAACAACTCGGAATCGTTCCTATAGAAAAAGCTCTTGAATTAGCAGCTGCAGAAGGCCTTGATCTTGTAGAAGTGGCGCCCCAGGCAGACCCCCCGGTTTGTAAGATTATGGATTATGGGCGCTATAAGTACCAGCTAAGCAAAAAAAGTCAGGAAGCCAAGAGGAAACAAACGGTTATACAGGTTAAAGAGATTAAAATCCGTCCCAAAACGGATGAACACGATTTTCAAACTAAAATTAGACACATTAAGCGCTTCCTTGCCCAGAAGGATAAAGCCAAAGTTACGGTTGTTCTCCGAGGCAGGGAAGTGATGTATAAAGAACAGGCATATCAAATGCTACAGCGAATCGAAAATGCTCTTAAAGACGAAGCTGTGGTGGAAAGCCCTCCAAGGGAAGAGGGAAAGAATGTAGTGATGGTTTTATCGCCTAAAGTGACGAAGTAAGTTTAAAATTTTTCTTCGTCGGATTGGAAGTTTGGCTCAGAACAGTAAAAAGATGGGGAAGGGTTTTGCTTTGTCTTGACATGAAGAAATAAGGCTCATAAATTACCCTTCCCGATTTGATGTGATTTCAGGAAAAAATGGAAAGGAGAATTCCAATGCCGAAAATAAAAACTCACAGGGGAGCTGCAAAAAGGTTCAAATTCACCGGAACGGGTAAAATCATGCGATCGAAGGCTTACAAAAGCCATCTTTTGACAGGGAAAAATCGAAAGAGAAAAAGAAATCTCAGGAAGAAAACGCTGGTTGATTCTACAAGCGTTCAGGCGATCAGAAGAGTCCTTCCGTACGGAAGCTAACATCTTTGGTATTAAAAAAGAGGGAGTGTAATCAATGACCAGGGTTAAAAAAGCTGTAAAATCAAGACGTCGTAGAAAAGAAATTATCAAGATGGCAAAGGGCTACAGGGGAGCCCGAGGCAATCTTTTAAAGCAGGCTTCAGAAGCTGTAGATCGAGCTCTTAAGTATGCATACAGAGGAAGGAAGCAGAAAAAGCGAGACTTCCGTAAGCTTTGGATTCAGCGTATTAACGCTGCCGCTCGGTTGAATGGTTTAACCTACTCAAAGCTTATCAATGGATTGAAAAAGGCTCAGATAGCAATCGATAGAAAAGTCCTTGCGGGGCTTGCTTATAATGATCCCGAGGCTTTTGCTCGTGTTGCCGAAAGAGCAAAAGAAGCTCTTGCACAGGGCTAATGAAAAACCGGAATCTTTTGCTTTCATCTGAAGCATGAGAAGCATGTTGAAAAGCTCGGGATGCTAAAGAAATTACTAGTGTTGCAGTTGCATGGCAGGACGGAGAAAGTAACATGGGACAGGAAGGGGAAGAAAAAGTTATACCGGACGAGGAAGAAATAAGGCGGGTTCTTAACGAGGCTCTGGCGGAACTTGAAGAGAGCAAGAACAACCTTAAAGCGATCGACGCTATACGAGTAAAATATCTTGGGCGTAAAGGTCTTATTACCAGCCTTTTTAAGCAACTTGGGCAGGTAAGCCCCGAGAAACGACCAGAAGTCGGGCGTATCCTTAATGAGGCTCGCGACAGCTTAGAAAAAGCCATTGAACTTGCAGTATCGAAGGCAAAGGAAGCGCTTCTTGTTAGTCGCAAAACAATAGATGTAACAATCCCGGGTCGAACCCCAATCATTGGTGGGCTCCATCCCGTAACTCAGGTTACTCGAGAAATTGTCCGGATTTTTACTCAGATGGGGTTTGAAGTAGTCGAAGGACCTGAGGTGGAACTTGATTACTACAATTTCGAAGCTCTAAACATCCCAAAGGATCACCCCGCTAGAGATATGCAGGATACTTTTTACATTTCCGAAGATGTGGTGCTTAGAACCCATACGTCTCCAATCCAGGCTAGAGTGATGGAAAAACGTCGTCCGCCAATTCAGATTATCGCTCCTGGTAAAACCTACCGTTGCGATTCCGATATGACCCATACTCCTATGTTCCATCAGGTTGAAGGCTTGATGGTAGGGAAGAATATCTCCTTTGCCCATTTAAAAGCGGTGCTCACACTTTTTGTGCACCGTATGTTTGGCCCTCATGTGGGGTTACGCTTTCGCCCGAGCTTCTTCCCCTTTACGGAACCGAGCGCCGAAGTAGATATTCAGTGCGTTATTTGCGGAGGATCTGGTTGCCGGGTATGTTCTTATACGGGCTGGCTTGAGATTCTCGGCTCCGGCATGGTAGATCCTGCCGTTTTTGAAAAGGTTGGTTACGATCCCGAAGAAGTTACGGGATTTGCCTTCGGTATGGGTATAGAACGTATTGCCATGCTGAAATGGTCAATAGACGATTTAAGGCTGTTTTTTGAAAACGATGTAAGGTTTCTCAGGCAGTTTGCATAACACCTGGATAATGCTACAGCCACTTTTGCTACGAAATGTCTAAATCAACTTTTCTCAGGATGATTAAGAAAAGACATGATTGGTAGGGGCGGGGTGACAACGCTACGCCCCTATTCATCATAGGACAGAAAAACGGAGAAAGAGGGATGCGTTTCAGTTTTAAATGGCTCAAGTCTTACGTGGACATTGATGCCGATGCTCACGAAGTTGCCGACCGACTTACTATGGCGGGGCTTGAAGTAGAGGGTGTTGAGCCTCGCTATCCCTACCTTAAGAAAGTTGTTCCTGTAAAGATTGCCAGCATCCAGAAGCATCCCAAGGCGGACCGGCTACTGCTTTGCGATGTTACCGACGGGAAAACGTTTATTAGAGTGGTCTGCGGTGCCCCGAATGTGCAGGAAGGCATTATAGTGCCGCTTGCTCTGCCTGGCGCTGAACTTCCCAGCGGGGTTAGAGTTGAAGAAGCAGTCATCAGAGGTGAACGCTCTCAGGGAATGCTTTGCTCCGGTAAAGAACTAGCTCTTACCGATGATGCTTCCGGACTCTGGGTTTTGCCAGACTCCACCCCTCTTGGTTTACCTCTGGATGAAGCTCTTGGCATTGATGACTTTATACTTGATGTTTCCGTCACCCCTAACCGTGGAGATTGTCTCTCCGTTGTTGGAATTGCCCGAGAAGTAGCGGCTATATACGGTACATCGGTCAAGTATCCAGAAATCCAATTCCCCGAGGAGGGACCACCTGTAGAGTCGGTTGCAAGAGTTGATATAGAAGATCCGGAAAAGTGTCCACGTTATGCTGCAAGAGTCATCTTTGACGTTGAAGTGAAAGAATCTCCCGAATGGATGAAAAACCGACTCGAATCCGCAGGAATTCGATCGATAAATAATATCGTTGATGTGACAAACTACGTAATGCTAGAACTGGGACAGCCACTCCATGCCTTCGATTATGATCGGCTTGCAGAGCATCGCATAGTGGTAAAGTGTGCCAAAGCTGGTGATCGTTTCCTAACCCTTGATGGCCAGGAACGGACATTATTTGATGATTCTTTGATGATCTGCGATGGAAAAGCACCGGTCGCCGTTGCAGGCATCATGGGCGGAGAACTTTCCGGTATCGATTCAAAAACGACTCGCGTCCTTATTGAGAGCGCATGGTTTGATCCAATATCAACACGTCGAACGAGTAAAAAACTGAAGCTCTCTACGGAGTCCAGCTATCGATTTGAACGGGGTATAGACCCGGAGGGAGTCATTAGAGCCCTGGACAGAGCCGCTCAGTTGATGTGGGAACTCGGAGGCGGAAAGATTGCCAGGGGAAGGATTGATGTTTACCCCAGACCTTATCAGAAAAAAACCATACACCTTAGAGTAGCTAGAGTAAACTCTTATCTCGGCACTGACATCTCCGGTGGCGAGATGGCTTCTATTTTGAGGCGTCTTGAAATGGACGTAAAAGAAAGAGAGGACGGTGATCTTGAAGTGACTCCACCATCCTTTAGACAGGATGTGACAAGAGAAGCCGATCTTGCCGAGGAAGTTGCCAGAATTTACGGTTACCAGAATATCCCTGTAGAAAGACCCCCTGTGCTTATGGTTGATATTGAACCAAACGAGCACTTGAAGGTTAGAGAAGATCTTAAAGAATTCCTTAGAGGCCTTGGTTTGATGGAAATAGTGTCTTACTCTTTTATCTCTCCTACTGATCTTAGGGGACTCAGGTTTGCCTCTGGAGATGAACGCCTTAACCCTGTTAAGATCCTTAATCCGCTGAGCGAAGAACAGTCAGTGATGAGAACTTCTCTTGTTCCGTCCATGCTTAGAACTGTCGCTTTTAATTTGAATCGTCAGAACGATCATTTGAGACTGTTTGAATTAAGCAAAGTTTTCATTCCACGTAGTGATGCTGTCCTTCCTCAGGAAGATTTCCACCTGGTGGTCGCTCTCGTAGGACGGCGACATCCAAGTTATCTTTACAGCGGTGATGCAGAAGTTGATTATGCGGATATTAAGGGCATTGCCGATGCAGTGCTGAAATTTTTCCGAATAGACGATGCCACTTTTGAGCCTGTAGATCGAGCTCGGACGCCATACCTTGACCCGGCTTCTTCTGCCGATATTATCGTCAGAGGAGAGCTGATTGGGAAGGTGGGGCTTTTGGATCCTCGAGTGGCTGAGCACTTCGATATAGAACAACCGGTATGGCTTCTTGAAATGGACTATGAAAAGCTTTTCAGACTCAAAGGGCCTCTACCCAGATTCCGTCCTTTGCCGAAGTATCCGTCTGTAGTGAGAGATATAGCCATAGTGACTGATGAAGACTTTCAGGTTCAAAAAGGCATTGATTTTATAAAGTCTCTTAAAGAGCCTCTTTTGGAAAGCGTTGAAGTGTTCGACATTTTCATGAGTCCACAGATTGGGGAGGGTAAGAAAAGCGTTGGCTATCGATTGGTTTATCGTTCTTTGGAGAGAAGCCTTACCGATGAAGAAGTTAACCGCCTCCATGAGAACGTAGTGAAAAGAGTGTTGGAACATTTCAAAGTTTCATTGAGGTAAACTATGGCCCAACCAAAACCACTCCAGGTGGTTGTTTACGTCGAGGATGAAATCTATCCGGGGACTTCAACCAATTTCGGTCCCTACGGTATCCTGGTTTTGATGGATCAGCCTCCCATGCTTGGCGAAAAAGTGCGATTGAAAATACATTTTCCCGATATGCCTCAGGCGGTGGAGGTGGAAGGCGAAGTAGTATGGACTAACCCCTACGGCGGGACCGATCCTACTGTTCCTAAAGGTTGCGGCATTAAATTTGGCAAGCTTTCTCAGGACTTGCAGTCTCTCTTTTCAACCATGGCCTTCCGCTACCACCCTCAAGGAGATCCTCTTAAGTTTTTTTATTCATAGCGGTGTAAGAGTCCCGCCAATGTGGCGGGACTCTCTCCTACGGATCAACAGATGTCACTTAGAAATCTTTAAAATCATCCTCTAAGGGGATAACTTCTTCAGGAGATACTTCTCGCTTTACCGCTCCTCCTTTGGCGGGTGCCGTCTTTGCCGGAGGCTTGGGAGTAGTATCAGCTTTTGCTTTTATAGCTTTAGGAGCAGGAGCGTGAGGTCTTTTTAGTTCTCGAGGTGTTGTGGTTAGCCGTTCTATCTGTACGATATCTTGTCCCGTAATAAATCGCATAAGATCTCGCACATTTGCTCGGAGCTGTTGAGCCTGAGCGTTAAGTTCTTCTGCAGCCGATGCCGCTTCTTCAGCGCTTGCCGCCGTCTGTTGCACTACTTTGTCCATATCGGAGACTGCTTTGTTGATCTGTCCGACCCCCTCAGCCTGTTCATTGGACGCAGCCGCTATTTCCCCTATAAGCTCTGTGATTTTGTTCGCTCTGGTTTCGACAGCTCGGAAGGTTTCTTCAGCAAGGTTGACATAGGTGGCTCCTTCCTGAACCCTCTTTCTGGTGTTGTCTATAAGCCCTGCTGTATTCTTTGCCGCTTCTGCGGCTCTCATGGCAAGAGCCCGGACTTCGTCTGCAACCACAGCAAAACCGGCTCCAGCCTCACCAGCTCGAGCCGCCTCAACGGCCGCATTCAACGCAAGAAGATTGGTCTGGAAGGCGATCTCATCGATGGTTTTGATGATTTTTTCCGTCTCTTCGCTTGCTTTGTCAATCTCTTTAATGGAATGAACCAGTTTATTCATTGCTTCCATAGCATCCTGCACCGCCTTTGCTGTTTCCTGAACCATACGGTTAGCTTCGGAAGCGTTGTGAGAATTTTGAGTTGCCATGGAAGCCATTTCTTCGAGAGCCGATGCTGTTTCTTCGAGTGATGCCGCCTGTTCAGATGCTCCTTCTGCAAGACTCTGACTTGTGGATGAAACCTCAGATGCCGCAGTGGCTACCTGATCCACCGCTTCACCCATGCTTCTGGCTATTCCTGAAAGAGATTTGGTGATGTGCCTTACCAGCAGGAATCCTATAACAACTGCCAGAACGATAATTATCACAGAAACGATGGCGATAAAGGCTCTAGTTTTAGCAACCATGTCTGCAAGGACTGTTTCTGAAACGACAACTTTACCCACCATTTTTTCAATTTCTTCCATGGCGCTCCAATAGCTCTTGTAAGCAGGTAACACTTCTTCCCTGAAAATTTTGGTAACCGCCTCGTTCTTCTCTCTAAATTCCGTTTCTACTTTCACTACTTCGCCGACAAGATCCTCTAATTTCTTAAGATTGGGACGAAGAGTATTTTCAATTTCATTTAGAGCCTCGTCTGGAGAAAGTTTATTTACGGCATCTTCGATTTTCTTTTTGGCTTCACGCATAGTTAGATTAATCTTTTCCATTTCGGGAATGGCTTTTGCCAGCACCGGGAGATCCTGAGCCCAGGCGTTCATTTCGGGGGTCATGTAGGCTTTCCATTCCTTAAGCTGGGCCGTGATGGTAAAAGGTTCGCCCTTTTCGAATGTTTCTGCTCTCTTCATGAGAGCTTCGTTTCGTTCATCGAGATATACTCCTGTTCCAAGAACCCATCCCCAAGGTTCAAAGAGTTGCACGTAAGAGATTTTTGGCACCACGTCCTGCTCGGAATATTTAGGCCAGTAATACATCACAAAGCCGGAACCTTTCTTCTTGCACACATTCGCAAACTCCACAAAAAGCTTTTTCCCTTTTTTGTCTACAAAATTGCTGAGATCCTTTCCATCAAGTTCGGGTTTGTAAGGATGCATAACCATGGTGGGATGCAGATCGTTTATCCAGATATAGTCTTTTCCTTCAGGACCATAGCGGAGATTTTTGATGAGTTTTTTGGCAATCTCCTGCCTTTGAGCTACCGTTCCAAGTGAGTTATCTTCAGCAATAGCTTTAATCATGGTAATAGCTGACTGAACGACCGTTCTCGTAAGCATTTGATATGTTGTGAGACCGGCTATTTCTCGTTCTGTCTGCATGTTGAGATCAGCGAGGAAATCTTGATGATCTCTAAGCACAGTCTGCATCAGATAAGTTCTTACTCCCGTGTGCTCCACTCTTTGAGTAGCAACCATCTTCTGGACAGCTTCATAAAGCTTTTTGTGGGCTTCTTCGAGTTTTTTCAAGGATTCTCCAGAACCGGGGAAAGTTTTTTCGAACTCGGCTCGCTCAGGTCCCGTAAGAAATTTCCCTATGGCAGATTTTGCGGGATCGGTATTACCAGAGAATTTTTTCTCCTTTATATTACCAACATATTCTGAAACTGCACTGAACCACTGAAGCTCTGATAATTTCATCTCCGAAATGTATTGAGGCCATTTTTTAAGGGCTATGATGTTTTGAGCCTTGGTAAGAATGTTTCCGATACTGAGGTAAACTCCAACGGATAGCACAATCAAACATGCAATAACTGCTGCAAATCCACCCGCAACCTTTTTACCTATTGTCATAATCTCTCCCTCCTTCTTGTTGGGTTTTACGATAAATGCCGTAAAAAACAGCCCTTCTTTAACCTATATTACAAAAGCTCCAGAATTGTGCTGATTAGCTTGGAGGTAGAGAAAGGTTTAGGGAGGAAGACAGTTCCTTCGAGTTGCAGTATCTGATCGAGCTCTGGGACTTCATAGCCTGAAATAAACACTGCAGGAAGAGAAGCCCTGTCGGCTCTCATGGTTGCGAATAGGTTTAGCCCATCACCCCCAGGAATTACCACATCAATAATGGCAATGTCTACGTAGTTTCTAAATTCCCGCCATAGATAAAGAGCTTCGTCTCCACTGGATGCTTCTATGACGAGAGCTCCATGAAGCTCAAGGGACGCTTTGATCATCTTCCTCAAAGCATGGTCATCTTCTACTATGAAAATGGTCTTTCCTTTAAGTGCTCCAATTTCTGTAGTGGATTCTCCTTCTATTCCTTCTTTAGTTTCTGTGGGGAAATAAAGCTCGACGCCTACTATTTCTCCGGATTTTTTGATTGTTACGTATCCACCAGCCTGCTGTACCATTTGCGAAATAAAGGAAAAAGAGATTTCGTGTTTGCCATTGGCGATGCTCCTAGTAGATGTATGATCGGAACCTGGAGAATATGCTGACTCTTCGGAAGCAGGTGTTAATTTTTTATCTGTTTCGTAGTTTATTGAAAGTACGGCATATATTCCTGACGGAATACGAACTTCTGGAGTAACAATGGCCGGGCGTATCTTCTTAAGCTTGGTTTCAAGCGATATTTTGTTCGCCGACGACAATCTTTCTCTATCCACCACAAGAAGGCGAAATATTACAGCTTCAAGTTCTGTACGTCTTACGCTGACAACACCTGCGCTGGGATCAAAGGTGCATTGAACTGTAACGGTATCCTGAAGCATAGGTATAAGAGGACCGATAATTTCCTGGACTATTTCGTTGAATGGCCGTTTTTCAGTGAAGGATTCATCTTTTTTGCCCATCTTTTGGAAGTAGTTGCATACGGTGGAGCCTCTTTTTACGGTGTCCCTTATAATATTAAGGTATGATTCAAGCTGGGGAAGTTGGTTGAACTCCAGAGACATCATATCGCAAGCGCCTAAAATTATAGTAAGGATGTTGTTTAGTTCGTGAGTAAAGGCTAGGGTCAGGTTTGATATAGTTTCGGCTTTTTGAGCTTCCGCAAGAGATTTTTGAAGATTTATTTCGTCTGTTATGTCTCTAGCACACTGGAAATAGCCGATAATGCTCCCTTTGATATCTCTTAAACGGCTTGCGAGTATCTTAACATATCGCTTTTCGTCCCTTACCCAGATCCATCCCGTCGTTTCCACAGTTTCCGGAAATTCGGTGGATACTTTAATCTTGCCGTTAAAAAGCTCCTCAATCTCGGCAGGTTCGAGATTGATCAAAAGAAGAGCCGGAATAGGAAGAGGCTTGCCACCAAAAAAGAGAGGCGACAGATCAAGGGGGCGGTATAGCAGATCATTTTTAGAGATGCCTGTTATACGTTCCGAGGCTTCATTCCAAACAGTAACCTTCCCTTCTTGGTCGATTATAAACAGGGGAAGAGGCATCTTATCAACGATATGTTGAAGTAGGGACCATTGTTCTTCGTAATAGCGAAGAGCGTTTTTAAGGGCGGTTATGTCCTGGATAAGGATAAGAACGTTTACGTTTTGTGACATTATTCGGCGTAGAAAAACCTGGGCCACCAAAGGTGGGTTCTGGGGAAATTCGACTTCTATCTGCTGGTCGTAGCCCTGGAGAACGAGTTCAAAAGCCTGCTCGAGTCTTTTAGCTTCCGCTTCAGGGAATATCTGCCAGACGGGTGTATCGCTTGATGCCGCTTCTTCGATATTTGGTAGCCACTTTGTTGCTTCGGTATTCCAGATCGTGATTTTACCTTCCTCATCGGTAACTATAACACCCGCCTGGATATTTTCAATTAGATGCTGGTTAAAGCGGTTTTGGTCTAAAAGAGCCTGACGAAGGCGTTCATTTTCCTGAAGTTCATGATCAAGTTTTTCAATTGTTTGATGGAGTGACCTGGTTTGCTGTTCGATTAAACGCCTGAGTAGAAATATGATGACTAGAGTTATCGCTAATGCTGCGATGGATGCTAGAGCCAGCCATCCAACCCATCTTGGGGGTTTTACAGTGCTCTTAAAAACCCAGGTTTCAAGAAGGCGATGATAAATTGACTCGAGATCCTTTTTGAGAGTTTCTATTCGATCATCCAGCCTGTTTAGAAGGTCAAGGTGTTTTCCTTTTGTTGCAGCTATTCTTAGTTCCGTGGGCCGAAAGAATACGATAGTTCTTGCTACGTTGGGGTAATGCTCTAAAAGAGAAAATCCTGCAAGACGGCTTGCAACGCCTGCGTCGGCCTGGTTATTGGCAATAAGGCGAAAGACGTCTTCGTAGTCCTTAGCTGTTACATAGGTTATGTTAGCGATACCCAAACTGGCGATCATATTTTGAAAAGCTTCGGTGTATATGTCCTTTGGAACTACCGCAATGGTTTTGCCTTGAAGGTCGTTTATGGACTCCAATTGAAGGTTTTTCCTTCGGTAAAGTTCTCCCCAGTTAGTGAAAAGAACGGCTCTACCGAAATCGAAGCGTTCAGCTCTTTGAGGTGAAAAGGCCACAGGAAGCAGGATGTCAATCGAGCCTTTTTCAAGTCTTTCCAGGCATTCCGACCACTCGCATTGGGCAAAACTTAGCTCCCAGCCTTCTTCTTGGGCGATATGCTTTAAAAGATCAACCAGGAAGCCCCTGGGGAGACCATTTTCGGTAAAGGCGAGGGGTGGATTTTCGTAAATACCTACTATGTAAGGAGTTGCAGCACAAAGAGATGAAGCAATACCCAAAACGACCAGGAAACAAAAGAGAATAAATTTTGTTCTTTTCGGCATTGGATATCCTTGAGGCTGAGGTTAGCGAGATACAATTTCCGGATACCATCATAAGGAATACCATTAACAGAGGTTTAGTGGAAGGATTTTTTATGGCGTCTTTATGGCGTCCCCAAGGGGATTTGAACCCCTGTTGCCGGCGTGAAAGGCCGGTGTCCTGGACCTGGCTAGACGATGGGGACGCTCATTCAAGAAGCGAAATGCTTCTACTATGAATTAACGGTTTAAGTCAAGCATTTTTAATTTTGGTTCGGAAATCTGATGCCTGCTGTTCGTATAAAAACCACCTGGCGTTATTCGATACGCCATCAATTTCTACAGACTTTGTATACGCGTTCTTCCTCAATCCCCAATACCTTCTTTTCCTGCATATTCAGCGATCTCTTTCTTAAATTCTTCCAGATCACTAACCCGAATGGCACTTATCAAAAGTTCCTCCAGCTTTTTAACCTCTTCGATACCTTTTATTCTTTCTTTCAGACTATCCTCAATTTCTCCAAATCTAGCCTCGAGAATTCTAATTAAAGCTTCCTGTTTACCTCTTTGAATACCTCTTTGAATACCTTGCTGAATACCTTGCTGGAGTCCTTGCTGGAGGCCTTGTTGAATACCCTGCTGAAGTCCCTGTTGTAACCCTTCCTGTATTCCCTTTTTTACCAGATCCCCAATCACCGGAAAATTTTCTACCAGTTCTTTTTCTAATCTCACCGTGATCGGCATTCTTCCAACCTCCTTAACAAAACTTAATACTTCCTCTTTCAGCATAGGCCTTAGGCCTAATATCGTCAAGACTTTCGCCAAAAAGTCTGCTCGTTCCCTTGAGTCTAAGTTTTCCAGCCTTTCCTTGAGCCTTCTGAAAAGTTCGCTTTTGTCAGTTATTCTGCAAAGAAAGGCTATAACTA